>Ga0169931_10001510_pt1 | contig 38390 bp, 31 predicted proteins | sample Kivu_15m_20L_FD_129675 | JGI IMG/M metagenome (GOLD analysis project Ga0169931, IMG submission 129675) | Freshwater microbial communities from Lake Kivu, Western Province, Rwanda to study Microbial Dark Matter (Phase II) - Kivu_15m_20L... | ecosystem: Environmental > Aquatic > Freshwater > Lake... | reverse complement strand
GATGAAGAATTCCTTCACATGCGCAAGCTTCTTAAAACCTCTTTAGGGGATCTCGACCTTTCGGTTCGTGCCTTTAATTGCTTGAAAGCGGCTGATGTGAGAACTCTCGGAGACCTTGCTAGACTTGAAATTTCAGACATGATGAAATTCAGAAACTTCGGTAAAAAATCTTTAGCCGAATTGGAGCAGTTGATCCAAGAGAAAGGTCTAACCTTTGGTATGGACATTTCTAAGTACAAACTTGATGAAGAATAATTAAAATGAGACACGGTAAGAAAATTAACCACCTTGGTAGAACTGCTTCGCATAGAAAAGCAATGCTTTCCAATATGGCAGCTTCCCTAATTCTTCACAAGCGTATATCTACTACGCTTGCCAAAGCGAAAGAATTGAAGAAGTTTGTGGAGCCTCTGGTGACCAGAGCAAAAGAAGATACCACACACAATAGAAGAATTGCTTTCTCCTACTTGAAAAGCAAAGAGGCCATCAAAGCACTTTTTGGTGAAGTAATCGAGAAGGTTGGAACTCGTCCAGGAGGATACACCCGAATTATCAAAACTGGGTTCCGATTGGGTGATAACGCCGAAATGTGCATCATCGAACTAGTAGATTTCAACGAATTGATGTTGAAAGATGCAGCACCTGCTAAGAAGACCACCCGAAGATCTAGAAGATCTAGCGGTGAGGCTACAGGTACGCCAGCTCCTGCTGCTCCTAAGGCAACTAAAGTGGAAAAGGTCCCTGCTCCCGTAGCAGAAGAAGTAGAAGAAGCACCTGTTGCCGAAGCGGAAGTAGTTGAAGAGACTAGTGCTCCCGTGGCGGAAGCAAACGCTGAAGAGACCCCAACTGCTGAAGCTTCTGAAGAAGGTGAAACTGAACAAAAATAAGTGAAATGTATTTTCACAACTAAAAGGATTGGACCTCGTTCAATCCTTTTTTTATTCCCTAGCCACATCTCTCCCTCCGCAAGATTTATTAACTTTGGGCAACTTTCTTAGAAATGACTAAACAAAAAGCGACTCTTCTTCTTGCAGATGGCACAGTCTTCTCCGGGACTCTTATCGGTGCTCCAGGTACTAATGGCGGCGAAATCTGCTTCAACACTGGAATGACCGGTTACCAAGAGATTTATACCGATCCTTCGTACACGGGTCAAATTGTAGTGACTACCACTTCTCATATAGGAAACTATGGGGTACATCCTGAAGAAGTTGAGTCTGCCGCACCCTGTGTGGCGGGAATCGTGGTCAATAGTTTCTCGGAAGTTTTCTCTAGATTAGATGCTTCTGGTTCTCTGCAAGACTATTTGGTGACTGCGGGCATTACGGGCATTGCCGATATTGATACACGCAAACTAGTTCGTCACCTGAGAGATGCGGGAGCCATGAATGCCATTATCAGTTCGGATTTTGAAGGAAATTTGGAAGGACTGAAGCAAAAACTGGCTGAAGTGCCAGACATGAATGGGCTGGAACTCTCCTCCAAGGTCTGTACCCAAGAGCCTTTCTTTTTTGGAGACCCCGCTGCCCCAATCAAAGTTGCCTGTCTTGATTTTGGGATCAAAACCAATATTTTAAGGAATCTCGCCTCTCGGGGAGTGTATTGCAAAGTGTATCCTGCAAAAACCTCCTTTGCCGAGATGGAAGCTTGGAAGCCTCAAGGCTATTTCCTTTCCAATGGTCCTGGAGATCCAGCGGTGATGCACTATGCCGTAGAAACGGTAAAAGAAATTTTGGGGACCAATAAGCCAGTATTTGGCATCTGCCTAGGACACCAACTTCTTGCTGAAGCGGTGGGTATTTCCACCTACAAAATGCACCATGGCCATCGTGGACTCAATCACCCAATCAAAAACTTGATGACCGGAAAAAGTGAAATCACTTCTCAGAATCATGGTTTCAATGTGGTACGTGAGGATGCAGAAAAAAATACAGCAGTAGAAATCACTCACGTCCATTTAAATGACAACACCGTAGCTGGAATCAAGTTGAAAAATAAACCAGCTTTTTCGGTGCAATATCACCCGGAATCCTCCCCAGGGCCGCACGATTCGAGATACTTATTCGATGACTTTATATCCTTGATTACTAAAAACTAATTCTAACAAACCTGTAAACACATGACGTTGATTCAATCCATTCATGCAAGACAAATCCTTGATTCACGTGGAAATCCTACCGTAGAGGTAGATGTAGTGACTGAAAATGGAGCTTTTGGAAGAGCAGCGGTACCAAGCGGTGCCTCCACTGGAATAAATGAAGCTGTAGAACTCCGCGATGGAGACAAGAGTAAATATTTAGGTAAAGGCGTTTTGAAAGCCGTTTCCAATGTAAATGATGTTATTGCGCCGGAATTGGTGGGGATGGATGTCTTTGAACAAAATACCATCGACCAGATTATGATTGATTTGGATGGTACGGCCAACAAAAGTAAGTTGGGAGCCAATGCCATCTTAGGAGTTTCCCTTGCCGTAGCCAAGGCTGCAGCCATGGAATCAGGGCAGCCACTGTACCGCTACATCGGTGGAGTGAATGCCAATACACTTCCTGTACCGATGTTGAATATCATCAATGGTGGCTCCCACTCTGATGCTCCCATTGCCTTCCAGGAATTCATGGTTCGTCCAATTGGTGCGAACAGCTTCTCCGAGGCGATCCGTTGGGGTGCGGAGATTTTCCATAACCTGAAAAAAATCCTTCACGACAAGCATCTGAGTACGGCCGTAGGAGATGAGGGAGGTTTTGCCCCTAATTTCTCTGGAGGAACCGAAGAGGCGCTTGCCTGTATCCTAGATGCAATCACCAAGGCGGGCTACCGTCCGGGTGAGGATGTGACCATTGCCTTGGATTGTGCATCTTCCGAATTCTACAAAGATGGAAAATACAACTATGCTAAGTTCGAAGGTCCAAACGGAAAAGTACGTTCCAGAGAAGAGCAGGTAGCCTATTTGGCTGAACTGACCGAAAAATATCCAATTGACTCCATCGAAGATGGTTGCGCAGAGGAGGATTGGGCAGGTTGGGCAATGCTAACCGCCAAAATTGGCTCAAAAATCCAATTGGTTGGGGACGATTTGTTTGTTACGAATGTTAGCTTTTTGAAGCGTGGTATTGAAGAAAAATCGGCCAACTCCATCCTGGTTAAAGTCAATCAGATTGGTACCTTGACCGAAACTTTAAATGCCATTAGCATGGCGCATAAGGCTGGATTTACAGCGGTTATGTCACACCGTTCGGGAGAAACTGAGGATTCAACTATCGCAGATTTAGCGGTAGCAGTGAATTGCGGGCAGATCAAAACGGGTTCCGCTTCACGTTCTGACCGGATGGCCAAGTACAACCAGTTGCTTCGCATTGAAGAACAACTAGGTGATTCTGCAGTATTTAAAGGGAGATTAAAGTAAATCAACACCCTTTTGATTTTATGGACAGTCCTGATTTTTTGGGACTGTCTTTTTTTTTACCTATTTTTTGTAACTTAGTCATTTAAAGCGGCCTCCATGAATAAAGTCATCAAATACAGTAGTAATTTTTATGTTTTGGCGACCCTATCTTTTTTGGGTTGGATGATATTTATTGATTCCAACAACCTGCCAACTCAATGGAGACTTACCAAGCAACTTTGGGAGTTGGAGGATCAAAAAGAATTTTATAAGCAGAAAAAAATTCAAATTCAGCAGGAGCGAAAGGAACTCTTTGGCAATTCAGATTTATTGGAAAAGTTTGCCCGAGAAAAATACCTGATGAAAAAGCCAACGGAAGACTTGTATGTGGTCGTTGAGAAATAAGTTTCTAGGGGTTTTTCTACTCCTGTTTTTTGGATTTCAAATCGCTACCCATGCACAACGTGAGATCGATCCCGATGCCAAATTCACCTTCAAAGACAGGAGTTACTTGGGTGGAAGTTTGGGACTTCAGTTTGGGACAGTAACCCTCATTGATATTTCTCCTTTGGCAGGAATCATGCTCAGTCCCAAGTTTTCCACTGGTCTGGGTGCTACCTACCAATACTACGAAGACAATCGCTTTCAAGGCGCTGCTGGATCTTCTTTTGGGGGGAGGGCTTTTGTTCGCTACAACCTACTCCCCAATATTTTTGCCTATTCTGAGGCAGAATCAATCAATTGGAATGCCTATAACTACAGGCAAGACCAATTTCAACGAACCTGGACCGAAACGTTTTTTGTAGGTGTAGGGTACTTTGCCCCCTTTGGATCTCGGGGTGGGGCCAATTTTACTTTTCTCTACAATCTCCTTCATTCCAATCGAGAAGCCTATTACAGTGAGCCCTATTTGATTCGAGTTGGTTTTGTCTATTAATGCGCGGGATATGCCAACCTCATTTTAAAGCTTCAATTCTTGGGCAAATGAATTCGGTCGCTGTCCTTAGAAAAACTGTTTCATTTTTTCCAAGCCAGTTTTGGCTACGAAGTTGGGATCCATGGCGTAATAGTTGGGATTGAAAAGTTCTAAGGACAATACAATCTGGCCTCCTTTGTGACGAAGTGTGTCGGCAAGTGCTTGCATGGGTGCGGCACCATCACCCGGAAAAACTCGATCCTTGTCCTGTTGATTCATTCTGGGGATATTTCCAGGAAAGTCATTCAGGTGGAAAATGGAAATCGCTTGACCATCCACCAGTTTTAGTCCCTCGAATCCCGATCCCCCTCTAAATAGGTGATACACATCTGCCAAAATTTTGGCATCTGGATCATCAGCAGCGGCAGCCACAGCAAGTGCCTGTGCCAAATGGTAGAATGCTGGATAAGCACCCCAAAATTCCAATTGAGGCATCACTCCAGTTTTACGGCCCAAATCCAGGAGTTTCTTGTAGCGCTCGCCAGCTTTCAGCAGGTCTAAAGGTGCTTCCGCCCCAATTGCTGGAGCTGCCACTCGCATGCAACCCAATTCTGCCAAAATGCCCATTTCTTTTTCCATTTGAATAAAGCCTTGCTTACTCTTCGCCTCATCTTGCGCCATCCAGGTTGGAAAGCCAATGCAATCCACAAAGGTGATTCCTGCATCATTGGCTAATTTCCTAAGTGAAGCAATGCTTTTTCCATCCTCTTGGTATGCTTCAATTTCCATCATCCAAGGTTCTAATCCTTGGTATCCCGCTCTTGCAGCCAATTCAATCAATTGGGGTAAACTCAATTTTTGACCTCGCAGGGTGCTGGTGTTGAGGGAAAAAATAAATTCGGTTTTTACCAACTTTGTAGGATAGGCTTCTGCCTGTGTGGCTATAGTTCCTAGCAGGGGAGTAAGCGCTAGAGTTTTGATCAATTGTCTTCGGCTATTCATTTTGGATGCGTTTCTTTTCCGTTTAAATACTGGGAAGCCCATTTAAACATATTTCGAATAAATAAAATTTATACCACTTTTCAATCGTATTTTTCCGTATGCGTAGTATACTTCTTTTGACAGTTTTTGCATTTATACATTTTGTAACGGAAGCTACTGCCCAAGTTGTAGGAGAGGATTTGCCTTTTCTTTCAACTTATCAAAAGGAACTTCCCTACTTTCAAGAATTGATTACTGGAGGTCAATATGCAGCACCTTCTCCTCGTATCAAGGGTATTCCCTACTACACTTCTAGGCAATTTGAGGAAGGTAGTTTGCGAATTAATGGAATTACTTACCCAAAAGTGCCTTTGATTTACGATACCTATCGAGATCAACTGGTTACTTTTCACCCCGTTTTCAATCAAAAAATTCTAATTAAGCCAGAGAAAATCGATGGTTTCACCTTGAGTGATGGGCAATTGTTCCGATTTTTTGAAGGGAATGAAACTTTTTTCCATCGTGGAAATGGAATCTATCAAGTACTGGGTCAAGGAAATGCTATAGCACTTGCCAAACGCTACAAAACCACCAAAGAATCACGAGAACAAGCCCGATATGATTCGGAGTATGTGGAGAAGGCCACTTATTTTATTTGGGAGAAAGGAAGATTTTCTTTGATAAAAAATGCGGCTCAAGCCATCGCTTCTTTAGGACTTGATGCCAAAGTGCTCAAGAGAGAATTAAAATCAAAGGGACTTCAATTCAAAAAATCGCCAGAAGCTTACTTGCAATTTCTGGTGACTTACCCTAAATCCAACTAATGAGAAAGTTTGTCACCGGTATCTGCTTATTAGTACTAGTTTTCTTGGCTGGAGGTGCCTTTGCTCAGCGGCAGGAATCACGCATTACAGGATTGTTTGCAGGGATTACTTTTGAGCGTTTTGCAGAACTGGTGGAAAAAGATACCCGCTATCGATTTATCTTTAAGAAGGAGGAATTTGCCAATGTCACGGTCAATCTACAGGCGAATGGAGATAAGTTGGAGGATGTTTTGGGAATACTTTTTTTGAAATCAGACTTTAGTTTCTCCATTTCCAAAGACTTGGAAGTATTTGTTTTCAAGGGGGCTAAGCAGACCATAGATTTTCTTCCCAACTATTTTCAAGCACCTTCAGGAGCTTCATTTTCCAGTGCTGCGGTCCAGGATGAGTTTGTTCGGAATCGACGCTATACCATTGGAGTGCCTGGACCTGGTACAGAAGCCAGATTGAAAGGGAGGGTCAGCAGTTTGGAAAACAATCAGCCCATAGAAGGGGCGATCGTATTTGAAAAAGAATCGAGGCAGCAGGCAGTTACCAATAAGGTTGGGGAGTTTGAATTGCTGCTACCTAAAGGAAATAAAACGCTCTTTATCCAAAACATTGGAGGCTATACGGAACAGCGGCTTTTAGATATCCAAGGAGATGCGATGCTTGAACTCAGTATCGGGGAGGGGGTTTTTGCCTTGAATGAGGTGGTCGTGAGTTCTGGGGCATTGAGTCAAGTGGCTAGGCCTGAGATGGGGGTACAGTCCCTGTCTGTACAGGAAATGAAAAGACTTCCTGCTGTCATGGGAGAAGTGGACATCATCAAAGGGCTTTTGACGATGCCTGGCGTAAATACGGCAGGCGAAGCCAGTGTGGGATTTAATGTCCGAGGTGGAGCAGCTGATCAAAATTTGATTCTGATGGATCAAAACACACTATTTAATCCCTCTCATTTGTTTGGATTTTTCTCCGCCATCAATTCAGATATGGTACAAGGAGTAGAACTGTACAAATCAGGCATTCCAGCGAGTCTTGGAGGGAGATTATCCTCTGTCTTGCAGGTAACTCCAAAGAAAGGGCGATCTGACAAAATTGGAGGATCTGGAGGCATTGGTCCCATGACCAGCCGATTCAGTTTGGGGGGCCCAATTGGAGAAAACACAACCTTTATTTTAGGATCCCGATTGACTTATTCGGATTGGCTTTTGGATTTTCTTTCGGAGAAAATCGATTTGGGGGCAAGCCGAGCTGCTTTTTCCGATTTTAATGGCACTGTGGAACATGAATTAGGTGCCAAAGACAAGATGAGATTGTCAGGGTATTACAGTAAGGACTCTTTCCAGTTTGATCCGGATACGGTTTACAGCTATTCCAATCAGAATGTGGCCCTGTCTTGGACGCATTACTTCAGCGATGCACTTGAGGCTACTTTTTCGGTAGGTCAGGATGGATACAATTTTGAGGTGCAGGGTGAAGACAATCCCCTCAATTCGTATCAATACCGCTTCGACATTCGTCAGCAGTTTTTGAAGGCACAGTTTCGCCAAGAAAAAGGCGATCGGCACGTGCTGAATTATGGTGTTCATGGCATCCGTTACCAACTCAATCCTGGGGAAATCCTACCTTTTGGAGCAGAGAGTGGCGTAATTCAAGATCAGGTTGCGCCCGAAACCGCCCTGGATGGGTCGCTGTTCTTTGGCGATGAATTTGAAATCAATGAGCAGTGGGCCTTAAGTGGAGGGTTGCGTTACAATTTCTACTCCTATTTGGGTCCACAAACGCTGCCCCTCTATGCAGGAGGGGAGCCCTATTTGACAGAGAACATCACCGGAGAAACTAGGTTTCAAGCAGGTGAAGTGGTTCAAACCTATCATGGTCCGGAATTTCGGTTTTCTGCCCGTTATGCCTTGTCCAACCGCTCCTCATTGAAAGTAGGGGTCAATTCCATGCGGCAGAATATCCACCTACTGAGCAACTCTTCAGTAATCACACCCACGGATACCTGGAAGTTGAGCGATTCCTATTTAAAGCCTCAGCGGGGAATTCAATATGCCTTAGGCTATTTTAAAAATATGAATCAAGGTGCAGTGGAATTTTCGGCCGAACTGTATTACCGTTCCATGCAACAACTGTTGGATTACCGTTCCGGGGCGAGCATTGTATTGAATGACCGTATCGAGCAAGAAGTGCTGGTGACGCAGGGAAAAGCGTATGGAATGGAACTTTACCTAAAGAAGACGCAAGGAAAGTTGAATGGATCACTTGCCTATACCTATAGCCGTTCTTTGATGCAGACTGACCCTACCGAGCAAAAGGAACAGATCAATCGCTCCGAATGGTATCCAAGCAATTTTGATCAGCCGCACAATGCCAACTTTGTTGGGAATTACGAACTCAGTAAACGAGTCAATGTCACCCTTGCGGGTAAATACAGCACGGGAAGACCCGTTACGCTACCTATCGCTAAATTTACCTATGGTGGTTCGGAGCGGGTCTATTTCTCTGATCGAAATTCATTCAGAGTCCCAGATTACTTCCGAATGGACCTTTCCATCAACCTGGAAGGGAATCACAAAGTTGCCAAATTAGCACATGCTTCCTGGTCCTTTGGGGTATACAATATCCTAGGCAGGAACAATGCCTATTCGGTCTATTTTGTGCCTGAGGCAGGCAAGTTGAAAGGGTATCAACTGGCAATTTTTGCAGAGCCTATCCCCTTTATCACCTATAACTTTAGATTTTGATGCGAAGTATTGGCTACCTTGTTTTTGTACTCTTCGCCACGTTGTTGGGTTGTCGGACACCTTACGAACCAGAAGTTCCTACCTCGGAATTACGGATACTGGTGGTGGAAGGGTATCTGGATACAGAAGGCTTAAGGAGCGAATTGAAACTCAGTCGAACAGCTCCACTTGGCTCTGAATCGGCATTTATTCCGGAGCTACGTGCCAAAGTAGTGCTCAAAAGTACGGGGGGGCAGGTTTTTCCGCTGACTGAAACAGGCTTTGGATCTTATGTGTTTGAAAGAAACATCGATGAAAAACAAAATTATGTCCTAGAGATTGAACTGAGTTCTGGCGAACGATATGTCTCGGAGCAGGTGCAACCTATAGTTACTCCAGAAATCATTGATGCAGGATTTAAGCGAGATGAAGAAGGGGTAGAGGTATTTGTCACTACCCAAGGAAATGCCAATGCAGATGATTTTTTATGGACCTTTGAAGAAACATGGATTTATAGACCTAGAATACGTTCTCCTTACATTTATGTGTCCGAATTGAGAGATGTCCGAGAACGTAGGGGGGCAGAACAAAATTCATTATGTTTCAAAACGGAGCCAAGTCCCGGTATTCTGTTGGAGACCAGTTCTCGATTTAAAGATCAGGTAGTCTTCCAAAAAACGATAACAGAAATCCCAGTAGGTAACGAACGCATCATGGAGCGTTACAGTATTCTGGTATCGCAAAAAGGACTTGCTTCCAAGGATGTACCTTTTTGGGAAATTTTAAAGAAAAATACAGAGGACATCGGCTCCATTTTTAGCCCCCTTCCCTCATTGATTGGCGGAAACATCAAAAGTTTGGATGCGGCCAAGAGCCCTGTCATCGGACAGGTAAGTTTGGGTGTGATTCGTCAGAAAAGGGTTTACATCAATTTGGCAGAGGTAAGTCCATGGAATTACCTGGATCCCAAGTTTAACGATTGCGTCATTGGAGAAGAGGCAGTATTGCGATCGGATTACCAAACCATTTTTGGTAATGGTGCAGTGGTGCCTGCACGGCCTTTGATGGCTGGAACTACCATTATTGGGTATTATCCTTCCTCCAAAAGGTGTACGGATTGTTCACTGTATGCTTCCAAAATTAAGCCCTCTTTTTGGATAGATTAATGCTATGGAAAGACTACCGATAAATTTGAAACTAACAAAAGGGAAAAATAGACTAAGCGAAATTTTTGTCCTGCTTTTTTTTGTAGGTGGTTTTTCCTTTTCTAGTTTGGGCCAATCACCGGCAGCACTCAAGGAGCACGTTTTTTTTCATACTCCCAAGACACTTTATTTTTCAGGAGAAAAAATTTGGTTTGAGGCGCAGGTGAGTCTTGGCTCACAACCCACCTCATCACAGGTCCTGTATGCTGAATTAGTAGATCGATATTCCAACTCCATCACCCATGTCAAAGTACCCCTGCAGGAAGGGAAATCAGTAAATTTTATCCCCCTCTCAGATCAAATTCCTTCCGATCAATATTTACTTCGTGTATACACGCGAATTAGTCCCTACTTGGATTGGAAACAAGGAGTAGCCCAACAATTGGTGACAGTCATCAATCCAAAAATACCTCCTCAGCCCACTGCATCCTCCAATAAGGTGAATTTGATTTCATCCAAATCTTTCGCCAAGGGAAGTAGGATTGATCTAAGTAGTTCAAGACCCCTAAATTCGGTTCAATTGGCTTCTGGGATTTCCATAGCAAACCCGTTTTTGGAAGAAGAGCAGCAGCAATTGCCTGTTGAAGAAGTCTATGCTGGAATTGAAAAAGGACACTTACTTCCTGAACTTTTTGGTCACCTGATTCAGGCAAAAGTGGCTTCACTTGATTCTGTCTCAACTTATTTTCTCTCGCTCCATGGAGCAAAGAGTGCCCTATTTACAGATCATGTCGATGAGAATGGATTTCTTATTTTTGATGCTGGGGGACTACGCCATTGGGATCGTTTGATCTTGCAACTCGAAAACGGGGCTGAAATGGCAGGATTAGAGTTAATCTCTCCCCTGATCAAAACCACCTTTCATCCCAATTTCAAATTTCCTGGATTGGCCTTTACCCAGGAAGATTTACCCTATCTCCAATCCCTGCTGAAAGCATCGGTGGTGCAGCAATCCTACTTGGAAGAGTTGGCTCAAGATTCGCTTGAAGTCGTGACAGGCTTTGTGGCAGATTACAATTATGGATTGGACGACTACACCCGGTTTGAAGATGTAGAGACCATTCTGAAAGAATATGTTCCTAGTGTAGCGGTTCGACTAAAGGAAAAGAAAAAGTCATTTCGACTCTTGAATGAAGCGGACAAAAGTGTGTTTGATTCCAATCCCTTGATTTTAATCGATGCGATGCCTGTATTTGATTCGGATCTATTGGCCTCTTTTAATCCCAAATTTCTCCAGCGCCTGGAGGTACTCAATCGAGAATTCTACCTCAATGACCGGATTTATCCTGGTGTACTTAGTTTTTCCAGTTATGCTAACAATTTTGGGTTGTTTCCGCTTGCTCCTGCTGCTCGGTTTTTTGACTATCCAGGACTTCGCCCTGCAGTTGTCATAGACAAAAGACAATTCCAAACACCCGCTTCTAACACTCGAATTCCGGATTGGCGAACCGTACTTTTTTGGGATTCCAATGGGGAACCTTCCAAGACTAGTGTTCCTGATTTAGCGGGCACATACGTGCTTTGGGAAAAAGTGAAAGTAGCAGGAGAGTTGCAAACAATACGCACTTACTTTTCCGTAAAAGACTGATCAGAGGCTGATTAAAAGGTCTGCTGCCGTTAAAACATATCCATTAATCCGGAATCAGGTACTCCAATAAGTTTTGGCCAAACCGCGTTCGAATGAGGTATTGACCTTGATTAGGCTGATGGCTGATTTGAATTTCACCCTCACTTTGGAGCGGGGTGCTGATGAGTAAATTCCCTTTTAAATCATAGAGATAACCAAGCCCCTCTTTTGGATCGGTCACTGCAATAATTTTTCGTGATGAGCCAAAATCAAAAAAGCCAAGCCAATTTTGGTCACGCTTGAAGGGTAATGTCATCAATAGCACCTGCTGATGATCAAAAAATTGTATTTTATTGAACTGTTCTACCACCAAGATCTTTCCATTGCCTTTTTGGTCAGGTAGTTCGCGAAATTTATCGTCACGATTCGTTTTTTGAACTTGCGTTTTCTTTAGGATTTCACCTGAAAATGAAATTTCAATGAGCTCTCCACCCACTGTGATTGTTTGAAGTGTTGGGAGGCTGTTTTTCTTTACAACTAAAGGGTCTCCAATTCCTTCAGGGAGAATTACAGGAGACCCTGTCTGGGGCTCTGCTTTTCGATTGAATAAATACAATTTTCCAGAGGTTCCTAAGGCCACCATAAAATCTCCTTTCCCTTGTACCCGGGTATGAAATGGAGCACTTTTGATTTTCTCTCCCAGTTTCAGTGGATCCCATCCTTCCAGCTGTTTTCCTAACTTGTCCAAGAGCCACAAATTTCCACTTTCTGTAGCAAGAAAGTACCGATACTCTTTGTTGCTATCGTAATCGAGTAGACTGAGGTGGGTTATTTTTTCCCCAGGCAATCCTATCGGAAATCCGGGCAAGTGATCTCCAAGTCGGTCAATGGCGTACATTTGGTCAGCTGTCGCAAAAAGCAATTGTAATTTGCCGTTTTTGAAGTAATCAATTTGTAGCGCATTGGATACAATGGGGCTGGTTAAGGGATGGCTATAAACTTGTTCTCCTGCGGAGTTGATCAAATACAGCACATAATTTTCGTCCTGAATCACCAAATCTTCGGTTCCGTCATTGAAATTTTTGATGGCCTTTGGCCCATAGATTAGTTTGACAGGAAGCGAGACTGCTTTGCCAGATGCCAATTCGAAGGATTTTTGATCAGGGGTTGCAGTTACTGCATTACTGCTGTAGTTCAATATAAGCGTTGCTTCTGGTCCTTTGGAACTTTGATGAATTCGGAGTGCCAAGGAGGTGAATGCTTGTAGTTCAGTTTCATATTTTTGTAAGAAGGTACTCCAGCTGGGGTTGGCCGATTGGAGCCAAGAGGGCCAGATTTTTTGGAGTAAAAAGGTCTTGCTGTATCCGGCCGCTGGCGAAAGCAAAGCCCTGGTTTCTTTTGTTTTTAGGGACCAGGTATTTCCCTGAGTATAATCATCGAGCAAGTTTCTCATTCCATTGGCAGAATTGCTCATCACGAGTAGTTGATCTACCTGGCTAATATAGGTTTGTTCAAAACCAGGGTATCGCCCATTGAATAGGTGGGCTGGGAAATTTGCCTCAGGAAAAAACAAGATTTCCTTTTCCAAGTACTGCTCAGCAGGGTAAAATTCAGTCGTGTCTCTGTATTGTTTGAGAAGGTTCCAAGCTTGCTCTGCTCCCTTTGTTTTGACCAATAGCGCAATATTTTTTTCCAAAGGAACCTCGGATTCCAATTCAATAAAGTACTGTTCTCCACTAAGTAGGTCCAAAAATCCTTTATCAATTAGTCTAGTTTGTACCTCACCGCTGATTGTGGAGATAGGTACAAAAGTGGTGTTAATTATTTTTTGAGTTTCGTAATTATCCTTTAGGTTGAGCTGGGTGATGGAATGGGTTCGTGAAGAAATCAGTTTTTCAAATCCTGTCAATTGTGCTTGAACAGCAGGTAAAAAATCCACTGCAGGTAGGCCTTGGATAGGACCTTTGAAGAGGAGTTGCTGATCTTCAAACTGGAGGGATAAGGCAAGTAAGTAGTCCGCGGCCTGAAGTTCTTGAAGGATTGCCGAGTTTTTGTCTGCGCTGACGCCAGCCAAGAGTTTGGCGAGTCCTTTTGAGGAAAGCAGGAGTCTTCCCAAGCCTTCTTTATTGGGTAATTCCTTTCCGAGTTTGGCAGAAATTGGGCTGGCATCCTCACTCAAGTAAAACCGAATAGCCTCCTCAATGACAAAAGAGGAGGAAGAGACCAAGAGGACATTGTTGAGTAGGGTGATGCTCCATTGGATGCTATTGTTCTCATTCAAGACATCGTAGATTTCCTGCTCACTGTATTTGCGGGTTTGAAATCGGGTGTTCTTTGGCGCTTTGGATTTGAGTCTATCCAAAAGTTCTTTTGGAGAATTGGAGGCACCGAAGTTGAGTGTATACAGCAGGCTGAATTTATCCGTTCCTACGGCATGGTAACTTACCGTTACATGCTTGTTTCGAAGTGTTTTGGTAACAAAGCCTTCCTCGCCAACAAGGCTATCTAAAGAATTTAACTGGTTTTCTAAGGATTGGAAAGTAGGAAATCGACCCAGTGCAGTCCATATTGGCTGCTTTCGTAGTTCCTGCCAGGTGAAATCTGCCTGTTGTGTTTCAAAGATAAATACGGCATCGCTGGAAATGAGTTCTAGGCTATTGATGGATCTAGATTGGATAAAACGCTGATACACCTCATAGCCACCCCAACTCAGAAGGGATAGTCCTAGAATGACCAGCAGACTTTTCCAGATTTTCAAGGTGCAGTAGCGCTTTAGGATAAGTGGAGTATAAAAAAGACCTAAGATACCTAACCGAGGAAAAGCACCTTAGGTCCCAAGGCCTACAGGAATCGGATTAATTGCTCAAGCGATCCAATACTTGCATTACTTCTTTTACATGGCCTCTAGATGTTTCTAACAATTGCTGCTCTTCTGCATTGAGGTCCAACTCTAGGACTTTTTCAATCCCGTTTTTGCCAAGGATTACGGGTACACCTAGGTAGCAGTCATCGATGCCGTATTCTCCGTCAAGTTTGATGCACACAGGGAACACTCTTCGTTGATTTTTAAGGATGGCTTCTACCATTTGAGCAGCTGCTGCTCCCGGAGCATACCAAGCAGAAGTACCCATCAGTTTTACCAATTCCCCACCGCCAAACTTGGTTCGTTCGATGATGGCATCTAACTTATCTTTTTCCACTAATTCGGTCACAGGGATACCGGCCACTGTGGTGTAGCGAGGTAGCGGTACCATGGTGTCTCCATGACCTCCCATCAAAATCGCTTGAATTTCTTTTCCAGATACGTTCAATTCCTCAGCAAGAAAAGCACGGTAACGAGCCGTATCCAAAATCCCAGCCATACCCATCACCTTGTTTCTAGGAAGACCAGAGGTAAGGTGGGCTTGGTAAGTCATGACATCCAATGGGTTGGAAACTACAATTATGATTGCATTTGGAGAGTATTTTACCACATTTTCGGTAACTGATTTTACGATTCCTGCATTGGTCTCGATCAAGTCGTCGCGCGTCATTCCAGGTTTTCTGGGAAGTCCTGAGGTGATGACCACTACATCCGAATTTGCAGTTTTGCTGTAATCATTGGTGCTTCCCACGGTACGGCTATCGTATTGATTGATTGGTGCTTTTTGCCAGATGTCAAGCGCCTTGCCTTCTGCAATACCTTCTTTGATGTCTACCAATACAATCTCTTCTGCTACTTCGCGATACGCCAACACATCAGCACAGGTGGCTCCTACGTTTCCTGCACCAACAACGGTTACTTTGCTCATGTTATTCTATTTTTTTGGTTTTAATGGCCTGAAATTTGGCCCTAAGTTACTAAGCGATATTTAGGAATAGAAACCGCTTCTGGATTAAGTTTGTTGCGAAGGCATTGTTTTTTTAATGTACATCGTGTATTTTTTTTATGCTGAACTATTCAAACATTTGCCTTAGGCTAAAGAACCCAAAAGATTCACGGTAAGATCGAAAAAGGCGCTGGTTGTTGGCATTGTAATATTCTGCTAATGAGGTCATCATTTTGGCCTTGATCTTTGGATTGCTGTCAAAGATTTCCAAGAGCGCAAATTGAGGAATGACCAAGAGTTCGGCCTCATCCGAACTTACCAGGGCAGTATAGGTTCTTTTCGAGTTTTCCAATAAGGAGTTTTCCCCAAATGCATCTCCACGCTTGAGTTGCATGATGGTTTCAAAATTTTCACTGAGGGCGATGGTCAAATCTACCTGCCCTTTACGAATGAGGTAGAGGGCTTGACTTGGGTCTTTGCTAAAGAAAATGACCTCATCCCGAACATATTTTCGCTCATGCATAGTAGGAAGAAATTGGGCAAGTTCTTTTTGCTTGAGGAGTTCAAAAAACTTTATGCCTTGCATGAAATCAAACATCCTGAGTTCATTCGGTTCGTAGGTTTTGGAAAAAGGATTTCTCATGATTTAGCGTTTTTGGATATGCATGTGTTTTTGGGTAAAGGGGCCTACTTTCGCCCAATCTGCAATCCGCATACCGACTACCCAGGCGATTCTATTTCCTGAAACTAAGACTTTTACCTCTTTTTTTAAGGGAAGGGGGACTTTATTGTCAATCAAAAAATCGGAAATTTTCTTTTCTGTTGCCATTCCCAGGGGATTGAATCGGTCTCCCTCTTGCCAACTTCGGACCTTTAATGGGAATTCCAAGCAATCCAAGTCTAAAAGGGCGTGTGCAGGATTGCGGTCAATGGACACTGTTTTTGCTCCGTAGGTTACCTCGTAATGCCCATCTGGAAGTTCAAAATGCCAGGTGTCCGAAGTGAGTTCAATCTCAGAAAAAGCAATTGGGATAGGATAAAGTAGCAGTTCTTCGCGGTCCATGCTCAGTTCATACTGGGCACTACGCAACAAACGGCCAGGCTTAATGTCTTCTAGACATTTGGCTAAAGAAAGCGCTTGATCGGAATTGAATCCAAAAGGCCGCAACCAAAAATAAAGTAAGGTAGAGGCTCCAGGCCTATGTTGAATTGCGCTATAGGAAAGAAACATGATTCCTTGTTCCTCCCGAACATGTGTTGCTTTCCATTGTTCGAATAATCCTGAAAATGCCTTTCCGGTATCTTTCAATCGGGTAAAACTTTGCAGGAGATTTTGCCTAGTGTCTGGTTCCAAATTGAATAGCGCAGGTAAACCCTCATGACGCAACTTATTTCTTTTGTAGTCTGTGGAAGTATTGGAACTGTCCTCACGCCAAACGAGCAGCACTTCTTTTGCATAATTTGCTATTTGTGCTCTTGAAAATGGAAGCATTGGGCGAATCAGCCAGTCTACACGATCACTCATCCCATACAATCCCTCTATTCCCGTACCCCGTGTCAGGTTGAGAAAAATAGTTTCTAGTTGATCGTCTTCCTGATGTGCTAGCACAATTCCTTGCAACTTCCGCTGTCTTCGAATTTTTTCAAAAAATTGATACCGGATTTCTCTAGCGGCCATTTGTGTAGAAATACCGTGATCAGTGGCCCATTCCTTAGTTTTTGCTCGATGTACGTGCACGGGAAGGTTTCGTGCTTCTGCCCACTTTCTCACCAATTCCTCGTCTCCATCACTTTCAGCATCGCGCAAGCCAAAGTTGACATGTCCTAATTCAAATTGCACTCCTGCAGCATAGAGTAGGTGTGCCAAGGCCATGCTATCCAATCCACCACTGCAGGCCAGGAGATAGGTTTTGTCATGCTCAAAAAAATTGCGCTCTTTTAAATGCGAGATAAAGGCTTCGTACATGGATCAAAAATAGCTTTTTCTGCTAAATTTGCCTCCATTCCGTTCCTTATGAAATTTCCTTTTTTCATTCTATCCTTTTTGCTTTTGCTCTCCCAGCCTTATCTCATTCAGGCGCAGTCTTCCTCCCTATTGGAGATTCGGAGTGCAGATTTGTTGCAAGGCGCAAAAGGCTTTGAACGCTTGTTGGGGAATGTAAAGATGAAGCACCAAAACTCCCTTATTTCTTGTGATTCGGCCTATTTTTTTCGCGAAGAAAACCGAGCGCAACTTTTCGGAAGGGTGCAGATTAAGGACGAGGAAGATCCCATTACCACGAACAGTGCCTATGCCGAATACGATGGCATGACCAAGGTAGCCAAGCTCCGTAAAAATGTGGTTTTTACCAATCAGAAGACTAAACTTTACACAGAATACCTGGATTACAACCGAGAAACGAATGTGGCCTCCTATTTTGAAGGAGGAAAGATGGTGGATTCAGTCAATGTCTTGACTAGCGAATTAGGAACTTACGAGATCAATTACGAACGCATTAGTTTTCAACACGATGTGGTCCTCGTAAATCCCGATTACACTCTTAAAACTCAGGATTTAATTTATTTAACCCTTCCTAAAACAGCCCAAACTCCTGGATTGACAAACATAGTATCCAAGGAGGGCTATCACTTGGATGCCCAAAAAGGGAGTTTTTACGATACCCAATTGAAGCAATTCAAATTTTTTGAAGGACTCGTAGATACAGAAGACAGCCGAGTGAAGGCGGATGAATTGTTTTACGACGAGCCCAAGGCCTATTACGAGGGAAAAAAGGACGTTCGTGTACTCAATAAGGAAAGGAAACTGGAAGTGTTTGGAGAGGTAGGCACCTATTGGGAAAAGAAGAAATACAGTCAAGTGTTTGGCAATGCCTTGGTGCGAAAGTATTTTGAATCGGACACTCTTTTTCTTACTGCCGACACCTTGATTTCCCAAGATGGAGAGGCCGATTCTTTGAAGTATTTGCTCGCTTTTCACCAAGTGAATCTGGTGAAAACAGACCTTTCAGGGAAGGCGGATTCCTTACTTTACACCTTTGCTGATTCGGCAATTCATCTTTACAAGGACCCGATTTTATGGAATCGCTCCAGCCAAATTTCTGCGGACAGTATGGTGTTTTTCCTCAAGAACGAGACCTTGGACCGGGTTTTTATGAAGAATAAAGCTTTTGCGATTTTGACTGACACGCTTTTGAATTTCAATCAGATGAAAGGAAGAAAGATGACGGGATACTTCAAGGAAGGGCAGTTGAGCCACCTATTTATTGATGGAAACGGAGAGTCGCTTTACTATGCTTTAGAAGGGGATACCGCGACACAAGGAATCAATCGCATCTTAAGCGCTACCATCGGACTTAGTTTCGAAGAGGGACTGATCAAAAAATCAAATTTTGGGGTGAAGCCGGATGGGAAATTTATTCCTGTGCAGGAGATCAATGATAAGATGAGTAGGCTGGAGGGTTTTCGATGGCGAGTCGAGGAAAAACCAGTACGTGCTACCATTGACGACTGGCGAAGGGTAGTTGAAATTGATCCAACGGTGAAGAATTTTTTCAATGAACCGGAGGTGAAACTCGAAATGCCGACTCAAGGTCAACTTCAAAAAGTGCTGCAAGAAAAGCCTGTCAAGCAGGGTAGTGGTGGCTAGCAAACTCCAAAGCCGCTCATTTTAAAAACTTAACAACAATTAACCCTAGTTTACAGGAAAAATTGCATCTTTCTGAATACATTTAACGTAGAGTTACTTGAATTCAGTATATCCATTTCCTGCCTATTGAGTTAGAATTTTACATGAACACCCGTTTGCTCACTTTGACCTTGCTCGTTTTTTTGGCACTGCCTATTTTGGCAAGTGCGCAGCAGGTGCGTGTTTTGAGTGAGGGGGTTGAGTTTTCAGGTAAAATTGGTTCTTCCCAGCGCAAAACCGTACTCTTGCATAACGAGTCTACGCAGCCGAAAACCTACTTGCTGCGCAACATCAAAGGCAGCATCGGCTCCTCTCAGAAAATGCGAATTTGTCTCGGGGACCAGTGTTTTGATCCAAAAAAAGAGCTGGCAAAGGTGGTGTTGAAACTGGCTCCTGGTGAGATTTACACGGACTTGTATTTGGATTTTGAATTAGGGATTGCCGAGACAGTGGGGAGTTTTGACCTCGTATTTGTCAATAGTGAATCGCTTCGTGAGTTTTTTATTGTAGAAGCAAAATATGCCGTTACTCCTACGCCAAACTCAGATTTTTCACACAAAGACATTAAACTCGGGGATATTTATCCCAACCCAAGTAACCGAGTGGCACAATTGGATTATACTTTAGTGAACCCAAAAGCAAAAGCCAAAATCACCGTAACCAGTTTTATAGGTAATCCCATTGCCGAGTACGACCTAGATCCTTCACGAAATAGTCTCGTAATTCAGGTGAGTGATTTTCAGCCAGGAGTGTATTTCTATACCTTATTTGTGGACAACAAAAACGTGGTCACAAAGAAACTTCAAGTTAAAAAGTAGTCCTTCTCCTCTAGGCTAATTCATTTGAATTCTTACAATTATCCCTTATATTTGCGGTCCTTAAATTAATCATGCGGAACTATTCGATCTTGTTTGTGCTTTCCTTGGTGCTCTTTGGAGCCTGTGGGCCTTTTTCCAAATTGGAAAAAAGTACCAACTGGGAGGAACTTTACAATGGTGCCAACAAATATTACCAAGAGGGGGAATACAACAAAGCCATCATCTTGTATGAAAAGGTTTTGCCGGTAATTAAAGGTTCTGAAAAAGCAGAAATGGCGGAGTACAACTATGCCAATTGCCACTTTAAGACCAAGCGCTACATCGAGTCTGCAGGCTATTTCAATACCTTCTTCAAAACCTACAACCGAAGTGTGCTGGCAGAAGAAGCCTTATTTATGCATGCCTACTCCTTGTATTTGGATGCTCCAGATTACAATTTAGACCAGCAAAGTAGTCGAGAGGCAGTATCGGCTATTCAGCAATTTGTAAGTAAGTTTCCAGCCTCTGCTAGTTATGAGCGTGCCATGGATATGCTCAAGGATTTGGAATCAAGATTTGAGGAAAAGGCTTACAGCGAAGCAGAAATGTATTACCGTTTGAAGGAAGGCCTTTTTCCTGGAGATTTTTACAGAGCCTGCATCATCAACTTCCAGAATTTTGCTAAGGACTTTCCTGAAAGCAAACGAAATGAGGAGTTGGCTTACCGCTTGGTAGAAGTCGGCTATGCCTATGCCAAAAATAGTGCCTATGACAAAAAAGAAGAACGTTTGAATGACGCTTTAAAGTTTGCTTCCAATTTTTACCGCAAATTTCCGGCAAGTGGGTATTTGAGTGAGGTGAAAAAATTTGAAGAGCAGACAAAAGAAGAAATTCAAGCGCATGCAAAACTCAAAAAAGAGATTGCCGACAAAAAAGCTGCGGAAGAAGCAGTAATCAATACCAACTCCAATTCCTATTAGCAATTATAAAAACAAACCATATGGCTGTTAATCCATCAATCATCACCAGAGACCTAGATAAAATCGCTGATAAAACAGGGAACATCTACGAGTCCATCCACATCGTTGGTCAGCGTGCCAAGCAGATTTCTTCTACCTTGAAGGAGGAATTGAACAACAAACTATCGGAGTTTGCCTCTACTGTGGACAACTTGGAAGAAGTGTTTGAAAACAAGGAACAAATCGAAATCTCCAAGTTTTACGAAAGAATGCCGAAGCCAACCTCTTTGGCAATGGAAGAGTTTATGGAAGGAAAAATCCACCATAGATATCCTTCTCAAGAAGGAGCGGAGTAATTTCCCATGAACCTGAAAGGCAAGCGAATTTTAGTCGGTGTTACGGGCAGCATAGCCGCTTACAAGACAGCGATTCTGACCCGTTTGCTGATCAAATCTGGAGCAGAGGTACAGCTTGTAGCGACGGCCTCTGCTCTTGACTTTATTACCCCCCTTACCTTAGCGACCCTTTCCAAAAGGCCAGTATTTTCCGATTTTTTTGAGAAAAATTCTGGCCAATGGCACAACCATGTGGAATTGGGTCTTTGGGCTGACTTATTTTTAGTGGCACCGCTTAGTGCCAATACCCTCTCCAAATTTGCGCAGGGTGCTTGCGACAACCTACTAACTGCCACTTACCTTTCTTGCCGTTGCCCGGTCATGCTTGCCCCAGCAATGGACTTGGATATGTACCAGCATTCCTCGGTTCGCGCCAACTTGGAGAAAGTAACCTCCTATGGAAATGTAGTCTTGGATGCGGAAACTGGGGAATTGGCCAGTGGACTTTCCGGTCAAGGCCGCATGATGGAGCCTGAACATATCTTGGATCGGGTCCTTCATTTTTTCAATTCCAAGCAGGAGTTTGTTGGAAAAAAAGTAATGATAACACTTGGCCCCACCCAAGAAGCGCTGGATCCCGTACGGTTTTTGAGCAATCATTCCAGCGGAAAAATGGGCTTTGCTTTAGCGCAAGCCTTTCAGGCAGCAGGTGCTATGGTACATGTAGTGGCTGGACCCGTAGCCTTGAAGTTAGAGGAAGGAGGGTTTCAAGTGCAGCGTGTGACTACCGCAACGGAAATGTACGCTGCCGCAAAAGCCTTGCATGAGCAAATGGATGTAGTGGTATTTGCTGCTGCAGTGGCTGATTTTAGACCCGAAAGCCCAGCCAGTCAAAAAATAAAAAAACAAGGAGAAGAATTCCCCCTTCGGCTCCTCCCCAATGTAGACATCGCCGTTGAATTGGGAAAGATAAAAAAGGAAGGTCAAATTCATGTGGGCTTTGCTTTAGAAACAGAGCAGGAAGAAGCGCACGCCAAAGCGAAGTTGGTTCGCAAGAATTTTGATTTGATTGTCTTGAATTCCGCTACCGAAGAAGGCGTGGGCTTTAAGCACGACACCAATAAGGTTCGGATTTTTCATAAAAATGGAAAGGATTTGAAGACTGCGCTTCTACCCAAGTTGGACATTGCTGGCTTAATTGTGGAGGAAGTCAAAAAAGCTGCTGCGTGGAGCTAAAGATTTTTTGTAAGTTTAGTACATGAAAAAGGGGATACTTTTCCTGATTGGACTCATTGGATTTTTTTTACAAACTCAGGCTCAGGAGTTAGATTTTCGTGTACTTATCAATAGTGATCGCTCAAGATTTCAAAATACCGAGGTTTTCAATCAGATGAAAACTAGTTTTGAACAGTTTCTAAATGGGCGGACTTGGACTTCGGATGAATACCGACCTGAGGAGCGGATCAAAGGAAATCTATTGATCACCATCAGTGAAGTACCTCAAGTAGGGGTCTACAGTGCCACGGTACAGGTACAGGTAGTGCGACCTGTGTTTGGCACGGATTACGAATCGGTGGTACTCAATTTCATTGACCGAAATTGGACCTTTGAATACCAAGAATCGCAACCCTTAGAATTCAACCGTTTTTCATTTTTAAATAACATCAGTTCCTTACTTGCTTTCTATGCCAACATCGCGCTAGGTATGGATTACGATACCTTCGCACTCAAAGGAGGCAATCCTTATTTTGAGGTAGCCAATGATATTGTCAACAATGCTCAGCAGTCGGGCCGTATAGGTTGGGTGCAAAATCCCAGTGACCGCAGAAGTCGTTATTGGCTGATCAATGACATCTACATTTCAACGGTCTATGCGCCCATTCGAGAAGCGGTTTATTTGTACCACAGAAAAGGGATTGATCAACTCGCTACAGCACCTGAGGAGGCCTATTCCTTCCTATTAGAAGCTATTCAACTTGTGGCAGAGGCCAATAAACTGCAGCCCAATGGAATTTTTACCATCAGTTTTGTAGATGCAAAAAGTGATGAGATTGCCCAGATTCTGAAGAATGCACCTTTTGCCATTCGCGAAAAAGCAGTGCCGTTGTTACTTGAAATCGATCCGAATAACGCCAGAAAATACAACGAGCTACTCAAAAGCTGAGCAGTATCATTTAGTTTTGTTGGAAAGCCCGCTTTAAATCATGCTTACCTCACTCAAAATTTCCAATTATGCCTTAATCGATCAGCTGGCTATGCAGCCTAGCAGCGGATTGAGCATGATTACAGGAGAGACGGGTGCGGGAAAGTCGATTATGCTGGGTGCAGTAGGACTTTTGTTGGGCAACCGTGCCGACACCAAAGTTTTGCTCCACGAGGATAAAAAATGTGTAGTCGAAGGTGTTTTTGATATTTGTTCCTATGGGCTTCAGGGTTATTTTGAAGAGTTGGAATTGGATTACGAGGACATTTGCATTATTCGACGGGAAATCAGTCCAAATGGCAAGTCTCGTTCTTTTATCAACGATACTCCAGTGCTTCTTGAGCCACTAAAAATTTTGGGAGAAAAGTTGATGGATGTACATTCCCAGCACGACACCCTGCTTTTGGGGGAAGGAGATTTCCAACTGGGATTGGTGGATGCCTATGCGCAAACAAGTGCTGAACGTGCTACTTTTCAACAAGCCTTCGCGGAATTTAAGAAAAGTAAGAAAGCGCTGATTGAACTGACGAGGAAGGCTGAAGCGCTAAAAAAAGAATACGACTTCAATCAGTTTCAATTGGAGGAACTGAGTAGTTTGGCTTTAGTCTCTGGAGAGCAAGAGGAGTTGGAATCCAGTCAGGAAATTCTTGAAAATGCGGAAGATATAAAATTGAAGATCAACGAGGTGCTTTCACTTTTTCATCAGGAACAGTTTGGAGTGCTGGAGGGAATGGCACAAATCCAGTCCAGTTTGCAGGGACTTGAACGATTGGCTCAGGCATTTGCAACCTACCGTACCCGTTTTCAAGAAGCATGGATTGAATTAAAGGATTTAGCTGAAACTTTGGCTGATGAGGATAATCGCATCGAAGTTGATGCGGAGAAGTTGGAACGAACCCGTGAGCGTCTCAGTAAAATCTACCAGTTGCAGAAAAAACATGGATTCCAGACCGTGGAAGAGTTAATGGAACTAGAAAGCCAATTGGCAGAAAAAGTATTTCAGGTTCAGCAGGTGGATGATCAGTTGGCGGAGGCTCATCAACGATGTTTGGAGAAGGAAAAAGCCATGCTCGCTGCAGGGGAGCTGCTTAGTCAAAAGCGAAGGTCCTGTTTCCCTTCCTTTGAGAAGGCATTGGAGGCTTTGCTGCAGGATTTGGGATTGGAGAATGCCCGCGTTCAATTCGAAATCCAGTTGGTTGAGCCCAATACAAACGGGCTAGATCAAGTGGAACTTCTATTCTCTGCCAACAAGGGGGTACCCTTGCAACCGCTCAAAAAAGTAGCTTCAGGGGGTGAGTTTTCTCGGTTGCTGTTTGCCATTAAATACTTGATGGCTGATAAAATGGCCTTGCCTATTCTAATTTTTGATGAGATTGATACTGGTATTTCTGGTGAAGTTGCCTTGCAGATGGTGCGCATGATGCAGGAAATTGCAAAAAATCACCAGGTAATCTGCATTACTCACCTGCCGCAGGTAGCTGCCAAAGGTGAGGTCCATTTTTTTGTGTATAAAGACCACAGCGCAGAAAAAACCATTTCTAAGGTAAAGCAATTGAGCCACGACGAACGCGTGCAGGAATTGGCCAAAATGATTGCTGGCTCCAATCCATCAGCTGCTGCTCAGGCTAGCGCAAAAGAGCTCTTGATGAATTGAAGGGCTTATTCTTAAATTTTATGTAGTTTTACCGAAGCTATCGAATTCAACCCAATCGCTATGTCACAAAATTTGCTAACAGGAAAAGTAGGAATCATTACTGGAGCGCTCGATGAAAATTCCATCGCCTGGAAAACCGCGCTTAAAGTAAAGGAACAAGGCGGAAGATTTGTCTTGACTAATGCGCCCATTGCCATGCGTATGGGGGCCATCAAAGAACTTGCTGAAGAGTGTAATACCATCGTCATCGGAGCGGATGCCACCGTGGTGGAGGATATTGAAAAGTTGTATGCGGAGGCAAAGGAATTTTTGGGTGCAGATTTTGACTTTTTGCTCCATTCGATTGGAATGTCTCCCAATATCCGAAAAGGAAAGGCATACGGGGATCTCAACTATGATTGGGCAATGAAATCCTACGATGTGTCTGCGATATCCTTCCATAAGATGATGCAGGTAGCCGAAAAAATGGACGTCATGAAAGAATGGGGTTCCATTGTTGGCTTATCCTACATTGCCGCTCAGCGTATTTTCCCTTTCTACACCGATATGGCGGATGCCAAAGCTTTGCTGGAAAGTATCGCCAGAGGCTATGGTTATCGATATGGCAAACTGAAGAAGGTGCGTGTCAACACCATCTCTCAGTCACCAACCAAAACCACAGCGGGAACCGGCATCGGAGGGTTTGATTCGTTTTACAATTTTGCGGAAGCACTTTCTCCACTGGGCAATGCTTCTGCAGATGCTTGCGCAGACTACATTGTGAGTTTATTCTCAGACTTAACCCGCATGGTGACCATGCAAAATCTTTTCCACGATGGTGGCTATTCCTTTACTGGGATCTCCGAGGAAATCATGGATAAATTCAAGGATCTATAAAATGCCGATAGTCAACGGTTGACAGTCCGCTGTTGACAGCAGGGGAGGCATTGATCAAGCGTACTGCTCATCGATTGGATAAGTTTTTGCTTAGTCAAGGGATTTAAGCCGTTTAACAAATTAAAAGCCCCGTACGGGGCTTTTTGTTGTCCCTGCTTGTATGTCATTAGAATTCATGAATCTTCACTTCTTCACCACTAACTGAAGCAAATAAAGATTGAAGTTCAAGATGGTGGGCAGTCGACTGAGGACCGTCTTCTGTCGAAGATTTTGCTTAATCATAAAAATATTTTTTCATTTCTAGATTTCCCCTAACTTATCCCCTTCAAGAATCCTTTTTTGTTATGCTGAAAAAAATATCGCTCCTCTGCCTCGCCTTTGTCACAAGTGCCGCATGGACAGTAGCTCAAATCATGCCTTCTCCACCTCGTGCAGAAGGAAAAGGCCCATATGAAAAACTGATCATCCGTGGGGTGACGCTTATTGATGGTACTGGGGCGCCTCCGGTAGGTCCTGTTGATATTGTGGTTGAGAAAAACCGAATTACGCAGATTCAAGCAGTTGGTTATCCTGGTGTTCCCATTAACAAAAATCGTCGACCTGCAGCCGATGATAAGACCAAAGAGATGGATTTGACAGGGCATTATTTGTTGCCCGGCTTGATTGATATGCACGGCCATATCGGAGGAAATGGACAGGGTACCCCTGCCGAATATGTGTTTAAATTATGGATGGCACACGGCATTACTACGGTCAGAGATCCATCTGCTGGCAACGGCCTTCCTTGGGTATTGGAGCATAAACGTAAGTCAGCTGCAAATGAGATTACCGCACCTCGGCTTTTGGCCTACACCGCCTTTGGAATGGGAGCTAAAGCATCGATTACTACTGCCGAACAGGCCAAAGCATGGGTGAATGAAAACAAAGATAAGGGTGCTGACGGCATCAAGTTTTTTGGCGCTAAGCCAGAAGTAATGGAGGCAGCAATCTCTGAAAACAAGCGCATTGGACTCAAATCAGCCATGCACCACCAGCAATTGGATGTGGCGAGATGGAATGTACTCCATTCTGCCCGCGCTGGACTGACTTCCATGGAGCACTGGTATGGGCTTCCAGAAGCCTTATTTACGGATCGTACGATTCAAAATTTCCGATTGGATTACAATTACCAAAACGAGCAGCATCGTTTTGCGGAGGCGGGTAAGTTATGGCAGCAAGCAGCACCTCCTTTTTCAGAGCATTGGAACAAGGTGATGGATGAGTTGGTAGCCCTAGACTTTACTTTAGACCCTACACTTAATATTTACGAGGCCAACCGTGACCTGATGCGTGCACGTACTCAAGAATGGCACAGCACCTACACGCTACCTTCACTCTGGAGATTTTATGCACCGAACAGACAGTCTCATGGCTCCTATTGGTTTGATTGGACGACGGAAGAGGAAGTACTTTGGAAAGACAATTACCGTCTTTGGATGACCTTTGTTAATGAATACAAAAATCGTGGCGGTAGAGTGACTGCAGGATCTGATTCCGGATTTATATACCAACTGTACGGTTTTGCTTACATCCGTGAACTGGAAATGTTGCGTGAGGCAGGATTCCATCCTTTGGAGGTTATCCGCGCTGCGACCATGCATGGTGCAGAAGCGCTGGGTATGGACAAAGAGATTGGCACTGTGGAAGTGGGTAAGTTGGCTGACTTTGTCATCCTGGAAGAAAATCCTCTACAAAACCTCAAGGTGTTGTATGGTACAGGCGCCATCCGTATAAACGACAAGAACGAGCCCGTGCGCGTTGGTGGAGTTAAATACACTGTGAAGGACGGCATTGTATACGACGCTAAGCAGCTCTTGCAAGACGTACGAACTATTGTAGACCAGCACAAGGCCAGAGAAAAGGCTCGCATAACTCAGCCAGGCTTAGATTGGTAAACTTGATTCACCTCCGTTGGTAAAGATGAGGAGAGAACGTGTTCGCATCTCTCCTCATTTTTTTGTTTTAGGCTATCCTCTCCCAAAATCACCTTATTCCCCTATACCCCAAATGCCACACCTATCCCTACCCCAGATCAATCTGTATTACGAAGAGCATGGAACCGGATCAGAAACCTTAGTTTTTGCCCACGGTCTGCTCTGGAGTCACAAGATGTTTGCCGAGCAAGTCGCCGAGTTTTCCAAGACCTACCGCGTAATTGCCTACGACCACCGTGGGCAGGGGAAAAGTGAAGTCAAGGGCCCCTATGATATGGATACGGTAGCAGGCGATGCTGCTGCATTGATCCGGCAGTTGGGGATTGGGCCGGTACATTTTCTAGGTTTATCTATGGGAGGCTTTGTTGGGATGCGTCTTGCCGCGCGGCATCCGGAGTTGATCCGAAGCCTGGTGCTTTTGGATACCTCTGCCCAAGCGGAGCCTACCGAAAATTTACCGCAATACAAGTTGTTGAATGGGGTAGTTCGTTGGTTGGGTATAATTTCTCCCGTGGCCAACAAAGTGATGAAGATCATGTTTGCGAAAAGTTGGCTCAGCAACCCTGCCAATACCCAAGCGATTGCCCGCTGGAAAAAAGAAATTGTAGCCAACAAAAGAAGCATTGTAGGTCCAGTGGAAGGCGTGATATACCGAAAGGGAGTAGTAGAAGAGCTGCCGCAAATCAAATGCCCTACGCTAGTGTTGGTGGGCGAAGAAGACGTGGCTACGGTACCCGAAAAATCGGAGTTTATTCAAAAAAATATTGCTGGTGCAGTCTTACACCGAATCAAAGGCGCGGGGCATAGCAGCTGTATAGAGCAGGCTGCGGAAGTAAATCGCTTGATCAGGGATTGGCTAGGCTAGGTAAAGACCTCCTCCCCGAAGGGAGAAGGTGCTTAGTTTGCTTGGAATACGCGAACGTAGTCAACAATTAAGTGTTGAGGAAATGCAGTAGTCTGGTTGGGTGAACCAGGCCAGTTGCCACCCACAGCCACGTTGAAAATGAAAAAGAAGTTTCTTCGGAATTCGTCTAGTTCTGCTGGTGTGGTATCGATGACGTGGTACTGTTTGTTGTCTACCAACCAGCGTATGGAGGTGGCATCCCAAATGATGGAATACACGGCGAATTGATCTGAAAATGTACCTGTAGAAAGGGTAGTTTTTCCTCCAAACTGAGCATGGTTACCTGCATTTTGCCAGTGCACTGTGCCATGAACCGTGTTTTCTCGTCCATTGCCACCCACCATTTCCATGATATCAATTTCGCCGCAGGCAGGCCAGCTTACCGTGTCAAAATTTGCGCCAAGCATCCAAAGTGCAGGCCAGATGCCTTGGCCTTTGGGTAGCGCAGCGCGAATGTCAACTCTACCATAGCGAAAGTCTTTCTTGCCTTTTGTGATGATTCTGGAAGAGGTGTATTCTTTCCCCCCAAAGGCTTCTTTCTTTGCCGTGATGATCAAGTGACCATCTTTCATGCTGGTATTTTGGGGTCTATAAAATTGAAGTTCGTTATTGCCCCAGCCATTAGTTCCATTACCAGTTTCGTGTGTCCAATGAGTTGAGTTCAGGCTGCTGCCATCAAATTCATCTGACCAAACCAAACTCATATTTGAGTAAGAAGTGGGGGATGTTGCACCTTGTGTTGGGATGGTCACCGTAGTTCCAGTTTGATCTGGTCCAGACTTATCGTCAGGTACACAGGCGGTCAATGCCAAGGCAAAGAAAAAAAAGAGGGTTTGGATTGATCTCATGAGGCTAAATTTATAAAAAAAAACCGCCAGAGAACTCTCTCTGGCGGTTAAGTTATTTATTGCGAGATTAACTTAAAGGTCCACCAGACACCAGTTCCAGATTCAATCTGAATCGTCATCCGCTTCACACCTGCTGTCTCTACCAGACTAATTACTTTGTAAGATACTTCAGTAGGTACAGCCACATTTGGTAGTTCTCCAGCATTGACTGCTTTTGGTAAAGCCAAATGAGCTCCTTGTCCTTTAAGAACTAGTGTTGCGCCATCGTAGGTGAAGGTATAGTTACCAGCACCATTGTGAGGTGCTTTAGGAGCGCCACAACCGTCAGCACCTTGCCAGTTTTCTAGCCAGGTTTGGGTACCCATAGCCATGGTATAAGAACCATTCGCATTGAAGGTGTAGACATCGTCAAAGAAGCAAGCTCTTGTAGTCACATCGGCAGCGGTATTGAACCACCACTCTCTGCTACCTGCAGTGGGTCCTACGGTCATGGCCCCTTCTACAGGTTCCATCTTCCAGTTGCCTACGATTGCTGCACTAGCGGCTGGTCCTGAGATTAATTTGAAATCCCACCATACCCCATTACCCGCTTGGATCCGTAGAGTCATTCTGCGCGTATTTCCTTGCTTGGTTTGCTCCACAATGGTGTAGGCGATTTGGTTAGCAATTTGTGCTCCATTGGAGATTTCTCCAGCGTTATTCACTTTTGCAAGACCTACGTGCGCACCTTGACCCACAAGCGTAAGCGTAGTAGAGGTGTAAGTGTAGGTAAAAGATTTGGTTCCGTCAAAAGGAGCCTTAGGTGCACCGCAACCATCGGCTGCCACACCTTGCCATTGTTCTAACCAGGTAACGCCATCTAAGCCCATCTTGAATGTGCCATTTTCTTCAAATGTGTATTTGTCATCGAAGAAGCAAGCCCTGGCAGTCACGTCTCCTAGGGAGTTTTGCCACCATTCTGAACTACCTGGATTAGGACCCACTTTCATGGCACCTGCAATAGGTTCCATGGTCCATACACCGGTAATGTCAAAAGCAGGTTTTGCAGATGCGACAGTGAAGGATACGTTCTCAACTGCTTCGTTGCCGTTAGTATCCTTGGCTTTAACATCTAGGTTGTAAACACCAGGAGTGAAACCACCCACCACTTTGATAGTCACTTTTTCATTTTCACCACTGAGGTCCTTGCCTCCAGAGGATGCAGTAACGCCTCCTTTAGTAATGGTGTAGGTGAAACTAGCAAGTGAACTAATAGTTCCATTGTCTACTCCGTCAAAGAAGGTTACATCCACTATGAAGTCTTGTTTTTCAGTGAGACCGCTAGTGATTGCGCCTAAGGTTATTTTTGGAGGCATGTCCACAATGGGAACATCGGAAAATCCGTTGTCGCAGGCCCAGAGCATGCCGACTACTGCGCCAAGCGCAATACATCTAGATAGAATTTTTTTCATGGGTTTACTTTTTTTTTATAAAGATCTTCTTTTCGTTTTTCTTTTCCTATGCCGCTTTCCTACAAGTATTCATCAATCCCAAAAAAATACTACATCAATAATTCATCAATTCAATAAAACAGCGTTTATTGCAACAATTAACGCATTTGCTAGTTTCGTTTACTACACAAATAATTTCACAATGCGATTTCTATCCCGTGCATTCTTCTCCTTAAAAGTATTCCTCGTTGGAGGAATTATTCTTAGTGAAGCACTGGGTGTTTGGGGAGTTCAGGCGCAACAGAAATCCTGGATTCAGGGGCTGCCTTTTGTGACCAACCATACCGCGCTGGAATACCGAGCGGGGATTCAGAATTTCGACATTGTCCAAGATGATTTGGGAAGAATCTATGTGGCCAATAATTTGGGTTTGTTGGAGTATGATGGGAAAAATTGGACGCGCTATGGATTGAGCAATACGAAAGTTCGAACTGCCTTTATTGGCGAAAAAGGCCGAATTTATGTAGGGAGTCAAGGGGATTTTGGTTTTTTGGAACCCAATGACTTGGGTCAACTCTCCTATGTTTCATTGGCCGATAGGCTTCCATTAGCACAGCGAGATTTCGATGAAACTTGGAAAATTTATGGTGCAGGAGATCTAGTATATTTTTGCACATTCAAAGGAATCTATGTTTACGATGGAAAGCGCTTGGAGGTGATTGCAAACGATAAACGTTTGGATATTACCTTTCAAGTAGGAGAGCGATTGTATACTCAAGTTCAGGGAGAGGGTTTAATGGAGGTAAATGCCAGTGGATTTGAACCGATCCCTGGGGGAGATTTTTTTGCAGACAAAAGGGTATCTGCTATCCTGGCTTATGACAAGGAACACTGGTTGATTAGCACCTTTTCTTCTGGGTTGTTTCTTTACGATGGTAGCAGTAGCTCCCCATTTAAGATGAAGGGTGATTTTTGGAAAAATGAGCACCTGATTAACTTTAGTGCCCGTCTCAAGGATGGGAGTTTTGCACTTGCTACTCAAAATGCAGGACTTTTTGTGATAGATCGAGAGGGTAACCTACTGACTCATGTAGACAAGGAGGCGGGTCTGATGGACTTGACTATCAATTACATTTTTGAAGATAGCCAAGAAGGTCTATGGCTTTCGATGAACAATGGAATCGCTCGTGTGGATTTATTTTCTCCATTCTCCTTGGTAGATGACCGGATGGGTTTAGAGGGCTCTGGATATACTGCGGTAAAGGCGGACAACAAAGTCTATTTAGGAACCAACAATGGATTGTTTGTTTGGGAAAATGGTGCGATGAGTAAGGTGATCGGTACCGAGGGGCAAGTCTATTCGGTGCAGGTCATTCAAGGGGAAGTCATCCTAAATCATCACAATGGTACCTTTTCCATTGAGGGCAATCAGGCAGTTCCGATTTCCAGAGTTCAAGGGGCCTGGGTAATCCAAGCCCACCCCAAACAAACCGATTATTTTATTCAGGGGACCTACACTGGCCTCAGTTTATTCCAAAAAAGAAACGGGAAATTAGCCTTTTTACAGGAGATCCAAGGCTTTTCGGAGTCCTCAAGGGTGATGGAGTTTGATGGAAATACCCTTTGGATCGCACATGGATACAAAGGAGTGTTTAAGATTACCTTGAGTCCAGATTTAAAGAAAGTACTGACTAGCAAGCGATATACCAGTGCACAAGGCTTTCCTACGGACGATTTGATCAACGTGTTTCGGATTGCCGACCGTTTGATATTTACTGCTAATGGTGGAATTTTTGAATTTGATGCACAGAAAGATCGGTTTGTGCCGGTAAATGAAATCAACGATTTGTTTGGTTATGGAACCGTCATGGCAGATGTGGAAACCGATGCTTTGGGAAATGTCTACTTTATCGAGCAATCCAGATTAGGGATACTTCGGCAAGAAAAAAATAGGCGGCGAAGCCTGCATTATTCACCCTTCAACAAGGTGAAACGATTGTGGAATGATGATTTGGCTAATGTCACGGTATTGGATGAACAACACATTTTAATCGGGGCAAAGCAGGGGTTTATTCATTACCAGCCGGATTTAGACCAAGTTGAGGAGGATCAGCCCCGAGTGTTTTTTAGAGAAATTCGAAATCGAGGAATAGAAGAACAAGTTCTTTTTTCTGGGCATGGGGTATTGGAGGATAGCACTCGGAAATTCGATTTTGATCAAAACTCGTTCTCCTTTGATTTTGGTTCGGCGCATTTTGAAAGTGAGCGCGAACTTCAATTTCAATACCGTCTCTTAAATTTTGAAGAGGAATGGTCCGAATGGAGTAGTGATTCCAAGAAGGAGTATACCAATCTTCGCGAAGGGGATTATGTTTTTCAAGTTCGAGCCAAGTCCATTTTTGATGTGGTGTCCGAACCCATTGAATTTCCCTTCACGGTGAGGCCTCCATTCTATCGTTCCATTTTTGCCTATTTGATTTACGGCTTGTTGCTAGGCAGTTTGCTTTACTTTTGTTTTCAGTGGCTTGACAAACGCTACAAAAAACAAACCTTAGAATTGGAGCAAGAAAACTACCAAGCGCTCCGTAAAAAAGATGACGTGATCGAATCAATCACTCAGCGCTCGGAAGAAGAAATTATCCGCTTGAAAAATGCGCAACTGCAGGCGGAAATTGAGTACAAAAACCAAGAACTCACCTCTTCTGCGATGAATTTGATTCAGAAGAATAAGTTGCTTACTAACCTCAAAAACTCCCTAAAAATTCTGAGTACAGAATCGTTAAATGAAGATACCAGTGCCCAACTGATTCGTTTGGTGCGTTCCATAGACAAAGATTTGGAGGGGAATGAACATTGGACTGCTTTTGCAGAAAGTTTTGATCAAGTACATGGAAAATTCATCACTCGTCTCAAAGAAAATTTTCCTGAACTCACACCTCAAGAGGTAAAATTTAGTGCCTATATCCGGATGAACCTCAATACCAAAGAGATTGCCAATTTGCTCGGGATTTCTGTACGGGGTGTGGAAATTGGTCGATATCGGGTACGTAAAAAACTAGGGCTGTCAAGACAGGATAACCTCACCAATTTTTTACTGAGGTTTTAGTCAAATTTCAAAACTCGGATTATCAATAAGTTAAATTAGAAATGAAATTATTTTTTCATCCCATTGAAACCTTTTACCTACAACAATTGTATATACATCAATTGAATTTGTATCCCATGGGAAAAATTGAAGTGGCGATTAAGCAAGCCCAGTTTAAAGATGAATACAACAAGGCAGTGGTCAATCTACTGTACACGCACAGTTACTTGGTGGGCTTCCAAACGGCGGTGTTGAAACCTCGGGACCTCTCTCCCGAACAATACAATGTCCTACGCATTTTGCGTGGGCAGCAAGGAAAGCCGGTGACCATAGCGGCTATCCAAGAGCGCATGCTCAATACCATGTCGAATGCATCCAGGCTGGTAGACAAATTGAAGACAAAGGAGTTGGTGAAGCGGGAAGAATGCTCTGAAAATCGCCGAAAAGTGGATGTGCTCATCACGGATAAGGGCTTGCGTCTATTGGAATTATTGGAGCCTCAAATTACTGTCCTCAATAAAAAAGTAATTCACCTCGAAGAATCCGAACTCCTTGTTCTCAATGGCCTATTGGACAAGCTTCGAGGCTAATCCAATCGAACTTTAAATTAAAATCTTAATAAATCTAATTTCTAAACTTAAATAACAATCACAATGAGCACCACAAAATGGACCATCGACCCTACCCACTCTGAGGTAGCATTTAAAGTAAAACACCTGGTGATTTCTACGGTCACTGGCTATTTCCGAAAGTTTGAAGGTCATGCCCAAACTACATCCGAAGATTTTTCAGGCGCAATTGTTGCTTTCAGCCTTGCAGTAGATAGCATCGATACCAATCAATCCGATCGGGATCAGCATTTGAAGTCCGCGGACTTCTTCGATACCACCAATTTCCCAACCATTTCTTTTGCAGGTAAGTTGGCCAACCACGGTGGAGAATACCAGTTGGTCGGTGACCTTACCCTAAAAGGAATTACCAAGGAAGTTGCACTAGAGGTGACCTACGGAGGTACGGTGGCTGATCCCTATGGGCAGACCAAAGCAGGCTTTGAGATTGAAGGCAAAATCAATCGTAAAGATTTTGGATTGACTTGGTCTGCCATCACCGAAGCAGGATCTGTAGTCGTGAGTGACCAGGTACGTTTGCAATTCAGTGTGCAATTGGTAAAGTAATAAGTCATTCACGTAAACTAAACCAACTCAAAGGAAGCTTCTAGAATAGAGAGGCTTCCTTTTTTATCCTTTCGCTTATGCAGCCTTTAATTTTAGGAATCCATCACATCACAGCCATTTCTGGAGACCCCCAACAAAATGTAAATTTTTACGCAGGGATTTTGGGGCTTCGATTGGTCAAAAAAACCATCAATTTTGATGCCCCTGATGTCTACCACTTTTATTTTGGAGATGCCTTAGGAAGACCCGGAACGGTCTTCACCACCTTCCCATTTGTGGGAGCGATGCGAGGTCGAAAGGGAGTTGGGGAATTGACATACACTGCTTTTTCGGTGGGGATTGACAGTTTGGATTATTGGGAAAGTCGCCTCAAAAAATTTGGAATTCCTGTTTCGGATCGATTGACTCGCTTTGGACACTCCCTTGTCCGATTCGAAGATCAGGACGGTATGGGAATTGAACTCATTGCCAATGGGGAGGACAACCGAGAAGGATGGACCCATGGCGCTGTTCCTATTCAGCATTCCATCAAGGGGTTTTTCGGAGCAACTTTAGCGCTCAGGGGCAAGGAGTTGACTGAACGATTGCTAGTCGAGAACATGAATTACCGCTTGCATGGTCAGGAAGGCAATCGCTTCCGGTATGGAATAGACGGGAAGCCCGGAGAGTGGGTGGATATTCTGGTAGATCCCAATGGGCAGCGAGGGGTGCAAAGTGCAGGTACAGTGCATCATTTGGCATTTCGTACCGCCACTACCACTACACAATTGGAAATGCAGCAGCGCCTCCTCAAGCAAGGCCATGGAGTGACGGAAGTTCGGGACCGAAATTATTTTCTGTCTATTTATTTTAGGGAGCCAGGCGGAGTCTTGTTTGAAATTGCTACGGATGTTCCAGGATTTGCCATTGATGAGGACGAAGCTCAGTTAGGCGAAGCGCTGAAATTGCCAGATTGGGCAGAAGGAAAGCGTAAACAAATAGAGGCTGCGTTGAAACCAGTCACCTTTACTCCTGAAAACTATGTCTAAATGGATTCATGCGGGGCTTCCACTCGCTCAAGCAAAGAAAGCACTAATCCTCATTCATGGGAGAGGGGCAACTGCAGAAAGCATTTTGGCGGTTGCGCCTTATTTAAACCTAGAGGAGTTCGCACTATTCGCGCCTCAAGCCCCTCAGCGCACCTGGTACCCTTTCGGATTTATGGCAAGTGATCAAGGCAACCTTTCCGCCTTGAATTCGTCAATACAACAAGTTTCCCTCCTTTTTCAATTCTTGATTGAAAATGGAAAAGCTCCAGAACAGATTTTTGTGATGGGCTTTTCGCAGGGGGCCTGCCTTTCTTTGGAGTTCACAGCACGAAATGCTCAGAAATTCGGAGGTGTTGTTGCCTTTACGGGAGGGTTGATTGGAGAAAAATTAGAAGAAAAAAAATACAAAGGAGATTTTCAAGGTACGCCTATCCTCCTTAGCAGTAGCGCACATGACATGCATGTGCCTGCCCAACGAATTCATGATTCTGCCCAGCTTCTTCAGAAAATGGGTGCGGAGGTTAGCCTTTCTCTTTTTGAGGATGAGCTCCATACCATCCGACCTGAAGAATTGACTTGGGTCAATCAACGGCTTTTTTTGTAAGGTTTCTTGGTTCAAAAATCCCTGGCACTAGCCGGGGTTTTTTTGTTTAGCACTAGGCCAATCTTTTAGTAAGAATAGGTTATCTGGGAACCCAGTTCAGGATCAAGCTCGATTTGTGCATACACGCCGACTTCCTGCTGCAATTCTTCTACGTGGCTGATGATTCCGACCACTCTATTTTCATGGCGTAAGGCTTTGAGTGTCTCAAAAACCACACGGAGTGAATTTTTATCAAGCGCTCCAAAGCCTTCATCTAGGAAGAAGAAACTCTGATCGGCTTGGTTGAGTGCTTTTACTTTTTCTGCCAAGGCCAAGGCAAGGCATAGCGAGGCCTGGAAAGTTTGTCCTCCAGAAAGTGTTTTCAGCAATCGTTTTTTTCCTCCATTCAGGTAGTCGATTACCCAAAAGGTATTGTCCTCATCAATCGCTAAGCTGAGGCTATTTTTGCTCAGCTTCATAAACCGCACATTGGCAGTATTGCATAGTTCTTTCAAGTAAATCGAACTGACATACTTGACAAACCCGCTGCCTCGAAATAGGTTGTCTAGCTCTCGGAGATTACTTTCCCGGTTTTGGAGTTTGGAAAAGGCTGCATCAAGCAGAGATTTTTCTGCAAGATTTTTTCGTGCCTCCTTTATTTCCTGACCGAGGAGGATAAACTCATTTTGGAGCGTTTCCACTTCAGATTTATGAAGCTGTAGCTCCGCTGAAATCTTCACAAAAGATTCCTCTTCAAACTGCCTGACATTTGGATTTTCTTCCAGTTCCTTGATTCGACTTTGCGTCAACGCTAATTCCTGATCAAATTGGGTAATTTCCTTCAGTACTTTTTCGGCATCAAGGGAATGCTCAAAAAGCAGGATTAGTGCAGCCTCATCGGTAAAACCATACCTGGTTTTAAGTTGCTCAAAGCCCAATTGGAGTTTGACTAGTTTATCCCCTGTCTCTTTCTTTAGGCGGGAAAAAGTGTCCAAATCAGCTAGGTTTTTTGCTTGTTCCCCTCTTTTTTCACTTAGGTGTTTTTGCTTGCCTTCGAGATCCTGTAGGGCCTCATCGATGTCCTTTTCTACGTTTTGGATGGTTTGCCAAATCACTTCGGGAGATTTTTCATAGAATCCTTCGCAGAAAACGGGATCCTTGATTTCCTCTTGTTTGGTGCTGATTCCAGAAAGGATGGATTGAACTTTCAATTTTGCATGATTCAGATCACCTTCCGCTTTTTCAAGTAGTTCTTGGTCGGTATCGTAGTTTTTTCGTAACGTTTTGAGTTCCAGTTGCAGCTTTTCCATCGCCTTTCCAGAGTCCGCCATTTTTTGAATCTGACCAGCAAGTCCTTCCGGTGTTTCGATTTCCAAATTGGCCAATCTTAACTTCAAATTGGCCAATAGGAGTGTAATCTCATCAATCTCAGTCTTTTTGGACTGGGTATTTTTGAGACTGTT
>Ga0169931_10001509_pt1 | contig 38395 bp, 32 predicted proteins | sample Kivu_15m_20L_FD_129675 | JGI IMG/M metagenome (GOLD analysis project Ga0169931, IMG submission 129675) | Freshwater microbial communities from Lake Kivu, Western Province, Rwanda to study Microbial Dark Matter (Phase II) - Kivu_15m_20L... | ecosystem: Environmental > Aquatic > Freshwater > Lake... | reverse complement strand
TCGCCCAGCAGCAGCAGCCGCACCGGCTCGCCGTCGGCCGCCAGTTCCCCGGACATCGCCGCCGGAATCCAGTAGCGGCGCATCAGCTCGCCCATCGGCGTGCCCGGGCCCACGCGGGTCAGGACCTCGTGGGTGCTCGGCTCGGTCGTGCTCATCGTGTCCTCCAGGGTCATCCGCGCAGCATCAGCACGCGGTCGATCGCGCCCGCCGGCCCGAGCCCGGCGTAGCCCTCCACGCGGTCGAGCTCGACCACGACCGCCACGCCCATCCGGGCGAAGTCGTGCTGACGCTCGACCTCGGGCGCGGCGCGCCAGACCGCCTCGCGCAGCGCCGGATCGTCGACCGTGCGCGCCCGGCCGCGGAACTGGTAGGTGGCCTTGCTGTCCTCGTCGCGGTACATCAGCGCGACCCGCGGGTTGTGCGCGATCGCCGCGAGGAAGCCGCCGTCGGCGTTGCGGATCCACATCGACAGCCGCGAGTCGTCCAGCGTGCGGACCGAGCCGCGGAACGACAGCACCGGCTGGCCGTCGGCATCGACGTGCGCGACCAGCATCGGTCGGCGCGCGGCGAGCGCGCCGTCGATCCGCGCGCGCAGCGCCGGGGTCAGCGCGAGCGGCGTCGCCGGCGGCGGCACGGGCGGCGTGCGCTGCTGCTCGATGCGGCGCACCGTGCCGTCGGCCACCGCGAGCGTCAGCACCAGCCCGGGCTCGCGCGTCGGGTCCTGCGGATCGCCGACCAGCCGCACCGCGGCATCGACCCGCGCCGCGGCCCGCCAGCGCAGCCTGCGGTAGAGCTCGGCGCCGAGCAGCTCGGCGAGCACCGCGTCGCGGCCCTCGAGCGCGCGCCCGAGGCGCGCGAAGCCGGCGTCGGGCGCGAGCACCGACCCGAGGGCCTGCGCGTGCCCGGCGGCGAGCGCCGCCGCGAACCGGTCGGCCACGTGCAGCGCGTCGCTCATCACCGCGGCTGCGCGTCGTCGCCCGCGAGCCCGCGCAGGCCCGCGGCTGCGGCCATCGCGTCGAACGTCCGCGGCCAGTCGGGGTCCTTCGCCGACGACAGCCCGGGGTGCGCCTGCACCAGGTCGGCGACCCACTGCTGGCGCTCGGCGATCGCGCTCGCCATCGACGGCTCCAGTCCGGTCTCGCGCACGGTCTCGGCGACCTCGCGCATCTCCGCCGCGCGCCGCCGACCGTGCTCGAGCACGCGCCCCAGCAGGTAGCCGGCCTGCACGTCCCAGTCCACGCCCGGATAGGTGCGCTTCATCGACGCGAGCACCTCGCGCTCCACGCCGTGCAGCCGCGCGGTCTGCAGGCACTCGACCACCAGCGCCTCCAGGCCCTTGATCAGGATGCTGCGGCACATCTTGGTCGCGGACGCGCGGCCGATCTCCGGCGCGCCGACCTCGAGGTTCATCGCCGCAGGCTCGAGCAGCCGGCGCACGTCCGCGGCCCGGGCCCCGCCCAGCACGATCGGCACGCGCAGCCCCGAGGGCGGCACCGGCGCCATCACCGCGGCCTCGACGTAGGCCGCGCCCGAGCGCTCGACGTGCGCCGCGCAGCGCCGCTTGGTCGCGGGCGACACCGAGTTCAGGTCGACGAACAGCTGGCCCGCGCGCATCGACGCGCCGCCGTCGCGCGCGACCGACTCGGCCGAGGTCGCGGTGACCGCGCAGACCACGAGCTCGGCGTCGGCCACCGCGTCGGCGAACGACGCGCACGCGCGCGCGCCGGCCCCCGTGATCCGCTCGCGCATCGCGGCGGCGCGATCCGGCGCGTCGAGCAGCACGTCCCAGGCGGCGACCGCGTAGCGGCCGGTGGCGACCCAGCCCGCGCCCAGGATCCGGCCGGCCTCGCCGAACCCGATCAGCGCGATGCGGTGCATCGGTGCGGACATCGTGACCTCGTGTGTCGTTCAGGGCTTGAGCGTCGGGTCGCGCAGCGTCGTGTCCTGGCCGGCGACCGGATCGGCCACCGCCTGCGCGAGACTGTGCGCCCACTTCCACTCGGAGGCGGGCCGCACGTGGCCGTCGCTGCCCACGCGGTCCAACCCCCAGTAGATCTCCAGCCGGTGGTCGTCGGGATCGCGGAACTCGACTGCGATCTGCACCCCCGCACGGCGGCGGCCCTCGAAGTCGATCGGCACCGCGTGCGCGCGCAGGTGGTCGCGCGCGCGGATCACCTCGTCGAGCGACGCCACCTCGAAGGCGAGGTGGTTGAGGTCGCGGTGGCTCGCGCCGCCCCGCAGCCCGCCCACCAGGGCCACGCCGTGGTGATCGGCGTTGCAGCGCATGAAGACCATGCCGCCGGGCACCATCGACTCGGGGTAGACGTCGGACACCCGAAAGCCGAGCAGCCGCGTGTAGAAGTCGACCGAGCGCGGCACGTCCGACACGTGCAGCACCACGTGCCCGATCCTGCACAGCTCGAACGGCAGCCCGGCGGGACGGTCGTGGCGGCGGATCGCCTCAGGATCGAACGGCATCGGCGTCACTCCTGCGCGTCGTCGAGCGAGTCGACCCAGCGCAGCCCGGCCGTCGTGAGCCGCTCGCGCATCCCGTAGACGTCCAGGCCGAGCTCCCCGGCGGCGAAGCGATCGCGCGCGGCCGCCTCCTTCGCCTCGCGCGCCTCGCCGGCGTCGGCCACGGCCGCCGCGCGTCGCGCGGGTACGACCACCACGCCGTCGTCGTCGGCCACGACCACGTCGCCCGGCGACACCGCAGCGCCCGCGCAGACCACCGGCACGTTCACGCAGCCGGGCGTGGCCTTGACCGTGCCCTTCGCGCTGATCGCCTTCGACCACACCGGAAAGCCCATTGCGCCGAGCGCCCGCACGTCGCGCACGCCGGCGTCGATCACCAGACCGACCACGCCGCAGGCCTGCATCGAGGTTGCCAGCAGCTCGCCGAACATGCCGTCGGTGCACGGCGAGCTGAACGCGGCGACCACCAGGTCGCCCGGGCGGCACTGCTCGACCGCGACGTGCAGCATCCAGTTGTCGCCCGGGTGGCCGAGCACCGTGATCGCCGCACCGGCCACCTGCGCGCCCGGGTGGATCGGGCGCAGGTACGGCAGCATCAATCCCTCGCGGTCCATCGCCTCGTGGACGGTCGACACGCCCAGCCGCGCGAGCCGGCGCACCAGCTCGGGCTGCGGCCGCTCGACCCGGCGCACCACCACCGGCTTCAACGCGGCCTCCGTGCGCGGGCGGGCTGCGGGTTCGCTGCTGCGTCCATGCTCGTCGATCTCCTGGTTCGCCCCGCCGCGTCAGGTCGCGGCGGCCGGCACGTGGACACGGCCGTCGAACAGCATCCGTGCGGTCCGCAGCAGCCCGGCGCTGACGACCGCGGGCACCGGCCCGGACTCGTCGACCTCCAGCCCCACCGAGAACTCGCCGGTCGGATGCTCGACCGACAGCACCTTGCGCCGCCCCGCCGGCACGCGCGCGACCTCGGCGGCAGGCGAGCCCGGCAGGATGCAGGCGGTGGCCACCGTGACCGCGGCGAACACGCCGATCGACGCGTGGCACTCGTGCGGGATGAAGCTGCGCGTGGCGACGTGGCCGCCCGCGCGCGGCGCGGCGACCAGCACCATCTTCGGCACGACCTTGCCGGACACGTCGCCGAGGTTCATCAGCGGGCCGGCCGCGAGGCGGATCCGCTCGAGCCGCGCCTTCAGCTCGCGGTCGGCGTCGAGCGCGTCGCGCGGCTCGTGGCCGGTGCGCCCGACCGCGTCGGCGCGCAGCACCACGCACGGCATGCCGTTGTCGATGAGCGTGACCTGGACGCCGTCGACCTCGTCCGAGGGCCGGCCGGTGGGCAGCAGGCGGCCGCAGACCGAGCCCGCCGCGTCGAGGAAGTCGATCGTGACCGGCGCCGCGGTGCCCGGCACGCCGTCGATCCGCGCGTCGCCCGCGTACTCGACGCGCCCGCCCGGCGTACGGATGCGCAGCGCGGCGACCGTGCCGGTGTTCACCGTGCGTACGGTCACCACGGTCTCGGGGTCGCCCGCCGGCACGAGGCCACGCTCGATCGCGAACGGGCCGACGCCGGCGAGGATGTTGCCGCAGTTGGGCGTGGTGTCGACCTTCGGCTCGTCGACGCCCACCTGGCAGAACAGGAAGTCGACGTCGACGCCCGGCGCCTGCGAACGCGACACGACCGCGACCTTGCTGGTGAGCGGGTGCGCGCCGCCCACGCCGTCGACCTGGCGGCGATCGGGCGAGCCCATCGCGGCGAGCAGGATGCGGTCGCGCGCGGCGGGCTCGGCCGGCAGGTCCTGCGCGAGGACGTACAGGCCCTTCGAGGTGCCGCCGCGCATCATCGCGGCCGGGATCGCGGTCTGCATCGGGCGGCTGGGGCGGGTCAGGCCACGGGCCGCGACGCGACGAATGCGTCGAGGAGATCGAGCCGCGGCGCGAGCCACCCCGAACCGGCCGCGATGCGCTCGCCGAGCTCCAGGTGCGGGTCGGTACGCGCGTCGTAACGCGGCCAGTGCGGCAGGTCGCCGCCGTTCGGGTCGCCGTCGCGCGCGAAGCGCAGCCAGGCCGCGTGCATCGTTCGGGCGAGCGCGCGGTCGGCGGCGTCGTAGCGCGGCCCGCCGGCGGCCGCGTGCGCATCGAGCGTGTCGAACGCGTACGGCACCTCGTCGCCGTGGTGCGGGCCGTCGCGCTGCGAGGCGGGCCGGCGGGTGAACACGTAGCGCCACGCGGGCGCGCCGGCGCCCGCGATCGCGCGCGCGAGCGTTCGCGTGCCGAAGTCGAACTGCGTGTCGCCGAACAGCTCGGCCACCCGCGGGCGCACCGAGGCGTCGTCGTGCGCCGGGTAGGCGGCGGCCGCGCGCGCGGCCATCGGCCCGAAGCTCTCGTCGAGCAGTCGGCGCCATGCCGCGAGCGTGTCCACCGTCCAGCCCGCGGTGAGCTTCGTGCCCTCGTCGGCGTTCGTGCCGAGCACCGTCGGCACGGCCTGGAACGCGCCGGCCGCGAGCGCGGGCAACTCGTCGCTCGGGATCACCGCGCCGTCGCGGATCGGTCGCAGCACGCGCGGCACGGTGAGGCCGCGCATCTTCGGCACGAGCAGCGAGGTCCTCGCGAACAGCTCGCGCGCGGGCAGCGCGCGCAGCGCGTCCAGGTCGTCGCCGAGCGCGAGCCCCGCGCGCTCGGCGTCGGCGAGCGACGCGAGCGGCCGGCAGCTGCCCGGGCTGTGCAGGATCGCGCGGTCGAACAGCCCGCGCGCGCGCGGCGAGACCAGCAGCAGCGCGATCGACGCGGAGCCGGCCGACACGCCGAACGCGGTGACGCGCGCCGGGTCGCCGCCGAATGCCGCCACGTTGTCGCGCACCCAGCGCAGCGCGGCCATCTGGTCGCGCAGCCCGTAGTTGCCCGACACGGCCTCGCCGGACTCCGCGCTCAGCGCCGGATGCGCGAGAAAGCCGAACAGCCCGGAGCGGTAGTTGAACGTGACCACCACCGCACCGCGCGCCGCGAATGCGCGGCCGTCGCAGCGGACGTCCGAGCCGCTGCCCGCGACGAAGCCGCCGCCGTGGAACCAGACCATCACCGGCAGCGAGCCCTCGCGTGCGCCCGCCGGCGTCCACACGTTCAGCCGCAGGCAGTCCTCGTCCTGGACCGGCGCGCGCAGCGCCGGGTTGGGCGCCTGCGGGAAGTCCGGACCGAAGCCGGTCGCGTCCAACGGCTCGCGCCAGGGCGCCAGCGGCTGCGGCGCCCGCCAGCGCAGCGGCCCGACCGGCGGGCGGGCGTAGGGGATGCCGAGGAACGCGCGCACCTCGCCGCCCAGGCCGGTCACCGGGCCGCAGGCGGCCCGCACCGTCGCGCGCACCGGTGCGCCGGCGGCGGTCGAGGGCTGTGCGGTCGCTTCGGTCACGTCGGTCGCTCCTGCACCGGCCGCGGGTCGCGCGGCGCGCCGGGGCCGCAGGCGCCCGGGCGCGGGCCTACCCGCGGTGTGGTCGGTCGAGAGGGTTCCACCGACCGCCGGGGCGTGTCAACGGAAATGAAATAATGTTCCGTTCCGCGTTCGCCGGCCCCGGCACGCGCCCGCGGACGCGACGCCGATGCGACCCCGCCGCGCGCAACCTCCCGCCGGCCCGACGACGCCCACGCCGCCCACGCCGACGGCCGCCGGCGGGATCGGCGACCCGGGCTCGGGTCCGCCGCGCGGCTCAGGCCCCGACGATCCAGCCTTCGAGCGGATCGATCGTCGACGGCAGGCCCCAGCCCGCGTCGCGACGGCTCCACGCCCAGGCGGCCTGCACCAGGCACAGCACCGCGTCCAGCCGGTCGGCGCCCGGGTCGTCGATGCAGGCCTCGCGCAGCGCGCCGAACCCCACCCGCAGTGCCGCCGGATGGTCCCCGGTCTCCAGCGCGCAGACCAGCCGCTCGCGCGCCGCGCGTCGCGCCGCGTCGGTGCGCGCGCCCGGCGCGTCGCTCTTGTACGACGCGCGCCCGAGCACCGCGCGCGCAAGCAGCCCCGGATAGCCCTCCAGCGCGACCCGCTGCGGATCGGTGCGCCCATCCTCGAGCAGGCCGGGCAGACGGGCTCCAGCCGCGAGCAGGCGCGGGGCGCCCGCGTGCAGCATCAGCGCCACCGGTGGGTTCACCCACTTCATCGACGCGCTGGATCCGGCGCTCGCGTCGCACGCGCGATGCGCGAACTTGCTGCCCGCCGGTCGGGCGTCGCACCACGCGCGGCAGCGCCCGATCAGTGCCGGGCGCGACAGGGCGCCCACCTGCGCGGTCACCTCGGCCCAGGCGCGGGGGCCGTCCAGCGGCCAGCCCTGCGCGGCGACGAAATCGCGCGCGAACCCGAACGGGAAGTCGAACGCGGCGACCCAGGGGCCCGGGGCGCACAACCACGCGTCGAACGCCTCGAAGCTCGCAAGCGCCTCCAGTGCGCCCAGGGCCAGCGCGCCCGCGGCGGGCGGCGCCGCGGCGCTCGCGACCGTGATCGGCTTGCGCGCACGCGGCGCGCTGGTGAAATCCACACCGTGCAGGCGCGACGCCTCCAGGCCTCGGGTCGGTCGCATCGACCGAGTATAGAGGCCGTGGACAGGTAACTCCGGCGGCTCGATCCGTGGCGCGGTGGCCACGGATCGAGCGTGGTTGTCGTGCCCGCGCATCGCACGGGGATCGAAACGCACGGCGGCCGTCCGTCGCGACCGATTGTCGCCGTACAGTCGAAGGAAACCGTCCACGCCCCGACCACCCCCATGAAGATCGCATTCGGCATCCTGTCCTCCACCGAGCATCCGGGCGCGGTGGCCCAGCTCGCGGATGCGCTCGGCACGGCCCATCCCATCGTCGTGCACCACGACTTCGGCAAGCAGCCGTCGGCGTGCCGACCGCGCCCCAATCTGCGCTTCGTGCCGCTGCCGGCGCGTACCGGTTGGGGCGAGTGGTCGCTGTGCGAGGCGGTCCTGCGGCTGGTCGAGGCTGCGCTGAAGGACCGCGAGTGGGAGTACTTCCAGCTGCTGTCGGGTTCGTGCCTGCCGGTGCAGCCGATCGCCGCATTCGAGGCGTTCGTCGCACGACGCACCGCCGACGTCCACATGGACCTCGCCGGCCTCGATACGGACGCCGACCTGATGATGAGCCACGGCTGGCGAGCGTACGCGCCGGCCGGCACGCTGCGGATCCGCCTGCTGCTGCGGTTGCGCGCAGCCTACCTCGGCGGGCACGCGGCCACGGTGTCGCGCCACGGCCTGGGCATGGCGCTGCCCGCGAACGACGGCCCGCGATCCGTGCGCGCGCGCCTGGCCGCGTCCGCGCTGCGGGCCGCGCGCCGAGTGTCGTTCGGCGGCCGACTGCACCCGTTCGCGGACGGGCTCGGTTGCTTCGTGGGCAGCACCTGGTTCGGCGCGTCGCGATCGGCGTGCGAATACCTGGTCTCGCGGCGGGACGACGATCGGCTGCGGCAGTGGTTCCGGCGGGTGCACGCTCCCGACGAGTTCTACTTCCAGACCGTGTTCGGCAACGCCGACTTCGAGATCGCCGAGTCGAACCATCTGGTGGCCCCGTTCCAGGGTGCCCACCCGGCGCGCTGGGCGGTCGCGGACCTGCCGGCGCTGCTCGGGTCGGGCCGCTTCTTTGCGCGCAAGTTCCCCGACCATCCGGACGCGCCGGTGCGGCGCGCGGTGCTCGAGCAGATCGGCGCGCTGCCCGCACGGACGGCGCAGCCGGTCTGGCGCGGCACCGCGCCGCCGCGCGGCGTTGCCGCCCGGACGGTCGCGCCGCGTCCGGCGCCGCCGCCGACCGTGCGGCCGCCGGTCTGGTGGCCGACGACCACCTTCCGCCCGGGCTGAACCACCGGCGCACCGGCCGCAGCCGGCCGCGCCGGCTCGGTCGCGGCTCGAGAGACGGCCGGCCGCACCACGCGCCGCGCCGGCCCCCGGCGGCCGCCCCGGCGGCACGCTGCCGAGGCGGCGGCGCGACTCAGCCGACCGCGCGCCGCACGCCGTCGAGCGAGGCAAGCCGCAGCCGCGGGCCCGCCTTCATCACCTGCCCCGGCAGCCCGCGGCCGAGCGTGGCCTGCACGGCGCGCGCGACCTCGCACAGCGCCTCGAGGTCGATGCCGGTGCGCCAGCCGCACTCGTGCAGCAGGTAGACCAGGTCCTCGGTGCAGACGTTGCCGGTGGCGCCCGGCGCGAACGGGCACCCGCCCAGCCCGCCGATCGACGACTCGTACTCGCGCACGCCCATGGCCAGACCGAGCATCACGTTGGCCAGGCCCACGCCGCGCGTGTTGTGGAAGTGCAGCGCGATCGCCACTTCCGGGAAGCGCCGCGCGATCGCGTCGACCGCGCGCTCGACCACCGGCGGCGTGGCCATGCCGGTGGTGTCGCCGAGCGTCACGTGCCGCACGCCGTGCGCGCAGTACGCGTCGACGATCCGCAGCAGCGCGTCCACCGGCACGTCGCCCTCGAACGGGCAGCCGAAGGCGACCGCGATCGCGCCGCGCACCGGCACACCGAACCGCGCGGCAATCGGTGCGAACTCGGCGAAGTCGGCGAGCGCCCGGTCGACCGGCTTGTTCAGGTTGGCCAGGCTGTGGCTCTCGCTCGCCGACACGAAGCAGGCCATCATGTCGGCCTTCGCCGCGGCCGCGCGCTCGGCGCCGCGCGCGTTGGGCACCAGCGCGGTGAGGCGCAGGCCGGGCACGCGCCGCACGCGCTCGAGCAGCGCGTGCGCATCGGCCAGCTGCGGCACCGCACGCGGCGACACGAACGAGGTCGCCTCGATGCTGCGCACCCCCGCGGCGATCAGCGCGTCGACGATCGCGGCCTTCGTCTCGGTCGGCACGAAGGTCGCCTCCGACTGAAGCCCGTCGCGGGTGCCCACTTCGGTCACGATCACGTGCCGGTCCTCGCCCTGCGGCGCGTAGCCCATCGTCGCCTCCACGGTCATCGCACGGCGGCCGCGCCGCGCGCGAGCCGCTCGATCTCGTCGTCACGGTAGCCGAGCTCGGCGAGCACCGCGCGCATGTCGCCGCCGAGCGCCGGCGGGGGCCGGTGCACGCGGCACGGCTCGTCGGTGAACCGGATCGGGAAGCCGAGCACGTCCATCGGTCCGCGCCCTGGCACGTCCACGGTGATCCGCATCCGCTGGTGGACGATCTGCGGGTCGTCGAACACCTCGCCGACGTCGAGCACCTTGCCGCAGGGTACGCCGGCGGCGTTCAGCACGTCGATCCAGTGCGCGATCGGCCGGGTCCGGGTCACCGCGTCCACCTCGGCGTTGATCGCCGCGCGCCGCGCGAAGCGGTCCGCGTTGGTCGCGAACTCCGGGCGCTCGCGCAGGGGGTCCAGGCCGAGCGCGGCGAGCAGCTTCGCGTACACCGCGTCGTTGCTCGGGGCGATCGCCACGCGGCCGTCGGCCGCCTCGAACAGCCCGTACGGCGCGACCAGACCGTGATCGTTGCCGGTGCGCTGCGGCACGCGCTGCGCAGCGAACCAGTTGGTCGCCAGGTACGCGAGCAGGCTCACCATCGAGTCGGTGAGCGCGGTCGACACCTCCTCGCCCCGTCCGGTACGGCCGCGCCGCACGAGCGCCGCGAGCACGCCCATCGCCGCGTACGCGCCGGCGACCAGGTCGGAGACCGGCGGTCCGGCCCGCATCGGCGGGCCGTCGGGCTCGCCGGTCACGCTCATGAACCCGCTCATCGCCTGCGCGATGAAGTCGAACGCGGGGCGCTGCGCGTACGGCCCGTCCATCCCGTAGCCGGTCACGCGCGCGATCACCAGGTCCGGCCGGATCTCGCGCAGCGCGTCCCGGCCGAAGCCCATGCGGTCGAGCACGCCCGGGCGGTAGTTCTCGACCAGCACGTCGGCGCGACCGATCAGGCGGCGCAGCACCGCGCGGCCGTCGTCGCTGCGCAGATCGAGGGCGATCGAGCGCTTGTTGCGGTTGAAGCTCGCGAAGTACGGCGACATCCCGTCGCGCGCGCCCTCGCCCTGCGAGCGGATCGGGTCGCCGCCCTCCGGGTCCTCGACCTTGACGACGTCCGCGCCCATGTCGGCGAGGAACATCGAGCAGAACGGCCCCGCGAGGATGCGGGTGAGGTCGACGACCCGGATGCCCTCGAGCTGCATCGCGCGCTATTCCGCCTTGGCGCCCGAGTCCTTCACCGCCTTGCCCCAGCGCGCGTAGTCCTCGCGCACGAAGGCGGCGAAGGCGTCGGACGTCCCGCCTCCCGGGGCGATCGCCGCGCCCGACAGCTTCTCCCGGATGTCCGGCAGCTGCAGCACCTTGTTCACCTCGGCGTTGATCCGCGCGACGATCTCGCCCGGCGTGCCCGCGGGCGCGAACAGGCCCAGCCAGATGCTGACGTCCACGTCCTTCAGGCCCGCCTCGGCGATCGTCGGCACCTCGGGCATCACCGGGGAGCGCCGGCCGGTGGTGACCGCGACCGCGCGCAGCTTGCCGCCACGGATCTGCGGCAGCACCGAGCCGGACGACAGGATGGTCACGTCGACCTGCCCGCCGATCACGTCGGTGATCGCCGGGGCGGCGCCCTTGTAGTGGACCTGGGTCAGCTTCATGCCGGTGGCCGAGCGCAGGATCTCGCCGAACAGGTGCCCGACGCTGCCGCTGCCCGCGGTGGCCCAGGTGATGCCGTTGCCGGCGCGGCCGGCGGCGATCATCTCCGCCGGGCCGGTGATCCGGGTGTTGGCCGCCGAGGCGGCGATCACCAGCGGCGCGACCGACACCTGGACGATCGGCGCGAAGGACTTGACCGTGTCGTAGCCGGCGTTGGCGAGCATCCAGGGCCCGAGCATCATGTTGTCCGACTGGCCCATCACGATCGTGTAGCCGTCGGCCGGCGCGTTCGCCGCGTTGGCGATCGCGATGTTGCCGGCGGCCCCGGGCCGGTTCTCCAGCACGAGCTGCCAGCCGGTGGCCTCGGCGAGCCGGGTGCCCACGGTGCGCGAGACGAAATCGGTACCGCCGCCCGGCGGGAACGGGATCAGCAGGCGGATCGGCCTGGACGGCCACGCCTGCGCGCGCGCTCCCGACACGCCGGCCGCGAACGCGGCCCCGGCGGCGGTGGCCCGGAGGATGCGGCGGCGAGCGCCGTAGGGGTGATCGGTCATCTCGGTGTCTCCTCGGTGGATGCCGCCGACGGCGGCGCGGGGGTGTCGGTCATCCGGATCGCACGCGCCGGGCAGGCCTCGATCGCCTCGCGCGCGTAGGGCGCCTCGTCGCCCGACGGCTCCGGTCGCAGCAGCACCACGACGCCGTCGCCGGGTCGCTGGGTGAACAGGCCCGGCGCGATCCATGCGCACTGGCCGGCGCCTACGCAACGGTGCTCGTCGACCTCGAGCCTCATCGTCTCACCAGGCCACCGGCAGCGCGTGCACGCCGAAGATCTGCATGTCGTCCTTGAACCGGATCTCTTCGAACGGCACCGCCAGCCGCAGCGACGGCAGGCGGCGCAGGATCGCGGTGAAGGCGACCTGCAGTTCGACGCGCGCCAGCGTCTGGCCCAGGCACTGGTGGATGCCGAAGCCGAACGCCACGTGCCGGACGGTCTCGCGGCCGGAGTCGATCCGGTCGGGCCGATCGAACACGGTGGGGTCGCGGTTGGCCGCCCCGAGCGACAGGAACAGCCCGTCGCCGGCGCGCACGGTCTCGCCGCCCACCTCGACGTCCACCTTCGCGACCCGTCGCGGCGAGAACTGCACCGGGCTGACGAAGCGCAGCAGCTCGTCGACCGCCGGCCGCATCGCGTCCGCGTCGCCCGCGAGCCGCGCCCGCAGCCGGTCGTCGCGCAGCACGAGCAGCGTGCCCATGCCGATCATGTTGGCGGTCGTGTCGTGGCCGGCGCGCAGCAGCATCGCGCCGATCTCGGCGAACTCGTCGCGGGTGAGCCGGCCGGGCAGCACGTGCTCGTTCAGGATCCGGGTGACCAGGTCGTCGCCCGGGCGCTGCGCCTTTGCGTCGATCAGCCGGCGGAAGTAGGCGGCGAGCTCGCGCGCCTTCAGGCGCGCGGTCTCGGGCGTCTGCGTGAGGCCGTGGCGCGCGGCCGCGCACTCGATGATGAAGCGGTGATCCTCGTACGGCGAGCCGATCAGCGCCGACATCACCAGCGACGGGAAGCCGACCGCGAACGCCTGCACCAGGTCCTGCGGCGGGCCGGCGGCGACCATCGCGTCGAGCAGCTCGTCGGCGATCCGCTCGATGCGCGGCTGCAGCGCGCGGATCCGCGGCACGCTGAACTCCTGCGTGAACATCCGGCGATAGCGGTCGTGGTCGGGGTTGTCCATGCCGACGAACGCGCGCTCGTCCTGGTCGACCGCGACCCGCGCCGCGGTCACCGTGGGCAGGCCCGGCTGCGCGAACCGGCCGGAGAAGCGCGCGTCGTCGGCGAGGATCGCCCGGACCTGGTCGTGGCCGGTCACCACCCAGGCCCGCCCGCCGTGCCAGAGCGTCACGCGCAGCGGCCGCCGGTCGTCGGGTGCCCGCCGCAGCGCCGCCGGCGGATGCAGCGGGTCGTCGCGCCGAAACGGGAACGCCGGCGGATCCGTGCTCGCGGGCACGGCGGCCGGTATCGACGGTCGGACGGCTCCTTCGGGGGACATGCGCGGACGGCGACGGCGTGGGCGGACGCTACGGCACGTGCGTGGCGACCGGATGCGGCAAGCTTACCGGATGCGACGAGACGAAGCCCGCGGCCGGATCCGGCGCGACGCGGTCAGCCCCGACGGTCCGCCGCGGACGCGAGCATCGCCCGCAGCACGTCGATCACGTCGGCGTCGTCGATCGCCTTGTCGGTGCGCCAGCGCAGCATCCGCGGGAACCGCACCGCGATGCCGCAGCGATGCCGCGGCGAGGCGGCGATGCCCTCGAAGGCGAGCTCGAACACCAGCGTCGGCGTGACGCTGCGCACCGGTCCGAAGCTCTCGACCGTGGTCCGTCGCACGATCGCGTCGACCCGCGCGATCTCCGCGTCGGTGAGCCCGGAGTAGGCCTTGGCGAACGGCAGCAGCGCGCGCGGGCCGGGGCCCGGCGCGTCTCGGGGCCGGTCCCACACCGCGAAGGTGTAGTCGGAGTACAGGCTCGCGCGGCGACCGTGCCCGCGCTGCGCGTAGATCAGCACCGCGTCGACCGTGAACGGGTCGACCTTCCACTTGAGCCAGTCGGCGCCGTCGGCGCGCGCGCGGCCGATGCCGTAGGCGGCGTCGGCGCGCTTGAGCATCAGCCCCTCGACGCCAAGGCGCCGCGACGATTCGCGCATCGCGGCGATCCCCGCCCAGTCGGGCGCACGCAGTCGGGGCGAGAGCCGCAGCACCGCGGACGCGGGCTCGGGGGGCGACGCGGGCTCGGGCTCGGGGAGCGGGGCCGGCGCGGGCTCGGGCACGCGTGCCGTCCCCGGGGCGGTCGGGACGATCAGCGCCTCGAGCGCCGCGCGCCGCTGCGCCTGCGGGCGGGCGCGCAGGTCCTCGCCGCCGCGCTCGAGCAGGTCGTACGCGACGAAGATCGCGGGCGCGTCGCGCAGCACCGCGGCGGTGAGCCGCTGTCTCGCCACACGCCGCTGCAGCGCTGCGAACGGCAGCGGGCGGTTCGCGGCCGCGTCCCAGGCGAGCACCTCGCCGTCCAGCACCACGCCCTCGCCGCCCGGCGCCACCCCTGCCGCCCACTCGCGCGCCGCCCGTTCGATCTCGGGGAAGCGCTCGGTGACCAGTTCCTCGCCGCGCGACCAGAGCCACGCGTGCCCGCCGCGCAGCACCAGCTGTGCGCGGATGCCGTCCCACTTCCACTCGACCAGCCAGCCTTCGAGCGGACCCAGACCCGCCGGGTCGTCCTGAAGCGGCTGCGCGAGGAAGAACGGATACGGCTGCCCGCCGACCGCGGCGCCGCCCGGCGCGACCCGGGCCACCCATGCCTCGTAGGCCTGCGCGGTGGGCGCTCGGCGCGCGTCGGTGAACCCGACCATGCGCTGCGCGACCTCCTTCTCGTCGATGCCGCCCGCCTGGGCGAGCGCGCGCACCACCAGCAGCCGCGACACGCCGATCCGAAAGCCCCCGGTGATCAGCTTGTTCAGCACGAAGCGACCGTTCCAGTCGAGCCCGCTCCACGCCTCACGCAACGCGGCGCGAATCGCGGCCGGCTCGGCGCCGCGCAGCGCCGGCAGCCGTCGCGTCATCCAGTCCGCGAGCCCCGCATCGTCGAGCTCGCCGGTGCGATCGACCAGATGGGCGATCGTCTCGGCCAGGTCGCCGACCGCCTGGTAGCTCTCGTCGAACAGCCATTCGGGGATGCCCGCGGCGTCTCGCGCGGCCTCCCGCATCAGCCGCGAGGCGACCGCCTGACGCGGCTTGCCGCCCGCCAGCAGGTAGACCGCCCAGGCGGCGTCCGCCGCAGGCGCCGCGCGCAGCCAGGCGGCCAGCGCGTCGACCTTGTGCAGCGTCGAGGTCGACGCGTCCAGCGTCGCGACCAGCTCGGCGAAGGCCTTCACCTGCGGTCTGCGCCGCGGGGCCCGACGCGCGGGGCCGCGCCGGCGGCCCGGTCCGGCGCCGTCCCGGGCATCCGGTCTCGCGGCCCTTCGGCCGGCCCGTCTCGCAGCCCGTCTCGCAGCCCGTCTCGCCGTTCGTCCCGGGGGTCGTCGCTCGGCTCGTCCCGCAGCGCGGCGCGCGGCTCCGTCGGCGGCTCCGTCGGCGGCTCCGACGACGCGGCGGCCTCGTCGCCGCCGAACTCGGTCTCGAACGAGGTCGCGTCGAGCCCCTGCTCGCGCAGCCAGCGCACCATCGCCGGCACGTGCCCATGGGTGACCACGACGCGCTGCGCGCCGCTGGCCCCGATCGCGCGGTTCAGCCCCAGCCAGTCGGCATGGTCGGACAGCACGAAGCCGCGGTCGACCGCTCGCCGACGCCGCGCCCCGCGTACCGCCATCCAGCCGGAGGCGAACGCGTCGGACGGGTCCGGGAAGCGACGCAACCAGGGCGTGCCCGCCGCCGACGGCGGCGCGATCACCAGCGCGCGGCCGAGGTCGCGCCGGTCGACCCCGTCGGCGACGCGACGGGTGGCCGGCAGCGCGACGCCGGCCGCCCGGTACGCGGCGTTCAGCGGCTCGACCGCACCGTGGCAGACGATCGGGCCGATCGACGCATCGACCCCGGCGAGCAACCGCTGCGCCTTGCCGAACGCGTACGCGTACAGCACGCTCGCGCGCCCCGCCTGGGCGTTCGCGCGCCACCACCGGTCGACCTCGGCGAACACCTGGTCAGGCGCCGGCCACCGGTAGACCGGCAGACCGAAGGTCGATTCGGTGACGAACGTGTGGCACCGCACCGGCTCGAAGGCCGCGCACGTGGGATCCGGCTCGACCTTGTAGTCGCCGCTCACCACCCAGACCTCGCCGCGGTGCTCGATGCGAACCTGCGCGGAACCGAGCACGTGGCCGGCCGGATGCAATGACACGCGCACGCCGCCCAGGTCGATGCGCTCGCCGTAGGCCGCGGTCTGCAGCCGCAGGTCGCCGAGCCGGGCGCGCAGCACCCCGGCCGACGGCTCGGCGGCGAGGTACGCGCCGTGCCCGGGGCGCGCGTGGTCCGCGTGCGCGTGCGTGATCACCGCGCGGGCGACCGGCCGCCAGGGGTCGACGAAGAACTCGCCAACCTCGCAGTACAACCCCTCCGGACGCCGCACCAGCACCATCGCGCCCTCAGTGCCCGATCCGTCCGCGGCCGGCGGACGCCGCGTGCTCGGCGGGCACGACGGAGGCTGCGGCCAAGGCGGGCGATGCGGATCGGACGGCGGACATGCGGTTCCCTGGGGTGACCGCCGGATGATAGGCGGCCGCGGGCTAGTAGCGCCGTCGCGCGCCGGACACCACTACCCCGAGCCGCAGCACGCGGTAGGCGACCCACCCGCCCAGCCGGCGGGTCCACGGGCGCCGCGCGTGCTCCTCGATCGCCACCGCCCGCCCGCCCTCGGCCATCGACGCGAGCAGCCGGGCGCGCAGGTCGGCGGCGAAGCCCGCGTCGATCACGATCACGTTCGCCTCGCGCGCGAGCAGCAGCGAGAAGGGATCGATGTTCGAGGAGCCGACGGTGGCCCAGTCGTCGACCACGGCGACCTTCGCGTGCAGGAAGCTGCGGTGGTACTCGACGATCTCCACGCCGGCCCGCAGCAGCGCGTCGTAGAGCGCCTGCTCGGCCAGCCGCGGCAGCCAGTACTCGGCGCGTCCCTGCAGCAGCAGCCGCACGCGCACGCCGCGCCGCGCCGCCTCGACCAGCGCGCGCCGGAACCGGCGCCCGGGCAGGAAGTACGCGTTGGCGATCAGCACCTCGCGGCGCGCCCCACCGATCGCCTTCAGGTACGCGCGCTCGATCGTGCGCCGGTTCACCAGGTTGTCGCGCAGCAGGTGCACCGCGCGCGTGCTCCCGACCCGCTCGCGGCGCGCGGCGGACCGCGCCGCGGCGGCGTCCTCGCCCGGGCGCGGCGCGCGCGCGACCGGGCCCGCGATGTCGCGCACGCCGGCGCTCACGGTCTGCGCGGCGTCGCGGGCGCTGCGCGCCTGCACGAATCGCGCCGGCAGCCGGGCGGCGGACACGCCGCGCCACAGCCGCACCATCGAAGCCCGCACCCACGTGACCAGCGGCCCGCGCAGCCGCACCGCGTAGTCCAGCCGCGGATGATCCAGCGCGCCGTGGTTCGGGTCCCAGAGGTCGTCGATCACGTTGAGCCCGCCGACGAACGCCACGCGCGCATCGATGCTCGCCTGCTTGCGGTGCAGCCGTCGCAGCCGCTCGCGGTCGAGCGTCAGCAGGCGATGCACCGGCGCGTAGGTGAGCACCCGTACGCCCGCGTCCGCGAGCCGCCGCGCGATCGCCTCGGGCAGCTCGCGGGTGCCGAATCCGTCGATGGTCAGGCGCACCGCGACCCCGCGCTCGGCTGCCCGCGCGAGCGCGCCCGCCACCCGCAGGCCGGTCGGATCACCCGAGAAGATGTAGGTCTCGAACCAGATCTCGTCGCGGGCCGCGTCGATCGCCGCGATCAGCGACGGGAAGAATTCGGCGCCCGACTGCAGCAGCACGACCTCGTTGCCGTCCACCGGGACCGGTCGGAGCAGGTCCAGCAGGGCGGCGTCGCTCGGGTCCGGCGAGGCCATCGGCACGACCCGCTCAGCACGCCATCGACAGGTCGGCGACCAGCGGCGCGTGGTCCGACAGGCGCGCCCAGGACGGCCCGCGCAGCACGTCGGCGCCGAGCAGCTCAAAGCCCCGCTGGTAGATCCGGTCCATCCGCAGCCACGGCATCAGCGCGGGGAACGTGCGCGCGCCGCCCATCACCTCGTCGACCTGCAGCGCTTCGACGAAGCGCCGCGTCAGGCGGTCGCGCCAGTCGTTGAAGTCGCCCGCCAGCAGCAGCGGCGCGCGGCGCGGCACCTCGCGGACGATCCAGTCGACCAGCGCATCCGCCTGCCGGTCGCGGCTGCGGGCGAGCAGCCCGAAGTGGATCACGAAACAGTGCACGTCCTGCGTCCCGATACGGACCACGCAGTGCAGCACGCCGCGCTTCTCGAGCGCATGGTCGGAGAAGTCGCGGTTCTCGCGGCGCACGATCTGGAAGCGCGACAGCAGCGCGTTGCCGTGGTGGCCGTGCAGGTAGTTCGCGTTGCGGCCGTAGGCGGTCTCGAACGTGTGCTTGAGCGTCGGCGAGCGCGCGAGGAACTGGTCCTGCGGCTCGCCCGGCCAGTGGTCGAAGCGGTTCGCGTGGCGGTCGTTCTTGCCCTGGACCTCCTGCAGGAAGATCAGGTCGGCGTCCAGCTCGTGCAGCCGCGCACGCAGCTCGTGCACGCTCGCCACGCGCCTGAGGCCGAACAGGTCGCGGATCACGCCCTTGTGGATGTTGTAGGTCGCCACGCGCAGCTGGCCTGCGGGCCGCTGGGTCGGCGGTTCGTCGGCGGTGCGCCGCTCCGGGCCGGGCGCGTACGCCGCGCGGCGCCGGGCGTCGGACGTCACCGGCCGGCGCGCGCCACCGGCCGACGCCGCGCGCGCGTCGGGCCCGGCCGCCGTCCCGCGGCGCTCGCCGGATCCGACGCTCACCGGCTGCCCGCGCGTCGCGGCAGCTCGCGGATCGCCTCGACGTTCGACCACGAGAAGCACATCCCGGCGGCCTCCTGCCACGGCAGCCAGCGGTACTGCAGGTGCTCGCGCGGCGCGATGCGCACCGGCCGGACCTGGTCCACGCACAGGCCGAAGACATGCTCGGTGTTGTGCGTGACGCCCTCGGCGTAGCGGTGGCGCCAGTGCGGGTAGATCTCGTAGCGGTTCGTGAGCTCCCAGTCGTCGAGCCGGTGCTCGCCGACGTCCAGCCCGGTCTCCTCCATCACCTCGCGCCGGCAGGTCTGCACGAGTGGCTCGGTCGCGCTGTCCTTGCTGCCGGTCACCGACTGCCAGAAGCCCGGGTGGTCGGCCCGCTCGAGCAGCAGCACCTGGAGCTCGGGCGTGTGCACGACGACCAGCACCGATTCGGGGATCTTCACGGGGGACCGCGCAGGCAAAGCTGGATTCTAGACCACGGCTCGCGGCGGCCGCCGCCGCGTCACCGCGCCGCGGGTGCGGCGCGCGATGCGGCCGGCGGCCCGGCGGGCGCCGGTGCGGCGGGAGGCAGCGTGCGGGCGGGCATCTGCCGGGCCTGGGCCACCAGCCGGTTGTGGGCGTCCAGGAACGCCGCCGCGATCACCTTGCCCTCGTTGGTGTTGCTCCAGCCGGCGCCCGCCCCGCCGCCCAGCCGCCCGAGCAGCACGCCGCCCACGCCCAGATCGGCGGCGCGCGCCGATCCGGTGGCCGCCGCGGTCTGCTCGGTGGTCTCGTTGTCGGTCAGCAGCAGCGCGACCTGCGCCTCCTTGAACTTCACCTGCTCGGCCACGCCCACCAACGCCGACAGCCCCGGGATCAGCGCGAGCAGCCCGCCCAGCCCCCGCCCGGCGTCCTGCTCCGAGAAGGTCAGGCTGGGCGTGAGCGTGTACTGCGCCTCGACGCCCAGGCCGGGGCGCAGCGTGCCGTCCGGTCGCAGCACGCCGGCGTCCCGCAGCTGCTGCTCCTGCAGCGTGCCGCGCAGACCGGCGGCGCGGTCGACCACGCGGAAGCAGCCGCTCTGCTGCGCCAGCAGCCGCACCAGCGGCAGCGGCGTGGCCGGCAGCGAATAGCCGGCCAGCCCGGTGTAGCCGTGCGGATTCTCGGCCAGCGCCACCGTGGCCACCGGTGCGTCACAGCGCACGAGTTCGCGACTCGCGCCGACCGCGCCGGCCGGCCCGCCCGATCCGGTGACCTCGGAGCCGCCGCGCCCGAGTTCGACCCGGCGCTCCCCGCAGCCGCCGGCGACGACCGCGGCGGCCAGCACCGCGGCCGCGGCCCCCGCGCGGACCGCCGGCCGGGCGTTCACGGCTTGGGCGGCTCCGCAGTGCGCAGGCGGATGTGCAGCTCGCGCAGCTGCTTCTCATCGACCGGCGACGGCGCCTGGGTGAGCAGGTCCTGCGCACGCTGCGTCTTCGGGAACGCGATCACGTCGCGGATCGATTCGGCACCCGCCATCATCGTCACGATGCGATCGAGACCGAACGCGATGCCGCCGTGCGGCGGCGCGCCGTACTGCAGCGCGTCCAGCAGGAAGCCGAACTTGGAGCGCGCCTCCTCGGGGCCGATGTTGAGCGCGCGGAACACCTTGCTCTGCACGTCCTCGCGGTGGATCCGCACCGAACCCCCGCCGATCTCCCAGCCGTTGAGCACCAGGTCGTAGGCCTTGGCCAGGCAGCGGCCCGGGTCGGTGGTCATCAGGTCCTCGTGACCTGACTTGGGCGAGGTGAACGGATGGTGCACCGCGACCCAGCGCTCATCGGCCTCGTCGTACTCGAACATCGGGAAGTCGACCACCCACAGCGGCCTCCACGCGTCCTCGAACAGACCGTGACGACGACCGAACTCGGAGTGACCGAGCTTCACGCGCAGCGCGCCGATCGCGTCGTTCACGACATTGGCCGTGTCGGCGCCGAAGAAGACCAGGTCGCCGTTGACCGCGCCGGTGCGCGACAGGATCGCGTCGAGCGCGCGGTCGTGCAGGTTCTTCACGATCGGCGACTGCAGCCCCTCTCGGCCGCGCGCCGCGTCGTTGACCTTGACGTACGCCAACCCCTTGGCACCGTAGATCGACACGAACTGCGTGTACGCGTCGATCTCGCTGCGGGTGAGCTCGGCGCCGCCGGGCACGCGCAGACCGACCACCCGGCCGCCCTCGGCCTGCGCGGGGCCGGAGAACACCTTGAAGTCGACGTCGCGCATCACTTCGGTGAGCTCGGTGAACTGCAGCCTCACGCGCAGGTCCGGCTTGTCCGAACCGTACAGGCGCATCGCGTCGCCGTAGGTCATCGTCGGGAACTGTCCGGACAGCTCCACGCCATGCACCCGGCGAAAGACCGTGCGGATCATCTCCTCGAAGATCGCGCGGATCTCGACCTCGTCCAGGAACGAGGTCTCGCAGTCGATCTGCGTGAACTCGGGCTGACGGTCGGCGCGCAGGTCCTCGTCGCGGAAGCACTTGGTGATCTGGTAGTAGCGGTCGAAACCCGCGACCATCAGCAGCTGCTTGAACAGCTGCGGGCTCTGCGGCAGCGCGAAGAACTGACCCGCGTTGACCCGCGACGGTACCAGGTAGTCGCGCGCGCCCTCGGGCGTGCTCTTGGTGAGCATCGGGGTCTCGATGTCGATGAACCCGAGCGAATCCAGATAGGTGCGCACCGCCATCGCGACGCGGTAGCGCAGCATCAGGTTGCGCTGCATCTGCGGGCGGCGCAGATCGAGCACCCGGTGCGTGAGCCGAGTGGTCTCCGACAGGTTGTCGTCGTCGAGCTGGAACGGCGGCGTCACCGACGGGTTCAGGATCTCGAGCTCGTGGCACAGCACCTCGACCTCGCCGCTCTTGAGCGCCGTGTTGCCGGTGCCCGCGGGCCTGCGCCGGACGAGGCCGGTGACCCGCACGCAGAACTCGTTGCGGATGCGCTCGGCGGTGGCGAACATCTGCGGGCGGTCCGGATCGCAGACCACCTGCGCGATGCCCTCGCGATCGCGCAGGTCGATGAAGATCACGCCGCCGTGATCGCGGCGCCGATGCACCCACCCGAACAGCGTGACCACCTGGTCGAGGTGAGCGGCCGAGACGTCGCCGCCGTAGCAGGTTCGAGTGCTCACTGGATCTCCGCCTTCATCCGGGTATTCGGTCCGCGGGCCGAGCCGCCCCGCACGCGCGGTCCGGGAACGACCACGCCCATCGACACGATGTGCTTGAGGGCTTCGTCGACGCTCATGTCGAGCTCAATCGTCTCGTCGCGACGCATCATCAGGAAGAAACCCGACGTCGGGTTCGGGGTGGTCGGCACGTACACCGACACCATGTCCAGATCGCCGTCCTCCGCGGCGCCGACGGGGGCGCCCGCGGCGGCAACCCGGCGCCGGACCTCGTCGGCCGGCGTGCCGGTGAGGAACGCGATCGTCCAGCTGCCCCGGCGCGGGTACTCGATCAGCAGCGCCTGCCGGAACGCATTGCCGTTGGGCGACAGCAGGGTGTCGCTCACCTGCTTCACGCTCGAGTAGATCGTGCGCACGATCGGGATGCGCGACAGCAGCCCCTCCCACAGCCCGACCAGCCGCTCGCCCAGGTAATTGGCCGCGAGCAGGCCGGTGACGAAGACCACCGCCACCGTGAGCACCACGCCCAGGCCCCGAACCTGCAGCCCGAAGAGCGCCGCCGGCTGCCAGGTGGCCGGCAGCAGCGACAGGCTCAGGTCCATCGTGGTCACGATGACGTCGAGAACCCAGAGCGTGATGCCAACCGGCACCCAGATCAGCAAGCCGGTGATGAAGTAACGGCGGAACATCGTCGGGCTCTCGGACGACGCGGCGGCTCGACGGCACGCCGTGTCGCGGTCAGGAGGTGGATTGCGACTTCGCGCCGCCGCCGTCCGAGGGCTTGCCGGCGGAGGCGTCGCTCTTGGCCGCCGCCGGCGCGCCGTCGGGCTTGGCCGATGCGCCGTCGGGCTTGGCCGATGCGCCGTCGGGCTTGGCCGATGCGCCGTCGGGCCTGGCCGGTGCGCCGTCGGGCTTGGCCGATGCGTCGGACGGCGCAGCCTCACCACCGCCGTCGCCCGCGGGTTTGGCGCCCTTGCCCTGCTTGCCGTCGCGAAAGTCGGTTACGTACCAGCCGGTGCCCTTCAGCTGGAACGCGGGGGCGGTCAGCTGCTTTCGGAACGCGTCCGCGCCGCAGGACGGGCACACGTTGAGCGGCGCGTCCGAGAACTTCTGGATGACGTCCTTCTCGTGACCGCAGGAGCCGCAGCGATAGGCGTAGATCGGCATGTCGTGTCCGGGCGCGCGGCCCGTGGTGATCGACGGAAAACCTTGCATGATAGCGCACCGCCCCGCGCCGTGCCGAACCGTACCGGCCCGAGCCGCGTCAGCGCCGCGTCGGATCGAAGTGCCGGCGCAGCCCCTGCCAGCAGCGCCAGTAGTCCGGCTGCAGCGTCGGCAACGCGAGCGCCTGCGCGGTCGGGTGGATGACCGTGCGGGTCTCGAACATGAAGGCCATCGTGTCGCGGACCACGTGCGGCACCGAGGTGTCCGCGGACGTCGCCTTCTCGAAGGTGCCGGCATCCGGCCCGTGGCCGGTCATGCAGTTGTGCAGGCTCGCGCCGCCCGGAGTGAACCCCTCGGCCTTGGCGTCGTACACGCCGTGGATCAGCCCCATGAACTCGCTGGCCACGTTGCGGTGGAACCAGGGCGGGCGGAAGGTGTCGACCGCCGCGAGGATCCGCGGCGGAAAGATCACGAAGTCGATCGTGTCCACGCCGGGCGTGTCGGACACCGACTGCAGCACGAGGAAGATCGACGGATCGGGATGGTCGAAGCTGATCGATCCGATCGTGTTGAATCGCCGCAGGTCGTACCGGCAGGGCGCGTGGTTGCCGTGCCAGGCGACCACGTCCAGCGGCGAGTGCCCGATCGACGCGGCCCACAGCCGCCCCTGGAACTTCGCGACCAGCTCGAACGCGCCCTCGCGGTCTTCGTAGCGGGCCACCGGCGTCTCGAAATCGCGCGGGTTGGCGAGCCCGTTGGCGCCGATCGGGCCCAGGTCGGGCAGGCGCAGCGCGGCGCCGAAGTTCTCGCACACGTAGCCGCGCACGCCCGCGAGCGGCCCCCGGTCGGTGCCCCGGGGCCCCGCCGCATCGACCTCGGGCAGTTCGACGCGGAACCGGACCCCGCGCGGCACCACGGCGATCTGCTGCGGCTCGACCTCGAGCTCGCCGAGCTCGGTGAGCAGCCGCAGGCGACCCAGCTGCGGCACGATCAGCAGCTCGCCGTCGGCGTCGTAGAAGAAGCGCTCACGCATCGAGCGGTTGGCGACGTACACGTGAATGCCGCAGCCGGTCATCGATGCGGCGTCGCCATTGCCGCCCATCGTGAACACGCCGTCGACGAAGTCGGTCGGCGCCTCGGGCATCGGCATCGGGCTCCAGCGCATCGGGTCGGGCGGGGTGTCGATGCCGGCGGCCGAACCGAACCGGCCGACCCACGTGCGGTCGGGCAGGCGACGGAACGGTGAATGCAGTGCCGACGGCCGGATCCGGTAGGTCCAGCTCCGGCGGTTGTGGCCGCGCGGCGCGGTGAAGGCGGTTCCGGAGATCTGCTCGGCGTACAGCCCGTACGGGCACCGCTGCGGCGAGTTGCGGCCCGCGGGCAGCGCCCCCGGCAGAGCCTCGGTGGCGAACTCGTTGCCGAAGCCGGACAGATAGGCCCCGGTCGCGACGAGTGGTTCGGACGGGTTCACGGCGGGCTCCCGTGTGCGGCGGTGCGGGCCGCCAGCATACCCGCACACCGCCGGCGGCTCGACCGCCCGCCGGATCGGGGCCGCCCCTGCGGGCGCGGCCCGGACTCAGAACGGGATGTCGTCGTCCATGTCCGACAGGCCGGCGGCGGGCGCGGGTTTGCGCGCGCCGCCCCCCGAGCGCGCACCGCCCGAGCCCGAGCCCGCGCCGGCACCCGCGCCGCCGTAGGACTCGCGGGCCGAGCCGCCGTCCTCGGGCGGCGCGCCCATGCCCTCGCGCGAGCCGAGCAGCTGCATCTCGGTGGCGATGATCTCGGTGGTGTAACGGTCCTGGCCTTCCTTGTCCTGCCACTTGCGGGTCTTCAGGCGACCCTCGACGTAGACCGGCCGCCCCTTCTTCAGGTACTCCCCGGCGATCTCGGCCAGCCGGTCGTAGAAGACCACGCTGTGCCACTCGGTCTCCTCCTTCTTCTCGCCCGTGGTCTTGTCCTTCCAGTTGCGCGTGGTGGCGAGCCGCACGTTGCAGATGGCGCCACCGCTGGGCGCGTAGCGCGTCTCGGGATCCTTGCCGAGATTGCCGATGAGAATGACCTTGTTGACCGATGCCATCGTGGCTCTCCTGGGTGGGCCGGGCGGTGCGCGCGGCCTGCCGGGCCACCGGGACACGGGGCCGGCCGACGCGACAGATTCTACTCCCCGGGCCCGCAGAGCCCGTGCGCCGCACGGCCTAGCCCGAAGGGTGTCGGCCCGTGCCGCGGGGCGACCCGCCACGATCGGGGGGCGCCCGCGCCGCGCGACCGCGCCCCGCGCCGGTGCGGGCGCGCCACGCGCCCGAGCGCGGTTCCGGTTCCCGGAACCGGCGGCCGGGGACCGCTGGCTAGAATCGATCGGGCATGCCCCCCCCGCCCGCCTCAGCGGCCCTCGTCTCGCGCGCCCGCGGCCTGCCCGCACTGATCGCGGCACAGGTGAGCCTGCAGTCGGCCGCGACCGGCCTGCGCGTGGCGGGCCCGCTGATGCTGCTGCAGTCGGGCGCCCCGGCCTGGCAGGTCGGGCTGCTGATCGCGTGCTTCGGCGTCGGCCCGGTGCTGGTCGCGTGGCCGACCGGCCGGCTGGTGGACACCCGCGGCTACCACCCTCCGATGCGCGCCGCGCTCGCCGCCGGACTCGCGTCCACGGTGGTCGGGTTCACCGCGAGCTTCGCGGGCGACGCGCGGCTCGCACTGCTGTGCCTGGCCGCGGCGATCGCCGGCGCGGCGTCGAACGCAAGCATCATCGCGCTGCAGCGTACCGCGGCCCGGATGGCGCGCGACGCGGCCGATCTGCGCAGCCGGTTCGGCTGGGTCGGCATGGCGCCGCCCGCGGCCAACGTGATCGGCCCGATCGCCGCCGGCGTGGCGCTGGACCTCGCCGGGCCGCACGGCGCGCTGCTCGCGCTGGCCGCGTTCCCGCTGATCGCCGCGCTGCTGGTGCGCGCCGCGCGCGCGCCCGCGCCGCCGGATGCGACCGCGCCCGCGCCCGACGCGACGCTGGCCGGGCTGCTCGGGCACGCGACCGTGCGCCGGATGATGCTGATCGACCTGCTGGTGATCGCGGCCTGGGACGTCCACGCGTTCGTCGTACCGGTGCTCGGCCACGACCGCGGCCTGTCGTCCACGGTGATCGGCGCGATCTACGGCCTGTTCGCCGCCGGCGTGGTGCTGGTGCGCGGACTGATCCCCTGGGTCGCCGACCGGATCACCGAGTCGCGCGTGCTGGTGGGGTCGATGCTCGGCACCGCGGCGGTCTTCGTCGTCTATCCGTTCGGCGAGTCGGCGGCGTTCATGGCCGCGTGCGCGCTGGCGCTGGGCGTGACGCTGGGTTTCGCGCAGCCGATGATCCTGTCGGCGATGCACCAGGCGGTGCCCGAACGGCAGCGCGGCGGGATGCTCGCGCTGCGCACGATCTGGATCAACCTGGGGGCGATCGGGATGCCGCTGGGCTTCGCCGCCGCCGGCGCGGCGGTCGGGTGGAACGCGGTGCTGTGGTCGCTGGCCGCCGCGATCGGCGGCGGCAGCCGCGCGGCGCGGCGCGGCTGAAGCCACGCGCTCAGTGCGCGGCCGCGGTCCGGCCGCCGGGCGCGGGCCATCGGCGCGCGCCCAGCGCCACCCCCATCCACGCCGCGGTCACCGCGGCGCACAGCACGAACACCGACACCGGCCCGAAACGGCTGGACACCCAGCCGCCGAGTGCGCCGCCCGCGAACAGCCCGAGCGCCTGGATGGTGTTGTAGATGCCGAGCGCGGTGCCCTTCACGTCGGGCGGCGCGAGCCGCGACACCATCGACGGCAGGCACGCCTCGAGCACGTTGAAGGCCGCGAAGAACACCAGCAGCAGCAGCGCGAACGGCCACAGCCCGCCCGGCTGCGCCGCATAGCCGATCTGCGAGGCGAGGATCAGCGCGATCGAGGCGAGGAACACCGCCTTGAGCCGGCCGTTGCGCTCGCCCCAGTGGATCGGGGGCATCATCACCGCGAACGAGACCAGCACCACCGGCAGGTACACCTTCCAGTGGTCGCCGAGCGGCAGCTGCGCCCGCTCGACCAGCCAGGTCGGCAGCACGACGAACATCGCCATCTGCACCAGATGCAGCGCGAAGATGCCGACGTTCAACCGCAGCAGCTCGGGGTCGAACGCGACCGCGCGCAGCGGCGTGCGCTCGAGCGCCGCGCCGCGCACCTGCACCTCGCGCGGCAGCCCGGGCACCGCGAACCACATGATCAGGATGCCGGCGAGCGCGAGGCCGGCGGTCAGGTTGAAGATCCCCGACATCCCCCACCACCGATAGAGCACCGGCGCGGCGACCAGCGACACCGCGAAGGTCAGCCCGATCGAGGCGCCGACCAGCGCCATCGCCTTGGTGCGCTGGGAGTCGCGGGTGTTGTCCGCGATGCAGGCGGTGATCGCGGCGGAGATCGCGCCGGTGCCCTGCAGCGCGCGGCCCACGATCGTCGTCCAGATGTCGGTGGCCGCTGCGGCGACCACGCTGCCCAGCGCGAACAGCAGCAGACCGAAGACGATCACCGGCCGGCGTCCGAAGCGATCCGACGCGATGCCGAAGGGCAGCTGCAGCAGCCCCTGGGTCAGGCTGTAGACGCCCAGCACCAGGCCCACGAGGAGCGGGTCCGATCCGCCGGGCAGCTGGTGCGCGTGCACCGCGAACACCGGCAGCACGAGGAACAGGCCGAGCATGCGGAACGCGTAGAGCGACGCGAGCGCGAGGCTGGCGCGGCGCTCGCGGGGCGTCATGTGCCGGGCCTGCGTGGAGGGCCCGACGACGAGCTCGGTCGACAGGTCGGGCACGGGGGATAGGTCACACGCCGCGGGTCGTCTATAGTAGCAGGTTGCCCCGCGCGGTCAGCCACCCGGCACGGTGCCGCCTGCCATGCCCGAACACGATCCCGCGACGCCGGACTCCCTCAACCGCAACGATCGCATCCGGGTGCGCGGTGCGCGCACGCACAACCTGAAGAACGTCAGCCTGGACCTGCCGCGCGACGCGCTGGTGGTGATCACCGGGCTGTCGGGATCGGGCAAGTCGTCGCTCGCGTTCGACACGCTGTACGCCGAGGGTCAGCGCCGCTACGTCGAGTCGCTGTCGGCCTACGCACGGCAGTTCCTGCAGCTGATGGACAAGCCCGACGTCGACCTGATCGAGGGCCTGTCGCCTGCGATCGCGATCGAGCAGAAGGCCACCAGCCACAACCCGCGCTCGACCGTCGGCACGGTCACCGAGATCCACGACTACCTGCGGCTGCTGTACGCACGCGTGGGCACGCCGTACTGCCCCGAGCATCCGGACCAGCCCCTCGAGGCGCAGAGCGTGTCGCAGATGGTCGACGCGGTGCTCGCGCTGCCGGCGCAGACGCGGCTGATGGTGCTCGCGCCGGTGGTCGCCGAGCGCAAGGGCGAGCACCGCGAGCTGTTCGAGGACCTGCGCGCACAGGGCTTCGTGCGTGTGCGCGTGCGCACGGAGGGCCGCGCCGCCGCGCGGATCCACGAGCTGGACGACGCGCCCGCGCTCGCGAAGTCCGCCCGCCATTCGATCGACGTCGTGGTCGACCGGATCAAGGTCGGGCCGCCGCTCAAGCAGCGGCTCGCCGACTCGTTCGAGACCGCGCTGCGCCTGGCCGACGGACGCGCGATCGCCCTCGAGATCGACGGCGACCGCGAGCACCTGTTCTCGAACCGCTTCGCCTGCCCGAAATGCAGCCACGCGCTGCGCGAGCTCGAGCCGAGGCTGTTCTCGTTCAACAACCCGGCGGGCGCGTGCCCGGGCTGCGACGGGCTGGGCATCGTGCAGTTCTTCGACCCCGCGCGCATCGTGCACTTCCCGAACCTGAGCCTGGCCGCGGGCGCGATCCGCGGCTGGGACCGCCGCAACGCGCTCTACTTCCAGATGCTGCAGAGCCTGGCGGCGTTCTACGGCTTCGACGTCGACACGCCCTTCGAGCAGCTGCCCGAAGCGGTGCGAGAGGTGGTGCTGAACGGCTCGGGCACGCGCAGGATCCCGTTCGTGCAGACCGCGGCCGACGGGCGCACGGTCACGCGTCAGCACCCGTTCGAGGGCGTGATCCCGAACCTCGAGCGGCGCTACCGCGAGACCGATTCGGCGCCGGTGCGCGAGGAGCTGGCCAAGTACCTGAACACCCGGCCCTGCCCCGCCTGCGCCGGCACGCGGCTGAAGCCGGCGGCGCGCAACGTGAGGGTCGGGCCGCGCGGCGCGGACCTGCCGATCTGGGTGGTCTCGGGCCGGACGCTCGGCGAGGCGCGCGCATGGTTCGAGGGCCTGCGCCTGCCGGGCTCGAAGGCCGCGGTCGGCGAGCGGATCGTGCGCGAGATCGGCAGCCGCCTGCGATTCCTTGTGGACGTCGGACTCGAGTACCTGTCGCTCGACCGCTCGGCCGAGACGCTTTCGGGCGGCGAGGCACAGCGCATCCGGCTCGCCTCGCAGATCGGCTCGGGGCTGACCGGCGTGATGTACGTGCTCGACGAGCCGTCGATCGGACTTCATCAGCGGGACAACGACCGGCTGATCGGCACGCTGCGCCGGCTGCGCGACCTCGGCAACACCGTGCTGGTGGTCGAGCACGACGAGGACGCGATCCGCGCCGCCGACCACGTGGTCGACATGGGCCCGGGCGCCGGCGTGCACGGCGGCGAGGTGGTCGCTCAAGGCACGCCGGCGCAGGTCGCCGCCGATCCGCGGTCTCTCACCGGGCGCTACCTGCGCGGCGTCGAATCGATCGCGGTGCCGCTCGCGCGGGTCGCGCCCGACGGACGCTGGCTCGCGGTACGCGGCGCACGCGGCAACAACCTGCGGTCGATCGACGTGCGCGTGCCGATCGGCCTGCTGGTGTGCGTGACCGGGGTGTCCGGCTCGGGCAAGTCGACGCTGGTCAACGACACGCTGCTGCACGCGGTGGCGCGCCACGTGTACGGGTCGCAGCAGCCACCGGCGCCGCACGACGGCATCGACGGCCTGGAGCACTTCGACAAGGTGATCGCGGTCGACCAGAGCCCGATCGGCCGCACGCCGCGCAGCAACCCGGCGACCTACACGGGGCTGTTCGCGCCGATCCGCGAGCTCTTCGCCGAGACCCCGAGCGCGCGCGAGCGCGGCTACGGCGCCGGCCGGTTCTCGTTCAACGTGAAGGGCGGCCGCTGCGAATCCTGCGAGGGCGACGGCGTGCTGCGGGTCGAGATGCACTTCCTGCCGGACGTCTACGTGCCGTGCGACATCTGCGGCGGCCGAAGGTACAACCGCGAGACGCTCGAGGTCCTCTACAAGGGCCGCAACGTGGCCGACGTTCTGGAGATGACCGTCGAGCAGGCGCACGGGTTCTTCGGCGCGGTGCCGGCGATCGCCCGGCGGCTGCAGACTCTGCTCGAGGTCGGGCTCGGCTACGTCCGCCTCGGCCAGAGCGCGACCACGCTCTCGGGCGGCGAGGCGCAGCGGGTCAAGCTGTCGCAGGAGCTGTCCAAGCGCGACACGGGGCGCACGCTGTACGTGCTGGACGAGCCGACGACGGGCCTGCACTTCCACGACATCGCGATGCTGCTGCGCGTGATCCACGCGCTGCGCGATCACGGCAACACGGTGGTGGTCATCGAGCACAACCTGGACGTGATCAAGACCGCCGACTGGGTGATCGACCTGGGCCCCGGGGGCGGCGACGGCGGCGGCACGGTGGTCGCCGAGGGTCCGCCGGAGGCGGTGGCCGCGATCGAGGCGAGCCACACCGGCCGCTACCTCGCTCGCGCGCTCGCTCGCGGGCTGGCGCCGCGTCGCGGCTGAGGCGGCTGAGGCGGCTGAGGCGGCTGAGGCGGCTGAGGCGGCTGAGGCGGCTGAGGCGGCCGTCATCATGCCGACCGGGTCGCTGTGGCACCGTGGCCACGCCGGTCGACCGTTGACGCCCCGCAGGGCACCGGACGGTCGCGCACGGATTGTTCCGCGGACGCCGCGCCGCGATAACCCGTTGACAAGTCGATCCAAGAACGAGGGACCCCCGATGATCATCCACCCGGCCACGGTCGAGCTGCAGCCGAACGACCTGCGCCTGCTGCGCGAGAGCGGTCTGCCGCTCGACGCCGACGAGCGGCGGCAGGAGTCGCTGCCGGTCGGTCGCGCCGACCTGGCGAGCCGGCTGCGCCAGGCGCGCGCGCTGACCGCCGACCCCGCCCGCCGGGCGGTGCTCGTCAGCTACCTGAAGCAATTGCGCGCGTGAGCCGCCGCCCGAGGGGCCCCGCCCTCAGCGGCGCCGGGGCATGACCTGAGGCCGATCGACCCGAAGCGCGCAACGGCCCGACCCCACCCGCATCGACCCGGGCGCACGACCGCCCGACCCGAGTGCGTCTTTCTCAATTCACCCCTGGCACCGATTGCAAGTCGTTGATTTCATTTGCGTGAGACCCGCATGTCTCCACTACAGGACGACTTCTCCGGTGGCCTGCGCGGTGATCTTCGGAGGCGGCTGGCTCGGCAGGCTCAGCCGCAGTCGGTCCAGCAGCATCCGATGTTCGGCCTCGGGCTGCGTGTAGCGCGACAGGATCAGCTCTCGGCCATCGGTGGTGGGCAGATGCACATCCACCATCTGCATCGTCCTGAACCTGGCCAGCAGCACCTCGCGCGGCGTGGTGCCGCCGGCCAGACTCCTGAGCTTGGCTTTCGAGGTGACCTGCAGGCAGTGGGCCAGGCAGGCCACGAAGATGTGCGCCTCGATGCGTTCTTCGGTCTTGTGGAAGATCGGCCGGATCGCCAGGTCGTGCTTGATCTCCTTGAACGCCTGTTCGACCTCGGTGAGCTCGATGTAGAACGTCCACAGTGCGTCGGGCTCGTGCGAGCGCGTACACGTCCTCCTCGGTGGCCAGCCGCTTGACCTGCACGCTCAGCGGGAAGCCCTCGGGGATGACGATCAGCGCAATGACGACTTGCCGGCAGTCGCCGCGTTTGTCGCGGCTGTAGCCGAACTGGCGCAGCTCGTCCGGTCCGCGCTCCTCGTCGGTCTCGAAGTAGGTGCTGGTCAGGTCGTACAGCAGCACATCGAATCTGGCGCCGAAGAGCTCGCCCCAGCGGCGCACGAGGAACCTGAACAGTTCGTCCTGGTGCTCGACCAGCTCGTCCAGGCAGCGGTACAGGGTGTTCTTCTCGGCCAGGGCGAAGTCCGAATCCAGCAGGTCGGCCATGGCACTGGCATCGAACCACTGGCGGTGCAACCGCCACTCGGGTCCTGGGTCGATGAGGCGGTAGGCCACCAGCGTCTTGAGCACCTTCAGCCACGGTGTGCTGCCCTGCATGCGCGCCAGCCGAGGACGCCAGAAGCTCTCGAGTTCGAGCTGCTGCCACAACTGCAGGCTTAGCCAGCATGCGCTCCACTGGCGAGGCCGGTGCAGACTCAACTCGCTCAGGCGCAGGCCTATCGCATCGACGTCGCCCACCGGCATCGAGCCGGCGGGAAACAGCGCGACCTGGCGCCGCGTGCCGGCGTCGTGCAGCTCGACGGTCTTGCGCCAGGCTTCGCGCTGGCTGGCGTTGATCTCGCCCAGGTAGAGCACCTGGCGCTGCACGACTCGGCCATCGCTGCACCGGCGGTTCTCCGCCACGCTCCAGTACTCGTGGTCCTTGCCGTCCTTCCTGCGTCGGTTGCAGCGCAGGAACATGCGCGCGGATCTTGGCCGCCCGAAGGCCTCGCCGCAAGGACCAAGGTCGCCGCTGCAGACCTCCTCGCCGAGCCGGACGCTGCAATCAATGGCTTGCAGGTCACCATGCGATCAACTCGCCGGTTGCCCACCGAAATCCGTGAATGATGGGTCGGACCGGCCGAGGGCACAAAAGCCAATGCCCGGCCCGAACGCGGCGTCGGTCACACCCGCGTCACCGGACGGCGCGGCCGTCGTTCGCCGCGCGCTTATTGCTCGCCTCGACCGCGGCGTGCAGCCAGCCACGGAACGACACCAGCGCCGGCAGGCTCGCTTTGTGCTCCGGGTAACACAGCATGTAGGCCGCCTGAGCCACGAACCGTCCGGTCTCATCGGACAGGGGAGGGATCACCTCGCCGCGCGCCAGCTCATCCTCGATCAGGCAGCTCGGCACCAGCCCGATTCCCAGACCGGCCGCGACCGCGCGCACGATCGCGCCGTACTGGTCGAGCTGGATGCCACCATGGGGATTGACGCCGGTCACCGCGTGCCGTTCGCACCATTGCGCCCACGCGCGCGGCACGTTGACGTGCTGCAGCAGTCGATGCTGGGCGACGTCTGCCGGACGCTCCAGCGGCGCGACGCCCTCCCGCGGTGGCGCGGCGATCAGCGTCATCTCGTGTCCGGTCACCGGCTCCGCGACGGCCCCCGGCCAGGGACCCTCGCCATAGCGGATCGCGCAGTCCAGGTCCGCGCGGGCGAAGTCGTAGCCCTGCGCCGACGGTACGAACTGCAGCACCGCCCGCGGATGGGCGGCCTGGAACGCAGGGAGCCGCGGGATCAGCCACTTCGCTGCGAAGGTGGGCAACACGGACAGGTGGAGGACTCCAGCGTCAGGTGGACCGCTCATCAGATCCAACGTGACCGCCTCCAGCCGAGCGAGCAGTGGCTCGATCTGCGCCAGGTAGCGCGCCCCGCTGGCGTGAGCTGCAGCCGCTTGCGAACCCGCTCGAACAGCGGCAGGCGTAGCCAGTCTTCGAGTTCCTTGATCTGTTTGCTGACCGCACCCTGAGTCAGGTGCAACGCCTGCGCTGCGGCGGCTACGGTTTGAAGGCGGGCGACCGTGACGAACGCGCGCAGCAAGTGGGTTGGCGGTAGAAGTCTGCGCCCGTTCGTTCTATCGGCTCAAGTTCAGATGCCGCAGTTTCCATTGATCAGCCCATGCACCGCAACCAAGCTCCCGGTCTTCCCCGGGATTTGAATCTCGCCCCGATCATTGCAGCCCGCCAACCGAATGGTCCCCGTCTCCCTCGGAAATCGCATCATGACCCGCCGGCACGTACTGATCCGAGCCGGCGTGCTTACCAGCGCTCTCGCCCTCTTCCCGCGCGCGCTGCGCGCTCAGGACCGCGCGCTACGGCTGATCGTGCCGTTCCCGCCGGGTGGCGCCACCGACATCACCGCCCGCGCCTTCGCCGAGCATCTGACGCGCGAGCTCGGCCAGTCGGTGATCGTCGACAACAAGGGCGGCGCGGGCGGCTCGATCGGCATGTCCGAGGTCGCTCGCGCGGCGCCCGACGGCCTGACCTTCGGCGTGGCGACGCTGTCGACGCACGGCGTGAACCCGGCGGTCTACGCGAAGCTGCCGTACGACCCGGTCAAGCAGTTCGAACCCGTGAGCGAGCTGGTCAAGGCCCCCGGCGTGCTGGTCGTCTCCGCGAAGATGGGCGTTCGGACCTTGGGCGAGTTCGTCCAGCAAGTGTCGGCCAACCCGGGCAGGTTCAGCTACGCGTCGCCGGGCAACGGCACGATCGGCCACATGTGGGCGGAGCAGTTCAAGCGCTCGACCAACACGCAAATGACGCACGTCCCCTACCGGGGCGCCGCACCGGCGATCAACGACCTGATCGGCGGGCAGGTCAACGCCTACTTCGATCAGGTTGCATCGGCGCTGCCGCACGTCAGGTCGGGGCGTCTGGTCGCCCTCGCGGTGTCCTGGTCGAAGCGGCTCGACGTCCTTCCGGAGGTACCCACCTTCGCGGAGGTCAATCTGCCTGACAACAACACGCCGTCCTGGTTCGGGCTGGTGGCTCCGGCGGGTACGCCAGCCGTCGCGATCTCACGCATGCACGGGGCGGTGCACCGCGTACTCGCCTTGCCGGCCCTGCAGCAGACCCTCGCCGGTCAGGGCTTGTACCCGAGCGACCTCAAGACTCCCGAGCAGTTCGGCACGCAGATCCGGGATAAGATTGCGCGGATGCGGAACGTCGCGAAATTCGCGAGCGTGCAGCTGGACTGAGCATGGAGCCGACTGCGGCCTGCGTGCCGGCCGGCGCTCCAGCCGGCGGGGGCGCCACGGTGCCAAAGTCGGGCTCGGCGACGGTCCCCTCTGGCAAGCGCTGGACGACGGCACGCCGCTGTGCAACCACAGGCTTTCGGTGGCGAAGGTGCAGGCGAGGATGGCCTGTCGCTGGATGCCCCACCATGGCACCCTCTTCAGGCGACGTACCGGAGGTTCTTCCGGCTGAGGAGCAGGAAGCAGCCCTCGCCGCACACGACGCCGGATCGTGGGCCGCCCACTTCAAGGAGACTCCGTGATGACCGACCTGTCCTATGCCGCCGACTTGCAACCCCATAGCCCGTGGGCCACGTACCTGGACCAGGTCGAGCGGGTCCGCCCCTACCTCGGCCCTCTCGAGAAGTGGGTCGAGACGCTCAGGCGCCCCAAGCGCTGTCTGGTCGTGGACGTGCCGATCGAGATGGACGACGGCTCGGTGGCGCACTTCGAGGGCTTTCGCGTCCAGCACAACCTCAGCCGCGGCCCGGGCAAGGGCGGCGTGCGCTACCACCCGGACGTGACGCTCGAGGAGGTGATGGCGCTGGCCGCGTGGATGACCATCAAGAACGCCGCGGTCAACCTGCCCTACGGCGGCGCCAAGGGCGGCGTGCGCTGCGATCCGGCCCGGCTGTCGCGCAAGGAGCTCGAGCGGCTGACCCGGCGCTACACCAGCGAGATCGGCATCGTGATCGGTCCGCAGCAGGACATCCCGGCCCCGGACGTCAACACCAACGCCCAGGTGATGGCGTGGATGATGGACACGTACTCGATGAACGTCGGCGCCACCGCCACCGGCGTGGTCACCGGCAAGCCGATCGCGCTGGGCGGCTCGCTCGGGCGCGTGAAGGCGACCGGCCGCGGCGTCTGGGTGATCGCGCGCGAGGCGGCGCGCCGCATGGGGCTGCCGCTGGACGGCGCGCGCGTCGCGCTGCAGGGCCTGGGCAACGTCGGCTCGGCTGCGGCCGAGCTCTTTTCGGCCAGCGGGGGCGCGAAGGTGATCGCGGTGCAGGACCACACCGGCACGGTGCACGCCGACCGCGGCCTGGACGTGCAGGCGCTGATCGCCCACGTCGAGCGGCACGGCGGCGTCGCGGGATTCGCAGGCGGCGAACCGATCGGCACCGAGGAGTTCTGGCGCGTCGAGACCGAGGTGCTGGTGCCGGCCGCGCTCGAAGGCGTGATCACGAGCGAGCGCGCCCGGACGCTGAAGACGCGGCTGATCCTGGAGGGCGCGAACGGGCCCACGCTGCCCGACGCCGACCGGGTGCTGAACGAGCGAGGGATCGTCGTCGTGCCCGACGTGATCGCCAACGCCGGCGGCGTGACCGTGTCCTACTTCGAGTGGGTGCAGGACTTCTCGTCGTTCTTCTGGACCGAGGAGGAGATCAACGCGCGGCTCGACAAGATCCTGATCGGCGCGTTCAGCCGGATCTGGGCGATGGCCGACCGGCACCGGATACCGCTGCGCACCGCGGCGTTCGCGGTCGCCTGCGAACGGGTGCTCGCCGCGCGCGAGCTGCGCGGACTGTACCCCTGAGCGGTCGGGCCGCCTTCGGCGAGCCCGCGTCCGACGCCCGGCCTCACGCGGCGGCGCGCGCCGCGCGCCTGTGCGCGAACGCCTTGCGGATCTCCTCGACCCACAGCACCGGGCTTGCCGCCGCGAGCAGCGCGAGCAGCGTCCCGGCGTCGAGCGGCGTGGTGTGGAAGAGCGTGGTGAGCGCCGGCACGTAGAGCACCGCCGCCTGCAGCGCGACCGCGGCCGCGAGCCCGCCCACCAGCCAGCGGTTGCGCAGCACGCCCAGCCGCAGCACCGAGCGCGTGGCGGACTCGCAGTTGAGCACGTTGAGCCACTGGCACATCGCCAGCAGCGTGAAGGTCTCGGTGCGCACCGCGTCCAGGTCGACCCCGGCCGCCAGACGCGCGGCGAACCAGCCGAAGCACACCGCCACCGCGGCCGGCACCATCAGCGCGAGCCGCCGCAGCATCGGCGCGTCGATCAGCGGCGCCTCGCGCGGGGTCGGCGCCCGCCGCATCTCGTCGCCGTCGGGCGGCTCCATCACCAGGTTCACGGTGACCGTGCCCTCGGTCACCACGTTGATCCACAGGATCTGGACCGCGGCGAGCGGCGGCGGCAGCCCGGCGAGCAGCGCGAGCAGCAGCAGCAGTACCTCGTCGACCGAGGTCGCGAACAGGTACAGGATCACCTTCTTCAGGTTGCCGTGCACCACCCGGCCCTGCTCGACCGCGGCGACGAGCGTCGCGAAGTCGTCGTCCGAGATCACGACCTTGGCCGCGCTCTTGGCGACCTCGGTGCCGGCGAGGCCCATCGCGACGCCGACGTCCGCGCAGGCGAGCGCGGGCGCATCGTTCACGCCGTCGCCGGTCATCGCGACCACCTCGCCGCACGCCTGCAGCGCCTGCACGATCCGCAGCTTCTGCGCCGGCTGCACGCGCGCGAACACCGCAACCCGCGGCAGCGCGGCCGCCAGCGCGCGCTCGTCCATCCGCGCGAGCTCGGCGCCGTCGATCGCGAGGTCGCCGTCGCGCGCGACGTCCAGATCGCGTGCGATCGCGAGCCCGGTGAGCCGGTGATCGCCGGTCACCATCACCGGGCGGATGCCGGCGGCACGGCAGCGCGCGACCGCCGCCCGCGCCCCGGACCGCGGCGGATCGATCTGACCGACCAGCCCGAGCAGCGTGGCGCGACCGGCCAGCGCGTCGAACCCCTCGCCGGCCGCAAGGCCGGCGTCGTCGATCCGCGCAAATGCGAGCACGCGCAGCGCGCGGGCCGCCATCGCGTCGGCCACCGCGCGCGCGCCGTCGCCGGCGGCCGCGCCGTCGCGCGCGGCGGTCAGCAGCAGCACCGCCTCGGGCGCGCCCTTGACCACGACCCAGCGGCGCTCGCCGTCGCGATGGGCGGTCGCCATCAGCTTCGCGTCCGGGTCGAAGGGCCGCTCGGCGATCCGGGGCGCACGCGCGCGCAGCGCCGCCACGTCCTCGTCCAGGCGCGCGGCAAGCCCCAGCAGCGCGACTTCGGTCGGATCGCCCTGGGCCTGCCCGTCGGCGCCCTCGGCCGCGGAGGCGGCGTCGTTGCACAGCACCGCCGCCTGCAGCAGCGCAGCCATCGCCGCATCGGCGCAGCCCTGGCTCCGATCCACGTCGTCCGCACCCGCCGCGCGGGCAGCGGCGCGTGCCGCCGGCGCCGCGCCGGCGTCGCACGCGGCCGATGCGGCCGATGCGGCCGATGCGTCGGACGGTCGGCGGACGGCGTGCGCCTGCGCGCGATCGGCATCGAACGTGATCGTGCGCCCGCGCGGGTCCGGCCCGGGCAGCCACGCCTGGACCGCGGTCATCCGGTTGCAGGTGAGCGTGCCGGTCTTGTCGCTGCAGATCACCGTGGTCGAACCGAGCGTCTCGACCGCCGACAGCCGTCGGATGATCGCGCCGCGCGACGCCATCCGCTGCATGCCGACCGCCAGCGCGATCGTCATCGCCACCGGCAGCCCCTCGGGCACGAGCGACACGGTCTGGCTGATCGCGATCATCAGCATCTCGCCG
>Ga0169931_10001508_pt1 | contig 38396 bp, 29 predicted proteins | sample Kivu_15m_20L_FD_129675 | JGI IMG/M metagenome (GOLD analysis project Ga0169931, IMG submission 129675) | Freshwater microbial communities from Lake Kivu, Western Province, Rwanda to study Microbial Dark Matter (Phase II) - Kivu_15m_20L... | ecosystem: Environmental > Aquatic > Freshwater > Lake... | reverse complement strand
CTTCGTGCGCGCGGCCGCGCCCTTCTGGTTCAGGAGCGCCGTGTTGCCGCCTGTCTTCGCCGCGACGGCCTCGTCGTAGAGCTTCGCGCCTTCGTTCGCGATCAGGATCGCCTTCTGCCAGTTGGCATCCGACTCGAGGCCATCCGGCGCATCGGCGATGAACGTGCGTCCGCTGCTCGAGCCCGCCTTCTTCGAGGGCGGCTGCTCCGGCGGCAGGTCGTCGAAGGGCTTGGGCTTGTTCGAAGCAACCGGCTTGGGAGCTTCCGCGGGCTTCTTGCCGCTGCCCGCGACCACCGCCATCACGCCGCCGCCGAGAATCACGACGACGACGACCAGCGGGATGAGCGGGTTCATGCCGCGCTTGGGCGCTGCGCGGCGACCGCGCTCGGGTTCTTCCTGCTTTTGCTGCGGACGTGCCATGGCGTCGAGAGCTCCTCGTGGGACGCAAGGATGATAGCGAGCGCTGCGCGCGACGGATCAGCGCCGCACGAGGCGCGCGAAATAGCCGCCGTCGACGGGACCGCCGCCGCGCTCCTGCGTGAGCTCGACCTCCGGCAGGCTCTCGCAGTCTTCCGCGAGCGTCCAGTGCGTGTTTCGCGCGAGGAATGCGTCGACCAAGCGTCGATTTTCCTCGGGCTCGAGCGAGCACGTCGACCACACCATGCGACCGCCGGGGCGGACGAGCTCCGCTGCGCGGTCGATCAGGCGCGTCTGGACCTGCGCGAGCTCCGCGCGCGACGCAGGGCCGAAGCGCCAGCGCGCCTCCGGCCGCTGCGCGAGCACGCCGGTGTTGCTGCACGGCGCATCGACGAGCACTCCGTCAAACGTGCGCGCGCCGAGCGCCTCGCCAAACTCCGTGGCGTGCAGCTCGACGCCTTCCGCAAGTTGCAGTCGCGCGAGCGTCGACGTCACGCGCTCGAGGCGCGTCGCGCTCGAGTCGCACGCGACCACGCGCGCACCGCTCGCACGCAGCACCGCTGTCTTCCCACCGGGCGCCGCACACAGATCGAGCAGCTCTTCGCCCGCCTGCGCCTGCAACGCTTCCGCGGCGCGCAGCGCGCTCTCGCCTTGGATCGTGATGCGACCTTCGGTGAACGCCGCGCTCGACGTGACGAGCTCAGCGGCGGACGACGGCGCGACGAGGATGCGTGCGTGCAGGCCTTCGCGCGCGGTCACACCGAGCGCAGCGAGCTCGCTCGCCACTTCCGCGCGCTCACCGCGCACGACGCGAATCGAGAGCGGCGACTCGTCGAGCGCGAGGCGCGCCAGCGCGAGGGCGCGCTGCTCGCCGTGGCGCGCGATCCAGCGCTTGAGCATCGGCGCAGGCATCGACAGCGCCTCTTCGGCCCACAGGAGCGGGTGCGCCGCGGGGTCGCGGAACACGGGCTCGCGGAACGAGAGGTTGCGGCCGACGAGGTCGCGGCGTGGATCGCCCGACTGCGCGTTCTCGATGCGCTCGTAGATGCTCTTGAGGAACTCGCGCGCGATGCGGACCTTCGATGGGCCGAGCGTCGTGCGCACGGCCTCGGAACACTCGGAAAGCACCGCGTGCGGCGGGATGCGATCGAGAAACAGCGCCTGCGCGAGCGCGACGTGCAGGTGCGTCATCATCTCGACGCTCTTGAGTGCTGGCGCGACCGCGTGCACGATCGCGCGCAGCGTCGCGCGGCGGCGGACTTCGGTGCCGACGATGCGACGCAGGAGGCCGCGATCGCGCGCGTCGACGTCGAGAGAGTCGCCCATGCGGTCGACGTCGCGCAGCGGAGTCGTCGAGCCAGAACGCAGGATCGTGTAGGCGGCGAGGCGAGTCATTTCGGCGTGATGGGAGGCGTTCCGACGCGCTGGCCCGGCTCGATGCGCGCGCCGCGCAAGTATTCGGCCGCCGGAAGCGCACGCTTGCCGGCCACTTGTACGGTGATGAGCTCGAGTGCGCCGCGTCCGCACGCGACAACGAAGCGCGCGCCGGATTCGAGCACGCTGCCGGGCTCGCCCGAGCCTTCGACGACGCGCGCCTCGTGTACGTTGAGCTCGCGGCCCTTGGGGTCGAGCATCCGCGCGAGCGGCCAAGGGTTGTACGCGCGCACCGCGCGCTCGAGCTCGCTGGCATCCTTCGTCCAGTCGATCGCGCCGCGTTCCTTGCGGATCTTGCGCGCGTAGGTCGCGCGCGAGCCGTCTTGCGGCGTGAACACCGCGCGGCCGTGCTCGAGCAGATCGAGCGCTTCGACGAGCGCCTCACCGCCGAGCAGCGCGAGCGCATCGAAGAGATCGCCCGAGGTCTCGCGTGCGCCGATCGCGCGCTCTTTGGCGAGCAGGACGTCGCCTTCGTCGAGGGCGAGCACGATGCGCTGGATCGAGACGCCCGTCCGCGCGTCGCCTGCGAGCACCGCCGCCTGAATCGGCGACGCGCCGCGCCAGCGCGGCAGGAGCGAGCCGTGCACATTGAGCGCGCCGTGCGGCGCGAGCTCGAGCAGCGCGGGCTTCAGGATCACGCCGTAGCTCGCGACCACGAGCACATCCGGCGCGAGCGCGCGCAAGGCGTCGAGAAACTCCGGCGCATGCGGATCGGCGGGCTGCAGCACGGGGATTTCGTGCGCGCGCGCGGCCAGAGCGAGCTCCGAGGGCTCGACCTCGCGGTTGCGCCCCTTGGGCTTGTCCGGAAGCGTCACCAAAGCGAGCGGCCGGTGTCCGGAGCGCACGAGGCGCTCGAACACCGGCGTCGCGAAGGGAGGCGAGCCGAGAAAGACCGTGCGCAAGGCGCGATCAGATCTTCGACAGGACCGTCTGCTTGAACTTCTCGTACGGCTGGCTGCCGACGATCTGGTGCACGACCTGCCCGTTCTTGATGATCAGGAAGGTCGGAATCGCGTTGATGCCGTAGCGCGCCGGGACGTCCGGGTTGTCCTGCGTGTTGAGCTTGAGCACCTTGAGCTTGCCGGCGGTCTCATCGGCGAGCTTGTCGACGTAGGGGCCCATGGCCTTGCAGGGACCGCACCATTCGGCCCAGAAATCGACGAGGACGGGGAGGTCGCTCTTGAGGACGGTCGTGTCCCAGAGGCTGTCGGTGACGTCGGCGGCTTTGCTCATGTCAGGGTGAGGAGGCTGGAGTTGGCTTCGAGGAGGGCGGGCGCGCCCTGCTTGTGAGTCGAGACTATGGGACGCGGAGCGGCGCGAGTCCACCCCCGCGACGCGATCAGGCGCTCGCGTCGCCGTCGGTCGATGTGTCGTCGGCGGAGTCAGCGACGGCGGATGCTTCGGCGGAGGCGCGCGGCAGCGGCAGGTCGTCGTCGTCGAGATCCTCGAACACGTCGTGTGCCTGCGCGCGCGGCGGCGCGGGCTCGCTCGGCGCGGAAGCGGCGGCGGCCGTGGCCGCATCGGGGTCCTCGATGCGCTCGTCCTCGAACTCCGTCTGGCGCACGATGCTGTCGAGGTCGTCGCCGAGGTCTTCGCGCAGCGAGATGGTGATGTCGGAGTCCTTCGACTCCTGCCGCGCGCGCACGGCGCCGAGCTTGACGAGCTCGAGCAGCGCGCAGAAGGCGCCGATCAGCGTGCCCCTGCTCGCGCCGCCCTTGGCGACGGTCTCCTCGACGAGCTCGCGCAGCGACATCGAGCGGCGCGCCTTGACGCTGCGCACGAGCTCCTCGACGAAGAAGCGCAGCGGGCGGTGCTCGGTGGCGATCACCATCGACTTGTTGGCGAGCGTCTCGCGCATCAGGCGCGAGAAGGCGGCGAACAGGTCCCAGTTGGTCAGGTCCTGCAGGTCGAGGCCCGACTCGGCGGGCTCCTCGGCGCGGAAGCCGCGCTCGTGCAGCCGATGGCGCAAGTCGTAGCGATCCTGCAGGTCGCGCGAGGCCTGCTTGAAGTGGCGGTACTCGATCAGGCGCTGGATGAGCTCGTCGCGCGGGTCGAGCTCTTCGGCGAGGTCGATGTTCTCGCTCGGCAGCAGCGAGCGCGACTTGATCGCCATCAGGGTCGCGGCCATCACGAGGAAGTCGGCCGCGAGCTCGATGTCGATGTCCTGCAGGTCCTTCAGGTAGCGCAGGTAGCCATCGATGATCTTGTGCAGGTCGATGTCGTGGATCTCGACCTCCTGCTCGCGCACGAGGTGCAAGAGCAGGTCCATCGGTCCGCTGAAGACCTGTTCGAGCGAGACGGTGTAGTCGCGGGTCACCATGCACCACCCGTGAGGAGGTCGACGAAGCCGAACAGCTGGCGCGAGCCGCTCACGATCAGGCCGTTGAGGCCCGGGACCATGCGCAGGAGCGCCACGAGCGCAAAGATGAGGAACAGGCCGAAGCGCTCGAGCTCTTGGTAGGGCTCGCGCAGGCCGGGCGGCAGGAGCCAAGCCATGACGCGCGAGCCGTCGAGCGGCGGCACCGGAATCAGGTTGAAGGTCGTCAGCGCGAGGTTGGCGTACAGCGAGAACTGCAGCACCTCGAACAGGAGGTCGCCCTGCTGGTAGTCACCGAGGTAGAAGGCGACCTTGAGGCCGAGCAGGAACACGATCGCGAGCAGGAAGTTCGTCGCGGGGCCAGCGAGGGCGACCAGCATCATGTCGCGCAGCGGGTGGCGCAGGCGGTGGTAGCTGACCGGGACCGGCTTGGCCCCGCCGAAGGCCGGCATGCCCATCAGCATCAGCATCCCCGGCAGGATGATCGTCATGAACGGATCGATCGACGGCAGCGGGTTGAGCGTGATGCGCCCGAGGTCCTTGGCGGTCGGGTCGCCGCACTTCCACGCCACCCAGGCGTGGGCGGCCTCGTGCAGGGCCAGCGAGATGACGACGAAGACCACCACGAAGGCGATCTGGAGGATCTCGATCGACCCCGAGCCAAGCTGGGGTGCGGCGGCGGCACACAGGGCGGCCGCGCAGAGGGTCGGAGTGTGGGGACGCAGCCGGGAGAGCACGTTGGGAGCCGCGCGGCGGGGCCTGCGCGGCGCGTTTTATAGCACAGGCCGCCGCGACGGCGGGCGGCGCGCGGATCGGCTATTCTCTGCTGCCTGCCGATGAGCGCCGACCGCCGAGCCCCCGTCGAAGAACGCACGCCCATGGCCCACCCCGGCCCCGCCCCCAAGGACCCCGCGCCGCTGCACTCGAGCGGCGGTCCCGCCGACCGGCTCGAGCGCGCGCGCGAGGTGATCCGCGTCGAGGCGCGCACCATCGCGCGGCTCGAGACGCTGCTCGACCAGCGCTTCGTCACCGCCATCGACCTGCTGCTCGGCTGCAAGGGCACGGTGGTCTGCACGGGCATGGGCAAGGCCGGCCTGATCGCCCAGAAGGTCTCGGCCACTCTGGCGAGCACGGGCACGGACTCGATCTTCCTGCACCCCGCCGAGGCCCTGCACGGTGACCTCGGCCGCATCCGCCCCGGCGACGTGCTGCTCGCGCTCTCGAACTCCGGCGAGACCGCCGAGGTCAAGGTCGTGGTGCCCGTCGCGCGCAAGATCGGCGCCAAGGTCATCACCCTGACCGGCAACCCGCAGTCGGGCCTCGCCCAGCTGTCCGACGTGGTGCTCGACATCGGCCGCGTCGACGAAGCCTGCCCGCTCGGCCTCGCTCCGACCGCGAGCACCTCGGCCATGCTGGCCCTAGGCGATGCCGTCGCCATGGTGCTCTCCGCCGAGCGCCGCTTCAGCCGCGAGGAGTACGCCCTCTACCACCCCGCCGGCTCGCTCGGCCGCAAGCTGATGCGCGTGGTCGAGATCATGCGCCGCAACGCCGAGCTGCCGCTGGTTCCCGCGGGCTCCAGCCTCGCCGCCACCCTGCGCGTCATGGGCCACACGCCGGGCAAGCCGGGCGCCGCGCTCGTCGTCGCCGCCGATGGCCGCCTCGCGGGCATCTTCACCGACGGGGACCTGCGGCGGCTCGTCGCCGAGCGCGGCGAGCTGCGGCGCGAGGATCCGATCGAGCACTTCATGACCCGCAACCCCAAGTCGGTGCGGCCCGACCAGCTGCTCGAGGAAGCCGAGCGGCTGCTGCGCGAGTTCCGCGTCGACCAGATCCCCGTGCTCGACGCCGAGCAGCGTCCCGTGGGCCTGCTCGACGTGCAGGACATTCTCGATACGCGTCTCTAAGCTCTGCCCCCGCGATGAAGGGGGATGGGCTGGAACCGCGGCTCGCGGAGCTGCTTCGACCGGTGCGCCTCGTGGCGCTCGACGTCGATGGCACGCTCACCGACGGCGCCGTGACGGTGAGCGGAGGCGGCGGCGAGGAGCTGCGCTTCTCGGTCGTCGACGGCTTCGGCATCAAGGAGCTCCAGCGCGCCGGCATCGTGGTCGCGTGGATCACCGGGCGCAGCTCGCCGGCCACGGTCGCCCGCGCCGAAGGCCTCCAAGTGACCGAGCTCCACCTCGGACAGCTGCACAAGACCGCCGCGCTGCGCTCGATCCAAGAACGCCTCGGCATCGCGCCGCGCGAGACCGTCGCCATGGGCGACGACCTGCCCGACCTCTCGCTGCGACCCTGCGTCGGCTTTCTCGCCGCGCCGGCCAACGCGCGCCCCGAAATGCTCTCGCGCGCCGACTTCGTCACGCACGCGCAGGGCGGATCCGGTGCGGTGCGCGAGCTCGCGGAGATGATCCTGCGCGCCCAAGGGCGCTGGGCGGCGATCGTCGCTTCCTACGGCGCATGAGGAAGCTCGTCGTCTTCCTGCTGCTGCTCGCGCTCGGCGCGGGCGCGCTGTGGTGGTTCGACTCGCAGCAGCGTCCGCAGGAGCCGCAGCCCAGCGCGAGCGAGCCGCGCGAGCCCGCGCAGCAACCGCGCGAACCCGCGGGCACGCTCACGGACGCCGGCGAGGCCGACGGCACCGGCGCGCAAGTCGCGCTCTCCGGAGCGCTCGACCTGTGGTCGAACGACACGAGCGATCCCACGCAGCCGCGCAAGCGCTCGCACCTCGTGGCTTCGGACTGCCGCACGCTCGGGGATGGACGCTTCGAGCTCGTGCAGGCCGCGCTGGACCTGTTCGAGCCCGCGAGCGGCGAAGGCGAGGCGAGCGCCAAGGCCGCGCGCGCCGAGGCGCGCATTCGGGTCGAGCCGTCACCGGCTCTCGACGAGGAGCATCCGGTCGTGCTCGAGGATGCCGAGCTGCGCTACGAACGGGGCTCGCGCTTCGCACCGCTGCTCCTGCGCATTCCGCGGCTGGAAACGGTGGTCGCTCTCGAGCGCGCGACGTCGAGCGAGGTGGTGGTGCTCGAGGGACGCGGGCTCTCGGTCTCGGGTCGCGGCCTGCAACTGGAGCGCAAGTCGGAGAGCCTGACGATCGAGAACGAGCCGCGTGCGCGCGTCGTGCTCGAGGACGGCTCGAGCGCGGCGCTGTCGTCGCGTGCGCGACTGGTCGTGCGCTCGCGCCCCGACCTCGGCGCCGAGCAGGCGGAGCTCGATACCGAGCTCGACGCCCGCCTCGTCTTCGACGGCGAAGTTCCGCTCGAGCTGCGCGCAGATCGCATTCGCCTGATCGGCTCGATCGAGCAAGGCTCGTCCTCGCGCCTGCGGCCGCTGCGCGCCGAGGCCGAAGGTCACGTCGTGATCACGCGCAAGGATGGCGGTGTCGCGCGCGGCGAGCGCCTGCTGCTCGACTTCGACGCGCTGGGCAAGCCCGCGAAGGCAACCCTCGATGGCCAGCCCGAGCTCGAGGGAACGCTCGGCGAGGAGCTCTTGGCCGACATTCCCGCCGAGCAGCGCCGCGAAGGCGAGGCGTTGGTCGTGCTGCTCGACGGTGCCGGCCCGCTCGAGCTTTCGCTCGGCACTTCGCGCGACTTCGTCTTCACGGGCCCGGCGCGCGTGCGCATGCCGGCGCTCGATGCGCTGCTCGAATGCGACACGTCCATTCGCGGCACGACCCTGCTCGCATCGGGCCGTGGCCAAGACACGGGCGAGCTCGTCGCCGAGGGCAACGTGCGCTTTGCCTATGGACGCGCGCGGCTCACGACGGCCCTCCTGCGCGCGAGCGCGTTCCTCGACAAGGGCCGCAAGCCTGCTGTTCGCGTCGTCACCGAGTCTGACACGCGCGTCGTGGCCGAGCTGGAGGACAAGTCCTCGGTCGACGTGCTCGCTGTCGGCGGCCTCGTCGCGGAACAGCGCGACGGCAAGCTCTACCTGCCGTCCGCACGCGACGTCACCTTCTCGCTCGGCGGCGCGCGCGCGCTCTCGGGCCGCGCAGACAGCCTCACCGATCTCGACGTCGAGCGCGTGAAGCTCGTCGCCGCTGGACATGTGCTGGTGAACTTGCCGGAGGGCACGGGTCGCGGCGAGCGCTTCGAGGCGCGCTCCGCGGAGTCCGGCGAGCTGTCGGGCAGCGCGAGCGAGCCCGCTCGCGTCGAAGTGTCCGAAGGCTGGTTCGAAGCGCGCATCCTCGACTTGCAGCCCGGACTCGTCGAAGCGCGCGACGATGCGCGCGGCAAGGTTTCGCAGGGCGGTTTCGACTACGAGGTTCGCGCCGGCTGGATCGTGCTGCAGCGCGACGCGCGGCTCGAGGACGTGAGCGACCCGGCCGAGCTCATGATCGACGCCGGCGAAGCGGTCTTCGTCGAGCGAACGGGCGGCCCCGAAAAGCTGGTGCTGCGCGCCGAGCGCTTTCACGCGGAAGCGCGCGCGACCGCTCCGCAAGAATTCGAGCCCGCGCTCGTCGTCGCCCTCGGCAGCGTGCAGTTCGCGCTGGCCGACAGCGAGCCGCGCTACGAGGGTCGCGGCCACAGGCTCGAGCTGCGGGGCGATCGCACGGGCAGGCTCGAGCCCGCTGTCGAAGGCGAGAAGGTCTCGCTGTCGGGACGGGTTGGAGAGCGCGCGGAGCGCGTGAAGATCGACGCTTCGCGCGTCGATTTCTCGCCGGAGCGACTCGTGGCCGGCAACTTCGAGGCCGAGTTCGATGGACTCGTCTCGGGCCTCGGCGCCGAGGGCTCGTCGGGCGGACTGCGCGCGATCGGCGGCCTGATGGCGATCGATCCGACGCAGGTGACGCTCTCCGAGGGTGTCTATCTCGGCGGCACGGATTCGAGCGGCCAGCCGTGGTCGCTCGATGCGGACCTGCTCGTGCTGCGCGCCCGGCGCATCGATGGCGAGCTCGATGAGAAGGCTGCCACGGCCTCGCTCGTCGACCTTGTGGCCCAGGGCACCGTGCGACTCGATGCGGAGCCGCTCGGGCGCGCGCGCGCCGAAGTGCTCACCGTCGATCACGACTCGCGCCGCATCACGCTGCTCGGCAACCCATCCGCCGCGACGACGCGCGAGGCGAGCATCGAGCGCGGCGGGGTCAGCTGGTCCTCGCCGGCCTTCACCTTCGATCTGGCCACGGGCTTCCTCCAGTCGGACGGCGGCAGCGTGCGCTCGTCGCCGGACGACCTCGAGAACTGGTCGATCTCCTACGAGGCGCTCGAGCCGCTCACACTGGAAGACCGCACGGCGCTGATCTTCCGCCAGCCGACGTGGCGCGAAGGCGCCAACGTGCTGCGTGCGAACTGGGCGATCCTGTGGGTGGATCAGGGCCAGTGGCGCGCGCTCTCGAGCGGCCGCAAGCCCGAAGAAGTGCTCGTCGGCGATCCCGATGCGCGTGGCGGCGGCCGCGTGCCGAAGGTGCTGTTCGGCGGCTTTCCGCTGCACGAAGGTGCGAGCTGGTTGCAGGAGCTCTATCTCGACGGCGACGTCGAGTACCGCATCAACGACGTGCGCAAGGCGCGCGCGGATGGCGTGTACCTCGATCTGATGGACGGCCACGGCTGGGTGCACCAATTCGTGCTCGACATCGAGCTGCCGATCGGGGGCCGCGAGTACTTCCTCAAGCTCGAAGTCGACTGGCTGCGCACCTCGGCGGATGGCTCGATGAGCGCTTCGGGCGCTGTCGCCACGACGTGCCAGCACGACGTCCCCCACTACAAGATCCGGATCGGGAACTTCGCGGTCGTCCCGCGCTACAAGCAAGTCGAGCGACGCGACGCCGGCGGCCGCGCTCTCGACGATGGTCTCGAGCGCGACGGCTGGGACATCGCGCTCGACAACAACGAGATCGCGCTCGCCGGCGGGCTCGGGCTCCCGCTGCCACGGATCGCGGGCCCGATGACGAACGACTACAAGCTCGATCAGGAAGCGCTCTCGGTCGGCGGCTTCCGGCTGCCCTCCTTCGGCAGCGACTCGAAGCTCGGCACGTTCATTTCCGCGAGCATCTCCGGCGAGCTCGGCTGGATCGGAGATGGCTTCAGCTGGCTCTTCGACCAGCTCACGCCCGAGGACCTCGACTTGCCCAAGGCCGAGGGCAGCAACCGCGCGCGCGTCGACCTCACGAGCCGCGGCATCGTGCTCGGTCTCGAGACGCAGCTCAGCGCCGGCAACATCTATCGCTACGGCATCAACCTCGACACGGTCTGGGACATGGGCAACGACCGTGGCCTCGTGCGTGTGGATCGCGCCGACCGCGGCGACCTGCGCACGTGGTTCCACAGCCGCGGACGCTTCAAGCTCGGCGAGGAAGAGTGGATCGACACGGTCCTCACCTACCAGTCCGACCCCGGCGTGCAGGCGGAGTTCTGGGAGTCCGACTACCTCGCCTACGAGGAGCGCGAGAACTTCGCCTACTGGCGCAAGGTGAGCGACCTCGACTTCTTCAGTGCGACGGCCGAGGCGCGCGTCGAAGATTTCCGAACGTCGGTGATCGACCAGCCGTCGCTGTCGTGGCTCTCAGGTCGGGCGGAGGTGGCGCAGCTCGGCGGTCGCTCCGTGGTCGCGAGCACGTCGGTGGGACTCGATCACCTCGCGCGCTTCAACGGTGATCCCAAGTACGAGTCGCCCTTCGCCGATGGCCTTGGGAATCGCTCGGTGACGCGCATCGACGGCAGCCAGCGCATCGAACTGCCCATCGATCTCGAGCTCGGCGGTCTGCGCACGACTCCGTTCGTGGAGGCCCGTGCCACAGCTTGGAGCGATGACGTAAGCGCCGACTCGAGCGCTTCGCGCGCCGCTCTAATCGCGGGCCTCACCACCTCGACCTCCCTCTGGCGCACCTTCGCCGATGGCTCGCGCCACGTCGTCACGCCCTCGATCGAGCTGCGCGGCGACGTCGTTTCCGCGGAGGACAACCTGCCGGTCGTCGAGTTCGATGTGGCGGATCGCTCCATCGAAGGTCGCTATGTCGACTTCAACCTGCGCTCGCGCTGGGAAAACCGCGAGCTCACGAGCGACCTCGACATCGAGCTCTCGCAGACGTGGGCTGATCAGGTTGGCCTCGGGCTGCAGGAGGGCTGGCTGCCGAGCGCCGCGCGCGTCAACTGGCTTTCCGTAGCCTTCGGAATTCCTTACGGCGTCTTGCACGACGGCCGCTATGACACCGAGACGGGCGAGACGGATTACTCGCAGACCATCGCGGGCTTCGAGCCCTATCAGGACCTGACGCTCGAGACGGGCTATCACTCCGGCCGTGATACGACCGGTGCTCGCATCTATGAGGCGCTCACGGTGGGCGCGCGCTACACGCTGTCCGCCAAGTGGGAAGTCGAAGGGCGACAGACGCTCGGGGTCGGGAGCTCGAACGATCGGCTCGCGTACTCCGTGAGCCTGCGGCGCTTCGGCCACGACTTCGTGCTCGAGATCCAGAACTCCTACATCGCGGGCGAAGGCGTCGGCAGCCTGCGCTTCAACATCACGCCCAACTTCGCGTGGCGTCGCAGCGACGGCACTCTGCTCGACCGCTGGCGAGCGCTGCGGCGCTAGGGGCTCGCTCCCCTGCGCGGCGCTCGCCGCTACACTGAGCGGGACATGGAGTTCTTCGGTCTCTCCTTCGCCGAGCTCGTCGTGATCTTCGTGGTCGCGATCCTCGTGTTCGGCCAGCGGCTGCCGCAGGTCGCCGGCGAAACCGCGGCCACGCTGCAACGCGTGCGACGCTCGCTCTCGGACCTGCGACGCGAGACGGGCATCGACCAAGAGATCCAGAAGGCCAAGCGCGAGTTCGAAGACGCGCAGCGTGCGGCGCAGGCTTCCGTGCAGCGCGAAGCGGCGATGATGCGCGCGGAGATCGAGCGCGGCGCTAGCGCGGCTTCGGAGGCTGCGGCAACTTCGGCAGCGCCGACAACGGCGGAATCGGCGCCGGCAGCGGAGCAGGTGGCACCTGCGACGACGCCGACATCGACGAGTCCGCGTCAAGGTTGAGCAGCACGGCTGCGTCGCCCTCGTCGAAGATCTTGTTCCACGCGCTTTCGCCTTGGCCGCCACCCTGCGGAAGCGGCGCGGGCAGATGCTCGAGCATCCAGCGATTGTTCGTGTTGACGGTGCCGACGACCGGCATGACCTGCAGGTCGCTCATCGTCTGAAGCTGAGCGAGGACGTCGGCGGGCACGAGTGCGGGCATGGCCACAGTGAGCAGGCGCTTGTGGCGCGCGAGCGGCACGAGCCGGTGCTGGCGCAGGAAGTCCTGATCGAGACCGTTGCGCGCATCGGGCGTCGGGGCGTAGAGATCCACCGGCAGGAACGGCAGCCCGAAGAGGTCGCACACGACGCGCGACAGTTCCCAGTCCGCGATCAGGCCTTCGCCGACGAGCAGCTCGGGAAACGGAATCGGTCCCGTCTGGCTCGCCTGCAGCGCCAACTTCAACCGCGGCGGCTCGACGAGACCGCGCTGTCCGAGGATCTCGGCCAGGCTCTGGTAGTCGAGTCGGTAGCTGTGCTTCACGGCGGGGGGAGCTCGCGGCGTGGTATCGACCTTCGCCCCGGCAAAGCCTTAGGGACCGGAAGAGTTTTCCGATCCACCCTCGCCGCTGGGGCCTACACGTCGAGGTTGGTGACCTCGAGTGCGTAGCGCTCGATGTACTGGCGGCGCGCGTCGACCTGATTCGACATGAGCACCGTGAAGATTGCATCGGCCGCGAACTCGTCCTCGAGGCGCACGCGGTAGAGCCGGCGGCGCGTCGGATCCATGGTGGACTCCCAGAGCTGCTCGGGGTTCATCTCGCCGAGACCCTTGTAGCGCTGCACGTCGATGTCGCCTTCCGCGCTCTTGCGGATCGAGCGCGCCAGCTCGACGAGGTTCGCGCACGGCGTCACCGACTTGGTGCGAACGAGGTCCCACGTGGCGCCCTTCACGGCGAGTCCGCGCGACTCGAGGTTGACGAGCGCGCTCGAGACTTCGCTCGCGTGCGGCAGTCGCGAAGCGAGCACGTGCGCGTCATCGCGCGGCACCTTGCTGTCGGGACCGTCGAACACGAGCAGCTCGCCGCGCATGCCGACCTTCTGCAGCTCGAGGAAGTCCTTCTGCTTCTCTTCGCTCTCGAAGAAGTGGTCGCGACCTTGCGCGTGCACCCAGTGTGAGGCGACGCGGCCGCCATCCCATGTCTCGACGAGCAGGTGCGCGGGAACGCGCGTCCACAGCGGGATCGCGCGCTCGAGCGCCTCTTCCACCTGACGCAGCGCGTCGAGCAGCTCCGAGAGCGCGGCGCCCTTCCACTCCTTGCCCGTGGAGGTGTCGCGAATCGTCATCGAGTCGACCGCGAGGTCGACCAGCGCGCGGCGCAGCTCTGCATCGCTGGCGAGGTAGCGCTCCGAGCCCTTGGCCTTGACCTTGTAGAGCGGCGGCTGAGCGATGTAGAGCATGCCCGCTTCGATCAGCGGCCGCATGTGGCGGAAGAAGAACGTCAGCAGCAGCGTGCGGATGTGCGACCCGTCGACGTCGGCGTCCGTCATGATGATCGTCTTGCCGTAGCGCACCTTGTCGATCGCGAATTCCTCCGCGATGCCGCAGCCGAGCGCCGAGATGATCGTCTGGATTTCCGAGTGCGCGAGCATCTTGTCGAGCCGCGCCTTCTCGACATTCAGGATCTTGCCCTTGAGCGGCAGGATGGCTTGGAAGCGCCGGTCGCGGCCTTCCTTGGCCGAGCCACCTGCCGAGTCACCTTCGACGAGGAACAGCTCGCTCTCGGACTTGTCGTCGCTCTGGCAGTCGGCGAGCTTGCCCGGGAGGTTGCCGCTGGCGAGCGCCGACTTGCGCCGCACGAGGTCGCGCGCGCGCCGCGCCGCTTCGCGCGCCGCCTGCGCATTGATCGCCTTCTGGATGATCGCCTTCGCCGAGGCGGGGTGCTCTTCGAGGTAGCGAGCGAACACGTCTCCGACGATGGAATTGATGACGCCTTCGACTTCGCGGTTGCCGAGCTTGTCCTTCGTCTGCCCCTCGAACTGCGGATCGGGCACGAAGGTCGAGATGATCGCCGTGAGGCCTTCGCGGAAGTCGTCGCCCGTGAGCTGGATCTTGTCGGAGTCCTTGATCAGCTTCTGCTGCTTCGCATACGCGTTCAGCGTGCGGGTCAGCGCGGTGCGGAAGCCGGAGAGGTGCGTGCCGCCGCCGGGCGTCTTGATGTTGTTGACGAAGGTGAAGACGCTGTCTTGGTACGCATCGGTGTACTGCAGCGCGATTTCCGCGCGGTACTCGACGCCCGGGTTTTCCTCGGCAAAGCCGGTCTTGTCGAAGTGGATAACGTCGGCGTGGAGCGGCTCCTTGTTCGTGTTGATGTGCGCCACGAAGTCGCGGATGCCGCCGGGGAACGCGAAGTGGTCGCGGTGTCCGGTGCGCTGGTCGACCAGCGTGATCGACAGACCGCGCGTGCCCATGAGGTAGGCCGTCTCGCGCAGGCGGTTGGCGATCGTCTCGTAGTCGAACTCGACGACGCGGAAGATCTTCGCGTCAGGCTTGAAGACGACCTGCGTGCCGCGGCGAGTCGACGTACCACGCTCGGCCAGCGGAGCCTGCGACGCGCCGCGCTGGAAGCGCATCCAGTGCTTCTTGCCATCGCGCTCGACAGTCACTTCGAGCCACTCGCTGAGCGCGTTGACGCACGAAACGCCGACTCCGTGAAGACCGCCCGAGACCTTGTAGGCACCGTGGTCGAACTTGCCGCCGGCATGCAGCTTGGTGAGCACCAGCTCCACCGATGAGATGCCGTAGGGCTGCTTGATCTCCGTGGGAATCCCGCGGCCGTCGTCCGTGACCGAGAGCGAGCCATCCGTGCGGATCTCGACCTCGATGTTGCGGCACGGGCCGTTGAGAGCTTCGTCGACGGAGTTGTCGACGACTTCCCAGATCAGGTGGTGCAGGCCGCGCACATCGGTGTCGCCGATGTACATCGCCGGACGCATGCGCACTGCCTCGAGCCCCTCGAGGACGGTGATCGATGCTGCGCCGTATTCGTTGGTCGTCGTTTCGCTCATGTGGATCGTTCGAGTCGGAAGACCACCATGCGGATCCTTTCGGAGCCGAGCTTGCGGTTGGCCTTGATGCGGTACTGCTCACCGGTGAAGGCGGTGAGCTCCTGAAGATGGGCAGAGGACTGGACGCTGACCTCGAGCACGCCGTTGTCGAAGGCGACCGGGCGAGCGCGTTGCGCGAGCACGATGCCGAGCGCATCGCGCCACGCCTTGAAGATCGCGACGTTGCGCAGCCGCGAGCGCAGCCCGGTGTCCTTCAGGAAGCGCCCGAGCGCCACCTGCATCGACGTGATGCCGCCACGGCGGCGCTCCGGGTCGCTCGCGTCGGAGCTCACTAGGCGTCGATCGTGATCGGCATCACGATGTAGATGTAGTTCTCGCCGAGGTTGAACTTGCCCGGCGAGGTCTTCTCGTTGAACTCCAGCTTGACGAGGCCGTTCTCGCTGTTCTTGAGGCCGTCGATCACGTAGTCCGGGTTGAACGCGATCTCGGCCGGCTGGCCCTTGTACTCGACCGGCATGTAGGCGTGAGCTTCACCCCGGCCAGCGCTGCGGCCGAAGAGCTCGAGGCGGCCTTCCGACAGCGAGAAGCGCACGGCGCGAGCCTCTTCGCCAGTCACGTTGGCCACCAGCCGAATCTTGCGCTCGAGCAGCGCGGCGTCGGCTTCGCAGTAGTTGCGGGACTCGGCCGGAATGACGGCGGTGTAGCGCGGGAACTCGCCGTCCAGCAAGCGCGCGAACACTTCCGCGTTGCGCGTGCGGACGCCGATCTGGCTCTCGGTGAAGGACAGCTTGACCTGATCGAGCGGGTCGTTCATCACGCGCGAGATCAGCTGCGTTCCGCGGGTGGGAACGATCGCGGTCTTCTGCGGCCGCTGGCCCGACTGGGTGTCCATCGGCGCGTTCGCCAGAGCGAGGCGACGACCGTCCGTGCCGACCATCTTGAGCAGGCCGTCGCCGATCTCGACCAGCACGCCGTGCATGGCGTAGCGGCCTTGCTCGCGAGCGGCCGCGAACTGGGTCTTGTTGACGAGCGCGGTGAATGTGCCTGCCTGGAGTGAGAACGCGCCCTGCTCATCGAAGGGCTTGACCTCGGGGAATTCGTCGGCGTCGGCCGTGACGAGCTCGGCGGAGTCTTCGCCGCTGCGCACGACGCAGTTGCCGTCCTTGGAGTCGATCTCGACCGTCTCGCCCGAGAAGTCGCGCACGAAGTCGTGCAACACGCGGGCGGAGACGACCACGGTGCCCGGCTCGTTGACCTTGACCGAGTCTTGGATGCGGTAGCGCAGCGAGACGTCGAGGTCCGTACCGACGAGCTCCAGCGCGTCGCCAGCGGCGGTGAGGCAGACGTTGGTGAGCACCGGCTTGGGGCTCTTGTTCGGGATCACGCTGTTGGCGAGCGCCAGACCTTCACGCAGCTTCTCGCGAGAGCACAGAACCTTCATGTGGGACATCCAGACGGCTTGGGGTTGGACAGGGTGCGGAGCGTGCGGGCTCGGCGGTTTTCCCTCTTCCAGAGGGATCTAGATTTCATCATCATCATAACGGTCGGCGCGGCTGTTAAGAACGCTCAGGGTGGATCGTGCAGGTGCTTTCCTCACAGGGACTTGCGGCGATTTCGGAGCGGGCGCGACGAGGCGGAAAAGCGTGGATAGGACGTGGAGGAGCGGGGCACTTGGGCACAGCCCTCCACGGGGAGAACTTGGGGGTATTCCAGAGCCTCGACTTGTGCCCGTCTGTCCCCTTCCGGCAGGCAGCTTGCTGGCCTCCCATCCCCAGCTTGTTGACGTACTTCTCGACACGCTTCTTCTCTCCGGCGACGGAGCTTCTGCGGTGCGCGGCACAAAGGCGAGGCGCTGCCCGGAGCCAACGGACTCCGGACAGCGCCTTGGGAAGCAGGACGTGCACGCCGAGCAGGCCCTTGGACGCGTGCGCGAGCAGCGTGCGCGTCCTCACGGGCAGGCCTCAGCGCTGAAGCTGGCCGAGCAACCCCTGGATCGTCGCTCGGAAGCGATCGTCCGACTTCATCTGCTTCTCGATCTGCTCGACCGCGTAGAGCACGGTCGTATGGTCGCGGCCACCGAAGAAGCCGCCGATCTCCTCAAGAGAGTGGCGCGTGATGGAGCGTGCGAGGAACATCGCGATCTGGCGCGGATGGGCGATGGCCTTGGTGCGCCGGCGCGACTGCAGCTCGGTGACCTTGATCTGGAAGTGCGACGTGACCAGCCGAAGGATGTCGTCCATCGAGGGCTGGCCCTTCGGCGACAGGAACACGTCGCGCAGCACGTGGCGCGCGAGGTCGGGCGTGACGTCGAGAGCGTTCAGGCTCGCGTAGCCGAGCAGGCGATTCACCGCGCCTTCTAGCTCGCGGATGTTCGAGTCCACGTGCTCCGCGACGAGCTGCGCGACGCTGTCGGGGATTTCCTTGCCGCGCTCACGGCTCTTGCGCTTCAGGATCGCCATGCGCGTCTCGTAGCAGGGCTTCTCGATCTCGGTGACGAGCCCCCACTTGAAGCGCGAGACCAGACGGTCCTGCAGCGTCGGGATCTCCTTCGGAGGCGAGTCCGAAGAGAGCACGATCTGCTTGGAGGCGTTGTAGAGCGTGTTGAAGGTGTGGAAGAACTCCTCCTGGGTGCGCTCCTTGTTGGCGAGCAGGTGGATGTCGTCGACGACGAGCACGTCGACGTTGCGGTACTTGTTGCGGAACTTCTGCAGGTCGCCGTTCTCGAGCGCGCTGATGAAGTGGTTGATGAACGTCTCGCAGGACAGGTACAGGATCCGCGTCTCCGGATCGCGCTCGAGCAGCGAGTAGCAGAGCGACTGCAGGAGGTGCGTCTTGCCGAGGCCGACCGAGCCGTGCAGGAAGAACGGGTTGTAGGAGCGCCCAGGCGACTCGGACACGCCGACGGCCGCGGCGTAGGCGAAGCGGTTGCACGGACCGACGACGAAGTTGTCGAAGCGGTAGTGCGGGTTGAGCGCGACGTCGGAGCTCCACAGCAGGCCCGCTTCAGTCGGTGCTCGACCTTCGCGCGGCGGCTTGGGTGCGGCCGGGACGGAAGCCGGAGCGACGGGAGCGGGGCGCGGCGAGGCGGCCGGCGCTCCACCCGTGGCCGCGGCGGGATTGCGCGAGCGCACGACCAACTCGGCGTCGACAACGATCTGCACGGGCCAGGGCGCGCCGAAGACGTTGCGAACCGCCGTCTCGAGCGCCGTGATGTAGGGAGCCGAGCGCAGCCAGTTGGAGGTGAAGGTGTTCTGGACCGCGAGCACCACTCCATCGGGGCCCGCTGTGCGCAGCAGCGCGGTGCGGAACCACGTCTCCATCTGCTGGCGGTTGAGCAGCTTGCGGAGCTCGTCGAGCACTTCGTCCCAGGCGCGGGCGAGCGCATCGTCGCCGCTGCCCTGCGGGAAGTCGGCGGCCGGGCTCGCGGGCTCCTGAACGGCTTCAGCGTCCGCGCCCATGTGGGGCAGCGCGAGGCCGTCGGCGGCGAGGCTCGGGTCTTGATCGGGGTGCATTGGGGGGCGGCGTCCGGGGCGCGCCTCGCCCGGAAGCGGGGCGAGGGCGGGTGTCGTGGGTTCAGCGGGTGGGATCCGCGGGCCGTGGACGTGCGCCCCACAGGAAGGGGCGCCGTACGTCTCGGTGGGGGTGACCATCGGGACATCGAACGATCATCTCTTGGGCCCCAAAGACACCCTTACTTCTCTTGGAGCTTTCGACCCTTGACACAGGGTGTGGACGCAGGGGCCGGGGGGCGGCCGAAGGCTCGGGAGAAGGCGTGGGATAGGCTCTTTGGAGCGCACGAGCCGATCGAAACGACCACGGGCGCGAGGGGGCATTCGACGGCGGCCCCGCGGGCCTGTCAACGGGCGCGAGCCGATCTATCTACCAAGAGTTCACAAGCCCTTTGTCTGCGAGCGATTTACGTTCGCGAACTCAGGGTTTTCCACAAGCCATCCACCAACCTGTGGACGTCTTCTGCACGGGTCTCTCGACCGCAGGAGAGCCGCAGACCACTGCGCGCCTCCTCGTCGCTGCAGCCGATGGCCTTCAGCACGTGACTGGGCTCGAGCGAACCGCTGGCGCATGCCGAGCCGGCACTGGCGGCCACGCCCGCGAGGTCAAGGCGCATCACCAGCACCTTTCCATCGAGCTCCCGGGCCAAGATGTTCAGCGTTCCCGGGAGCCGGCGCGGGTGGTCGACGGGCAGCCCGAGCAGCTTGAGGTGGGGCAACTTGGAGACAAGTTCTCCCCAAAGAAGGGCGCCGAGCGCGGCCAGGCGCTCGCGGTGCTGGGCGAGCTCCCCTAGGGCCAGCTCGACCGCGGTCGCTGCCGCCACGGCCCCGGCGACATTCTCGGTGCCCGGGCGCAGCCCGAGCTCCTGCTCCCCTCCGTACATTAAGGGCTCGAGCGTGACCCCCGAGCGTCGGTACAGGAGGCCGACGCCCACGGGCGCGCCCAGCTTGTGCAGGCTGAAGCTCGCGAGGTCGATGCCCAGCTTGCGCAAGTCGAGCGGCACGCGTCCGAGCGCCTGAACTGCGTCCACATGCCACAGCGGGCGCCGCGGGCCGCGCGCGAGCATCGCCGCGACCTCCTCCAGCGGGCAGCAGGTCCCGAGCTCGTTGTTGGCCGCCATGGTGCTGACGAGGGCCGTCGAGGGGTCGCTGAGGGCGGCCTCGAGGCTCGTGAGCAGCAGCGTGCCGGTGGAGTCGACCTCGAGGACGCGCAGCGGGTGGCCAGCGCGGGCGAGCGCGCGCGCGGGTCCGAGGACGGACGAGTGCTCGATGGATGTGACGGCGAGACCGGCGTCGCTCCCGCGTGCGCGCAGCGCGCCGAGGATGGCAAGGTTGTTCGACTCGGTTCCGCCCGACGTGAACAGGAGCTCGTCCTCGTGCACGTCGAGGGCACGTGCGATGCGCTCGCGGGCCTCGTCGAGCATGTGGCGCGCGACGCGTCCCGGCTCGTGCAGGCTCGACGGATTGCCGCGCACTCGCTCGAGCGCAGCGAGGTAGCTCGCGCGCACTTCGGGTCGCAGCAGCGCGGTGGCGTTGGAGTCGAGGTAGAGCCGCTCGTTCACGACGCCGAGCCTAGCACCCGCCAGTACAGCGCTTCGTACTGCGCGACGATGGCCGCGCGGCTGAAGCGCCGCACCGCGCTCTTCCTAGCAGCGCTCCCCATCGTGCGGGCGGCATCCGGAGTGAAGAGCAGCTTCGCGAGGTTGGACGCGAAGGCTTCGATGTCTTGCACCGGGGAGAGCAAGCCCGTGACGCCGTGCTCGACGACCTCGCTCACGCCGCCGACGTCGGTGGCGACGACGGGCGTGCCGCACGACATGGCCTCGAGAGCGGAGAGGCCGAAGGACTCCGAGGAGCTCGAGAGAGCGAACACGTCGGCGGGAGCGAGCAGCTCGGGCAGGACATCGCGCTCGCCGAGGAACAGCACGCGCTCGGCGATGCCGAGCTCGCGAGCCACTGTGCGACACTCCAGCTGGTCCGGACCATCGCCGACGAGCACCAGCGTCGCCGCGCGACCCTGGAGAGCCGCCGCGAAGGCGCGCACGAGCCACGGGACGCGCTTCACCGGCCGGAAGTTGCTCACGTGAACGACGCTCGGCCCATCGGGACGTCGGCAAGCGCTGGCTTCGCGACGTGAGCTCGGCGAGAACCAGTCGGTGTCGACGAAGTTGTGAATCACTTCGAGGTGACAGCTCGAGCCGCCTTCGAGGCAGAAGCGCGCGCGCGTTTCTTGGGCCAGCCAGTGGGACACGGTCGTGACCGCATCGCTCGCGGTGATCACGAACTGGGTGAGCGGCGCGTAGGAGGGATCGTTGCCGATCAGTGTGATGTCCGTGCCGTGCAGCGTCGTCACGATGCGCGGCGCCGGGCGGCCCCGGTCGCTCTCGGCTGCGGAGCGCGCGAGGTAGGCGGACACGGCGTGCGGCAGCGCGTAGTGCGCGTGCAGGATGTCGAGCCCGCTGGCGCGGTGGACGTCGAGGATGGCCGACGTGATCGCGAGGTCGTGCGGCGTCGAGTGGAACAGCGGATAGGGCACGCCTTGTGCGCGGTGCATCTGCACGAGGCCCGGCGAGCGCGCGAGCCGCGGAGGCACCTCGTGGCTGAAGACGTGCACGTCGTGGCCGGCGTCAGCGAGCGAGAGCGCAAGCTCGCTCGCCACCACGCCGGAGCCGCCGTACGTGGGATGGCAGAGGATCCCGATGCGCAGCTTGCGGGCCACGGCGCTAGTCGGCGGCGCCTTCGAGCAGCACGGCGTCGGGCGGCAACTCCGGCAGCTCGTCGTCCTTCGCGCGCTCAGGCGGCGGCTTGGCGCCGGGCTGCGGTGCCAGCTCGACCTCGGCCAGAGGCACGCTCGCCTGCAGCGCCGGCTCGGGAGCGCGCGGCTGCTGCTTGCGGGCCGGAGCGCTGCGCGGCTTGGGCGCGGGCTGCGGCTCCGCCGGCTTGGCGGGGTAGCGCGCGAGCAGCTCGGGATGGCTCGCTTCCTGTGCCATCACTTCCGTGGCGACGAGCTCGTAGTCCTGCGCTCCCGAGGACTCCGGCGCGTACTCGAAGATGGTCTTGCCGTAGCTCGGCGCTTCGGCCAGCTTCACATTCTTTGCGATCGCGCGCGTGAAGACCTTGCCGGGGAAGTAAGAGCGCAGCTCCGCGATCACCTCACGCGCGAGCTTGGTGCGGTTGTCGTAGAGGCACGGGAGGAAGCCCGTGATCTCGAGGCGCGGGTTCAGGCGTCGCCGCAGCAGGCTGACCACGTCGACGAGCTTCGTCATGCCCTGCAACGCGAAGAACTCGGTTTGGACCGAGATCACGGCCTCGTGCGCGGCCACCAGTCCGTTGACCGAGAGCAGACCGAGGCTGGGCGGGCAGTCGAGCAACACGTAGTCCGCCGGCGCCTCGCCGCGCTTCTCGCGATGCTCTTTCTCCCAAGTGTCGATCGCGTCGCGCAGAATCAGCTCGCGGCCGAAGGCGTTGGCGAGCTCGAGCTCGGCGCCCGAGAGATCGATGTTCGACGGCAAGAGCCGCAGGCCGGCGGTCTTCGTCTCGCGCAGGGCGGCTCCGAAGGCGCTGTTGCCGAGCAGCACGGCGTACGAGGAAGGCTCGCCGCTCTCGAGCTGCACGTCGAGGTGCAGGGAGAGGTTGGCCTGCGGGTCGAGGTCGATCACGACGACGCGCCGCCCGGCGCGCGCGAGCGCAGCGCCGAGATTCACGGTGGTCGTGGTCTTGCCCACTCCACCCTTCTGGTTGATCAACGCGATGCGGCGCATGGCGCTCGGATTCTATCGCGCAACGGCGCCATGGGCGCGCTTCGAACCTCGCACGCAGCGAGTTTTCAGCGGCGCGCGCGAGCTCAGAGCAGGCGCAGCGGATCGCTGATCGGGATCGGCCCGAGGGAGAGCAGCGGCTCCCCCACTCGCGCGCCGATGCGCTCGCCGAAGAACCGCGCGCGCGTCTCCATGCGGGCGAGGATGTCGGCTCCGAACAGGAAGTGCTGGCCCTTGTCCCCTTCGTGGCCGGGCTCGAGCTGGCTGCGATAGCAGCGCACGAGCTCGACTTTGCGCTCCCACACCGGACCGATGTCGACGACCAGCGTGGGCTCGAAGGGAACGTGCCCCATGAAGTGGTAGAAGCGCCGTGGCCGACGCGCGGCGGGACCGCCGTCTTGCTTCGCAAGCTGTGAGAGACCGCTCAAGTACCACGCCTCTCGCGCCAGGCGGCCCGTGGTCGCGTGGTCGGGGTGCAGGTCCTCGATGTGCTGGGCGAGCACGACGTCCGGAGCGTGCTCGCGCAGCATGCGCGCTAGACCTTCGCGCGCTTCGACGCTCGCCACGACGCGCCCATCGGGCAGCCCTAGGTTGCGCCGGATGATCGTGCCGAGGCAGCGATTGGCCGCTGCGGTCTCCGCTTCGCGCTCGGCCAGCGTGCCACGGGAGCCCATCTCGCCGCCTGTCACGTCGATGATGCCGACCTTCCATCCAGCATCGACGAGGCGCAGCAGCGTGCCTCCGACGCAGATCTCCGCGTCGTCGGGGTGGGCGGCAATGACCACGAGATCGAGCTTCATGCCGTGCGCTCCTCGTCAGGCTTGGAGGGCGGAAACTGGACTAGGAAATGCCCGGTCGCGAGCGGTCCGAGCGCGTCGAGCAGCTCGCCGATCCAGTCCGAACCGTGGCGCGCGAGGAACGGCAGCACGGGAAGGACGCGCTCTTGCAGTTCGCCGCGCGGGCACAGCGCGTTCGTCACGCGGCGCACGAGCCGTCGGCCGCGGCCCGCGCGATTGGCGTGCACGCGCTCGGCCTTCTCGCACAGCTTGTCCACGAGCGAGCGGATCTGGTCGCCGGTGCGCGGCAGGTTGGCGGCCAGTCCGCGATCGAGCTCCGCGAGCGCAGCCTTGCGAGCGACGAGCTCGCGCGCGGCTCGCAGCGCAATCTCGCGCAGCTCGGCGACCACGGCCGGAGGCGGCTCCTCTTCCTCCTCTGCGAGCGACTTTCCGCGCGTGGCGAGAACGTCGGCGACCTCGACCTCGAGCTGCGCCGCAGCATCAGCAGTCTCCGATTCGATGAGCGTGGCGGACCAGCGCGGCACAGCGGCCGTGTGCGCGACGTCCGTCGCGTTGCGCAGCGGGCCGAGTTGAGCCAGGTAGTTCAGCTCGCCCCAGCCTCCCACGTACGCCACAGAAGGCAGCACGCTGTCTTGGAGCAGGGGCCGCAGCAGCGCGCCGGCGGACCAGCTCGTCGGGCTCTGCACGATCTCCGCCGCGAGCTCTGCGCCCGTGCGCGACCCTTCTTCGCCGTCGTAGCGGAACCCCTCGCCGCCCATCCGAAGCGCGTGTCGTCCGCGGTCGTCGACGCGGTAAAGCAATGCCGCGCTCGAGGACTCGATCGCGACCGGCGCGCCGTGCTCACGCAGCAGCTCCTCACCTCGGGCGAGGGCGCGCGGAAGTTCGGAGCGCGCGACGATGCGAGCGAGGGCCCGCGACAGTGGCTCGCGGATCCAGTCGGGCTCGAGCACGACGAGGCCGTGGGGACTGAGCAGCTCGGTCATGGCGCGCGTGAAGGCGTTCGCGAACGTCTCGCCGTCACGCGGAAGGAACAGCTCGATCGCGCTTTCGCCGAAGGGCTGGCGTCCGTACAGCTGTCGCAGCGCCTCGCGCACAGCGGACATGTGCTGCTTGTCTTCGCGCAGAACGATGCGCGAGACAGGCTGCTTGCCCGAGGAGAGGCCGGCGAGCCCGAGCCGCTGCAGGTCGAGGTTTTCGTTGAGCACCCAAGCGTGGTGCACTTCGGCCACGTCGTGATCGTCGGCGTGGTTCCAAAACAACGGCACGACCGGCCGCTCCCACGCCTGCGCCAGCGAGCGCGCGAGGCGAATGGCGTGCAGGGCCTTGAGGAGCGAATACAAAGGTCCGCCGAGAAAGCCCGGCTGCTGGCCCGTCACCACGCAACAAGCTCCCGGAAGCGCGAGCTGGCGCGCGCCGTCGAGCACCGCGACGTGAGGCTGGTGAGGCGCGATGCCGCGCTCGAGCGCGAGGGAGAGCTCGACGCGCTCTTCGGGAAGCCACGTGTCGTCTCGCTGCGCGATGTCTTCGAGCGTGCGCGGGACAACGAAGCCCGGCACTTGTTGCGCGCGCTTCGCGAACAGCGGAAGTCCGAGCGCGTCGGCGGAAACGAGAGACGTTGCGATCATCGCGGCGGAGTTCAGCGCAACGCGGACAGCGCCGAGCCGATCTCGGCGATCATGGTGTCGAGCGAGTCCCGCGTGGCGTCCTTCCAGTGCTTGCCGGCGTGGACCTTGTCGCGCCACGCGAAGGTGATGCCGCGCGATGAGTTGACGAGAGCTCCGCAGGGAGCACCGTTGGCCGAGAACTCGAGGGCACCGAGCACGTCGTGCGCGCTCGCGCCCTGTGCGCCGTAGCCAGGCAGCAGGAAGGGAGTGCGGGGCATGCGCGCGCGGAAGTCGCGCAGCTCGGCGCCATGCGTCGCTCCGACGACGGCTCCGACGCTCGACCAGCCGCTCGCGCCCATGAGCTTGCTCCCCCACTGCACGACCTTGTCGGCGACGAGGTGTGAGAGCTCGGGAGAGCCGTGACGCTGGAAGTCGGCGCTGCCCTTGTTGGACGTACGCACCAGCAGGTAGAGGCCCTTGCCCGTGCGTGAGCACGCATCGAGGAACGGCTCGACCGAGTCGGAGCCAAGGAACGGATTCAGCGTGACCGCGTCGCAGAGCGAGGGCGCGTCGTCCGGGCCGGTGCCTTCGAGAAACGCCGTCGCGTAAGCCGCCGCTGTCGTGGCGATGTCGCCGCGCTTCACGTCACCGATGACGAGCAGCCCAGCGGCGTGGGCGTCGCTGACCACGGTTTCCCAAGCCGCCACGCCGTCGGCTCCGAGCACTTCGAAGAACGCGGACTGCGGCTTGATGGCGGCGACCTTGCCACCGACCACATCGATCACTTCGCGGCAGAACAGCGCGAGGCGCCGGGCGCGCTCCGCGCGTGGGCGTCGTGCATCGCGGACATCTGCGTACTCCGGCGGGAGCAGCTCGAGGTGCGGATCGATGCCGACGAGGCATGCGTTGCCGCAGCGTTCGATCGAGCTTTGGAGTCGGTCGGCGTAGTTCAAGTGCAGGAGCTCCCGGTAGCGACGTGCCCAGGCGGCGACGCGTGTCTTCCGAGGTCGCGCCGGGACGTCTCGGGCGCCGATCCTAGCCCACTCGCTCGGCGGGCGAGGGCCGGTTCAGCTGGGACAGTCGCAGGAACTCGCGTGCTACGGCGTCGGCGACCGGCCAACCCTTTTGCGAGAGGCGCCAGTGGTCGCCGACGAGCTCGAGCCAGCCCTGTTCTTGCGATCGGTGGGCAATCTCGAGGGCGGGGTCCTGTTCTGCGCTCCAATCGGCGAGGCCAGCGCGTGTCCATGCTTCGGCTGCGGTCAGGCCTTCCGCGAGCCGCAGGCCGAGCCACCAGGTTTCCCCGAGCCGCGCCCAGCCTGCCGGTCGTTCATCCCAGGCGCGCGGATCTTCGTCCTGCGCCATCCGACGGCGGTACTCGCCGAGATGGCGGACATTCCCTAGGCGCTCAAAGCCCAACTTGCTGACTGCGGAAGGTCCTACGCCGACGTAGGGTCCGTTGTGCCAGTAGTTGACATTGTGAAGGCATTGATATCCATTTAGAGAGAAGTTGGATATCTCATACGGCTCGCGGCCCGTGGAGGCGAGATGCTCGCGGGTCCACCAAAAGAACTCGAGCTCGGCCTCGTCGGACTGAGGCTGCAGTCGGCCTTGCTCCAACCAGCGGCGGAACAGGGTCTCCTCCTCGAAGGTCAAGTTGTAGGCGGACACATGGTCGGGGCCGAGCGCGAGCACGCGCTGCAGGTCGACCTGCCATTGCTCGAGGGTCTGGCCGGGGTTGGCGTAGATCAGGTCGACATTGAGGCTCTTGACCCCCGCCCTGCGCGCAGCTTCGAAGGCTCGGAAGCTCTGGTCGACCCCGTGCACCCGGCCGAAGAGCTCGAGCGTCTCGGCTCTCAGGCTCTGGAAGCCGATGGAGAGCCGCGTTGCCCCTAGGTCCAGCATCGCCCGCGCCTTGTCTTCGTCGAGGCTCTCGGGGTTGCACTCGACCGTGACTTCACAGGCGCTGTCTCGAAAGCCAGTGGCCGCATGCAGCGTGTCGAACAGACGCCGCAGCTGAGGGATGGAAAGGAGGCTCGGAGTGCCCCCGCCTAGGAACACTGTCCTGGGCGATCGAGGTGCTCGCCCCTGGATCTCGACCTCGACCGCAACGAGCGTTCCCTCGACATCCTGTCCCTCGGCGGGCACCGAGAAGAAGTCACAGTAGTGGCACTTGGCCGCGCAGAACGGCAGGTGCACATAGAGCGGAGTGGCCGGCGGAGCTTCGAACCGTGTTCCTGCTCCGCCTAGGTTCATCCCCGGTCACCGCCCATGGCATCATAGAGCTTGCGCAGGGCTTCGCGCTCGATCTGCCGCACGCGTTCTCGCGTCAGGCCCACGACACGCCCGATTTCCTTGAGGGTCATCGGTTCCTGTCCGTCGCTGCCCAGCCCGTAGCGCAGCTTCAGGATGGTGGCTTCACGCTCGTCGATCGCACCCAGCAGGTCGCCGAGGCGCCGCAGGAGGTCCTCATCGAGCATGAGCTCCTCGGGCGTCTTGCAGCCCTCGTCCTCCACCGTGTCCTGCGAAGCCGTCAGCAGGTCGAGGGAGACCTGAGCTCCAAGGCTGGATGACTGGATCGTGCGACGAAGCAGAGCCCAGTTCTCCTCGGGGATCCCAAGCTCCTGCGCGACCTCCTCCACCGTCGGCATGCGACCGCGACGGAATACGAACTCCTGGCTGACGTTGCGCCACTTGGAGATGTTCTCCGCCATGTAGCTGGGGACCCGGACCGACTTGACCGTGTTCACCAGCGCCCGGCGGATCGCCTGCTTGATCCACCACGTTGCGTAGGTCGAGAAGCGACATCCGGCGTCCGGATCGAACTTCTCGACGGCTTTCAGGAGCCCGAAGTTGCCCTCGGCGATCAGGTCTTGGAGGGACAGGCCTCGGTCCACGTACATCTTGGCGATGGACACCACGAGCCGAAGGTTGGCACGGGCCATGTGCTCGCGCGCTTGAGGGTCTCCGCGCTGGATGCGGCGGGCGAGCTCCTTCTCCTGATCGGCGTTGAGAAGCGGGGTCTCGTTGATCTCGAGGAGATAGGTTTCCAGACAGCGTTCCGAGCTAATGGCAGGCTCCTGGGCGTTGGCCCGTAGGGACACGGGGAGCAGCCCGGATCGGCGCGCGAACGAAGGCGGCTCAAACCAAAAGCGACTTCCTACAGGCTTGCCTTGGAAGGCGTTTCCACCGCGGGCGCCCCTCTGTTACGTTCTTGGCGTGTCCGCCGACCGACCGCTAGAGGAGATCGTAGTCGAGCCGGCCTTCGCTCCCCTGCTGGGGCGGGAAAGCCAGACCTTCTGCCGTCTTGCCAACGCCCTGGGCGCCGCTGCGGCCGGGCCGTGGCCCAAGGGGCCTTTCCAGCGACTGGCCCACGAGGCCAACCGGCTGGAGTCGTTCCTCGATGACCATGGAGCTCGCTTCAATCGCAGCTTCTCCCTAACCCGGGAGCTTGTCGCCAGCGTGCGCTGGCTCTCCCTAGCAGGGTTCAGCCTCTCCCACCTCTCGGCGCGCTTCGACACGTACGGCCTTGGCCAGTCGCTCTCGCTGGACGAGCAAGACCGGCTCCGATCGACCTTGGATCAGGCTCGTCAGTTCCTTCGTTCCGCGATCGAAAGGCTGCTTCAGCGCCAGCGGGAGGACTTCGATCGACTTGCCGTCTCCTGGGATGCGGGTCTGGTCTCTCCCGACGACGGATCCCTCGGCTCGGTCCGAAGGCGGCTTCCCCGGAACCTTGGTCAAGAGGAGCCTGCGGACGACAGCCAGCGCATCGCCGAGATTGCTTCCAAGTATCTCGCTGCCTGCACGATGCTGGAGTCCCTCGATCTCAAGGTCATCGCGGATCCGGAAGCACTTCGACGCAGGATCGCCGCAGTTTGCAAAGAGGAGCAGGCGCGTGTGTACGAGGCCACGGTTCACAACCTGCAGTCGACCTACGACACCCACATCAAGAACACCCTCGTCGAGTCGCAGGACGAACGCCTCCCCCGCCTCCGGGGTCTTCTCTCGGCGGCCCTGCACCTGCTGGAGACCGTGACAGTCCTGGCGCACTTCACGGAGCGCCATGAATCCGAGGCGCGCAACGAACCCACGAGCCATGCGATTGCCTCCATCGTCAGCGGCGATCGCATCCGCGCCCTGATGCTCAACGAGCTGCTCCACTGGGCCAACGCCCTCATGCAGCGTGGACGGGTCACCGCCGAAGAGTTACTTCCGAGCTACATCGAGCTTCGCGAGCTGCGCGTGGACCTGCCTCCCACCCTCAAGCTGCATGCTCGGCCCGCCGCGCTCATCGTAAACATCGTGGCCCACCACGGAACCCCAGTCGAGCTCGAGATCGGAAACCACCGCTGCAACGCGGGCTCGATCCTCGAGATTCTGATCGGTGTTGGCTCCAACCCGGAGGCCCGCCAGTTTGTGTTTCGCGGGGACATTCACCCCCTGAACGACATCGGATTGTTGTTCGACGGCAACCTCGGCGAAGACGGCCTAGGGAACCTCCCCCCGAGCCTCCAGTACCTGCGCGAGCGCTAGATTCCAAGGTAGAGACGGTCGGCGAGCATGGTTGGAAGGCCTGCACGTCGAATGCGTGACGCCTCTCGCTCGATGTCGTACTCCTCGCGGAAGATCTCGACGCTGCCGGCCTCCGAGTCGAACAGGGCAAAGGTCGTTCTAGGGTCCTCGTCCCGGGGCTGCCCAACGCTCCCCACGTTCACGAGCGCCCGCTCGCATTCCGCGAGGTCGAGGTAGGTCTCGGGGCTGTAGGCGGTGCGCCCGCTCGACTCCTTCAACCGCAGCACCGTGATGGGAACATGGCTGTGTCCCACAAAGCACACCCGCTGCCGCAGCGCATCGAGCGACGGCTCCGCATCTTCGGTTCCGAGGATGTAGTCAAAGCGCTCCGGTTGATGGAACGATCCATGGGCAACCGCGCAGTGCTCCAGTTCGATAGCAAGGGGCAAGCCGTGCAGCCAAGCCACTTCCTGTGAGTTGAGTCGACCTCTGGTCCAGAGAGCCGCGTCCTTTGCGTATTGGTTGAAGTAGGTCAGCTCGAGGGTCCCGGCGACGGCGGCGTCGTGGTTCCCCTGCACGACGTGGGCTCCTAGCCCCCGAAGGACTTCGATGCACTCTTGCGGAGCCGCCCCGTAGCCAACAACGTCCCCGACACTGATGAAGTGACGAGCACCGAGGGCCCCAAGTCGGGACACGGCGAGCTCCAGAGCCGTGATGTTGCCGTGAATGTCACCTAGGACGCCGTACTTCATGGGGACCCGAACAAGCTAGCGAGAGCCGCTTGGAGGCGAGAAACCTACTGTCCCGGCCACTGAAAAACGGCCGGCAGTACCCAACACCCCAGCACCGAGGCGGCAGCCGCGGCTCCGAGTCCCATCCCGAGCTCAACGGAGGCCCAGCTACACAAGCTGGCCGCATAGACCGACGCCCCGCCACCCTGATCGCCCCCGCTCGCAGCCGCCCCAACTAGAAAGGCCGCCGGGGCAAACATGAAGGTCGAGGCCCGAGCCGCAGTTCGACTCCAGCGAGCCAAGAGGAACCGGTTCCAGCTCCACCGGCGCTCCAACTCCAAGGCGCCCAAGGCCAAGCAGAGTCCTATCGCAGGACCTCCGGACCCACCCATGACGTAGCCAGAGCCGCCCCCGAAGGCGGCCAGCGATAGCAACCAGCCCAGCGGTACAAGCGAAAATTCCAAGTTCACCCCGCGACCAAGAGGACTCCCGTAAGTCTGTACCTAGCCGGATGCTACGGGGCTTCCGGCCTCGCTGCGATGCTTCTTGTGTTGGAATGTCGGCGAGACACGATATCTTGTGCCGAGCGTTCCACGTGGAACACTCCAACCAACGAGCGAGACAGCAAATGGAAAAGCGACTGGGCAAGGGTCTGGGCTCCCTACTGGGCGGCAAGGTGGACGAGGCGACGAGCCAAGAGCTCGCCCTTTCGCTGATCGACCCCAACCCCTTTCAACCGCGGGTCACGATGGATCCCGCCGGCTTGGAGGAGTTGCGAGACAGCATCGGCAACCACGGCGTACTGCAACCGATCGTTGTTAGGAAGATGGGGGAAAGATATCAGATAGTGTCGGGCGAACGCCGGTGGCGCGCCGCACGGTTGGCCGGATTGGAGCGGATCCCGGCGGTCCAGCGCGAGGTCGTCTCGGACAACGAGATGCTCGAGCTGGCCCTGGTCGAGAACGTCCAGCGTCGCGATCTCGACCCCCTCGAGCGAGCTCGTGGCTTCAAGGCGCTGATGGACGGCCTGGGCATCACCCAAGAGGCCGTCGCCGTCAAGGTCGGACTCAAGCGAGCCACGGTTGCCAACCACCTGCGACTTCTGGAACTTCCTGACAAGGTCCAGCAGGCCGTGGGAAAGGGCCTGCTGAGCATGGGACACGCGCGAGCGCTGCTCGGGCTCTCGACTCCCGAGCAGATCGAGGGCCTGATGGAGCAGTGCGTCCGCAAGGATCTGTCGGTCCGCGACGTAGAGCGGCTCGTTCGGGATCAGGTCCAGCGCGCCGCAGGGACGGAGGGCCAGACGTCGGTGGAGCCGACGCCGCCGTGGATCGCGCAGATCGAGCGTCGTCTGGGCGATGCGCTCGGCACGAAGGTCACGATCTCCGCGGACAAGGACTACACCGGCCAGATCCGCGTGCAGTTCTTCGACAAAGAACAGCTGAACCGGCTCATCGATCGGCTCGCTCCTCAGGCACAACTGAAATAGCCCGCGCCGATGCCAGGCGGCGCGGACAAAGGAGGGGGCGTCTCGAGATCTCGAGACGCCCCCTCGATCTTTTCGTGAGATGCGCGGACTAGAGGCGATCGATGCCTGTGATCGCGATCGGGCTCTCGGGGCGTCCGGAGCCGTCTGTCGCCTGAGCCGCGCCGGCAATCTGCTGCACGATGTCCATGCCCGCGGTCACGACGCCAAAGACCACGCGCTGGCCGTCGAAATCGTGCCGGTCCTTGGTGAGGATCGAGAACTGGCTCGTCAGGCTTTCCTTGCGCGAGGAGCCGGGAGCGGCCGTGATGACCCCACTGAAGTGATACAGCCCGGTGTCCAAGTACGGCGTGGTCTTGTCCTTGCCGCCCTGACCCCACTGCGCCACATCCGCGCCCGTCGAGTTGGGGTCACCGGCATCGACACCCATTTCAGGGTCGATACGGTGGAATTTGGTGTCCTTATAGTAGCCGCTCGAGCACTGGTCGAGGAACGCGCTGCTGTGCTGGGGCGCCTTGTCCGCGAAGAGGGTCAGCTCGATGTCGCCGAGGCTGGTGTGGAGGACCACCCGCGGAGATCCGGCTGCCGGCGCAGCATTGGCGAAGAGCTCGCCGTGGGAACCCTCCCAAGCGGCGCGCGCGGCGAGGCCCTTGATCCAGGCGTCCGCGAGCGAGCTCCCCTCGCCGCCGAGGTTCCAGTTGTCCGCCACCAGCGGGTGCCCCGGATACTCCTTCTTGAGCGTGTCGAGCGCGGCCTGCGCCTCGCTGAACTTGCGCTGGTTGAGCAGCGAGTTGGCCTCCAGCCAACGGGTCCAGGGCCCCACGTCGGTTCCACGCAGCTCGCCGGCGAGCGCCTCGAAGGCGGCGGGTTCCGCCTTGGGAACGCGGCGCGTCATTCCATCGAGCGTCGAAGCCGCAGCGAGCTTGTCCCACGACTCGGCCCGTCCCTTGGCCTGCGTCTGAGACTGCTGGAAGCGGAACACGACCCAGCCGGCGATCGCCAAGAACAGGATCAGCCCATGGATCCAGAACTTCGAGACGAACACGGCGAAGGTCGACTTTTCCGCGACGGGGGCGAGCGTCACGGAGGTCGCGGACTTGTGGGTGGGGTTGGCCATGGGGGACCGGTTTGGGGGCGAAGTGCGAGAGCAACCCGTCCGCGACGTCAGCGCGGAACGCCGGGCAGCACGCGCCTATCGGCCGTGGAGGCAGAAGAGCCGGAGTATAGGCGTCGGCCGAGACCCTACAAAGAGAACGAACAGAGGTGGTACCGAGCCGGGGCCCGTCCCACGCTAGCCTTGCTCCGGCTGTCGTGACCCCGCCAACCCCTCCTCGATCCACGAACCCATGGTTCCCCTGCACGTTCTCGCCCTTGGGCTGCTTGCTCAGCCCGCCCTCCAGCACACCGCCACCGCGACGCCCTCGGCCTTGGTCCAAGAGGACCGCAAGGCCGAGTTCGAAAAGCGCCTCGCCGCCGCGGAGGGAAGCTCCGACAAGCTCTGGAAGCTGTACGAGTGGTGCACCGCGAACGGCATGGACAAGGACGGGCGGAACGTGCTTCGCAAGATCGTGAAGCTCGATGACGCGGATCGCCGAGCGCACGAGCTGCTCGGAGAGGTCGAGTACGACGGCAAGTGGTTCGCGAGCGAGAAGAAGGTCGAGGAGTACAAGAAGAAGAAGCTCGAGGAGGAAGCCAAGAAGTCTGGCAAGGTGGTCTTCAAGGGTGAGCTCGTCGACCCTGCCGACATCCCGTTCCTGCAAAAGGGCCTTACGAAGACCGACGACGGTCGGTGGGTCAATGCGGAAGAACAGAAGAAGCTCGCGGAGGGCTGGGTGAAGCAGGACTTCACGTGGGTCCCGCCCGCCGAGCTCTCGAACATTGAGAAGAATCTGTGGAAGTGCGACGACACGTGGCTCGCCGAAGCGGACGCCAACAAGTTCCACGCCGAGCTCGACAAGTGGTGGAAGATCCCCAGCGATCACTACGTGCTCTACACGACCTGCGATCGTTCGCTGGCGATGACGGCGCGCGATGAATGCGAGCGCGCGTTCCGCGAAGTCAACCGCGTCTTCGGCAAAACGCCGAGCTCGCCGGTTCCGGTGCTCGTTCTGCGCTCCGGCGCGCAATACGGCGAGTTTGCGGGACAACGGCAAACCGAGCTCCGCGGCTTCTCGTCGCTCCACGGCGCGAGCATCGCCGAGATCTGGACCGAGCCGCTCGCCGCGGGCATGACGAGCTCCGGCTTCTGCTACTGGGACGCATCCAACCAGAAGGACAACGCCTTCGGCCCGATGTTCGTGCGCCACGCGGCCGCGCAATCGCTTGTCGAGGCGCTCGATCCGAGCCTGAAGACGCTCGGTTCCATCGTCGCCCAGAAGCAGGTGCCCGCGATCGACAAGGCGTGGTGGGACGAGAAGCAGATCCCGCAGTGGCTGCGCTACGGAGCCTGCGCCTACGCGGAGCGCTACATCCTCGACGCACTCATCAAGTCAGGCGGCGATCCGGCTTGGATGCGCAAGTGGTCGCTCGAAAACATCGCCAACAAGGGCGGCATCGACCCGCTCGAGACGATCCTGAGCCTGCCGTTGACGCTCGAGGACACCTCGAAGTCCGCCAAGCTCATCAACCAGTCCGGTCTCCTCGTGGCCTTCATGCTCGACGGCAAGTGCACGCCCGTCGTGCAAGCCCATCAGGCGTTCAAGGATGCCTTCAAGAACGGCAAGGACCTCAAGCCGAGCCTCAAGGCGCTCGAGGACACCCTGCGCAAGAACGAAGCGGAGCTGCGCAAGTTCGCGGGTATCTGAACCCGGATCTCACGGGCGCAGCGCAAGCCATCGGGAATCGAAGCGACGAGACGCAACCGTGATCGTGTCCCTGTTGTTGGCGCTCGCCCAAGTCTCCGCGAGCCAAGATCCGCTCACGCTGCATCCGGCGACTCCGCACGTGCTGATCGACGTGCCCGATGTTGCGGCGCTGATGGACGCCTATCCGTCAGCTCCTGCCATGCAGCTCGCGGCAGACAGCGCAGCGCGCGAAGCCCTCTCCAAACTCGAGTCCAACCTCGAGCTCGACATGGCCGGCAGCCTCGCGAGCGCTCTCGAGCTTCTCGGCCTCGACGCCGGGTCCGGAGACGTCGACATCCTCGCGTTGGCTCGCAAGGCGCGGCGCATCACGCTCTCCTACGCCACGCACGAGCGCACCATCGGGGAGCTCGCCCACGAACTTGCTCAGATGCGCGAGGCCCAGCTCGAGGCACTCGATCTGGAGGAGCTGCTGGAAGCTACCGCGGATGCCAAGCTTGATGAGCAGCTCCGCGAGGATCCATGGGGCCGCGCCTACGAGATCGCTCGCTCGCCCGAGGGCAAGCCAAGCGTTGTTTCTCGAGGATCGGACGGTCAGCCGGGTGGCGCGGGCAGCGCAGCGGATGTCGGGTCCGAGTTCGATGCGTCCGCGTGGCTCGAAGGAGAACTCGAGCGACGTCGCGCTCTGCTCCTCTCGATCGAGTTCGTGAGCGAGGACGTCGCGCGCGAATCTTGGAGTTCCATGCGCGACATGCTCGGGGTGCCGACGAGCGAGCCCGCCGAGACGCATTCGCTGCTGGGCGCGGACGGAGTCGTCGAGCGCTTCCTCGCTGCACGCCTCGAACGCGCACCGGGCTGGTCGTGGCGAGCGAACCGACACATGGTCCTCGCGCTGGGGGCGGTGCCGTTCGAAACCGTGCTCGCGCGCTCCACGCGCGACGCACCTTCTCTTCTCGACGAGCCGTCGTGGATCGCGCTGCGGTCCCTGAGCGCGCCATCGGCCGGCGTCACCGTGGCCCAAGGTGCTTTCGACACCGACTGGATGGGGGAGCTGCTCACGGGCGCGATCGACCTCCTGCCGGACACGGGCGAGCGCGAACCATCGTTCCGCGCGGCGCGACCGACAGCGTTTCGCATGCAGCTGATCGACGCGCGCTTCCACACCGACATGGTGCGGCCGCCGGCGAGCGAGACCTCGTGGTGGCGCGCATTCGGAAACGCCGCTCCCACGCCCGGCCTCAGAGCGGCGATCCCGAGCGACGCGGCGGGTGCGATGGTCACGCAGCTCGACGCAACTCTGCTGGAGCAACAGTTCACGGCTTGGGCCGGCCTCGACGGCGCCGCTGCGGGGCGCCTCGCCGAGATGGAGGAGCGGCATGGCTTCAGCCTGCGTCGCGATGTCTTCGGCAGCATGGGCAGCGATGTGGTGATGTTCGTCATGCCGGTGAACTCGATCGGCTTGCCCAATGCGGTCGCTGTGATGGAGCTCCGCGATGCTGCCGCCTTCGAGCGCGGGATGCAGGGCCTTGCGAGCGCCTTCGCGGAGGCCGGGGCCAGCTCGCTCTCGATGCGCGCCGCGCGCTACCGCGATGCGCCGATGTGGTCGTTCGAGATGGAGCGCGCAGAGCAGGGGGCCTTGCCGTTCGAAATCTCGCCGACCATCGCGATCGTCGGATCGCGCGCGGTGCTCACGACGACGACGCTGTTTGCCAAGCGCGAGATCAAGCGCCTCGCGACCGAGCTCGCGCCGGGACACGCCACAGCGTCGATCCCCGAGCTCCCCGCCGGCGCCACGCTCACGGGCTCCATGGACTGGCCGACGATGATCGCGAGCCTGTACACGTCCCTGCGCGGGGCGGCGGCTCTCGCCGGCAGCTTCGCGGATCTCCCGATCGACCTCGGCGCGCTCACGGCGGGCCTCCCGGATCGCCCCGAGACGTTCACGCGCTTCTTCTCGACTACGCGCATGTGGGGTGCGCCGCTCGGCGAGCGCTTCCACTTGCACATGGAGTCGTCGTTCGGGCCCGAGACCTGGCTCGGCCTCGTCGGTTTCGCCACGTCCGCGATGCGCTCCATGTCCGCGCAAGACAAGCAACCGAGCGAAAGCGAAGCGCCCGCGGCGGAGGCGCCGACCAAGGACGATTCCACTGCGAGCCTCGAGTTGACGCGCGCCGCGCTCGATCGCATCGGCACGCGCCTGCTCGTGTTCCAGCTCGATCGCGGAAACTACCCGGACACGCTCGAGGAGCTCGCGCGGCCTTCGCCGAACTATCCCGAGGGCTATCTGGATGGCCAGCCCCTGCCGACGGATGGGTGGGGGAGAGCGCTGGCCTATCGCCGCAGCGAGGATGGCGGCGAGTACCGCGTCTGGTCCCTCGGGGCCGATGGTGTCGATGCGAGCGGCGACGAAGTGGCTCCCTGAGCGACGCAACGAAGTGCAGTTCGCCATCGAGAGAGCGACGCAGATGCGAGCGAGCGTCGCGTGAACACCCACAAGACCTTCAAGCGCGCCCGGCGCCGGATGGGTGGTGCACTGCTTCGGCTGTGCGGTCCCCAAGCGCTCACGTGGCTTTCGAGTCGCTGGACCTACGACATCGCCGGGCTCGAGCACCTCGACAGGGAGTTGGAGCGCAAGGGTGCGCTGATCGCCATGTGGCACGGACGCATGGTCGTGCCCGTTCATCCGTTCCGCGATCGCGGCTGGCACGTGCTCGTGAGCCCGAGCGAGGACGGCGATCTGTCTGAAGGCATGCTGCATCGCTTTGGCTTCAAGGTCGTGCGCGGCTCCTCGAGCCGCGGCGGTGCGCGGGCGCTCCGCGAGCTGCTCGGAGTGCTCGACGGCGGGGGAGTGGTCGCCATCACTCCCGATGGGCCGCGTGGTCCGATGCACAACGTCAATCTCGGGCTCGCTTGGATGGCGCGCGCGACGGGGCGCTCCGTTCTGCCGTTCGGGTGCGTCGCGGATCGGACGTGGCGTCTCTCGAGCTGGGATCGCTTCACGATCCCCAAGCCAGGCGCCCGGGTCGCGTTGACCTACGGGCCAGCGGTCGCGGTCTCTCGAGCTGGCGGCGATGCGGAGCTCGAGCGCGCGGCGCAGGCGATCCGCGACGGCCTTTTCGCGGCCGAGCGCGCCGGGTTCGAGCGCCTCGGCGTGGAGCCCGACTTTTGATCCACACGGGCACAGCCGGCTGGTCCTATCCCGACTGGGAAGGGGTCGTCTACCCGCGCCACCGGAGCCCGAGCTTCCATCCCCTGCGCCACCTCGCGCACTACATCGAGTGCGTCGAGGTCAACAGCACCTTCTACGCGCATCCTTCGCGCGAGGTCGTCGCCGGTTGGTCGCGCGTGCTCGCCGGACGACCCAACTTCTTGCTGACAGCGAAGCTGCACCGCGACTTCACGCACGCCGAGGCGCTGGCCACGGATGCGCAGGCGAGCGCGAGCGCTTTTCTCGCTGCCTTGGAGCCGATTGCGAGCACCGGCCGTCTCCGGGCCCTCCTCGCGCAGTTTCCCGTCAGCTTCCAGTACGGAGCGAGCGAGCTGCGACGCCTCTCGCGCTTGCATGCGCTGTTCCCCTCCGTGCCTCTCATTCTCGAGCTGCGGCACGCGAGCTGGTTTCAGCCGCCCGCGCTCAACGCGATTCGCGGGCTCGCTTGCTCGCTCGCGCACATTGACTTGCCGCCCGCGTGGAACCACCCGCCGACCTGGTTTCCCGCCTGCGGCCACCTCGGCTACCTGCGACTCCACGGTCGCAACAAGTCGGCGTGGTTCGACGCGCGCGCCGGCCGCGACCAGAAGTACGACTACCTGTACTCGGAGTCCGAACTCGGCGAGCTTGCCACGCGCGCGACGCGCATCGCGAAGGAGCACGACGAGACGTTCGTCATCACCAACAACCACTTCACTGGCAAGGCGCTGGTCAATGCGCTGCAGCTGATTGCTCGACTGCGCGGGCAGCCGACGCTGGCGCCGGCCGAGCTGGTGCACGCCTACCCCGAGCTCCGCAAGTGCACGCGCCACGAGGGACAG
>Ga0169931_10001507_pt1 | contig 38398 bp, 33 predicted proteins | sample Kivu_15m_20L_FD_129675 | JGI IMG/M metagenome (GOLD analysis project Ga0169931, IMG submission 129675) | Freshwater microbial communities from Lake Kivu, Western Province, Rwanda to study Microbial Dark Matter (Phase II) - Kivu_15m_20L... | ecosystem: Environmental > Aquatic > Freshwater > Lake... | reverse complement strand
GCTGAGAAATCAATTCTTTTTCTCGCGTAGATTTAATAACCATATGGGCCGATACATACGCTGACATGCAGTGACAAGAAGTTTGGGGGGGGGGGGGGGGGGGGGGGGGGTGAGCAGCATTTCGGTTCTGAAGGCGCCCCTGTAAATGTTTTGAATCATTTGAATTTGGTTTTTGGTTAATTAAAAAGTTGGTTGATTTAATACAACGCGTGGCCAACAGTAGGGAAAAATTGGGGAAGTCGTATCCCATGTCTAAAAAAAAGACCCTCACAGCCGTGCCGGAGGGTCTTTGAGAAGGATAGAATGAATATAATTTTCAAAATTGACGGAACCTCGATGGCTGCGCCTCGCTCATCAAGCCCCACACAGCATCAAAGATGTCTTCTTGCGATGGTTTGGAGAAATAGTCTCCGTCCGTGCCATATGCAGGCAGATGCTCTTTGGCCGTCAGGGTCAGTGGCGCTGAATCAAGATGCGCATAGCCGCCCTGCTTGTTGAGGATTTGGTCCAAAATGAATCCTGAGGCACCACCCGGCACGTCTTCGTCCACAATCAGCAGGCGGTTGGTCTTTTGCAAAGACACAGCTATGCTGTGGTGGATGTCAAATGGCAACAGGGTTTGCACGTCAAACAGTTCCACAGAAATGCCTGCCTTTTCCAGGTCATCAGCTGCCTTGCGGCAAATGTTGAATGTGCTGCCATAGCTCACCACCGTGATGTCTTTGCCCTTTTTCACCACTTCGGGAATGCCCACCGGGACGCGAAATTCGCCCAAGTTGGTGGGCATGGGTTCTTTGAGTCGGTAGCCATTCAGTGGTTCCACCACCAAGGCGGGCTCATCGGCCATCATCAGGGTGTTGTACATGCCCGCGGCTTGGGTCATGTTGCGCGGCACGCACACTATCATGCCCCGCACCGAGCTGATGATGGCGCCCATGGGCGAGCCTGAGTGCCAAATGCCTTCCAATCGGTGGCCTCGGGTGCTGATAATCAACGGTGCCTTTTGGCGCCCTTTGGTGCGGTAGTGCACGGTGGCCAGGTCATCGCGCATGATTTGGAGGGCATAATAGAGATAGTCCAAATATTGTATTTCGGCTATGGGTCTGAGGCCGCGCATGGCCATCCCGATGCCTTGCCCGATGATGGTGGCTTCGCGGATGCCGCAGTCGTTGACGCGCAAGGTGCCGTATTTCTCCTGCATCCCTTCCAGACTTTGGTTTACTCCGCCAATTTTGCCGGCATCTTCTCCAAAAATCAGGGTTTCGGGATATTTGGCAAAAAGTGCATCGTAGTTATCGCGCAGCACCAATCGACCGTCCACTTGCTCGGGTGTGGCCGGGTATTGCGCTGCCAACGGAGTAATGTTCACCGCTCTGAAGGCAGACTCTGAGTACAATGTGGAGCTGTAGCGCCCGTGCATATTGGCCCTGTAGGCAACAAGCCATCGGTTTAGGGTTTGGCGCTCAGGGTTGTCGGTGTCGCGTGTCAGGAAAAGGGCTTCGCGGGCGGCAATGACCAAGTCTCTGCGGATGGGTTCTTTGTCGTTTCTGAGAGCGTTCAGCGGAGCTTCGGCAGCAGGGGATTGGGCGGCCAATCCGGTGAGCAGCGCTACAACGGATTCTTTTTCTCCGTCAATTTCACTGCGAAATGCTTCCCAAGCGGCTTTTTGTTGCTGGCGTACTTCTTTTCTGGCCTCTGACCGAATGGCCTCCAAGGCTTCTTCGTCAGCAGCGCCTTCCAGCAGGATAAATTTTTTGAATTGCTCCACACAGTCATATTCTGCTGTCCAGTCCAATTGTTCCTTTGATTTGTAGCGTTCGTGTGAGCCTGAGGTGGAGTGTCCTTGGGGTTGGGTCACTTCTTCCACGTGCACCAGCACGGGTGAGTGGTTTTCGCGGCAGTAAGCCACGGCTTCTTTGTAGGTCAGTACCAACTCGGGATAGTTCCATCCGCGCGCTTTGAAAATGCGAATCCCATTTGTGCCGTCCGAAATTTCAAACCCGCGCAGCGCCTCCGATATGCTCTCTTTCACGGTCTGGAACTTCTTGGGCACTGAGATGCCAAATCCATCGTCCCACACGCTCATCAGCAGCGGAACTTGCAGCACGGCCGCGGCATTCATCGTTTCCCAAAACAGTCCTTCAGAGGTGCTCGCATCGCCAATACTGCCGAATGCAACTTCGTTTCCTTTGTTGGAAAAATGAGCGAAACCGGCCAGTCCGGGGTCGTTTTTGAAATGCTTGGAAGCTTGAGCCAAACCCAACAAACGCGGCATTTGGCCCGCAGTGGGTGAAATGTCAGCGGAAGAATTGTACTGCTCGGCCAGATTCTTCCATGTGCCATCAGTATTCAGCGAGTGTGTGCCATAGTGACCGCCCATTTGCCTGCCACCTGACATGGGTTCTTTTTCCAAATCAGTGTCGGCATAGAGGCCGGCAAAATATTGTTGGACATTGATCAAGTCCAAGGCCATCATCCATGTTTGGTCGCGGTAATAGCCCGAGCGCCAATCTCCTTTTTTGAAATAGCGCGCCAGTGCCACTTGGGCCAGCTCTTTTCCATCACCGAAAATCCCGAATTTAGCTTTGCCGGTCAACACTTCTTTTCGTCCCAGCAATGACGCTTCGCGGCTGGTGCAGACTAATCGGAAGTCGTTGAGCAACTGTTCTCTCATCGCGCTATTGTCGTTCTTTCCCGTTTTGGTTTGCTTCAAATCTTCCATGGTCATTTGTTTTTTAGGGATTGCCCCAAAAATAGGGCTATCAACTCGACTGCCCAACGTACTTTTCCGGCCCGAAGTTTGTCTTGTTTCAATGCACATTAATCTCAAATTATCATGAAAAAAATCTTCCTTTTCCTTGCGGCAACTACATTGTTTGCTGCTGATTCCATTGCCCAAGAATGGAAAGTCGTCACTATCGTTGAGTCCATCGTTCCCGGAGGAATGGGCCGTTCGCGCTTGATAGAAAACACCGGAGCGGTGGACATCGAAGGGCTCACCACCGAGCGCGAAGGCAACAAATCCAATGCAGGCAAGGTGGACCGCAAGGACGTTAAAGAGTCAGGCGAAAACCTCAAAGAGACCAAGTTGGTGAACTTTTACAGCTTGGTGGGTATCAACTTCGGTAACATAGCTGCCAATGATGCTGTCATCACGGCTAAAATCAATGATTTGACTAAACAAGGTTGGAAATTAACCTTTGTCACCAGCGGTGTTGAGAGCGATGCCGGAGAAAAAGACGGCAATGGTATTTTCATCACCCGGATGTATTTCTCCAAATAGTCATTCAACTCACATTAGATAAGGCCATTTCGATGGTCTTTTCTTATTTACAACTATTGGCATTGCCAAATCCGGCAAAATCTTAAATTCGCATCCGTTTCAAAAAAAAAATAATCCAAATGAAATATTTAATCCTTACCGGTTTTTTTGCTTTTGCGTCATCATTCTCAGTTTCTGCTCAACAATACAAGGTTATTACGATTGTGGAGTCTCTTTCCAGTTCTACTGTTCCTTTTTCCAAAATTGTCGATTCTAACGAGTCGTTGAACACAACCGATGGTTACGCGGAGTTCAGCACCGAATCAGAGGCAGCAAATTCCGGAATGCGTCCCTCGCCCGATAAAGCCCGTGAGATGGATAAAGAAAGAGAAGGCATGTCAAGAGAAGAACGTGCAAAGGCAGCAGCGCGAGATAACCCAACCAAGGAAGGTAAAAAATCAGGAAAAGTGACTAAGTACAATGAGGTCGCTTTGCACAATTTGGGTGGGCCAAATGGCGCTATAAGTCCCGGCAACGCTGGTTCTAACGACCAAATCATTTCTGCAAAAATGTCAGAAATGGCGGCAAAAGGTTGGACTCTGAGCCATGTGGGTACCGTTGTTGAAGGTGAGGGTCAAAACCGAACCATCATTACTCGACTGTATTTCTTCAAAGCGAAAAAATAATCAAGAGGTCGAATAGGCCACGGCAATCTTGGCTGCCAGTCGGGCGTTGGATTTTACCAGTGCCACATTGGTCTCCAGACTTTGTCCAACGGTCAGTTCGGTCAATGTCTTCAAGAGAAAAGGTGTAACTGCCTTCCCTTTTAAGCCCTGTTTCTCAGTCAGAGACAGGGCTTTTTTTACGTGATCTTCCATCACATTATAGGGCATTCGAAGTCCAAGGGGGGCCGGATTGCATATCAAAGCGCCCGCTATTGGGCAGACGCGGTTTTGTACATGTAAAAATTCCGCAGCTTCCTCGGGTGATTGGACGGCCATATCTAATGGTAGCCCGCTGTCAGCGGCATAAAAGGCCGGAAACTCTCTCGTCTGATAACCCACTACAGGCACGGCCATGGTCTCCAGATATTCCAGTGTATTGGGCAAGTCCAGAATGCTCTTGGCACCCGAGCAAACAACTGCCACCGGAGTACGACTCAATTCGGTGAGATCAGTACTGATGTCCAACGTTTGATCAACGCCCCGGTGCACTCCGCCAATACCTCCGGTGGCAAACAGCCTGATACCCGCCATGTGGGCTATGTGCATGGTCGCTGCTACGGTCGTAGCCCCGGGTTTTTTCTGCAAACATGCCAACGCCAAGTCCCTCGTGCTGAGTTTGATCACTTCCTGATTCATGGCCAGGTACTCCAATTCGGCATCGGAGAGGCCCACTTTTAGTCGGCCGGCCATCACAGCAATGGTGGCGGGAATGGCACCCGCTTGGCGCACTTCGTATTCTATCTCGCGTGCAGTTTCAAGATTGCGCGGTCGGGGCAGACCATGCGAAATGATGGTTGATTCCAAAGCAACCACCGGTTTGCCGGACAATAAAGCGTTTTTTATTTCGTCTTTAAGGCTGAGGATTTCATTCATTCAACAATACTTTTGAAGTCATGGGCAAAGTAATCGCATTCATCGGTCTGTTGTTTTTCCAAAGTCTGTCCGCACAGGATGGACGCATCCCTTGGATGGTTGGACAGAAATTGTCTTGGGCTGATTTTCAAACGGGTGAAAAAGGAAGAAATCGCTTTGCTGCAGAGAGTTCGTGTGGACTTTTTTATAGCCTCACACAAGAAGGCGATCGCACGCTTGTCTCAGTTTTTGCATACTTCCTCCCTACGGAATCGTGGGTAGTGGCCGGAAAACAAAACGATCGTCTGCTGGCCCATGAGCAACTTCACTTTGACATTGCGGAATTCTGGTCGCGCAAGATGAAAAAGTCCTTCGCGAAATATGAACTGCCGGTCAAGACTTTCATCAAACAAAAGGCAGACAAGAAAATGAAAGACGAGTACAATAGGTTTTTCAAAGAAATGATGAAAATGCAGCAGCGCTATGACAGTGATACAGCGCATGGAACCAATGAACGAGAGCAAGCTAAATGGGAGAAAGACATTCAACGGAGACTGGACGGCCTGAGCCAATTCGCCCCAAGTGCGGCCGGACAATAGCGCCTCAACCGAATTTTTGCAAATCCACCAAGTTGCGGTAGGTGCCGCCCAATGCCATTAGTTCAGCATGTGAGCCTGACTCGGTGATTTTTCCCTCGCGGATAACCATGATGTTGTCAGCGCTTTGAATGGTGCTGAGTCTGTGTGCAATCACCAGCGATGTGCGGTTTTTCATCAGGTTGTTAATGGCTTGCTGAACAAGTTTTTCGCTTTCGGTATCGAGGGCAGAGGTGGCTTCATCCAATATCAACAGGGGCGGGTTCTTATAGATAGCGCGCGCTATACTCATTCGCTGCTTTTGTCCGCCCGATAGCTTGTTGCCACCGTCACCAATGTTGAATTCATATTCACTATCTAACTTTTCGATAAACTCAGCGGCATTGGCCACTTTGGCTGCTTCGCGCACTCGGTTCATGTCTTTGGTTCCTGTACCCAGTACCAAGTTGTTGGCCACCGAGTCATTAAACAAAATGCTGTCTTGAGTCACCACACCCAACAACCTGCGCAGTGAAGAAATCTTGAGTTGGCGAATGTCATGGCCATCAATCAGGATTTGACCTTCTGAAGGGTCATAAAAACGGGCCAACAAATTGGCCAAGGTGCTTTTTCCACCACCCGAAGGCCCAACCAAGGCCACGGTTTGGCCTTTATGCAGTGTAAAACTGACTTTGTCCAGCACTTTCTTTTCTCCATAGGCAAAGCTGACGTTTCTGAATTCAATTTCGTGTTTGAGTCCCTGAATGTCAGTGGCATTCGGCATTTCTGTGACGCGCACGGGTGCATGCAAGATTTCGTTGACCCGCTCAATGCTGGCAGCTCCTTTCTTGATTTTGAAAAAAGCATCGCTGAAGGCTCGGGCGGGCGGGATGATTTGCGAAAAGACAATCAGATACAGAATGAACACCTCTCCATCCATCATAGAATTGCCACTGAGGATGATTTTTCCACCCACAAAGAGCAAAATCGCAATAACCACAATGCTGATAAACTCGCTCATGGGAGATGACAAATACTCACGCTTGTACAGCTTGAGCATCAGTTTGAAATAGCTTTCGTTGTGGTCCGAGAAGCGCTTTTTGAATTGGGTTTCGGCATCAAAAGCTTTGATGATCCGCAGGCCGGTCAGTGTTTCGTCAATGGTGCCAATCAGTTCGCCTAACTTGTCTTTGCCACGTCCGGCCGCGTTTTTCAGGGTTTTGGCAATTCGCGAAATCAAATAACCCGATATAGGTAAAAAAATCAGTGCGAACAGGGTCAATTGCCAACTCATTACAAACAAAGAACCCATGTAAATGATGATAAGAATGGGCGATTTGAAAAGGATTTCGAGTGTGCCGATGACCGAAAACTCAATTTCCATCAGATCGTTGGTCATGCGTGAAATGATGTCTCCTTTTTTCTCGTTGGAATAAAAGGCCAAGTCCAAGCTGATGGCGTGATCAAAAAGCTGATTGCGCAGGTCGCGGGCCACTCCGGTTCGGATGGTGGCAATGCTGTACAAGGATAGATAGAGCATAAGATTTTTAACCAAAGACAATGCGATAATTGCCAGGCACATCCAAAGGAGCGCTTCTGTTGGGCCATTGGTTTGGATGGATGCATCCAATTTGTACATCACCAAATCATAATAATAGCGCCCGGAAAAAACATCAGGCTGAGCGGGCATGACGGGAGCTTTTTCATACACCCCAAAAAGGATGCGCAAAAAGGGCACTATGGCAGCAAATGTGAAAAGTGAAAGAAATGCACTCAGCAAGTTGAAGAACAAGTTGGCGTATAGGCTTCTTTTGTAGCCCTGTACAAGCTTGAATATCTGCCAAAACTTGCTCACAAGTCAACGATGCCTATATAGTTGTGTGGCGTGAATTGTTTGAGTTCTGCCTTGACCGATGGACTCACTTCCAGCGTATCTATGAACCGAGCCAGGACTGCCGAATTGATGCGCTCGTTAGTGCGGGTTAGGGCTTTGAGAGCTTCATAGGGTGCGGGATAGCCTTCTCTGCGTAGCACGGTTTGGATGGCTTCGGCCACTACAGCCCAGTTGTTATCCAAGTCGCGGTTCAAGGCATCTTGGTTCAGCAACAGCTTACCTAATCCCTTGAGGGTGCTGTGAAAAGCAACTACCACATGAGAAAAAGGCACCCCGAGGTTGCGCAGCACAGTGCTGTCAGTGAGGTCGCGTTGGAGCCGTGAAACAGGCAACTTAGCGGCCAAATGCTCCATTAGGGCATTGGCCAATCCCAAATTTCCTTCTGAGTTTTCGAAGTCTATAGGGTTGACTTTGTGTGGCATGGCCGATGACCCAACTTCACCGGCTTTGATTTTTTGCTTGAAGTAGTCCATCGAGATATAGGTCCATATATCGCGGTTGAGGTCCAACAGGATCGTGTTGATGCGCTTGGTGGCGTCCATCAGGGCGGCCAAGTGGTCATAGTGCTCTATTTGTGTGGTGGTGCGGGCGCGTTGCAGTCCCAAAGTATCATTGACAAAATGTTGGGCAAATGCCACCCAATCAGTATTAGGATAGGCCGCGTGATGTGCATTGAAATTGCCTGTGGCACCTCCGAATTTGGCCCCAAATGGTATGGTGACCAAATGGGTACGCTGGATTTCAAGGCGTTCTGCAAACACTCTGATTTCTTTGCCCAATCGGGTGGGTGAGGCAGGCTGGCCATGGGTACGCGCCAGCATGGGCACATCACGCCATTCAGCAGTTTTTGCATTCAAATCTGCAATGATTTGGTCCAACAAGGGCAAATAAACTTCCGCAATGGCCTCTTTGATAGACAGGGGCACAGCTGTGTTGTTAACGTCTTGCGAGGTAAGCCCGAAGTGGATGAATTCTTTGGCATTCCCCAAGTTGAGTTGGTCAAATTCCTCTTTCAGAAAATACTCAACTGCTTTCACATCGTGGTTGGTAGTGCGCTCTATGTCTTTTATATGGCGTGCATCTCCGAGTGAAAATTGACGATAGATGTCGCGCAAGGCTTGGAATTTTTCTTTATCAAAACCGCCTAATTGGGGCAGTGGTAATTCGCAAAGCGCAATGAAATATTCCACTTCCACTCTCACGCGATATTGCATCAGTGCATATTCTGAAAAATAGCGAGCGAGGTCCACAGCTTTATCGCGGTAGCGTCCATCAATAGGCGAAATGGCGGTAAGAGATGATAAATCCATGTGGGTTTATTGAAAAAAGTAAGCGGCAAATGTAGTGGATTAACCAAAAGTCGAAATCAGTCTTTGTTGTCGTTTTTGAGTTGAAGATCCTGTTAGCAATTAAATCTGAAAGACAACTTTGAGCCGGGGGTGCATCTTTGCCGGGGCTATATTTGCACCACAACAGACCTGCAAGAATGCCTGAGAAAATCAGAAGCGTATATCTGGACAACGCTGCCACTACACCCATGGCTCCGGAAGTGCTGGAAGCTATGCTTCCCTATATGCAATCATTTTTTGGCAATCCGAGCAGTACGCATGCATTTGGGCGTAAAACAAAAACAGCCATTGAGCAAGCTCGCAGAAACATCTCGCGTCATTTAAACTGCACACCCGGAGAGATTTGTTTTACATCAGGGGGAACCGAAGCAGACAATATGGCGCTTCACGCAGCCATTTCCGATTTGGATTGCTCAGCAATCATCACCTCGGCCATCGAGCACAGCGCTGTCATCAATACCGCCCAAAATCTTACTGAGCAATTCGGTAGAAACTTTCATCTTGTCCGATTGACGCCAAACGGTAGTGTGGATTTGCAACACCTTGAGCAATTGTTGGCTTCTGAGCGAAAGGCCTTTGTAAGTCTGATGCATGGAAATAATGAGATTGGTAATCTGCTTGCTCTTGACAAAGTTGGTGCACTATGCAGACAGTATGGAGCAGTTTTTCATACAGACACTGTTCAGACCATGGGGCATTATCCATTTGACTTGCAAAAATTGCCTGTGGATTTTATCACCTGTGCCGCACACAAATTCAACGGCCCCAAGGGTATCGGCTTTCTGTATATTCGTAAGGAATTGAAAATTAAGCCTATCATCTTGGGTGGTGGACAAGAACGTCAATTGCGCGGTGGCACCGAGAATCTATACGGGATTGTGGGACTTAGCAAAGCTTTTGACTTGGCCTATTCCCATCTCAAAGAACACCGGGACCATATTAGTGGGTTGAAACAACACATGATTAAAAGGCTCACCTCAGAGCTGGATGGTGTTGAATTCAATGGCGACTCGCGCAGCCCGGATAGTTTGTACACAGTCCTCAATGTCACTCTACCGGACAATCCCAACTCACCCATGATGTTGTTTTTTTTGGATTTGGAAGGTATTGCCTGCTCGGGAGGAAGTGCATGCAGCAGCGGTGCGGCCAAACCCAGTCACGTTCTGGATGCCATTGGAGCCATCAGACCCAATAGAGCAAGTGTTCGTTTTTCATTTGGCCGCTACACCACACTCGATGAGGTGGACTATGCCGTGGACAGATTGAAGGAATTGTGCACACTGCCCCAAACCGTTTGATAAATAGCTCTTCTTAACGTTAAAAATGAAAGCCCGACTTCGTTCGAAATCGGGCTCCACTAAACCACATAGTAAGTAAGCGCTTGCCTCTGAGGGCAGTAGCGCTTCATTATCGCGTCCCCGCGCTCTTTAGTATTGTTCTATCAGGAATTTGATCAAATCAGTAGTGGTGACGATGCCCACCAGTTTTCCGTTTTCAATCACAGGCAATGCGTGAAACTCGCGGCTTGCCAGCAATTCTGCAGCTTCTTTAATGGTGGTGTCCGCTTGGATAGTCTGCACATTGCGCACCATCACTTGCTCCAAAGACAGCAGGTTGTATACAGCCGTGTCCACTTGGTAGTCATCTTGATAAGAATCTACAAAACTGATCCGCATCAGGTCAGTAAGGCTGAGCATACCAACCAACTTATCACCTGAAACCACGGGCAAGTGGCGAACTTTCAGTTTTTTGAACATACGCTCGGCATCTTCCAAGGAATTGGTCATGTTCAGCGTGTGCAAGTGTTTCGTCATAATGTGTGAAACCGGTTCTCTTCTTTTCATGGTATTTGTTTTTTGTGGTTATTCAATTACACTGCAATGTTCAAGACACTTCGATGATTGGGTTATGATGAGGGTCAGTGCAAAAACTGATTTTTTACCGAAACAAAAAGCCCCGACTTTCTGGTCGGGGCTTTTTGATATTGGCAAACGGAGTTTTACAGATGTATCACCTCTCCATAAGCAGCAGCGGCTGCTTCCATCACGGCTTCGCTCATGGTGGGGTGGGGGTGAACAGTCTTGATAAGTTCCTCTCCGGTTGTTTCCAGTTTGCGGATGGCAACAATCTCAGCAATCATCTCAGTCACGTTGTAGCCAATCATATGCGCTCCGAGAAGCTCACCGTATTTGGCATCAAATATCAACTTGACGAATCCGTCTGCCTGTCCGGCCGCTTTGGCTTTACCCGAAGCCGAGAATGGGAATTTGCCCACTTTCAGCTCGTAACCGGCCTCTTTGGCTTGTGCCTCTGTGTAGCCCACGCTGGCCACTTCGGGTGAGCAATAGGTGCATCCGGGGATATTGTTGTAATCCAAAGCATGAGGGTGATGTCCGGCAATATTTTCAACAGCTATGATGCCTTCGGCCGAGGCCACATGAGCCAACGCCTGTCCGGGGACGCAGTCACCGATGGCCAAATAGCCCGGGATGTTGGTGCGGTAGAACTCGTCTACTTTGATTTTTCCTTTTTCTGTCAAAATGCCGACTTCCTCCAATCCGATGTTTTCGATGTTCGCCACAATGCCGGCTGCTGACAGCACGACATCACATTCAATGGTTTCCTCTCCTTTGGCAGTTTTGATGGTCACCACTACGCCTTTGCCTGAGGTGTCGGCTTTGGTCACTTCAGCTGAGGTCATCACGTTGATCCCTTGCTTTTTGAAGTTCTTTTCCAATTGCTTGCTCACTTCCTCATCCTCCACAGGTACGATGCGTGGCATGAACTCAACCAGGGTCACCTCGGTGCCCATGGCGCGATAGAAATAGGCAAACTCAGAACCTATGGCGCCCGAGCCCACAACTACCATTTTGGCGGGCTGCTTGGGCATTACCATCGCTTCACGATAGCCGAAGATTTTCTTCCCATCTTGCTTCAAAGCAGGTAACTCCCTAGAGCGAGCTCCTGTGGCAATTATGATGTTGGTAGCACTATATTCTGTGGTTTTACCGTCTGCTCCGGTTACGGCCACTTTTTTGCCGGGCTTCAGTTTGCCCGTGCCCATGATGACTTCAATTTTGTTCTTTTTCATCAGAAACTGCACGCCTTTGCTCATTGCATCGGCTACCCCGCGGCTTCGGCTTATCACAGCACCGAAATCGGCTTTGGGTGCTCCAACGGAAATTCCATAATCCGAAGCGTGGTTGATGTATTCAAATACACTGGCGCTTTTCAGGAGGGCTTTGGTAGGAATGCAGCCCCAGTTGAGGCAAATGCCACCCAGCGATTCGCGCTCGATGATGGCTACCTTCAATCCCAATTGTGATGCGCGGATGGCAGCTACATAGCCGCCCGGGCCACTGCCCAATACGATAAGGTCAAAATTCATTTCGGTTATTGTTTTATTTGCCGCGCGAAATTAGAAAATCGCACGGGGTGGACGGCACTAAAGGTGGCTCATTGATGTTAATCAACCGAAAAACCTGCCTGTTTGACTGCCTTAGCCAATTGGGTGGGCTTTTGGGTGCCTACCAGCAGGTTTTTACCCGATTTCAAATGAAGGCGCAAGCCTTTGTTTCCGCTCACATTGTAGGCCATCCCCGATCGGCCGTAGCGAATTCCCCATCCACCAATCTCGGCTATGGGTCTGTATTTTTCGATAGACACCGAACTCACTTCATTTGAATTGATAATCTTGGGTTTGAAGTGGAAAGGGAAATAGCTTACTTTGATTTCTCCTGCTAAAACCCTTGTGGTGAGGCAACAAGACCGCAGAAAGCCGATGAATACAACCATAAACAAAACAATGACAACCATCTGTCCATTCGAAGCGGGATTGTTACCCACGGGGTGGTCAAATCCAAACTGCGCAATACTCATGAATAAAGTAAGTCCGCTCAAAATAAATATTAAGAGCCACATCCACCATTGGTTGAAGCGTTGTTTTTCGCAAAAAAGGGTGGGAATGCTCATGAATCAAATATAGCCCTGACCAAGGTCATAATCCACTCCGGTTTGCAGTTTTGAATTTGGCCTACTTTAGCGCCTCCGAAAAAAAGGCGAAATCATGCTCAATATTGTTCTATTCGGCCCTCCAGGTGCGGGCAAAGGCACTCAATCGGAATATTTAATTGAAAAATACGGTCTGGTTCACTTGAGCACCGGTGACATTTTCAGGTCCAATATCAAAGGAAATACAGAGTTGGGCAAACTGGCCAAGAGCTATATGGACAAAGGTGAACTGGTGCCCGATTCAGTGACCATCAGTATGTTGGAGTCAGAGGTGAACAATTACCCCGAGGCTGCCGGATTCATCTTTGACGGATTTCCGCGCACAGGTCCTCAGGCTGCGGCTCTGGACGCTTTTCTTGAATCTCGTGGTACGAGCATCACTCGTATGGTGGCCTTGGAGGTAGCCGAAGACGAGCTGCGCAAGAGACTGCTTGGCCGTGCACAAGTGAGCGGTCGTCCGGATGATGCCAATCCGGCTGTCATTCAAAACCGTATTGATGTTTACAATAGAGAAACCGCACCTGTGGCCGATTTTTATAAAGCCCAAGGCAAATACAGCGGAATCAATGGTATTGGCAGCATCAGCGATATTTCAGAGCGCATATTTAGTGCTATTGGCCAGCCTGCATGAGTGTACAAGGCTCCAACTTTGTAGATTACGTTAAGATAAACTGTCGCTCGGGTAAGGGCGGCCGTGGAAGCATGCATTTTCACCGCGACCGCATGACAGCCAAAGGCGGTCCTGATGGCGGAGATGGCGGCCGTGGCGGGCACATTGTACTGCGAGGCAATGCCAATATTTGGACGTTGTTGCACCTCAAATTTCGCAAGCACATTCGGGCAGAGGATGGTGAAGGAGGCTCCGGAGGACAGAAAAGCGGCAAGCAGGGAAAAGACGAAATCATAGATGTGCCTCTGGGAACTGTGGCGCGCAATGGCGAAACCAATGAACAGCTTTTTGAAATTACCCAAGATGGCGAAGAAGTGATATTGTTGGATGGTGGCCGTGGCGGGTTGGGCAATACCCATTTCAAGAACTCTGTCAATCAAGCCCCCCGCTATGCTCAGCCGGGTGAGGAGGGTTTTGAAGAGTGGTTCATTTTGGAGCTGAAAGTCTTGGCAGATGTTGGTTTGGTGGGATTTCCCAATGCGGGAAAAAGCACATTGCTCAGTGTGGTCAGCGCGGCCAAGCCTGAGATTGCCGATTATCCGTTCACTACTTTGGTGCCCAATTTGGGTATTGTGGCCTATCGCGATTACAAGTCATTTGTTATGGCAGATATACCCGGCATCATCGAAGGAGCTGCAGAAGGCAAAGGACTGGGACATCGTTTTCTGCGGCACATTGAGCGCAACAGCACCTTGCTTTTCATGATTCCTGCTGATAGCGAAGACATCATCAAAGAGTACCAAATCCTATGCAACGAGTTGGAGAAATACAACCCCGAGCTCATCCACAAGCGCAGGATTTTGGCCATATCAAAAAGCGATTTGTTGGACGCAGAGCTGAAGTCAGAAATAGCAACTGCGTTGCCCGAAGAAATCCCCACCCTGTTCATCAGTGCTGTCTCGGGCGAAGGCATCCAAGCCTTGAAAGACCGGCTGTGGAAGGAGATTAACGGCTGAAATTTTTCACCTGGTCGAACTTGGCGAAATGTGGCCGGTTCGTTGTTTATTTGCCCCCTCAAAAAAATCAATACACGCATCATGGCTGACATAGTAGCATTCAACACCATCCTCTCCGTATCGGGCAAGCCCGGACTTTACAGAGTTTTTTCGCGCAGTAAAGGAGCTGTGATAGTAGAAGCTTTGGCAGATGGTAAAAGAATGCCAGTCTATGCCAGTAACAAGGTGATTTCGCTTTCAGATATTACGATGTACACCCACGGTGATGATATGCCGCTCAGGGAGATATTCATGGCTATTGAAAAACATGAGAATGGTGGACCATCTGTGGACCATACAGCTTCGGAGACAGATTTGCGCGGCCGAATGGCGGCTGCCGTTCCCACTTATGATGCAGATCGTGTTTATGCATCTGACCTAAAAAAGCTGTTCATGTGGTACAACATTTTGCAGCATTCAGGCAATTTGCCTGCCCCCGAAGCCTCTGAGGAAGCTTGATTTCTCCACTTTCTCGGTTTTGGGATTCCTTCTTTTGGTGGAATAAAGATTCGCAAATGGTCAACTTTTGGTAGTTGTCGATTGTCTTCAATCACGAACACGGCAAGTTATGCGCAAACTTCATTTTTTATTGACCATGTCCGTCCTGAGCGGGCTTTATTTTTTGTTGGTTTCGAACAGCAACGGAAGGGCTACAAACAACAATAGTGGAAATACCGGTGCTCCGGGTGAGGCTACAACTTGTGGTGGATGTCATAATGCTGCATCATACGGAGCTGTTACTGCTCAAATCCAAGTGTTCGAACTGGGAACCACTACTCCGGTATTGGCCTATGTGCCGGGCACAGCCTATGACATGCGTGTAACTATTAACCACACCGCGGGCAATCCTTCAGGCAGAGGTTTTCAAATGACTTGCCTCACCGTTACCGGAAATACACCTCTTGGCGGTTATTCCAATTTGGCTCCTAATGTCAAGCAAATTACTTTGTCCACAGGTCCACAGGCAGGTCGTACCTATGTAGAACACAATGGTGTAACCTCTAACAACCAGTTCAACTTCAGATGGACCGCCCCGGCCACAGGTTTGGGCAGTGTTCGATTTTACGCATCCGGCAATGCAGTCAATGGCAACAGCGGAAGTTCGGGAGATACATCCGGCAGTTCTAACTTGACCCTTCCGCAAGCGCAGCCTATTGCCGCATCGGCTGTGGTGACCAATCCGAATTGTTTTGGCCAAAACACAGGTAGTATCAATCAAACAGTGTCCGGTGTAGCTCCATTTACTTTTTTATGGAATGACGGTGCCACCACCGAAGACCTCAGCTTATTGGCAGCGGGTATCTATTCTGTGACGATCACAGATGCTGTCGGCCAGACTTTCCAATCCCAATACACTTTGGTATCACCAACGGCTATAGTCCACCAAGCCCAAGCATCTGACGCGACCATCCCGGGCGGTCAAGGCAGTGTGACCCTCACCGGTTCGGGCGGGACCGGAACTCTGACGTATACCATTGCGGGTATAGGAGTAGTGAATAATTTCCCGCTTGCCATTGCCGCAGGCACCTACAATTACCAAGTAACCGATCAGCTCAACTGCTCTGCCACGGGCACTTTCACTGTGGAACAGCCGTTGCCCTTGGCGGTGGATGTGGCAGTGCAGAATGTCAGCTGTTTCGGTGCGCAGGACGGAAGTTTGGAGCTTATCAGCATAAATGGAGCCACCGCTCCGTATGCAATTCAATGGAGTGCTGATATTTCCAATGCCAATCTGGGACCCGATGTATATTTCTTGACAGTAACAGATGCCGTGGGATTTGAGTTGGTCTTTCCATTCGAAGTTACAGAGCCGGCCGCTTTGGGTATTTCAGCGATTTTTAATCCTGTAAATTGCTTTGGTCAACAGGCTGAAGTTGTGGTGAGTGCCACGGGTGGTGTAGCTCCTTACGAAGGAATTGGTACTTCAGTTCATGCAGCAGGTACACATGCTTTTATTGTTACGGATTCAAACGGTTGTGTTGCGCAAACCGAGATAGAAATTGTGCAGCCTGAGGAATTAATCCTAACAGCTGTTGCGCCCGCCATTCCATGTGTGGGTGGCGATGGCGAGGTGGCCATTTCTGCTCAGGGTGGAACAGCGCCATATGTGGGTGCGGGCACGCAAGCGGTGATTACTCCCGGTATTTATCTTTATTCAGTTTCAGATGCCAATGGCTGCCAGACCGAGATTCAAGTCGTAGTGGAGGCTTTGGACGGCCCGGCTATTGAAATCAGTGCTTCGGCACCCACTTGCTCTTACAATTGCGATGGCACTGCGGCTGTGGTTTTGACCAATGCGGCTGACCCTGTCACAGCGCTTTGGACCAATGGTTCTACATCATTTTTACCCGATGATTTGTGTTCGGGCCCAAATGCGGTGACTATCACTGATGCGCTTGGTTGTGTGCTCACTGCATCCGTCAATGTGCCGTCAATCACGCCATTGGACATGACATTCATTTACCAACCTGTTTTGTGTTTTGGAGATAGTACGCAAGTTGAAGTGGCACTGGAAGGCGGAACCGCTCCATACAATATCCAATGGCCTGAAGGCACTGGCAATCTTGTGGTTGCAGGACAATACAATGTCCAAGTGACCGATGCCGAAGGCTGCACTTATGGGGAAATAGTCGAAATCTTAGATCCGCAGCCTGTCGTTTCTTCAGGTTTTTCAGTGAATCCGACATGTTTTGGAGCCAATGATGGCGTTGCGAGCGTTTCAGTTTCCGGAGGCACAGGAATTTGGACATTCAACTGGAGCAATGGAGCCGATGAAAGTGCGGTTTCTAACCTTGGCCCGGGGGAGTATTCTTGTACAGCCTCAGACGACAATGGGTGCACCGCAATTCTTCTTTTCGTTTTGGATGAGCCGCTTCTGCTCGTCATCGAAGTAACCGAGGTGAATTTGGAAGGCGCCACGGCCTCCATTTTGTTGGATGTAACTGGTGGCGTGTCACCATACAATCTACTTATCACCGATGCGGATTCCAACGAATTTGATGGGACCAATCTGACCGTACCGGGAACCTACACCATCACCGCAACTGATGCCAATGGCTGCATAGCAGTGCTCGAAAACTATTTCATTGACAATTCAGTTTTCCAACCCATAGGGGGCTCAGATAAGGTGCGGGCATTTCCCAATCCCGTCAGCGGGTGGCTGACCATAGACGCGCCTTATGTCATCACAAATTGGGCTGTGATAACCCCTCAAGGTACTCTTTTTTCCGAGGGAAAAGGCTTTGACTCAACTTTGAAATTGGATACGAGCAATTGGCCCGAAGGCATTTATTGGCTGCGAATCGCAGGACCCACAGGTCAATCAGTGGTGAGGGTAATTAAACTCTGACAGTGCCTCCTGTTTTTCTCCAAACCAAAATGGCCAAACCCGCCATGACCATTCCGAGCAGGCCGCCCACCAGCACATCTCCGGGAAAATGCATCCCCAGATACACACGGCTATAACCAATGGCCGTTGCCCAAATGAAAAACAAGACGGTGTGCCATGTTTTTTTACTCAAAAAGAAGGAGAACAATACGGCCAAAGCAAAATGATTGACCGCATGTGAAGACACAAAACCATATAAACCACCACGGATTGGATTTCCATCGGCATCGGCCAGCAGGCGGATGGAGTGAGCCAGAAGTGGATCGTGAGAAGGGCGTAAACGCTCAAACACGTTTTTGAACAGGTGCACTGAAACTATGTCTGACAAGATAATCGTAAGGGCAATGGTCAGAGCTGCCCACCCTGCCCTTGCCCAACCCATCTTGCGCACCAGCAGAGCGCCCATCAACAAATAGAAAGGCACCCAATTCACCTTATTGCTCAGAGCGACCATCACCTCATTGGCCCATGGCGCATGAGAGGCATTGATGAGCGAAAACAAGCGATAGTCAAGCGAAATCAACCAATCGATCATGGGTGCAAAGGTGGTCAACAAACCTGATGCTTCGGCTCGATGTTTGGAAGGCTGATTCCGGCACCCCGGACGACTTAAATGTTATCATTTTGGTTACCTTCACGGCCGAAAAACTTTTATTCATGCGCATTCTTCTTGCTTTAGCCTTGTTGGTTTCATGGAACCACGCTTTCGCCTTCGAAAGTTTCATCTCAAAAGCCGATACTACGGACCCGGGAATGCTCCAAAAAGGCACAGCTCCGGCCAAAATGTTGGCAGCCCGACATGAGTTTCTAAACCATAACATGCGCGGAGCACTGACACTCTATCGGGAGGTGATTGACACCGACCCGAACAATGCTTTGGCGCTTTATCGTTTGGCTGAGTGTCATTATAGCCTCAAGTCCTACAAATTGGCTGTGGAGTATTTTGACAAAGCAATTGCCGTGGACCCAAACGTGTGCGAGACAAAAGATTTTTTCAGGGCGCAAATCCACCATCGCGTGGGAGAGTTGGACGAGGCTTTGGAGGCTTATCAAACTTTTTTAAGCAAAACCAAATCCGGCAAATCGCTGGAGTATGAGCTTTGTGTGGAGGGAATTGAACAATGCAAGTATGCCAAAGATTTGATGGCCAACCCGCACAATGTCAAAGCAGTGAATTTGGGTCGCGAAATCAATTCGCGCTATGACGATTATACCCCATCTATGTCAGCCGATGGCAATTTGATGGTTTTCACCACCCGCAGAGGAGATGTGGCGGGCGGCCAATCGGCCGTTGATACGGGCTCGGACTACAAGTTTTTCGAAGATGTTTATTACTCAGAACGCGATCCCGAGACTCATGAGTGGACCAAGGCATTTCCTATCGAGGGAAAAATCAATTCTCCATACTATGATGCTGTTCTGTCGTTGGCTCCGGATGCTAAAAGCATGTTCGTTTATCGCAATAATGCAGGATCGGCAGGAGATATTTTTCAATCTTTTAAAGACGAGGTCAAAGGACAATGGTCCGAACCGACCAAAATGCCCAAGCCGGTGAACACATCCTATTTTGAGTCTTCCATTTCGCTGACTGCCGATGGTGGGCAGGTCTATTTCATCTCGGAGCGTCCGGGAGGGCGAGGCCAAGGGGATATTTGGTCCGCAAAGCGCATGGGAAAAGATGGATGGTCATCACCCGAAAACCTGGGAGACGCTATTAATAGCGCCTTGGACGAAAAATTCGTATTTGTACATCCTTCGGGTCAGACCATTTTCTTTGCGTCTAATGGCCATCAGACTATGGGTTCTTATGACATTTTCCGCTCTGACCTTATCAATGGCCGTTGGTCTGTACCGGTCAATTTGGGCTATCCGGTCAATACGGTGAATGAGGAGTCAACATTTTCACTGACGGCCGATTACAAGACCTTGCTGATTGCTGCAGAATATGACGACACTGCAGGCGAACGCGACATTTATTCTTTTGACGTGACCAACCATCCTGTCATCAAAGCTACCGGTGGCAAGCTGTGGCAAGAAGTGGAAATCAGTGTGAAAGAAGGCGGAAAGGCAAAGAAAAACGCCAATGTGACTGTGAATTCGGCCTTTGGCAAAAAAGTATTTGAGGGTAAAACAGATAACAGAGGGCACCTCAAAGTCAACCTGCCCTCCGGCTCTTCTTTTACATTTAAGTCTTTTGCAAAATCTGCTTCTGCCGAGGTGAAAATGGATATTCCCGCATCGTCCTCACCCGAGCCCTTCAAAGTTGAGTTGAAACTCTGATTGTCAGCAGCTCAGTAGCCTTCTGCCACACGCAAGAATTCGGTCCAAAGAGGGTCTTCGGGCGGAGGGGCAATCACTGTCATCGGGGTTTTCTTAACCGGATGTACGAACTGCACTTGGCGCGCGTGCAAATGAATCGAAGCGTTGTCATTGGTGCGAAGTGCACCGTATTTCACATCGCCTTTGATAGGGCTCCCTATGGAAGATAGGGTGGCTCTGATTTGATGGTGGCGGCCTGTTTTGGGTTTGATTTCTAAAAAAGTATAGTTCTCGCTTTTGCCGATGACACGATAGCGCAACTCGGCTTCTTTGCGGCCGTCCGCGGGCTTGTCATATGCAAAAGACTTGTTCAACTTGGAGTTTTTAATCAGATAGTTGATGACAGTATCTTCTTGTTTGGGTGGTGGATTTTTAACCACTGCCCAATAAGTTTTTTGAATTTCACGGTATTTGAAAGCATTCATCAGACGGTTGAGCGCTTTGGTCGTGCGGGCATACATGATGACTCCACTCACCGGGCGGTCGAGCCTGTGCACTGTTCCAATGAATGCCAAACCCGGTTTGTTGTATCTCATTTTGACATAATCGCGCACCACTGCACAAAGGGTTTTGTCGCCATTTTCGTCATGCTGGATGATGTCTGAACTTCGTTTGTTAACCACCACAATGTGATTGTCTTCATACAGCACCCTTAGGGTGTGCATAGAGCTCATCACCACCGGGTCCGAAGGCTGAATCCTGAATGTTGTCTGTGTTTTCAAGCTTCAGTATTGTTCGTTGGCATCAGGAAAATCAGTGGATTTGACATCGGCAACATACTGTCCGATGGCGCGGTTCATTTGCTCGCCCATGTCCAAATATCTGCGCAAAAAGCGCGGACTAAACTCAGCCGTGATACCCAGCATGTCGTGTACCACCAAAACTTGTCCGGCAACCCCGCTGCCCGCACCTATGCCAATAATGGGGATGCGGATACTGTCCTGCACCTCGGTGGCCAGTTTGGATGGAATTTTTTCCAGTACTATGGCAAAGCAGCCGGACTCTTGCAACAGCGTGGCATCCTCGCGAAGCCGCGCAGCCTCTTCGGCTTCTTTTGCACGCACAACATATGTCCCGAATTTGTAAATACTCTGAGGAGTGAGGCCCAAATGCCCCATCACCGGAATTCCGGCTGTCAGGATGCGGTCAACGGATTCTTTGATTTCACGGCCACCTTCGAGTTTCACTGCATGAGCGCCCGATTCTTTCATGATTCTGATGGCCGATTGGAGCGCCTCTTTCGAATTGCCCTGATAGGTGCCAAAAGGCAAGTCCACCACCACCAGCGCGCGCTCCACCGCCTTCACCACGGAGGATGCGTGATAAATCATTTGGTCCAAGGTGATGGGAAGGGTCGTCTCATGGCCGGCCATCACGTTGGAGGCTGAGTCACCTACCAGTATGACATCCACTCCGGCTTGGTCCACTATGCGGGCCATGCTGAAGTCATAGGCGGTGAGCATCGCTATTTTTTCTCCGCGCATTTTCATGTCCATCAGGACTTGCGTGGTCACTTTTTTCACTTCTTTATTCACTGACATGCGACAATGTTTTGATGTGGCGAAATGTAAGGTTGATGCGGCCATTGTCGATGTTTTTTCGTTTGGGAATGGCGTGGTAGAAGTCTTTTTGAAAATCAAACATCAGCAACAGGCTGCCACCGGTCAATGTCAAGGCTTGGCTTGGGCCCGAGGTTCCTTTTCTGTATAGAAAATCGCGCGAGTCACCCACAGATATGGAGGCAATACAGCGCTGGTCCATTTCGGGTTCGTTGTCGCGGTGCCATCCCATGGAGTCTTGCCCGTTGCGATAATAATTGAGCAGGCACGAATTGAAAGAAAAGCCTGCCAACGCGGTTATCTCGGAACTCAGTTGACGGAGTATTTCAGGCATGGGCGTTTCGGGCCATTGCAGACCTGAATAGCTGTAGGGCGGTCCAAACCAAGCCGTGAGCCTTGGTTCGGCTATGGTTTTTCCAAAAATGCGAATGTGGTTTTGCTGCCAAGGAACATTGGCCAACAGATGTTCGAAAAGGTCGTTTTCGACAAAATCGGGAATCAGTTCGAGCCGAGCCGAGTCTTCGCTAAAGACCACCGGACTCATTTTCAACTCAAAACCAAGAACACATAAACGACATAGCCTGCGACTAAAAGAAGGCCTCCCGAACGAGTCACTTTGTTGGTAAAAACCATCAGAGGCAGCAACACAGCCGCGATGCCCAGCATCCAATAGATGTCTGATTGCATGATAACTTCTGATACATTGATCGGGATGATGATGGCAGTAAAGCCAAGCACACCAAGTATATTGAAAATATTGGAGCCAATGAGGTTGCCAAGTGAAATCTCGCTTTCCTTCTTGAATGCAGCTATCAGCGATGCCGTTAACTCGGGCACGGATGTGCCAAAAGCCACCACTGTCACTCCTATCATGTGGTCACTCATCCCCAGTAGCTCAGCGATACCTACAGCTCCGCTTACAAACCAGGCCGAGCCATACTTAAGGCCTACGCAGCCAACAACGATGAAGAGTGCCAGCCACCCAAACCCTGAGAATCTAGCCGGTTTTTGGTCTGATTCAATCGTATCGGATGGTCCTTCCCAACGGGTGCGGATGACCAAATATCCTGTAAACAGAATCAAGGTGATGGTCAATATCCAACCTTCTGCGGTGCTCACTTGATTGTCCAATCCAAAAAAGAAAAGCAGCAAAGAAGCGCTCATCATGACGGGCCAATCTTGGGTGATGGTTTTTCTATCCACCGGAAGGGGAACTATGAGTACGGTTAGCCCCAAGATCAAGGAAATGTTGACAATGTTGGAACCCACCACGTTTCCCATGGCGATGTCCGGAACGCCTTTGAGCGCAGCCTGAAGGCTTACTAAAAACTCCGGTGCCGAAGTACCAATAGATACGATAGTGAGACCAACCACCATGGGTGGGATTTTGGCTTTGGCAGCCAATCCGGCAGCACCCCGCACCAGCAGGTCACCACCAACGACCAATACGAGCAGCCCCAAAAGCAAAAGCAACACGTTCATTCGCTGAGGTCGGATGGGTTTTTGGCCTCCGGTTTTTTCATGGGTGCAGGTTCGTCTTGCTTGGCTTGGTCTAAGGTTTCGTTCACCTGTTTTTTCACTTCATTGGCACTGCTCATGATTTCGCGCTGTATGTCACTCGAAGCCTCTCTGAATTGTCTGATGGCACGGCCCATGGTGCGCGCCAACGAGGGTACACCTTTGGCTCCGAAAAGCATGAGATAAACAAATAAGATGAGAATAATTTCAGAGGCGCCCATGTATTGCGGAGCAGTGGGACAAATGTAAAAGATAAAGGCCGCCCCTCGGGGCGGCCTTGTTTTAAAAGTTGTTTACTGAATTATGCTTTTGCCTCGTCTTTAGAAGCCAAATCGATTACGATGGGGGCGGCTATGAACAAAGATGAATAGGTACCGACCACCACACCCATCATCAAGGCAAAGGTGAAACCTTTGATAGCACTGCCACCAAACAAGAAGATGGTGAGCAATACTATAAATGTGGTAGCAGAAGTGTTCAAGGTACGACTCAAAGTGCTGTTGAGTGCATTGTTTATCACTTCTTTGAATTTTCCTGAGGTGTGGTCTTTGAGGTATTCGCGAATTCTGTCAAAGACAATTACCGTATCGTTTACCGAGTATCCAATCACCGTCAAAATGGCCGCGATAAAGGCTTGGTCAACCTCCAATCCGAATGGAAGCACACCATATAGCAATGAGAACAAAGCGAGGATAACAAGTACGTCATGGGCCAATGCAACCAGGGCACCGACACCATAATGCCACTTTTTGAATCGTATGAACAAATAAACGAATATGATAATCAGAGAGAAAATGGTAGCCAGTGTTGCACCGCTTCTGAAGTCATCGGAAATGGATGGGTCAACTTTTTGCGATTCGCCAACCAAGTAACCGGCTCCCAACTTGTCAAGCCCTGCTGATAATTGCTTGGCAACTTGTTCATCGGCATCTGCTGCTTCGCTGTTAATCATGAAGTCCGTCACGATTTTGAATTCCATTCCCGATGTGTTGATGGTTTTAACCTCGGGGTTGCCTTTGTTGCTACCTTCGGTAAAAGCATCAGCCAATAGGTTTCTGATTTGTTGTGCATCCACTTGCTTGTCAAAAGTCACACGGAAGGACCGGCCCCCTTCGAAGTCAACACCAAAATCAAGTCCTCTGGTGAAAAGCGAGGCAACACCGGCCAAGATAACCGCTCCCGAAATCAGATAGGCGATTTTACGCTTGGCTATGAATTGAATATTGGTATTGGTAAGCCAGTTCTGTGTAAGACGCGTTGAGAAAGACATTTGCTTCTTTTTCTCCAGTCGATTGAAAAACACCAATCGCGTGATGAAAATGGCCGAAAACAGCGAGGTGAAAATACCAATAATCAAGGTGGTAGCGAAACCTTTGATAGGGCCGGAACCGAAAATGAACAACACCGCAGCGGTAAGCAAAGTGGTGATGTTGGCATCGATGATAGCTGAATAGGCTTTGCTGTAACCGTCTTTCAAGGCACTGCTCAGTGTGCGACCACCGCGCAATTCCTCACGAATACGTTCAAAGATAAGTACGTTGGCATCCACAGCCATACCAATGGTCAAGACGATACCTGCAATACCGGGCAATGTGAGGGTGGCACCCAAAGAGGCCAATGCACCCATGAGAAAGAAAAGGTTACCGATCAGAGCCAAATTTGCTACCCAACCGGCACCGCGATAATAGAAAACCATGTAGGCCAAAACCGCCAACAACGCAATGAGGAATGCAATGAGTCCCGCATTGATGTTAGCTTGACCCAAAGAAGGCCCTACAACTGATTCATCTACGATTCTCGCGGGAGCAGGAAGTGCACCGGCTTTGAGCAAGTTCACCAAATCATCAGCATCTTTCAGTTTTTGCTCGGTGGTTTGCGAACCCATAGAAATCTGAGAGCGACCGCCTGCAATCTCTTCGTTAACAAAAGGAGCGCTGAATACCAAGTTGTCCATGATGATGGCGACAGCTTTGTTTCCTTCTTGTGCGGCTTGTTTGGTCATTTGTGCCCAAGTGTTGGCACCTTCTCCGTCCATTGACATAGAGACAATCACCTCGCCATATTGGTCATAGTCTTGGAAAGCATTGGTGATCGACTTTCCGTCCAATTTTGGCTTGCCCTTTCCGCTGTAGTCGCGCAAGGCATAAAGTGGCATCATTCCACCTTCAGCGTTGGCACCCCAAACAGGCTTGAAGTCAGCCGGGAATTTGGCCTGTGCACCCGGATGCTTAAGATATCCATTGATCTCAGCGGTGTCCGTTTCAAAGAAGTAACCGATAACAGGAGAGCGTTGGTCTTGACCAACAGGCAATATTTTGTAACGAAGTGGAGAGCGCTTACGCCCGTCTTCTATTTGCTGTGCTTGGGTCAAGTTTTTCAGAGAGTCTTGAACTTGCTCAATAGTTCGAACGGTATCCGCTTTTTCAGCGGCAAACCATTCGGGGTTCAAAGCTTCGGACAAGGCAGCATCGGCTGCAATCCAAGACGAAGCCATTTCTCCATTGGTGTATGTTTCCCAGAACTCAAGGTTGGCAGTGGCTTTCAGGTTTTTTCTGACACGCTCACGGTCATCCACACCGGGCAATTCGACCAAGATACGGCCGGTGAACGATTGCTTTTGAACCACAGGTTGGGCTACGCCAAAGCGGTTAATCCTTCTGCGAATTACGTTTTCCGTGTTATTGATGGCAGCTTCTGCTTCAGTGCGCAAGATTTCAATCACTTGTTCATCCGTGATGTTGGCAGGGAATTTCTCGCGATTGTCCAAGTTGTGGAACACGCGCCACAATTCTTGGCCATTGCTGTTGGCTTTCCAGGCATTGGCGAAAAGCGTAACGAAGTCAGCGCCCGAGCTGGTTTGGGCAACTTTGGCGTCAGAGATAGATTTTTTGAAGACTTCGTCTTGGCTGTAATCGCTCAGATTGACAATCAAATCGGGAATCGAAACCTCGATAGTCACACTCATACCGCCTTGCAAGTCCAGACCGAGGTTCAACTCTTGCTCTTTCACTTCTTGGTATGATTTGCCGAACACAGGATAAGCAACAGCATTAGCACTGTCGCGCAAGTAGGCGCGCTCAACAGAATTGAGCGCAGAGTCTAATTTTGTTCCACTGTATATTTTGCTCAGCGAGTCCTCGAAAGTGAGGGCGTATGATTTGGCGCCTTTTTCGAAATTGCGGGCTACCCATGACAGTGAAAGGATGTAGGCCGAAGTGAGGACAAGTAGAGATGTGAAAATCAGGAGGGCAGACTTATTTTGCATTGTTGCCGAGTTTGGGAGGTCAATTTTTTTAAGAAACAGGGCGCAAATATAAAAATCCACTGATGAAAAGGCAATTGGATTTAGTGCCCTGAAAATCTTGATTATGAGTGAATTTCGTTATTTTTCACAGATTGCTTTTTCTGTTTTGGCTCTGAAGTCGGCTACCTTTGGGCCAAACTCTGAATGACTTATGCGCCTTTTTTCGGTTTTTTCGGCTTTGTTCTTTTTTTCGGCTCTTGAGTGTGCTTTTGCCCAAAAGTCAGGCTCATACCAGCTGGCAGTGATGAAATACAAGGGTGGAGGAGACTGGTATGCCAACCCAACAGCAGTGCCTAATTTGATTCGTTTTTGCAACGAGCAACTTTGGACCAAAATTGATGCTGAACCTGCTGTGGTTGAGCCGGGAAGCCCTGATATTTTCAACTATCCCTTTGTCCACATGACAGGCCATGGCAACGTCACCTTTTCTGCTGCCGAGGCTGAAAACCTGAGGAACTATCTTATAGGTGGCGGTTTTTTGCACATCTCTGACAATTATGGCATGGATGAGTTTGTGCGACCTCAAATGAAGAAAGTGTTCCCTGAGCTCTCCTTCATTGAGTTGCCTTTCGGTCATCCTGTGTATCATCAGAAGTTCAAGTTCACCAACGGATTGCCCAAAATTCATGAACACGATGGCAAGCCCGCCCAAGGCTTTGGTCTGATTTGGGACGGCAGATTGGTCTGCTTTTATGATATGCAGTGCGACTTGAGCGATGGATGGGAAGATCCCGAAGTGCACCGGGATAGTGAAGAGACTCGCTTAAAAGCGCTGCGCATGGGTGCCAACTTGGTGCAGTTTGTTTTTGCCGGTGAGGCACAATAAAAAAGCCGCCCCATTGAGGAGCGGCTAATCTCAAATTCAATTTGACTGACGTATCAGGCAGTTTGGTATTTGGCATCGCCAAATCCCAAGATGGGCCAGAAAATCATACCCAAAAAGGCAAGACCGATTCCGAAACCCGTGCTTTTGCCAAAGTTTTTGGCAATTTCCAAGTTTAAGAGAATCAAAATGATGAAGTTCACAATAGGAATCAACATCAACAACAACCACCACCAAGGCTTTTTCGCAATGACCGTTAACAGGTAGAGGTTGTAAATGGGAATAATTACTCCCCAACCGGGTTGGCCGGCTTTCTCAAAAGCCTTCCACATTCCGATCAAAACAACCAAGATAATCGCTACATAAAGAATAATTCCGATAATCATAAGATAAAATGGTTTAATTGGTTATGGTCCAAAAATGGTAAAAGTTATTCCTCGGGATAAAGTAAGCTATTGTGAGTTATGAACATTACAAATAGACTTTCAAAGCCAATTCTTTTTTCTTTGGTTCTCGCCATTGCTCAATTTGACTTTCGCCTCCAATTTCAATTGAGGCCAAACCACCTTAGTCGTTGATTTGAGTTTGATGATTTTTAGTTTTCCGTGTCGTTTGATGGACAAAATGCGCTGTCCGGAGCCCATGTGGCGGGCCGCAGCATCACAATCTCCCTCTAAGACACGGTTGTCAATGGACATGAGCATATCGCCTACCCACAATCCGGCTTGGTCGGCCGGAGAGTCGGGAAGTATGAGCGTGATACGGTTGTTCTCCAAACGCATGCCCCAATGGGCCTCGGTGTAGCGTGGAGCGGGTGTAGCTTTAATCTGCCATCCAAGAAGGTCGCAACATTTTGCCAAAAGAGGAAAATAATCCTCGGTTCCATGAATGAGTTGGTCGAAGACCTCAGGCAAATCACGGCCTGCAGCCCGAGTCACCGCTTCGCGGTAGTCCTGCTCGGTATAGCCTTTTTTCTTCAGCCCAAATTGGTCATACAGCTCCCGCATCACGGTATCCAGTGTGTGTTGGCCTTTGCTATGCAAGCAAATTAGCACATCAGTGATAAATGCTGTCAGACAACCTTCGTTGTAGATGGAGACTTTACGCCACGGAATACCGGGCTGATAACCATCCAACCATGTGTCAATCGATGAGTCCGCTACTGAAAGATTGAATCTGCCGGGGTTGTCCATGTGTTTTTGGAGGGTTTCGCTCATCAGGGTCAAGAACTCTTTTTCTGAGAAATAGCCCGATTTGAGGAGCATTTTGTCGCCCATATAGGTGGTAACTCCTTCGGCCACATAGCCCAGTCGGCTGTAGTTTTCACGGGTGAAATCGTATGGCATCATATCGGCCGGCCGCAGGGCTTTCACGTTCCAGGTATGATATAGTTCGTGGCTGCTGATGCCAATGAGTTCGTCATACCATTGTTTGGTTGCCAAAAGTTCGGGCGGGCCAATAGCAATGACCGTTGAGTTTTCATGTTCTACCCCATGGCGAACAGGAAAATCGGGCGCTTGGAATAAAAAATGGTATTCACTCACCGGAAAGCTTCCGAAGGCCGCCATTTGGACGCTTGTGAACTCGCTGAATTCCTTGATAAGTTTTTCTTGATTGAGCTTGATGTTTCCTTTGAACCAAATATGAAAAAGCACCTTGTCAACCCTGTAGGTCCAATGCACCAAATCCGGAGCAGCTATGAGCGGACAGTCCATGAGTTGTTGCACATCTCGGGCGTGCAACTGATGTTTTTCGGGTTGGGACAAACCGGTGGCTATTTCGAAGTCGGCAGGTAAATCAAATTGGAGGTCAAACGAACTTTCCGGGTGGAGAGGGTTGAAGAAAAAACAATTGACGGGATTGAGATAGAGCTGAGTTTCATCAAGCCACGATGAGCCTGCATTGAGTTCGGCAGCATAATATTGGTATGTCAGGATAACTTCTGCAGTGCCGCGTGATTCAACTTCCCAGCAGTCTTTGGTGATTTTGCGAAATGGCAGTGGTTCCCCAACGGCATTATGGACGACAAGTCCGCGGATGTTGCGAGCAAAATTGCCCAACTCATAGCGACCCGGGCGCCAAGCAGGCAGTTGGAGCTTCATTTTTTCAGCCCCATGGTTGGGAAAAGTGGCTTCAAATGAAACGAATTGGCGATGCGGATTATGCGCAGATATGCGATATTGGGTTGTCATTTCAAATCAGGAATAGGTGTGCCGGTGTTAGCATTGGGCAATGGCATGCGGGTGAGATAGCTGAGGGTGGGTACTATGTCTTCGATTGCCACAGGTGTGTTGCTGCGCATGACCGAAATACCCGCCCCGAAGAAAATTAGGGGCACATGGGCGTCATATACATAGGGTGCACCATGGTGAGTACCCTGCATGCTGTAGTCAAGCCACCCCGGAATTAGCGAAAAAAACACATCACCACTTCGGTGCGAATGGCATCCGCGTTGAAATTTAAGCGCTATGGGGTCCGTGGCAGTTCCGCTTCGGAGCACATGGCCCGGAAAAGCTTTCTGCACGCCCGGATAGTCATTCAGATACATAGCGACTTTGTCTTCGATTTCATTTTGAGAAAGCTTCTTTTGAGCTATCAGTGGCCTGTTCAAGTATATTTGAAATCCCTCTTTCTCAGCATGCAAAAGGAGCGAGTCAATACCGTATTCTTTTTTCAAGAAGTCCTCCAGCACAGGCTTGAGCTGAGAGGTCTTGAAATAGCCTGTCGCCAGTTGGTGCTCCATCGCATAGGATGGCACATCGGCTCCACCGTGGTCGGCTGTTAGAAAAAGTAGATAATTGTTTCGCCCGATTTCACTGTCTAAAAAGTTAAGGAATTCGCCCAAGTCCTGGTCGAGACGGGCATAAACCTCCCGGTTTTCGCGACTGTGTGGGCCAAAGCGATGACCAACATAGTCAGTAGCGCTGAAGCTAATCGCCAAAAAATCGGTGATGGCGTCCTTGCCCAAGCTTTCGCCATTGATGCAAGCCTTGGCAAACTCGATGGTCATGGTGTTGCCGGCCGGAATTTCTTTCATCAATTCAAAGTTGTTGTTTGCCGCGCGCAGACTGTCCAAGTTATATGGAAAAACGGGTCTGGTTGTGCCCTTGAATGGCACTTCGTAGGGATTGTTATCGGCCGCACAACGGTCTAAACTCGCTTCGGGCAAAGAGGGCTTCCAACCTTGTTGCAAATAAGTGTCGGGTAGTTTTTTTGCATTGAAATCGTCCACCCAGCGAGGCAAATTCTCCATATACCAACTGCTGCTGACCCAGTTACCTTCTTGATAACCGACAAACCAATAGGCAGCATCGGCAGAGCGGCCGGCAGGCAGAATGGCACCGCGATCTTTGAGTGAAATACCAATGACTTTGGAGCGTTGGTTGGTAAACATTTTCATGGCATCACCCATGGTGTAAGCTTGCAATCGATGAGGCGACATTTTTCCCGCATCTGAGGATGTTCCCACACCCTTGACGGCCGGGTCTGATGCACAATAGATTCGTTTTTTTTCTTTGCGCTCCCACCAATCGTTACCGGCAATGCCATTGTAGGCGGGCGTGGTTCCCGTGAAAATGCATGCGTGTCCACACGCAGTCAAAGTAGGCGAGTAGCTGTATTGGGCATTTTCGAATGAAGCACCCTCAGCCACCAATCGTTTGAATCCCGCTTTGCCATAATCATCCCAGTACTTATACAGGTAGTCATACCGCATTTGGTCCACCGTAATGCCAATGATGAGTTTTGGGCGTTTGGGCTCGGAGTCACTGCCACTCACGGGCGCTGAAGCTTTGCAAGAGAGCAGTGACCAAGCCAATGCCAGTCCGATGGTGTATAATTTCATTTGCAAGGGTTTTTCAAAAGAGGAACAAAGTAAGGCCTTATGCATCTGTAGAGAGCCACCCGAACATGGATTTTACTTTTTCTTGAGCCATTTTAATGCGGCCTCAATCGCGGGGTCTTTTTGCCAAGAGCAATCGGCAATGAACGGAGTTTCCTCATCTACAGGGACATTGACTTTGTAGACTTCAAGATTGCGATTGGCATAATGGGCTGTTGATACGGCAACTATGAAGGTGTCTGCAATGGGTTCCAAGCTGAGTACGGTGGTCAAAGCACCTGAGGCTTCACCAAAAAACCGGGTGTTCGATCGTCCTTTGAATGCGACTGCCAGCGCTTCGCCCGAACTCACCGTATAGCGGCTTGTGAGCACCGCCACTTTGTGCGAAGCCAATGACTTATCTGCCGGGGGCCATGCGAAGGGCTGATAATCATCATAGGCAAAATTGCTTTCGTTGATGTGCCAAACAGCTTGAACCTCGTCATTGGCACCGGTGGAATGCCCGACTATTCCATTTCCCAGCAGAGGCACCAATCCTTGAAACATGGGATACATATTCCCTCCGCCATTGTAGCGCAAGTCCAGCACCCAACGGTTGCCCCCCTTGTTTGCGAAACTGTCGATGGCATCTCTGATAAGTCGCGCTTCGTATTCCTGGTCTGCATCGGCCGAAATGCCGGCAATGCGCAACAGGGCAGTCTTTTTGCCCAATTGGAAACATTCGAACTTGCGGTCGGTACGATTGACGATCTGCCAAATGGACCCGTCTCGTGGACGACTGTCCTCTGTTTTCAGCGTTGCCCATGCTGTGAATTGAGCAAAGGATGAATAATCCGAGCGCATGATGCGGCCATGAAAGTCACCCAGTTCATTGAGCAAGGCCTCAAATGCAGGCCTTAAGTCATCCACTTTTTGAGCTCCTTTAGCTTTTTCGCGAACTAAATCGCGCAGCAAGGAGGTGTCTTTAGCATGAGCATAAATGGATTCTTTCAGAACAAATCGGACCACCCCATCTATCAGACTGTCCGGGTCAGGAGTTTGCGATAAGGCTGCAATCGAAGTGCAAATCAGTGAAGTGGTAAGACCGATGAAGTGAATAATCCTAATCATGTTGTTGTTTTAAAAAAGATAAAACCATCGCCATGGCACCCAAACAGGCGACCAGGGTGGCGCCTGAATAAAGGAGTGCCAATTTCGCATGGCCCGTCCTCCACAGGTCGATTGTCTCCAGACTGAAGGTGCTGAACGTGCTGAATCCACCACATAGGCCAATGCCCAGCAACAAGTACCACATTTGGTCGTGGCCGGTCTTGTCTCGACCTAACCACACAACCACCAAGGCCAATATCACTGTAGCAGCTGTGTTGGCGAAAAATGTTGCCCATGGAAAAGTACCCTCATCACGCGGTAAGATCATGGACATTCCGAATCGCATCAGTGAGCCAATGCCGCCACCAATGAATACAGCAAGGTAATTCATGGTCGAGGATTTGACAGCGGTCCTGCTACAAAGTAATACTCGTCATTTCGGTTGAAATGTCCGATAAAATCTGATGAACTCAAAGCTCGACTTTTATCTAAAAATCTATCCACAAGCCAAAGACCCATCTCTTTTTCCCGAAAAAAGGAAAAGACATCTTCAGGCCGAGTTCCATAGTGCTCGCTTGCACCCAGTCCGCATTCGAATAGGATGACAGGTTTGTTTTCTTTGATGATCCTTTCTGCTCCGCGGAGAACCGGCAATTCTCCTCCTTCGACATCAATTTTAATGAATCCCACTTTTTGATCGGGTCCAATCAAATCATCCAATTTGCTTTTGACTACGGTCAATAATTCGATTTCGGGCTTGTCCGTGGCATAGGTGCGTTGCAAAATTCCGCTGTAGGCCGGAGCGTTGCGGACATAATTGAATTTGGTGGTACCCGCACTATCGCTTAAAGCACTTGTGTTGATATCCACCTTCGATCCATACTTCTTCTCGAGTGCCGTGGCCAGCTCGGGTATAGGCTCGAACGCCCAAAACCGACCTTCGGGATTAGCTGCAATCATCAAATCCAGGATTTCGCCTTTGTGGCAGCCAATATCCACGCATCCCATGCCCGGTTTTATGGAATGACAAATGATTTTCTTGGTCAGCCGGTCGTATTTCAGGTTTTTAGTCAAGTCCAAGTGAAGCCATTGGAGCGTTGACCGAATGATGTTCTTAAGCCCGTCTTTCACTCGAACTTTTTATTGCTTGATGAAAGAAAGGGTGCGACCGACATCGCCCGAGGTTGTGTTGAGCAGGTAGTAACCTGCGGGCAAGTCGGCTAATCGTAAGTCTTGCCTTGGGGCACTGATGCGCACCGTTCTTAGCGTGCGACCGCTGAGGTCAACGATTGAAACCAATGATCCCAAAGGCGCGTTCCGCAGCGTGATGGTTTCCGCGGCAGGATTCGGGAATAGGGTCACTTCTGCCAACGGAGCAGCCTCATCAACTTGAATTTGACCGGGTATCAGTCCCGACCTGAAGTTTTCCAGCACATAGCGCATCATGTCCTTTTGTTCCTGCGTGAACATGTTCTGGCAGCTTTCCTTGCTGTAGTCCATGTAGTTCTCTATCATGTCGTTGAAGTCAACAGGTGCATCCGTACAGGTATTTGCGTTGAGGTTGCACTGATAGTTGTCTGCGGCTGCACAATTGGGTGTGTCTGCCAGTCCGTCATCAGCATTGCAACCATTGAAAAAACCATCACCCCATATATGGCGAAGGCCAAAATAGTGACCCGTTTCGTGCACCAATGTGCGCCCCAAGTTGTTGTCTGTCACACCATCTTCATCAGCAGCGGGATTATTTCGGCCGACAGTGGAATAATGGACAATGACACCCGACACGGCAGCACTTGGCTCGGCACTATTAGCAGGCCAATTGGGCGTACCATTAGGCGGATAAGCCAATCCGAATATTTGACCAAACAAGCTGGGTTCGATGTTGCAGACCCACACATTCATGTAGTGTTGGGTGTCCCATGCATCGCTTCCTCCTTGATCCGAAAATTTCACGTAGTCCAAAGTGTTTTCTTGGGAAAAAATATCCAATTGCCAGCCGCTCTGCGCTGTCTCCGTGCGCACAATTCCGTTGGTCGGGTTGCCTTGCGGATCGATGGTAGCAAGGTGAAATTCTATTTCTACATCGGCCGCCACGGGCAAAAACTCAGCCCTGGTTTGGTCGGCATTAGTGTTGAGTCTTCGATAATCCTCGTTGAGCACTTCAATTTGAGAAAAAATGACTGAGTCCGGAATGTTTTGACTTTCTGTGTTCCAAACCACATGAAACACAACCGGAATATGATAGACAGTTTGGACGCGTTCGGACTGTGAGCTGCTTTCGCGCACCCAGCCATTGTAATCAGCAGCTATTTGGGCTGCGCGCTCGGGCTGTTGCGTTTTGATGGCGCCCAACCAATGGTCAAAGCCGCAATTGTGCGTGATTTCTTGAGCGGACAATTGACTGCTCGCAATCATGAGAGACATCAGGATGAAAATTCGCTTGTGCAGTGGCATTTTGGATAATTTGGCCGCAAAGTAGAAAATCCTTGAAGAACCCATTCAACCAACACGGCCGTCCGGATGCACTCGGCTGGCGCAGAAAGTGGTATGACATCATTTTTTTGGCAGAAACCCCGGCCGGCAAGCGCTTCGACTTGCTCCTGCTTTGGCTCATCACCCTGAGCGTGGTGACCGTGATGCTGGAAAGTGTGGAGTCCGTGCGGGTTCAATTCGGCCATTGGTTTCTCATCATAGAGTGGGTGCTCACCATCCTGTTCACTCTTGAATATGTCATGCGAATAATAACTGTCCGGAACCCCATGGGTTATATGTTTTCGTTTTTTGGTGTGGTAGATTTTCTTGCCATTTTGCCCACTTATTTCACATTGGCATTTGCAGGAACAGGTGCCTTCCAAATTATACGCATTTTGAGATTGCTGCGCATTTTCAGGGTGTTGAAAATGGTCGGCTTTCTGCGTGAGGCGGCCCTCATCAGGATTTCTTTGATTCAAAGCCGAAGAAAAGTAACCTTGTTTTTCTTAACCATTCTGACCATTGCGGTTCTGATGGGCACGGTGATGTACGTTATCGAAACCGGAACCAAAGGCTTCGAGTCAATTCCTCAGTCTGTCTATTGGGCCGTAGTGACCTTGACCACAGTGGGTTTTGGGGATATAGTGCCTCAGACAGCCTTGGGCCAATTTATGACTGCCATTTTGGTCGTATTGGGTTATAGCATCATTGTGGTTCCCACGGGTATTGTCTCGGCCGAGTTTATTCGGGCCGAGATTAAAGAAGAAATCCGGACACATCACGAAGTGGAATGCAGCGGTTGTGGCAAACAGGTGCATGCGATTGAAGCAAAATTCTGCGCAGACTGTGGCACGGCCTTGCACTATCGCCCTGACGAAATCTGACTCACTCCCACCAGCGGTCGCGCAACTTATCCACGTACTCGTTGACTCGAGTTTGATTGGGTATTTCGATATAGTCCGGCACGGAAAAACCCAATTTAAAAAACGCCTCAACATAGAAGTCAGCTATGCGATAGAGCCCCACTCTGAAGCCGCCATGGACGCGCGAAGCCACAAAAACAGATTCATCGCGCACCAACAAATACTTTTGGGCCATGTTTAGCTTTTTGAATGCTTCGAGGGTCATGCGAGGGCAAAAAATCTCACTGCAAACTTCGCTGATTGTGTTGTTGTTCGCATCGGGACCATTGGCAGCGCAGGTCAAGCGCTATCCGGTTGACTTGAAGTGGACGTTGATTTCGGACACCCTGCCAACCATCCCTGCACGGGTGCCGGGCAACAACATGATGGCCCTTGAGACAGCCGGCTTGATTCCCGACCCGATGGTGGGCGACAATGAAAGCCGATTGCAATGGATAGCCAATCGTGATTGGACTTTTCGTTCCGAACCATTCGAAATCCCTGACAGCATTTTTTACAGCGGTTCGGTGCGCATGTTCCGCTTCCCGAGCATTAGCCCGGGCGCTGAGGTTTTTCTCAATGGCCGTTCGTTTTGCTCGTGCGAAAGTGCCTTTGAACCATGTTGGGAATTTGACCCCCAAAACATGTTTCAAGCCCGGGACAATGTGTTGGAAATTCGATTCAAATCACCGACCCGCCATGCCGATTCATTGATTGGCAGACAGCCTCATCCCTTGCCCGGTGATGCTTCGAGGGCTGTGGTGCGCAGACCGCAGTATCAGTTTGGCTGGGACTGGGCTCCGCGCTTGTTGGCGGTGGGCTTGGGTGCTGTGCCTGAGATGGTGGTTTTTGAGAGCGCCATTTTAGAGTCGGCATCGGTCCAAACCCGCAGTTTGGCCACGGACCGCGCAGATTTGGTGCTGAGGGCGCGTGTTTTTTCCTTGTCAGGCAAATCCAAGCTGAGAATATCGCTCTGTGATTCCGCAGGCCATGTGTTGGTCAAAAAGGAGTTCAAAACCAAGAACGAAGTCAATCTGAAAATACCGTTCAGCATCTCGCATCCGCGCCTTTGGACCACGCACGACTGCGGTGTTCCTTTTGTTTACAATGGAATGGTGAAGGTGGAGGAGATTTCCAAAGATCATGTTTGGCTGCTTGATTCTTTGCATGTGACTTTTGGTATCCGTACAGCGGAGTTGGTCAGGGAAAAAGACAGACCGGGCGAGACTTTTTTCTTCAAACTCAATGGTGAGCGTGTGTTTGCGCGCGGGGCCAACTATGTGCCTCAGGACATATTTCCCGAGCGCGTCAGCCCCGCCCGCTACCGCGAATTGCTGCTGATGGCCCGCGATGCCAATGTCAACATGCTGCGCGTGTGGGGCGGAGGGCTTTATGAGCGCGATTTGTTCTATCACCTCTGTGATTCGCTTGGCATCATGGTTTGGCAGGATTTCATGTTTGCCTGTGCCATGTATCCGGGCGACAGGGATTTTGCCCAAAAAATCAAGTCCGAGGCTGACTACCAAACTTGTAGGTTGGCAGCTCACCCGAGTGTGGTGGCGTGGTGCGGCAACAACGAGGTGAGCGAAGGCTGGCACCGATGGGGCTGGCAAGCCGGGCTTTCGGCCAAAGAAAAAAAAGCCGTGTGGAAGTCCTACAGGTTGATTTTTCAAAAAGTCCTGCACACGGCAGTCAAGCAGAACACCCGGCAGGCCTACATAGAATCGTCACCCGCTCTGGGCCGAGGCGACCCCAAATACACCACCCGCGGCAGCGTACACAATTGGTGGGTGTGGCACGATGCGGCTCCATTCGAAAACTACTTGGAACAAGTGCCGCGCTTCATGGCAGAGTATGGTTTTCAGTCTTTTCCGGCCAAGGCCACGCTCGATTCGGTGTTGAACCCCGATGACTTGAACATCTACAGTGATCCCATGCAGGCGCATCAGAAGCACAGCCGCGGCTTTGACCTGATGGGCCAATACCAAGACCGCTGGAATCTGAGGCCCAAAAATTTTGAGGCGGGCATGTGGCTGAGCCAAATCGTCCAAGCCGAGGGAATTGGGATGGGTATCAGGGCACACCGCACGGGGCAGCCCTATTGCAGCGGATCGCTCATTTGGCAATTCAATGATTGCTGGCCCGCTGTGTCATGGAGTATGGTGGACTATTATCATCGCCCCAAGGCATTGTACTACAGGGCCAAGCGCGACTTTGCCCCGCACATCATCATGCACCGTGAGCAAAACGATAGTTTGTTTTTTCACTTCATCAGTGATACGTCTTGGCCTGCCCAATTCCGGGGCATGGCCTCTGTCACCACTTATCACGCTTATGGAGAGATGCTGCACGAGTGGATTTTGCCCTTGGATACACCACCGACAGCAACCAACACCATCTTTCTGAGCGGTCCGAAGTCAGATTTTTTTCCTGCGCGCAAGCCTGATCAATGCTATTCGGTCATTGAGTTGGCTGTGGGGGCAGGGGAGACCTACCTGCAGAAGTACGTCATTTTCCACGGCCATCCCGGCTTGTTTGACCTCAGTCCATCGTTGCTCAAGATGACACAGGTGGGCAATGGCGATTCTTGGATTATTCTGCTTGAATCCACGTCTCCCGCCCGTTTTGTGGAGTTGAAGGCAAATGTGCCCGGCCGCTGGTCTGACAATTTTGTGGATGTGGTGCCGGGCCATCCTGTCTATCTCCTTTTCACACCTGATACCTATACGGCCAATCCGCAATTCACTTGGATTTCGCTCTATGAAGTGATTCAGGGGGGCAAAATCCCGGAGTGAACAAATCCACGGATGTGTGCAATAAATGTCACCTCGGGCTGAAGGGCTGAAGGAT
>Ga0169931_10001506_pt1 | contig 38404 bp, 31 predicted proteins | sample Kivu_15m_20L_FD_129675 | JGI IMG/M metagenome (GOLD analysis project Ga0169931, IMG submission 129675) | Freshwater microbial communities from Lake Kivu, Western Province, Rwanda to study Microbial Dark Matter (Phase II) - Kivu_15m_20L... | ecosystem: Environmental > Aquatic > Freshwater > Lake... | reverse complement strand
TTTTGAGGGTGTGCCCGGTGTCTGCAACGTCATCAACAACCAAAATTCTTGCAAAACGAAGCTCAACCAAGTCAGGAACTGGGGGCAGGATCATCGGAACAGGAAGACGCTCATCGACCCCTGTATAGAACTCGACATTCATGGTGTAGAGGTTCTTCACGGCCAGGGCGTACCCGAGTGCGCCAGCAGGCAGCAACCCACCTCGGGCTATGGCGAGAATGAGGTCGGGTTCGAAGCCAGAGTCTGCGATCTGCTGGGCAAGCTCTCGGCTCGCCGTCCCGAATACTTCCCATGTCATGATTTCGCGCTCAGTCACCTATCGGAAATTAGTGCCTCGCCATGCTGAGAACCGTTTCTTCAGACAGAAAGTCAATTTGGCCGACCGCTCGCCAGGGCTCAAATCAGTGACTAGTCTCTCCGTTCAGTTGGCTCTGTCTGGATTCGTCCCGACACAAGGGTCATGGCAACAAGGGGGATCCATGAGACACCGCACCAAGCGTGCACGGGCTGCTTCAACAGTCGGTGCCGTCGTCATTGCATTTTCACTCATCGCCACAGCGTGTGGCGGTAGTGATTCGTCAGATTCAGGAGGCGATAGCGACACGACAGCTGCGCCTGTTGAAGATGTGACGCCGGTTCCGGGCGGAACCTTGATCATCGCTGGTGAAGCTGATGTGTCGAACCCATGGACACCTGCTGCCATCCAGTGTGATTCGTACTGCCAGCTACGCGCTCGGGCGTTCTACGACCCCATCGCAATCGTTGGCGAGGATATGGAAGTACAGGGCTGGCTCGCCGAGAGCATTACTGCAAATGCAGACAGCACAGTGTTCACCATCAAGGTGCGCCCAGGAATTTCGTTCACTGACGGAACTCCCGTCGATGCAGCAGCACTGATGTACAACCTCAACGCGTCGAGCGGCGGACTTCTCATCAAGCCAGCCACCAAAGATCTCGCTCGTAATGCAGACGGCACTCTCGCCATGGAAAAGATCGATGACCTGACGTTCACCATCGCGACCGGCAAGGAGGGCGACGCCGCGTCACCACTTCCGTGGCCAACATTCCCTCTCGCTTTCACCACGCAGCTAGGTCTGATCGCCTCCCCCGCGTGGCTTGAAGCAGTCAAGGCCGGAACCGCGAAGCCAGACCAACCGATCGGCTCGGGTCCATTCTCCTATGTGAGTTACGCCCCTGGCGATAAAATGGTCGTGAAGAAAAACCCGAACTACTGGGTGAAGGACAAAGACGGAGTTCAACTTCCGTACCTCGACCAAATCGAATTCCGCGTCATAACCGATTCCAAAGTTCGCCAGTCGGCACTTGAGTCTGGCGAAGTCGACCTCATGGCCACCTCGGACGCAAATGCCATCAAGCCTCTGTCAGAAGGCAAGAAGTTCACATGGACGAAGCAAGAGAAATACGCCGAAATCGGGTATCTGTTGCTCAATCTCTCGAAGAAGGGTCCACTACAAGACCGAAACGTTCGCTGTGCACTCGGAATGGCCGTTGAAAAGACCGACCTCATCGCAGCAACCGCCGCCGGCTTCAATGAGCCCGCTAGTGGAATGATGTCCCCAGGACAAGAGGGTTATCTCGAGGACAACGGTGCACCGCAGTACGACGTCGAGGGCGCAAAAAAGCTCATCGCCGATTACGAAGCGGCGAACGGTGACGTGAAGATCATCTACTCGACGACAACGACCGCAACGAACCTTCTCCTTGCACAGTACCTGCAGACTGCTTGGACTGCAATCGGCGTGGACACAGAAGTTGTTCAGATCGAGCAGTCAAAGTTGATCACCAACGCCCTCACGGGTTCGGAAGATTTCGAAGCCTTCGGATGGCGTAACCATGCGGGCCTTTTCGTGGACCAACAGAATTTCTGGTGGAACGGAAATGGTGCCAACCCTCCAGGTCAGTTGGCCCTCAACTTCGGACGCCTCAATGACCCGGTCATCAACGATCTGCTTGCGAAGGCACGTTCAGAAGCCGACCCAGACGTTCGTCGTGGCTACGCCGAAGACATCAACCGTCAGTTCGGCAAAGAATGTTGGACATTGCCCCTCTCGTACACAAAATGGGCCATCTTCTCGAAGCCTGAAGTGAAGGGCATCGGCATGACGCCAACCCCAGACGGAACGTCGACCGCACGCGACGGTGCAGGCTTCCCAGGTCAGGTGTACACCCACGCTCTCTTCAAGACAGCTGGCTGATCTACCCCACACCGCACACTGAGGGGAACCGACGACGACAGTCGGTTCCCCTCAGTGAATTCACCATCACGTAGAGGACATCGGGGAGGCTCGAACAGTGCGTTACGCGCTCCAAAGACTTGGGCAATTCGTCCTCGTGTTTCTCATCGTGACCTTTATCATCATGGTGGTCACTCGAATTGGTTCCAAAGACCCCGCCCGCGATCTTGCTGGCGGCTTGGTTGCCCAAGAACAGGTGGACCAAGTTCGCGAGCTGTACAAGTTGGACCAACCGTTCGTGGTGCAGTACGGATACTGGATGAAGAATCTGGTGACACTTGACTTCGGGTACTCCTACGCTCAAAACCAATCGGTGAATGACATGCTGAAGCAGCGTTTGTTGCCATCGCTCTTCATCGGCATTTGGGCGATGTTCATCGGACTTCTTCTCGCAGTACCCGCCGCCATCTACTCGGCGTACAGACGAGACGGTCTTTTCGACAAGTCCATGTCAACGACATCATTTGCGTTTCTCTCTATGCCACCGATAGTCATCGCTGTACTTCTCTCATTCTTCATCGGTGTGAAACTCAAGTGGTTCCCCGTCGACTCCGACTATGTCGCGTTATGGGACAACCCGTGGCAGCACTTCAGGAATTTCATTCTGCCCAGCTTCACTCTCGGTCTCGGCCTGTCAGCGGTGTGGACTCGCCTTCTCCGCGCAGACCTCATCAACACTCTGCAAAGTGATTTCATCATGTTGGCCCGAGCAAAAGGTATGTCACCACGGCGCATTTTGTGGGTGCATGCACTCCGCGCATCCGCTCTCTCCCTCATTACGAGTATCGCTATCCAGATGGGTGGGCTCATCGGTGGTGCTGTCGTTGCGGAGCAGTTCTTCGCCATGCCAGGCATTGGAGACCGACTGGTGTTCGCCATCCAACAAAATGACCTCCTTGTCGTGCAGGCCATCACCGCACTCCTCGCCATAGTTGTGGTCGCCGTCAATCTTCTCGTCGACCTCTTTTATGCGGTGATTGACCCGCGTATCCGTCATGCAAGGGCGATCAAATGAGTGGCGTCACAAAGAAGCGTGACTGGTCAACTGTGCTCGCTGCCACTTGGCTAATCGGTCTCACCATCCTCGCCTTTGCCGCTGACTACCTGCCCTTCATTCGCGGTTACGCCGAGTCTTCACCGGAAGGATTCGCGTTCAGCAAAGAGCCGTTCACGTCATTTCTGTTCGGTAGCGATCAACTTGGTCGTGACGTTTTCGCTCGGTGCATCTATGGCGCACAGATTTCTCTTCGGATTGCCCTGTTCTCCATCATTATCGGCACCGTCGTTGGCGGCATTCTGGGCATGGTTGCTGGATTCTTCGGCAAGGCATCAGATCGGGCCATCAGCGCATTCACCGATGTGATGCTCGCCTTCCCACCGATCGTCATCGCCATTCTCGTCACAGGACGATTCGACGCCCTGCGCAAGAACAGCGAGGCATTCTCCTGGCTCTCACGCACATGGTCCATCACATTCGTACTGTCGATTCTTGCAATTGCTCCCTTGGCACGAATTGTGCGCGCACAGACGCTCAGCATCAGTCAACGAGAGTTTGTCCTGGCAGCCCGAAGTCTCGGAGCAAGAAACGGACGAGTTCTGGTCCGCGAGATTCTTCCCAATCTTGTACCGGCGATGGTGTCGGTCATTTTCACCGGAGTAGCCGTGTTGTTGATTGCCGAGGGTGGGCTCGCGTTCCTGGGTTATTCGATCGAGTTGCCCACCCCTACGTGGGGCCGTCTCATCGCGGAGAACCGAAACTTCATTCGTGAAGCCTGGTGGGGAACGATCATGCCGTGTGTGATGTTGTTTGCAACGGTCTTGTCGTTCAACGTGCTCGGAGATCGCATTGCCCGCCGATTCGACATCAGAGAGGCTGCGCTGTGAGCGAGTTCCTCGAAGTGAACGATGTGTTCACACATTTCGAAACGGCTCGTGGACGCGTACGCGCTGTCGACGGTGTGTCGTTCACTCTTGAGCGCGGCAAGACCTTGGGAATCGTTGGCGAAAGCGGATCAGGAAAGACGATTCTGTCGCGCACCATCATGGGACTTCTTCCAACCCGAGGAACTGTTCGGGGCGGAACGATTCGATACAAGGGTGAGGAAACACAAGGTCGCACACCCTCTGAGATGCGTGATATCTGGGGCAAGCAGATGGCCATGATCTTTCAAGACCCGATGTCATCGCTCAACCCGCTCATGAAAATCGGCATGCAGATTGCGGAGCCGCTCATTCACAACCTCGACATGCCGAAAGACCAAGCGCTCGCAACCGCCAAGAGGCTGCTCGACGATGTGCGAATTCCGGAATCTGAGAAGCGCCTCAATCAGTACCCACATGAGTTATCTGGGGGCATGCGACAACGCGTGATGATTGCGATTGCGCTTGCATGCGGGCCGAACTTGTTGCTCGCCGACGAACCGACCACCGCCCTTGACGTGACTGTTCAGGCACAGATCCTCGACTTACTGCGAGAGCAGCGTCAAGACCGCTACATGTCGATGATTCTCGTCACTCACGATCTCGGTGTTGTCGCTGGACACACTGACGAAATTGCAGTGATGTACGGGGGGAAAATCGTTGAGAAGGCTCCCACTGATGTTCTCTTCAAGAACATGCTCATGCCTTACACGGCGGCACTGCTTGAGAGCATTCCAAAGATGGATCGACCAAGCCATACGCGCCTGACCACCATTCCTGGCCGACCGCCCGACTTGGTGTCGCCCCCATCCGGTTGTCGATTCGCCCCTCGCTGCCCTGCTGCACAAGAGCGTTGCCACTCTGAGGAGCCCCCGTTGTCATCTGCAAGTTCTCCAAATCACGTATACGCGTGCTGGTATCCAGTCGGGTCACCCGTGTACCGAGAGGCCATTGAACGTCGAGCGAAGGAAATTGTCTGATGGCCGGCACCGGGAAAGCACATCTTCGCTCGGGCGAGGCACTCCTGCGTGTCGAAGATCTGGTCGTTGAGTTTCCTGTTGGACGAACCGGCCTCAAAGTCAACGCGGTGTCCGGAATCAGCTTGGATGTGATGCAGGGCGAAACTCTTGGCATTGTCGGAGAGAGCGGATGCGGCAAGAGCACCACTGGTCGAGCAATCATGCAACTCCCTTCACCAAATTCCGGGGCGGTCGTCTTCAATGGGCAAGACCTCACGCAATTATCCGGTTCAGACATGCGCGAGGCGCGGACAAAAATTCAAATGATCTTCCAGGATCCGATCTCAAGTCTCAACCCGCGGCGCAAAGTACGAGACATCGTGAAAGAGCCCCTTGACATTTGGAAGCGCGGAACAGCTGCCGAACAAGATGCGCGAGTCGACAAGGTTCTCGAAGATGTCGGCATTGACCCACAGCGTGCAGCCGAAAGCCAGCCGCACCAGTTCAGTGGTGGACAGTGTCAGCGCATCTCAATCGCTCGTTCACTGGTACTTGATCCCTCCCTCATCATTTGTGATGAGCCGGTTTCAGCACTTGACGTCAGCGTGCAGGCACAGGTTCTCAACTTGCTCGAAGATTTGAAAGCCACATATGGCCTGACTTTGATTTTCATCGCACACGACCTTGCAGTCGTCAAGAACATCAGCGACAGAGTCGCAGTCATGTATCTGGGCAAGTTGTGTGAAGTGGCGACGTCGGACGACGTGTACCGACGACCCGCACATCACTACACAAATGTGCTCCTGGACAGCATTCCGGTTCCAGACCCGAGTCGACCTGTAGCCCACGGACGCATCGAGGGTGAACCGCCATCGCCGGTACTCCCACCCTCAGGATGCAGATTCCACACCAGGTGTCCTGCAGCGACAGATCGCTGCCGCAACGAGGAACCACAGATGCGCGATGTTGGCGACAATCACTTTGTCGCGTGCCACCACCCAGCGTGGGGTGGCGATGCTCCGGTGTCAATCACCCGTTGAGGTTGGTCGCGTTCGCGCGCGCATGGACGCTTCCATCTTGTCCCGTACTTCGCTCGAATACGACGCCATCACCTGTTGTCGGTTCTCCAGGTCAATGGCTGCTTGCATTCCGGGAATCTCCAGTGCCGTCCACATGGCCTCCTTCGTCAACCCCACGCCGACAGCAGTATTCAAGATGATCTCCTCTGCCTTTCGGTAGGCCGCGTCGAGAAGCACATCATCTGGCACGACATCGACGACCAACCCCACGTTCAACGCTTCAGATGCATCAAAGGTGCGTCCGGTGAGCATCAGTTCTTGAGCTCGTGCGGCACCGATAAGGCGTGGAAGCAGCCAACTCGTACCGATGTCACAAGCTGACAATCCGACGCGGATAAATGCCGCACTAAAAGACGACGACTCTGCCGCCAAGCGCACGTCAGATCCAAGAACCAAAGCGAATCCGCCGCCTGCCGCAGGACCATTCACCGCCGCTATCACTGGTTGGGGAATGGACCGAAGATGAGGGATAAGCGATGCAATGTGCTTCTGAGTCGCAAATGAGCGTTCCATCTGGCCAGCGCCGGCAGCACCGGGAGCGTCGCCGTATCCGCCTAGGTCGAGACCTGCGCAGAAACCTCGTCCAGCTCCTGTCAACACCACCACGCGAACGCCACGATTCATAGCGACCTCGTCCAGCACCTCGTGCAGACCCGACACCAACTCGGCAGTCATCGCGTTCAGTCGAGACGGACGATTCATCGTGATCTGGAGCACCCCCTCACGCGGACGCGAGAGAACCAACGGAGATGGATCGTGTGCTTCGACGACAGCCATAGATACATCGTGTCACGCCAGCCGGCCGTGCTCACACCCCCGATGTACCGTGAGGATCGTGCAGTATCCGAGTGTCGCGACAATGTCCGTGCTTCGCAATGGTCGCAACGATCCAACAACCCTGATTGGCCCCGATCACGTCTGGCGCGCAACCCACACACCCGAAGGTCCCGGCGTCATTCATGTCCGCCGAGTCGGCGACAATGTCGACATCACAGTTCACGGCCCAGGCGGTGCGTGGCTCGAGCGGCAATCGGCGTCTTTGCTCGGTTGCAACGACCAGTCGCCACTCATCGACACTCCCTCCGAAGCAGTTCGTAACGCACAACGGCGTCACCGAAACGTGAGAATTGTCCGCAGTGGAACTGCGTATCACGAGATGATTCCGGCAGTTCTCGGACAACGCGTAACGGCCAGTGAAGCAGCTCGGCAATGGCGCGAACTGAGCATGACCTACGGTACGAAATTCCCGGAACATGGCATTGAGCTGTGGAGTCCGCCAGACCCGTTCACACTGGCTCGCCTGCCCTACTACGAGTTCCACCAATTCGGCATTGAACGCCGTCGAGCGGAAACGCTACGCGTCGTTGCTCGTCACTTCGAACACCTCTCGTCGTTGTGCCACTTCAGCGGCACGCCCAGTGAAGCCACCAACCAACTCACCCTCTTGCCCGGCGTCGGACCTTGGACTGCAGCAGTTGCCGGCTTCGTTGCCTTTGGCGATGCCGACGCAGTTGCGGTCGGAGATTTCCATCTGAAGAACATGGTGGCGTATGCATTGACGGGTCGGCACCGTGGCACCGACGCTGAAATGCTTGAGTTGCTGGAGCCATTTCGACCACATCGTGGACGCGTCATCCGTTGGTTGTCTCTCGACGGTTGGAGTGCCCCGAAGCACGGTCCTCGTCGGCGTAATCTGTCTATCGCCCGCTTCTAGGGTGTCTATGCCACTTCTCGCTTCTCTTCATCTCCGTGATGACGTGGCAACTCATGACCCATTATGGGCTCGTGCTCTGCGACGCGGCATGTTTGCTTACCTCCTCACTCGGGTGTTCGTGTTGCTCGGTGGAGGCATTGCGATCACGTCCTGGGCTGTGCAGGAGAAAGAAAAAGGTCGTCCACCCGAGACGGGCTTTTCGAGCATCGCAAAGTTCCTCGACATGTGGGATGGCCACTGGTACATGGATGTCGTCCGCATGGGCTACCCCAGAGACATCCAAGACAACGTCACTTACTTCGTCTCAGATGCGCGCGCGGCATTCTTCCCCCTTTATCCCCGCATCGTTTATTACATCGACAAGGTGCTCCCAGGCGGACCTGTGCCGACTGCCCTACTCGTCAACTTCGTGCTCGGTGCACTGTTCATTTACCTTGCTGGTCGAATAGCGCTCCGACTGTTCGACGTGAAAGTTGCCGAGAAGGCGATGGTCGTACTCTGCCTATTCCCCGGCAGTTTCGTGCTGTCCTTCGCCTATTCAGAAGCGACATTGCTTGTGCTCGCCAGTCTTTGTCTCATTGCCCTCACCGAACGAGCGTGGTTGTGGGCGGGAGTATTCGCTGGCTTGGGAAGTCTTGCGCGACCAAATGGACTTGCTCTCGCCGTAGCTTGCGGTGTTGCCGCAATAATTGCCATTCGTGAGAGACGAGAGTGGTCATCACTTGTGGCACCGTTGCTCGCACCAACCGGGTTCATTGGCTTCATGTTGTTCCTCCGACACCACACTGGCGAGCCTTGGGCATGGTTCAGGGTGCAGAACGAGGCGTGGGAAGAAGGTACAAGTTTTGGTCTGACTGCAATTCAAAGAGTCGCCGATTTCGTCGTTCATCCGGTGTCATCTCCCACAAGCATGATGACGGTCTTTTCGCTCGTGCTCATGGGCATCATGATCTGGGCGGCCAAGAGACACCGTCTACCAGTGCCCCATGTCGCTTACAGCGTCGTTGTACTTGCGTTGATGCTCATACCTGAGACAGTCACCGCTCGCCCTCGTTTTCTTTTCACCGCGTTTCCACTGTTGTTGGCGTGCGGAGCATTGATGCGAGACGAAGATGGCGATCGCTGGCTGGTCATCGTGGCCATCTTCTCTGCCGGTCTTGTATGCGTGTCGGGTCTGTATGGGGTCTACGGAATCATCCCGTGACAAGTGGCGAGTGTTCCTACTCGCCCTCGTCGCCGCGGTCCCAACCTTTGCACTCCATGTCGGCGAATTGAACGCTGACACCAAGCTGTACTTGACATCATCCCCTGGGCATCTTCTCTCAAACGCGGTGCATGCGTGGGACCCAAGTCAGTTTCTCGGATATGTGCCGCACCAGGCTGTTGGATATCTCTGGCCGATGGGACCATTCTTCTGGCTTGGCGACTTCCTAGGTGCTCCAGATTGGTTAATGCAGAGGCTCTGGCTCTCTCTCATCTTCACCGCTGCCGGCACAGGTGCATACTTCTTCCTTCGCCGACTCGGGTTTCGAGTCGATGGTGCGACTGCTGGCGCCTTGTGTTTCCAGGTCACGCCCTATGTACTGAGTTACCAGTCGCGAACTTCTGTCATGTTGCTGCCGTGGGCGGCAGTGGGTTGGCTTGCGCTTGTCAGTTCACGTGGCGCACGAACACGTTCGTGGATACACCCACCCCTCGTCGCACTTCTTGTTTTCACCGTGGGCGGCATCAATGCCACTGCATTGATCTTGATCGCACCTGTTGTTCTCATCGTGGCACTTCATCAGAAGAAGCAGGCCCCAATATCAGTGGTCTATACGTTCCTGTGGCGTTCTGCGCTGCTCAGTGCTCTGTGTTCGACGTGGTGGATATCAATGCTCGCAATTCAGGCACGCTTCGGGGCCGACGTGTTGTCATACTCAGAGACCCTCGAAGCTGTCTCATCAACATCGACAAGCTTCGAAGTGCTCCGCGGCATGGGTTACTGGCTGAACTATGTGGTGTCCGGCCCCCATTACGGAACCTCCGCTGCGATAGGTCTCATCTCCTCGCCCACAGCGCTCATTGCAAGCAGTGTTATTCCAGCAGGAGCCCTTGCCTGGCTCGCGATGTCACGTCACCGTCAAGCGCCTCTAGCAAGCACCCTTGTGGCGGTGGGGCTAGTCATCGCAACCGGCGCGTACGGCATGTCGTCATCTTCGCTCCTCATGCGCTCGCTCTCGAACAACTCTGAGTCAAGCTTGGCACTCGCCTTGCGTAGTAGCACACGTGCAATTCCCGTCGTATTGCTGGGAACTGCAATCGCATGGGCAGGTCTTTCTGAAACGGTTGTCACCCGTATTCGTCGTTCATCTCGTCGATCCACCAGCAACAACTTCGGAATCATTGCTCCAACATTCACCATCGCCGTCCTCTTTCTCTCACTTCCATCTCTGCGATCGACTGGCGTCACAGATGCATCCCTCGAGCGACCGTCAGAGGCACCAGTGTCTTGGGCCCAAACGGCAGCAATCCTCGAATCATCAATATCTCCCACTGCCCGAGTCCTTCAAACACCCGGTCAAGAATTTGGCGCATACGACTGGGGTTTCACGGTCGACCCGGTGTGGCCCACTGTTTCCACGAGGCCATTAGCAAGTCGCGATCTGTTGCCACTAGGTGGCGTGCAGGCAATGGACCAGCTGTATGCACTCGATGATGCCTTACAGGATGGAACCACCAACGACACCGGCATCCGCAACACTTCAGAGCGACTGGGGGCTGGCGCAATTTTTCTTCCGAGCGATCTTGACGAATCGCGCTTCCAAACCACGCCACCAGAAGTTGCGAGACGTGAGACTAACTTGCTCCCAGATCGTGTGGTTCCCGGGCCGCAAGGCGAACACTTGTTGTTACTCAACAGCAAAGTTGGAGTAGCGACAGTTGTGTCCGGGGTGACACAGGTGTCGGGGTCGGGCGATGGACTCGTTGCAGCTGATTCACATGACCTCATCAAAGGGCGGCTTGTCGAATACACAGCGGACCAAGATGACTCGCGCATCACGTCTGCTGCAACTGAGAACATCCCGCTCGTCGTCACAGACTCACATCGCATTCGGGCACGACATTGGCGCACCAGCTACGACACCGTGGGTTATAGCGAAGACGGCACAACCGAATCCGGCCCCCTGGAAGACGACTATGCAGACCGTCGACTCGCACTTTTCCCCTCTGGTGCCAACGACTCTGCTCTGAGCGAGCGCACAATCGTTCGTCAAGAAGGAACCGTCACTGCGGGGGCATCTTCCTACGGCACACCACTTTTGTATTGGCCCGAACATCGTCCGGCAGCTGCCATCGACGGCGACACCTCCACGGCCTGGACAACATCGGCATTCGCAAATCCGACGGGCGAGTTTCTGACAGTTGTCTCCAAGAACCCATTCACAGAGGCCAGACTGATCCAGCCACTTGAGGCGAGTGTCAACCGCTGGATCACTCAAGTGGCGTACTCAGTTGACAATGAGAATTTCCTGACCCTCGATTTGAATAGTTCATCTCGTCGCCCATCGGGCCAGTTGCTCCAACTTGAAACGCCAGCAACAACGCTCACACTCAGAATTGAACTCGTGGACTGGACCAGCGATGGGCCACAAGAGGGTCTCGATGGTGTGGGCTTTGCGGAGGTACAACTGGGCTTTCCTGCAACCCGAGAGGTAACCGAACTCCCGTCTCGCGCACTCATCGCCTCGTCCAGCACACGACCGATTGCATACGAATTCAGCCGTTCACGGGCACGCACCGTCTCTTCATGGAGAGAGGACCCCGAAACATCGCTCTCGCGGAACTTTCTCGTACCGGGCTCAACTTCTTTGCAAGGCGCCGTTCGTGGGTCTCTCGCGCTCGATGCCCGTGAACGCGTGACGGGACCGTGGCTGGGAGCATCCACATACGCAACGAGCCGTTTCACGAGAGACTTCTCCACTGCAGGGTGGAACGCAACAGACGGCAACACTGAAACATCTTGGGTGTCAAAGTCAGGCGTAACCCGTGGCGCCCAACTCAGTTTCCTCAGTACGTCGGCATCGCCTGGCAATATCACACAGCCCATGACCGAGCGTTTTTCACGGATACGAAAGGCCTTACTGTCAGATGGTCGACACACCGAAGTGGTCGCATTTGACAAGACCTCAGGCGTTGGCCGTTTCTCCGCTCACACACTCGTCCCAGGCCGATGGACGCTCACCATCACCGAAGTCGAAGCCGATTATTCGACAGATGGTCGCACCTACCTTCCACTTGCTCGACCAGTCGCAATCACCGAGGTAGTCGCCGATGGAATTGCAGTTGTTTTGCCACAGCTGCCGAGTCGACCGACAACTCTTCCGGTGCTTCTCAATGACCAAGAAATACGACTGAACATGAAATGGTCCGGAACGGTCGAGCGGCCGAAGTATTCCGCGGCCTTTCCGATTACCGCCATCGACGGAGGGCCTGCAACATTCCGCACGACATCGTTGGTTTCGACGGGCATCAGCGTTGACGACGTCGCTCTGACCAATGCGGCCTGGAATGAACAAGACACCACACGTTCAGATGCAATCGGTCTCTCCATGAGTGGCGGGCCAACATCACGCAGAGTTGCCTTTCCTGGATGCGCACGCGAATGCTGGTTCGTCTTTGGAGAAGGCCACAACCGTGGTTGGTCTGCACATCTTGACGGAGACAACCTTGGCGCCCCTCGACAAGTCAATGGTGGCTTCAACGGTTGGCTTCTACCTGCAGGCACTGCGGCAGGATCCATATCTCTGCACTTCGAACCCCAGCGCATACTGACCGCAGGTCTGCTGATCACAGCAGTGACTGTGCTCGCACTTGTGCTCCTCCTCATTCATGGCTTCCGTCGCCATCGGAGCAAGAATGTCGTTGTCATCTACGCGTCACACACACAAAACAAGCCACCGTCAACTCGTCTTGCGCCACGAACAGCGTTCGTCATTGTTGGGGCCGCGAGTGTCGCACTCGTTTCACAACCGGTCTACTTCCTCCCGGCGCTCGCATTACTCGCATTGGTCACTCGACAAGGCCAATCTCAATGGTCTGGTTTCATTTCTGTGCTGTGGGTGCTCTCAAGCTTTGGTCTCTCCCTCCTTCGGATTGTCATCGCCGACCCTCCTATTCGCTTTGATTGGACACAGGAGACGGCTTTCGTCCACTGGCATCTCCTCGCGGCAATAGCGATCATCACGATCAGCGCAAACTCGCCCTATACGAACCAGGCCAATTCAGGTTCCCGAGCGTGAACCAGAACTAGCCTCGATCGGGTGAAGTCACTGCCCGTAACGGCTACCGGCCAGGGCACGCGCGCTCTTCCATTGGATGGCGTCAGAGCCGCTGCTGCACTTCTTATTGTCGTACATCACGTCGCATACGCCGCTGGCGTCACGATGAATGAGGCTTATGGGACCTTTACTGGTCGCATGGACGTAGGCGTGCCGATCTTTTTCGTCCTGAGCGGATTTCTCCTCGCTCGGCCGTTTGTACGTTCCATCCTGAGCGGTGCGCCATCACCGTCACCAAGAGACTTTCTCTGGAAACGATTCCTTCGCATCTTTCCTGCGTACTGGTTGGCTTTGGTCATCATGCTGGCAATCGGCGCAGTGGCAGTGCGTGGACCATCTGGGTTCTTCTTTTCGTTCTTTCTTCTCCACGTGTACCACCCAGATCGAGCTATCTCTGGCATCACCCAGTCATGGAGCCTCGCAACTGAGATCTCGTTCTACGTCTTCATGCCTATCTATGCGGCGATCGTGCGCCGTCTGACACGTCTCTGGACAGTCAACCAACGTGCTCTCGCCATGCTCGCCTCGCTCGCATGCCTCTACGCGTTCAGTGTCGCATTCCGCGTGACTGTTCACGTCCTGAACCCACCATTCGACAACGTCACCCCCTATTGGCTTCCGTCGCTCATCGACATCTTTGCGCTTGGCATCGCTCTAGCAGTGTTACGTGAATGGTCTCACCTCAACGCAGAAGTCGACTCCTTGTGTCGCTCGATAAGCACGCATCCGTGGTTACTGCTGCTCGTAGCGCTTTTTGGCTTCTGGTGGGTAAGTACTCAGTTCGGACTTGCCATAGGTCTTGAGACTTCAACTTTCGAACGAGAGACAATTCGCCAAGGTTTATATGGGCTCATCGGGTTTTTCTGCGTAGCTCCGTTTGCCCTCACTGATATACAAACACGAACTTCGGCGGTTGTGGGTTGGCGTCCCCTCGCCTGGCTCGGTGTCGTTTCGTACGGCGTATACCTGTGGCATCAAATTTTCATCTCAGGCGAGTTTGCAGAAAAGCAGATGCCCTATGACCTCTTCGACGGTGGCATGGCGGACCGACTACTCATCACGATTTCACTGACAGTCGCCATTGCCGCTATCAGCTATTACTTTTTTGAGTCTCCGCTGCTCCGACATTTCGCCAGGCCGTTTGGCAAAGACTCTCCTTCTCGTCGCGATCCGAATTCGGCAGCCCAATGATGACGACCTGGAGGAAGCACATAGCCGTCGCCATTGCGGTATCAGTCGCACTGAGGTTGTGGATGGTGTTGGCGACCAAGGACATTCGAATTTTTGCCGACGGCAAGTTGCAGATTTGGGGCGACGCCTACTTCTATCATCACAGCGCCAACCTCGTCGCCGAGGGCGTTGGTTTCGTGAATCCGTTGAAGTACAACAAGTTTGGAATCGTCACCCAGGCGTCCGATCATCCACCTCTTTTCATCGCGTATCTCGCTGTTTTTTCTCTGCTTGGCCTCAAGTCGATTGTCGCGCATCAGCTTGCAACAGGACTCATCGGAATCATGTTGGTGGTCGCAACAGCCCAGCTCTCACGTCTCGCTTTTGGTGAGCGTGTCGGCAAGGTCGCACTGTGGCTCGCAGTGATGAGCCCACTGCTGTGGAGCTGGGACAAGATGTTGTGGTCTGAGCCGCTCGCGATGCTCTTCGCGGTTCTCACCGTTCTTGTGTCGATACGTACCTTGCACAATGCGACCCCGCTCAATGTCGTTCTGCTTGGTGTCGTCGCCGGCTGCGCAACCTTGTCCCGTGCAGAGTTGTTGCTCTGTGGTCTCTTGTCCATCGGTTTGGTGCTTCTCGTACGCCACCGCTCCATCACTAAATCGTTAGTGGCTGGTGCATGCATGCTCGCCGTCTTGTCACCTTGGGTGCTCTTCAACCTTTCCCGATTTGACGAGACCGTCATCCTTTCAAACGGTCTGGACATCGTGATACCCACAGACAACTGTGCAAGCACATATCGGGGCCCCTTGGTCGCGTATTGGGATATCGCATGCGCTCAAGAGGCCATCGACAGCGCCAAACGCCGGTTCCCGAACGCAGACGAATCGGTGGTGAACGCTGAGATTCGGCGTATCGGCGTGGACTTCATCAGGAATAACAAGCGTCGCGCTGCAGAAGTAGTGGTCCTCAGAGAACTACGTGTGCTGGGAATCTACAAACCACTACAACAGATCCGCCTCGACCATTTTCCGGAAGGGAAAGACCGTAATTTTGCCGTTCTGAGCTGGATGAATTACTACGCGCTCGTTCCATTTGCCATAGCTGGTTTCAGCATGATGATTCGACGCCAAAGGATCCTCGCGCTCATATGTGCAACGCCGATCATCACGGCGCTGGCGGCAGTCGCTATTTCAGCTGGCATCACTCGCTATCGCGCCAGCGCAGATCCGATTCTTCTGATTTTTGCCGCAGTCGCCATCTCATCTTCTGTTGAGTTTGTTGCACGCCAGTGGAAAGCGCCCGTCACGAATGTCTAAGACGCAGGGTCCAGCCAAACAGCAGATACTCAAATCTCTTCGGTGGCGCGTCAACATGATGATTGCGGCCCTGTGCGTCATGCCCCCGCTGTGGAGCTCACCGGGACGTGTCAGCGCAGATACCAAGAGCTACCTTTTTCTCGATCCAGGGCGTCTCCTCTCGCGCGCAACTTCTCTGTGGGATCCTTCTGTCGGCGCGGGAACTGTGGCTCATCAAGTCGCTGGCTATTTGTGGCCGATGGGTCCCTACTTCTGGATAATGGACCAACTTGGGTGTTCTGATTGGGTTGCACAGCGTCTGTGGTGGTCACTACTAGCGCTCTTTGCGTCGTTTGGAATGCTTCGCCTCTGTCGTGTGCTCGGACTGTCCGAGACAGCGGCATTCATCGCTGCCCTCGCATATGCGTTCAGCCCTTATTCGCTTCAGTATGTGGCTCGACTATCAGGCCTGCTCACACCGTGGGCGCTGCTTCCGTGGATGTTGCTGTGTGTCGTGCGCGCGCGCAAGGGGAACACCATTCGATGGAGCCTGATGCTCGGTGTCCTCGTCGCAACTGCCGGATCGGTGAATGTGACCGCCCTTGCAATGGTGTTTGTTGGCGTTGTCACCTGGATGGTGGTCGATGTCGCTACTGGCGTCGTCCATTTGCGACAACATGTCACGCTTCTTGCCGGCTCGATGGCCACCTCGTTGGCCTGTGGTGCGTGGTGGATCACTGCTCTGGTTGTGCAGGGTCGCTACGGGTTACCGATTTTGCGTTACACCGAGACCTACGAAACAGTGGCGAAAGCATCGACACCCCAAGAGATTCTTCGCGGACTCGGGTACTGGTTTTTCTACGGAAACGACCACAGTGGCGCCTGGGTAGACGGCAGCACTCGCCTCATTGGCACAACGCCACTTCTCGCACTCGGAATGCTTGTTGCCACAATGGGCCTCGTCTCTGTCGGTCTCGCGCGCCACCGACATTCACGACACAGTGTCGCCCTTCTGGTGGTGGGTCTCGCAATTGCTGTCGGCGCGAACCCGCAGGGTGCGTCATCTCTCTACGGTCGTCTTTTTGAATCTGTTGTCAACAATGAATCTGGCTTTGCGCTTCGCTCTAGCCCGCGCGCAACGCCAGTTGTGCTCATTGCTCTCGCCGTGTCAATGGGATTCGCCTGGGACCGTTACGCACCCCTCATCAATCGCATTCATGTTCGCCTTGCAACACCTGCAACATTGAGCCTCCTTGCGCTCATGCTTGTTGCACAGAACTATCCATGGATGACAGGTCGATTGCTTACCCCATCGATCTCTCGCAACGAGGTGATTCCCGCGTACTGGAACGACTCTGCCCGCGCAATCGATTCAGCGCCACACAGCGACTCGACCCTCTCACGCACCTATGAACTTCCCGGAGTGGATTTCGCCACCTACACATGGGGTGGCACTATCGACCCTGTTACTCCTGGCCTCACTGATTCTCAGTATCTTGCCCGCGAGTTGGTGCCCTACGGGAGCGATGCGACTGCGGACCTTCTCAATGCGTTTGAGTCACGTCTTCAAGAAGGTCGTTTTGAGCCGTCAGCACTGAAAGACGTTGCGGCACTATTTGGCGCCAACACCGTCACATTCCGAGGAGACGTCCGCTACGACACGTATCGAACACCTAACCCCGGTCGATTGTGGCGTGAGATCTCAATGGCAAGGCTCGATGTCGGCCATGAATCTCCATCCATCCGAACTGAAGACGCCACAACCATTGCTGATGCAACACTTCTTGCCCACCCACGCGCAACATCTTTTCCAACAACTGCGATTCTCCACACAGATCCTCAACCGCTCGTGTCCGTGTCCCGCGTGGCAGATCACACTCGTCTAATTGGTAGTGGAGACGGCGTTATCGATGCCGTGACCGCGCTCGGCAGGAATTCACTCGGCAGCTTCATTTATGACTCCACTGCGAGCCTCTCTCGCGCTCCACTCGGGACACCTGCACGTGTGATCGTGACTGACAGCAACAGACGTCAGTCACGACGCTGGTACTCGGTTGGTTCCAACCTCGGCAGGACCGAGCGAGCCGACGAGGACCGCATCAATGACCCGAGCGACAACCGGCTGATGCCATTCGTCGATGACCATGCAGTTGTCGCAGAGCCTTCTACTCAGTCGGTCTCACTCCTCGTCGGTGACCTCGCCACCGTGTCCGCTTCTGACCATGGACACCCCATCGTGTCGACACCAGAAGACCGACCCGAAAACGCTTTCGATGGCGACCCTGACACTTCGTGGCGCACAGGCATCATTGGCCGCTCGATTGGTCAACACATTGAGGCCACATTTCGTACTCCAGTTAGTGCCGCGAGAGTCACTCTTACTTGGCCACGTGTCGGCAATACGGATCGACGCATCACAAAGGGACGCATTGTTCTCTACGCAGAGAAGTCAAATGTGCAGCGGACTGTGCCCTTCTCTGTCGCAAATTCCGAGAAACCCACCACCGTTGTCTTTCCTCAGACAACATTCAGCCAACTTCGTGTCATCATCGACGACGACACCTTCGGAGTGCGAACCGTCTACGACGGACTTCCAGGAACGGGAATAGCGGAAATTGCTGTTCCTGGTGTTCACAATGAGGAATTCGTCCTGGTTCCGACGCCGAGTAAAGATGCAGCTGAGGTCTCCGACACCTCTTATGTGTTTTCTCGCTGGCGCCTCGACGAAGCAACTCCGAACCGCAACGACCCTGAAGTACGACTCCTTCGGGCCTTCGACCGCTCAAGCGAAATGGAAGTCAAGGTGTCTGGTGTTGTTCGACTCAATGGCAACGTTGAAGATGCAACTCTCGTGAGTGCAACCGGCAATCACCCCATCACTGCCGTGTCCAACCGTCGACTGGCCGGCAGTCCCTACACCACCGCCATGAATACCCTGGACGGTGACACAACTTCTGCTTGGGTGAGCCCTATCGATGAGGCGGTTGGCTCCCGCATTCGATTTAAGGGACTCGCTGCGTCACAGTCAACCACTATCTCGTTTCTTGATGACCCATGGCACTCGCGACCAGAACAAATCGAACTGGCCTTCGACGACAACACGACGACGATCATTGATGTACCCGCAACAGGTGACTCAGTCACTGTTCGACGGCCTACCTCGAGTAGTGCGATCACAGCTTTGACAGTCACGAAAATTACACCTCGGTATTACCCCGATTACTTCACCAGAAAAGAACGTGAACTACCTGTTGCTATATCCGAGGTGCGCACCGGCGACACACAGCCCCTCGCGACAACTGTCACGACCGGTGAGTGCCGCACCGATCTTTTGACCATGAACGACAGTCCAGTGGCGATACGTCTGCTCGCGGACACCAGGGAATCGGCGTCACCATGGGCGGGCGGAGACGTTGCCTTTGAGGGCTGCAACCCTGTCACCCTGACTCCGAGACGAACACGCATCGAATCGACCTCCGGACGCACAACCGGCTGGAATGTGGATCGCATTGTGCTCTCCCCCGTGAATCCGGCGAACAAGCCCGACCCACCCGCGACTGCCCAGATTCTCTCTGCTGAACGCACACGCATCGTTGCTCAAGTCGATACCGAGGGCCCTTTGCTTGTCAGTCTGAATGCCAGCAACAATCGCGGCTGGAAAGCGACATTCAGCAGCGCTGCGGGCACCAACGTTCTCCAAGACTCATTCGTCGCAAACGGATTTGCCCAAGGTGTCATAGCACCCGGAGCCGGAACCCTGACCTTCGAATGGACACCGCAGAAGTGGTACACGAGAGCTATGTGGCTGAGTCTCGTCATGGGATTCATAACGATGTCCGCCCTTGTTCTTCTCTGCCGTCGACGCGTGCCGGCAAGACCGTTGCAGAATGTGAAGATCTCTCGGCATCCCGCTGTCACTGCGTTGGCTCTTCTCGTGTTGGTTGTCGCGACACCTCCTGTTGCCACCATTGTTCTTGCCGTATGTGCTCTCGGATTGCTCTTGACCGGGCACCTGAAGCGACATGTTCTTGTCGTGCTCGCCTCTGTTTCGTATGCAACTCTCACCATATGGACAGTTTCCTCTCAACTTGTCCATCGATATCCGGTGACTCTTGATTGGCCTGGTCGCTTCGACTCGTGGGGTTCACTCGCGTGGATCAGCGTCGGGTTCGTTGCCATCGCTGGCTGGAAGCACGACGGTCCCGAAGATTTTGTCCTCGACAAGTAATCTTCAGAACAATGAGAACCCTCGTCATCCTGCCGACACACCAAGAGGCAGGAAACATCGAGAAAGTGATGCGTCGTCTACGCCAAGCACTTCCAGATGCCCACGTACTAGTTGTCGACGATGCCAGCACAGACGGCACATGTGACACAGCTCGCGCACTGGGCGAAGAACTCGGCAACATCGACGTCATGAGCCGACCCACCAAGAATGGTTTGGGCAACGCGTATCGCACAGGGTTTGAGTGGGGCCTTCAACACCAATTCGACGTTCTCTGCGAGATGGATGCAGACCTCTCACACGAGCCTGAAGTCTTACCCGAGCTCGTGAGCGCTGCCGCAATGGGTGCAGATTTGGCGATTGGTTCGCGATACGTTCCCGGTGGCGCCATTCGGGGATGGCCAAAAAACAGATTGTTTTTGTCTCGCTGGGGTAATCGCTACGTGGCTCTCCTACTTGGGCTTGCCATCAATGACGCCACAAGTGGTTTTCGAGCATTTCGAGCCGAAACAGTGAGACGTTTCGACCTCACCTCCACAACATCAGATGGTTACACCTTCCAAGTAGAAACGACGTATCGCCTCGTTCGTGGCGGTGCGCGAATAGTGGAGATACCGATTGTGTTTCATGAACGAATTGTCGGCGCTTCGAAAATGAGTGGACGAATAGTGCGAGAAGCACTTCTTCTTGTAACGATATGGGGTCTACGCGACATCATTCGCGGTCGACGGGCTTCTCCAACTGTCATCAGTCGCGAAGCCTGACGGGCACCACTTTTTTCAGCCAAGCGGCAAGCGAAGCCAAAGGGTCTCTGGAAGCAAACGAAAAAGTCCGAAGATGAATCGTAAGGCAGCGGGTGTCCAGAGGACCGTGCCATTGCCTCGTATTGCCTTCACGGTTGCGCTTGCGACGGCCTCAGCCGTCGTGGACAGAGGTGCCTTCTTCATACCAGCAGTCATCTTTGTACTCACAAACCCTGGTCGAACGACAAGGAGTGATGCTCCGTGACGACGAAGCTCACCGTCGAGGGCCAATGCGAAACCGTCGATGCCGGCCTTCGTTGATCCGTACACCGCGTTGGACCATCGAACACGCATACCAGCGACGCTGGACAAGAGACAGAGTCGGCCATAACCCTGTTGCTTCATTCGCTCTCCGAGAGCGAGCAGCAACACCATTGTTGCGCCATAGTTCACACTTGCGACAGATGCGGCTGCGACAGGGTCTTTGAGGAAGTCCACTTCTGAGCCCAACAGCGCATGTGCAACAACCACCACATCAAGATCGCCCACTTCATCGACAATCTCATTTACGACCTCCACCATGCTGGAAGCATCCGCACCGTCGAAGCGCACATGATGGATGTTGACCTGACTGTCGTCTCCGAGAAGATTGCTCCATCGTGTCTCTGCTGATTCAATGTCGCGACTCACCAGCACGATGTTTGCCACTCCAGGCTGAATCATCTGCCGAACGATCTCGCAGCCGATATCGCTTGTTCCTCCAAAAAGAACGATGTTCTGCGGAACTCCAAGTCCATTTTTCATGATGCTTCCTCCACGAGCCTGAGCCGGCGTGCCAAATCACTGATCCACAGTCGACGCGGATCCATTTCGTCCCGAATGTTCTTCCACTCATCGAGACGTGGATATGCACGTTCGACCGCGAGGGCCGATACATGTGCGTCTTTGGCCAGATAATGACGCCCACCCGCATCGAGCACCAGCTCGTCAATGTGCTCGAGCAAACCTGGCAACTGTGGCGAACCTGCGGCCAAGTCGAGAGTCAGTGTCCAACCTTCGGTGGGGAATGACATTGGAGCAGCATTTGACTTTCCCATGCGCTTCAAGACGGCCAGAAACGAAGCAACCCCGGCTTCGGAGAATTTCCCGATGACAGCGCGAAGAACATCGACCCTCTCGAGAGGAACGATGAATTGATACTGGATAAATCCATTCGACCCATAGAGGGCGTTCCATTTGCTCACGCCGTCAAGCGGATGAAAAAAAGCCGGAATTGTCTCCAAGCCGACATGTGCATCGGCCGGCGCTTTTCGATACCAAACCTCGTTGAACGCCCGGACAGTGAACTTGTTCAACAATCCGTTGGGCACCCACGGTGGAGCTGCGAGCCTCACCTTTGGGTCGTATCGACACGGATCTGATCCACCTGCATCGGAAGCAGAGGCGTGGTTTCCTCTGGTAAGGACACCGCGTCCCAATGAGCGACCAGAAGCAAGCATGTCCACCCAGGCGACTGAATATCGAAAATCATCGTCCGAACTGTCTGACATCGACGCAATGACATCATCCAAATTTCCCAGTCGCTTTGTCTCAACCATCACTTGCGACGACTCCACGCGCAGCATTCTCACACTCACCTCGGTGACAACTCCGGTGAGACCCATTCCACCTACAGTCGCCCAAAACCATTCCGGATTGACGTTTGGCGACAGGGCGACTTCCTCGCCCGACGACAAGGTGACTTTTATGGACTCCACGTGCTCGCCAAAACTGCCGTCCACGTGATGGTTTTTCCCGTGTACGTCGGATGCGACCGCGCCTCCCAGTGTCACGAAGCGAGTTCCTGGAGTCACAGGCACGAACCAACCACGCGGCACGCTGAATCGCAAGAGAGCATCGAGACTCAGTCCCGCGGGAGCGGTGAGAACGCCCGAGACGGGATCCAAGACAACGTTCTCCACCCTGCTGTCATCGGCACACGCCAGAACAGTTCCGCCGGCATTCTGAGCCGCTGCTCCGTACGCACGACCGAGCCCGCGCGCTATCGCACCACGTCGATGATCGACACCAACGGCGCTCTTCACATCAGTTGCGTCGCGCACTTCGATGACCTCTGCAGATGTCCAGGCGGTGCGCCCCCACCCCGAGATTCGTTCGCGGCTCATCGACGAATGGGCCTTCTCGCAACAGCAAAGAGGGCCAACGTGTCATTGTCAATGTGTCGGACGATGGAAAACCGATCTGAAGTAATGGGCGGTTTTCCGTGCTCCCGCCGATTGGTGAGGGGGTAGACCAGGCGACGACCAAAGGAGTGGAGCGCCACAAACATTCCACGAGGAAGACGATGGCGCAGATTGAAGACGTCAAGTGCAAGCAGCCTGGCACCGGTTCTGCGCCGTGCCGCAAAGTCAGCTCTTACTTCAGCGTCTCCGTCAAGACCAAAAACCTCAACGTCAGCAAAGTGCCGATTGAGCATTTTGCGAAGTGACTCCGCCGTGAAGAGGTGCACATGAAACGGGTTTTCAAAATCAGCAGGAGCGTTCGGCGTGATGACCAGAGCCGCCCCTTCATCTGCGGTGATTCGCGCCATCTCCACAACGTGTCCGGTGGGGTCTACAAAATGCTCAATAATGTGGCTGGAGCACACCACCTGCGCACTCGCCTCACGCAGTGGAAGAACTGCACCGTCTGCGCATGTTGAACGCACTCCATGAGAAGTTGCGGCATGAGCGGCTTCCCACGAATAGTCGACACCAACGACCGTTCGACCGGGACCGGTCAGTCTCCCCGTCTCGTCACCCACGCCGCAACCAATGTCAACGATCACCCCATCTTCGAGTCGTTCGACGATCTCTCGATAACCAGCGTCGTGAAGCGCCACCAAAGCCGCCGGCGTGCTGCCCTTGATCGGACGCTCGCCTGTTTGCTTCATTGATTTCCTAGTATACAAAGGCGATGTCTTCCCTCGCCGACACCCCACGGCGACTGGCCGAATTAGTTCAAGACATCAAAGCGCATGGCTTTGACCACATTGACTCATATGCATGGCGCGACCTAGATGACCCAGATGCAGGTGGATCAGAAGTTCATGCAGACCATGTACTGAGCCTCATCTGTGAAGCCGGGCTGTCGGTCTCCCATCGGACGTCATGCAAGAAGTCAGCGCGCGAGTTTGAACGCAATGGCTATCACGTCATACAACGTGGTTCACGCTATGGCATCTTTCCCCGCGTGATTCTGCGAAATGTATTTCGTCGGAGGCGTGACATATCGATAGTTGTCGAGATTTGGAATGGAGTTCCGTGGTTCGCACGCTTGTGGGCGCGGGGACCTCGGGTGACGGTGATGCACCACATCCACGAGGACATGTGGCGTGACTCACTTCCACGATTTCTGGCGCCTCTTGGACGCATTCTCGAGGTTCGCATTGCGCCCGCCTTCTACAAGGATGCACCGCTGATCACATTGGCTGACTCAACCAGGGACGAATTGATCAGACGCGGCTTCCACCCCAACAAGGTTCACGTTGCACATCCCGGCATCGATAAGCAGTTTTTCGCGACACAACCAAATGGGTCCGAACGCCTCAAGTCTCCCCTGCTGGTAGCAGTCGGGCGATTGGCTCCTGTCAAACGTTTCGATCTCCTCATCACAACATTCGAACAACTCCATCAGGCTCGCCCGGATACTCGTCTCCTCATCATCGGAGAAGGCCCAGAAGACCAGCACCTGAAGAAACTCATCCAGGATCGGGGCCTCTCCAGTTCGGTCACTCTTGCTGGTCGAGTACAACGAGGTGAATTAATCGCCGCTTACCGTGATGCAGCACTGCTGGTCAGCATGTCGCACTCAGAAGGCTGGGGAATGACCATCACTGAAGCGGCAGCAAGTGGAACTCCCTGTGTCGTCACTGACAACATCGGCCACCGTGGAGCGGTTGTCTCTGGGCGAACAGGAATTCTGGTCACTGACGATACCCAGTTTGCCCAAACGATCACCGACGTGTTGGGCGACCCGACGAGATGGGCCGAAATGGTTGCTGCATCTTTCGCCCATTCTCAAACCTTCTCTTGGGATACGTGCGCAGAAACAATTCTTCGAGTCTTAGACCACGAAGTACGGCGTCACAGCGCAGAGGCGTAGACACCGAGTCCGTAGACCACGACCCACACAATTGCGAAGATTTGAATATGGCGATCGCGAGCAAAGACTTCTTCTGGAGCACTACCCAGACCACGCTCGAGCACCAAGACATAACGAAACACCGCCAATATCATCGGGACAATTGATAGTTCATAAAACGGAAACCGGGAAACTTGTGTGGCGTTATCGGCACTCTCAAACGCCCACAGGCAATAGGCGACCATTGTTGTCGTCACAGCTATTCCGATGATCATTCGGAGATACGGCTCGGAGTACTCCGCGAGAATCGCCCGTGTTCGAGAAGCATCGCTTCCCATTTCACGCAACTCAGCGAAACGTTTTCCGGCAACGATGAAGAGAGAACCAAATGTGATGCAGATCACGAACCACTGCGACATATTCGTCTCCGTTGCGACAGCTCCTGCCACAGCACGAAGCACAAAACCTGATGCGACAATTGCGAGATCGAGGAGTACGACGTGTTTCAGCTTCACGCTGTAAGCGAAGGTCAGAATCGCATAGAGCCCCAGCACAATCGCGGTGTCCGCTCGGGGAACTGCGCTCAGCGTGATGCCTCCCACGATGAGCACTGTTCCGATGACTCGAGCTGATGTCAGGCTGATTTGCCCGCTCGCAATCGGACGTTGCGACTTTTTCGGGTGAAGTCTGTCAGCGGCGACATCGATTATGTCGTTCCAGAAATAGAGACCGCTGGAGACGAGACAGTACGCAATGAACACCGTGAGCGTGCGTGACAGGACATCTGATTCATCGAGCGCGCCGAGTGCCCCAGGCGCCGCGAACACGAGCACGTTCTTGAGCCACTGCTTCGGTCGAGCCTCCTTGAAGTATGCGCTCAGCATGTTGGCTCGATCTCCCCGCGACTCACATCATGGGCGCGAGCAGCGCGGCTCAGCATCTCCCGATCCCCTGCGGAGTCTCCGTAAGCATGGGTCAGCCAGCTCAGGTCATCGGACAATCCTCGAGTTAAGGACCACGATTGCAAGCGTGCAACTTTTCCCACTCCTCGACAGTTGCCGCCTTCCAAATCTCCGGTGTAGATCCCGTCACTCTGGACGAGATCCGTACACAGCACATGCTCAACTCCTAGATGTGTCGAAAGGGGCATGAGATACGGGCGAAGCGAAGCTGACACAAGCACCACTTCATGGCCCATCTGTTGATGCCAACGAAGCCGTGCAAGGGTGTCTCGTCGCAACCAAGATCGCGCGACATCCTTCGCAAAACGATGAGCAATTTGGTCGACCTCGCCAACATCGCGTCCGGAGAACACTCGTCGGCAGAAGTGAGCCTTGACCTCATCTCGACGTCTGGCAACAATCGCGGGCACTGATACTGAGGAAGCAGACATCAGTGCACCCATCCCACCGACGCGACGCATGAAGGGCAAGACGCAATCCCGCACGGTGAGAGTGCCGTCGACATCAAATGCGACAACGTCAGGCATGTCGGAAGGCTAACTCGTGGCTGTTTCCGAGGCGATGATGTCACTCATCGACCCCCAGTACGAGGGCCAACTCTTGCTCACTACGTCAGCATCGCAAACGTCGACATATTCGGTCGTCAACGCACCGAGACTCAACGCCATTGCAAGACGATGGTCGCGATGAGTTTCGCAACGGCCTGCACCTAGTGAGTCGACACCGTGGATGACCAATCCGTCCGCCAGCACATCGACACGGGCCTCAATTTCACGCATCTCGGTTGCCAAGTCACCCAGACGGTCGCTCTCCTTGTGTCGAATGAATCCGATACCGGTGAGGGTGCTGGTACCTGCTGCCGAAGCGCACATCATCGCAACTGCAGGAACAAGATCCGAGCAATCTGACATGTCAACATCAATTGCCGTCACCTCCACATCCATGGAACGAGACACCACCACATCGCTACCGTCCACCTCGACTGTCGCGCCCATTGAGGTGGCTATCTCAAGGATTCGGCTGTCCCCTTGCAGCGAGGCAGATGCAAGTCCGGGCACTCTCACTGACCCACCGGCGATAACCGCAGCAGCAATCGGAAATGCAGCAGACGAGAAGTCTGGTTCAATCACAAACTGCTGAGCGACGTATTCGCCGTGCTTCACCTCTATGCGACTATCCAAGATGTTCACTTGCGCACCAAATGTCGTCATGATGCTTGCAGTCATCTCAATGTATGACTCCGAGACTTTGGGTCCGTCGATCTCGATGATCAGACCGTTTGGAAGAAGCGGCGCAATCAACATGAGCGCAGACACGAATTGGCTGCTGACATCCCCGGGAAGCCGAACGTGGTCACCGATTTCTCCGTCAGCCGGACGAGACACGGTGACCGGCAACCCACAACCGTCCGGTTCCCGCTCAACGATAAAACCAAGGGCCACCAGTGCGTCGTGAAGCGGGGCCATCGGGCGTGTTCGCAGTGCTGCTTCGCCGGTGACAGTCAACGGTGATTCACGAAGCGCACCTAGTGCGGTGAGAAATCGCGAGGTTGTGCCCGCCAATTGAGCATTGACCGTCACTGGATGGCGCCCTAGCGAACCACCCTTAACCACTACAGCATCTCCCTCGACGGCAACCGCCACACCCATGTCGCGCAAACCATCTCGGCACGCGTTGACATCGTCGCTATCTGGAACCCCGATGAGCGTGGTTGTGCCGGGTGCGAGCGCGGCAATGATCAATGCCCTGTTTGCAGCACTCTTCGAGCCGGGCACCACGACAGTGGCATCAATCGGTCCACTTTGTCGACGGACACGTTTGATGCGCGTCATGAAGAAAGGCGTTGTAAGGCTGGCTTGAAATTTCGAGCCAGCAAACCACCTCTGAAGAGCTCAGCGTGTGCTGTTTCTATTAGCAGCACAATCACGCCGCGGTCGCCCTCTGCCGAGTGAACCACTTCAAAGTCGTACGCATTGACACCGAGCTCGCCGGCGAGCGTGAGCACTTCCGCAGCACCGCCAGGTCGGTCTGGAATTGGGATACGAACTTCCGTGAGTTCGGTGCTTGGGCCAACGCGTGAGGGTAAATTCATTCGTGCCCTGCGAGCTCGAGACAGTCGTTCGAGCAGTTCATTTCGATCGCCGTGTTCGACGACATCGCGCATACTCGTAAGTCCGTCAATGAGCTCGCTCAGCGCATGGACAATTGCCGTTTGGTTTTGAGAACAGATGTCGAGCCAGATCTCTGGTCGACCACCCGCGATACGTGTCATATCACGAAATCCACCAGCAGCAAGTTTCAAGAGTGCGACGTGTTCCTCGCTTCGAGATTCTGCGAGACCCATGAGCGTGGCTGCGGTGAGATGCGGCACATGACTGATGACTGCCACGAGGTCGTCATGACGATCTGCCGGTAGCACCACAACTTCAGCTCCGAGTGTGTTCACCACAGCGGCAACTGTTGCAAAAGTGTCGTCAGACGATGTGCCGGGCGTTAACACCCAGATTGCACCCTCGAACATCGACGAATCGGCACCGTCGAGTCCATCGAGTTCTGAACCGGCCATCGGATGTCCTCCGACAAAACGCGAAGATGCGACGGCTGACACAAGACGAGACTTGACCGAGCCAACATCAGTGACGACCCCACGTGTGCTCTTCAACAAATCGTTCACCGTCTGCTCAGACTCGTCAGCCGGCGTTGCCACGAAACTGATTGATGCGTCTACATTCGTGCCTACTTCGTGAATGACGCCGCGCTCAAGAGCAGCGGTCTGACGTGAAGCATCAAGATCACTGCCCCACACACTCCAACCGCGCTCTTGAAGTGCAAGAGCCACAGATCCACCAATGAGGCCGAGGCCAACTACGTTGGCCACCTTTGCTGGCACGATGCGATCGCGAACAGGGTTCGCTTGTGGACTAACAGACACAGGTTTAAAGCGTACCGACGCCAGCTGCTGTGTTCCTGAGAGTTATCACCTCGTGAGGTGTCAGGAGACGAAACTTGCCAGGGGGTGTTCTCTGGTCGCGAATCGGACCAATCCGCACACGCACGAGACGAGACACTGGATATCCCACCGCATCACACATACGACGAATTTGACGGTTTCGACCCTCATGAATCGTGATGCGCAAAACGCCACTCTCCGGCTGGGACACCGTCGCTGGAGATGTCAATCCGTCCTCCAACTCGACACCATCCCGCAGTCGTCGAATCGCCGAGTTTGAGACACCCTCGCTTCCACACTGAACTTCGGCCAAATATTCCTTTTCCACTCCTTTGCTCGGATGTGTCACAAGGTGGGCCAGGTCACCGTCATTGGTGATGATCAACAGGCCCTCTGTGTCCATGTCCAAGCGACCAACGGGAAACACCCGCGGACTGGCCGGCACGAGATCAAGAACCGTCTGTCGTCCGTGAGTGTCCTCTGCGGTTGTCACAACTCCTCGTGGCTTGTTCAACAAGTAGTACACGACATCAGGCCGTATACCAACCGGTGCCCCATCGACACACACGGCATCGAGCTCTTCGTCGACTCTTCGACCAAGTTCTGCAATCTCGCCATTAACTGTCACACGACCCGCAGAAATGATGTCCTCACACACTCGGCGCGACCCATACCCGATGCGAGCTAACACCTTTTGCAGGCGCTCACCAGAAACACCACCAAACGCTTCGCTCATGTCAGACAAGAACCCGAGTTGCCGGTGAAGAGGCGTCACTCACCAGATTGATGTGCGGCTTCACCTGAGTCGCTCGCAGAAGCTAACTCTTCAACTTCAGCGGCAGCACGCAACGTCTTCTCGAGTGTTTCCACGATGGATGCATCAGGAACGAAAGTTGCAATTGGAGGCAAGTCGTCAAGCGTGGCGATACCGAGCTTCTCCAGGAACAACTGTGTCGTTCCCCACATCACTGCTTGTCCAGGCCCACTGTCGCGACCTACAGGCGCGATGTACGCACGTCCGTGCAACGTTCGCATCACCGCATCTGGGTCAACTCCGCGAATTGAGGCAATCTGCATACGAGAGATTGGTTGCTTGTACGCGATGATTGCAAGCGTCTCTAGTGCAGCGCCAGACAACCTGGCGCGCTGTCCATCGAGCACAAATCGCTCGACATATGGCGCCATATCGGGGTGGGTTTGAAAACGCCAGCCACCAGCGACCTTTGCCAACTGAAAACCGTGCCCGGCGTCCTCATAGGTTCTTACCAACTCGACACACAAGGCCTCAATGTCTGCTGTCGGCAGCTCCAGTAGTTGCGCCATCAATTCAGTCCGCACTGGGTCGGTAGCAACCAACACCATTGCTTCAATTGCGCGTACGACGTCAGTATCCAACATGTCAGCCCTCGTAATCGTCAATCTGCATCGCTTCTTCACCCAATTCCGGTCCGCGACCGGTCCACTCAATGTGAATGTCACCGAGCTTGTCCGACTGGTCGATTTCGATGTACCCCTGTTTGTACATCTCAAGAATGGCCAGGAAGTGCACAATCACATCTAATCTCTCGACCAATTGATCAACCATTCGACGAAAAGTCGTACGGCCGGTGGCGGGCAACGTCGTTATCAATCCACTGACAGCCTCTGCCACGGTGAAGCGAATTGGTGACACATGGAACAGATCGAGTGATAGTTCGGCACGTGGTGTGATGGCGCGAACAAATCCGACTTGCAGTTTGCCGATAGTGATTCCCTCAAGCGGGTCGGGCGACATTGCAGTGAAATGCTCTTCAGGGCCCGTGATGCGACCATACGTGCGGTCAGCATCATCAACGTAACGACTGAGAATGCGGGCGACGTCCTTGAAGGTCTTGCACTCCAAGAGCCTGGCGAGCAACATGTCTCGCTCTTCCCACAAAGCCAAGTCATCGTCCAGATCGACGTTCTCGCGGCCAGGCAACAGACGGCGGGCTTTCAGCTCGACGAGTGTCGCCGCAATCAGAAGGAACTCAGTGGCGACATCGAGATCCAGCTCTTGCATCCGCGACAACTCCTGCAAGTACGCATCGACGATGGTTGAGAGCGAAATCTCATGGATGTCCACTTCCTCGCGAAGTATCAAGTGCAGAAGAAGATCAAATGGGCCCTCATAAACAGGAGTTGCCACATCAATCGCCACGCTCACAGGCTAGTTTCTGCTCCGTGACCAGGGTGCTTTCTTGCATACAACCAACGGGCGTGGTCCACCTCGGCAACCATCTCGGCGCCCTACGCAATTGGGTGAGCGGACAATACGAAGCCGATGTTTTCCACGGCATTGTCGATTTGCACGCACTGACCGTCACGGATACACCCGGGGTGCTCGGTCGCCAGACCCTCGAGCTTGCGGCCATGCTGTTCTCAGTCGGACTTGACCCCGATGTCGCGACGGTGTTCGTTCAGAGTCACATCCATGAACACAGCGAGTTGGCGTGGATCATGGAATGCACTGTTTCCTTCGGAGAGTTGAGCCGCATGACTCAGTTCAAGGACAAATCGGCAAAACGAGAAGCCGACTTCGTCTCTGCAGGCCTCTTCACCTACCCAGCTCTGCAGGCGGCCGACATCGTGCTGTACGACGCAGAAGAGGTTCCTGTCGGCGACGATCAACGCCAGCACATCGAAATCACTCGCGACATAGCCATTCGATTCAATCATCGTTTTGGAGACACGCTCGTCATTCCTAAGGCGGTGCACCCTGCAGCAGGTGCGCGCGTCATGGACCTACAAGATCCCACAGCGAAAATGTCGAAGTCGGCCTCCTCTGACCTCGGAATTGTTTATTTGACAGACGACAATGCCGCGATCGAGAAGAAGTTCAAGCGTGCAGTCACCGACAGCGAAGGAGTCGTCCGATTCGACCGCGAGTCAAAACCTGGGGTGAGCAATTTGCTCGAGATACTTGCTGCCTGTACCGGTGGCAACCCAACCGACCTGGCTACCCAATACCAGCAGTATGGTCCGCTGAAGTCAGACACAGGAGCAGCAGTCATCGCACTCATCGAACCAATTCGCACTCGCTACAACGAACTCTTACAAGACCCAGCCGAGCTCGCACGTCTTCTTGCCAAAGGTAACGACCGAGCAAGAGCGGTCGCGTCGCAGACACTTGCAAGGGTGCACTCAGCAATCGGACTTTTGCCACGCACCTAACCAAGAGCCACACACAATGGTTACAGACGGTACTTAGATGTCGTCAGCGACGCAAAGTGCGTCTCGCGAATCCTCCGGCCCAACACCTCTTACCAATGCGATGGTTAGTGGATCGCTGATGCCCTCGAGCATGCGAGCTCCGATTGCTTCGTGAGCCAAGTACATACGCAACCGCGGAGTACGTCCACCCATGCATGTGGCAACAATTCGACCGAGGGTGGACAGCCGCGAGGCGTTTTTGCCGACATCGTGCAACAGCGCTGCACTCCTCTCTGCATTCGTGGCTGTCGGACGGATCTCAATGAACCGACGAAGAACCATCAACGAATGAGCCTTGTCCGCCACCTGCATCGCCGACCACATCGCAAACTCTGCAGATGACAGCGTCTGAGCGACAAGACTGACGTCGGCCGGTGACAGCTTCGGGCGGACTGAACGAAAAGTGCGCCGGACAAGGTGAGGAAACGTCATCACTTGCCCTTGCCCCGGGCTCGTGGATGGTGAGTCTTGTACACCTCGAACAGTCGCTCTTGCGACACCTTCGTATAGATCTGTGTGGTGGAAATCGTGGAGTGGCCGAGCATTTCCTGCACAATGCGCAGGTCGGCACCATGTTCCAACATGTGAGTGGCGCAGCTGTGTCGCAGGGAGTGCGGCGACAAATCGTCAGCGAGTCCCACCGTTGCGCCTGCACGTTTGACGACATCCCAAGCTTTTTGTCGATTCATGCGACGACCACGATTGGTCAGGAAGACCGCATCGCGATCATCGCTCTTGGCCCAATAGTCAGGCACCAACAAATTTCGTCCATCACGCGCCAAGTACTCCTCGAGTGAGGCACATGCCTTACGGCCGAATGGCACGACACGTTCTTTGGAGCCTTTACCGAACAACCTCACGAGACGCCCGCGCATGTCCAGATCATCGAGGTTCAAGCCACACATCTCACTGATGCGCGCACCTGTTGCATACAAAAATTCAAGCATCGCCCTGTCACGTCGAGCCGCTGCGTTATCACCTGTGACCGCCCCGAGAAGTGATTCAACATCATCTTCAGAAAGCGGCTTGGGCACACCTGTTGGAACGCGAACACCGTCGACCAATGCAGTCGGGTCATCGATTCGCATTCCTTCGACAACGGCATAGGAAAAGAACATTCTCATCGCAGCCATACGTCGGGCCGTTGTTGCAACTGCTTCGCCAACTCCACGACATGTATCGATGTAGTCGTCCACGTCGGAGGCCGTCAGATATTCAAATTCAAGTGAAGAATCTGTCATCCAAGTACTGAAGTGCGCTAAGTCTCGACGATACGCAGCCAGGGTATTGGTTGCTCGTCCTCGCTCGACCCGCATCCACACCAGGAAGGCCTCCATCTCTTCAGACAGATCCACATCCCTCTTCACGGCAGACACCTACCCTGTGCCGGCTCGAAGAGCTCTGTCTGCCAGCAACAGCCCGACGCTCGTCTTCGAGTCTGAGAGACGCCCACGCACCACCTCTTCGACGGCTTCACTGAGAGGTACATAGCTGATTGTCATGTGATCTTCCTCTGGGCCGTGCGGGTCCGTCGGCACATCGGTCAGGCCGCGAGCGAGAAAGATCTCGACAGTCGAGTTGGTGACTCCTGGAGCAGAAGCAATTCGTCCGAGCCATTGCCACTCTGAAGCCTCCAGCCCGGCCTCTTCCGCCAATTCGCGCTGGGCCGTTACCAATGGCTCCTCACCTGGCACATCCCGAAGACCGGCGGGAATCTCTGTGAGGACATCCCCCATCGCGGCACGATATTGAGTCACGAGAACAACTTTCCTGTCCTCCGTGATTGCCACCACGCCTACAGCGCCGGGCGAGTCGACAAAGGTGCGATGAAACTGCTCACCGGACGGCGATTCAATGACTGCATGGACAAGTGAATACATCGCCCACGGATGAATGACATCGGTCGATACGCGAGTGAAGTGTTGCATCACACGACCATCACGTGGTCGGGGCTCGGCTGGCTTATTCGCCAACCGCGCTCGTGGTCTTCGACCGCGCCTCGCGGTACGTCAAAGAAGCACCAATCAGTTCACGGAACAGCGGATGCGGACGATCGGGGCGACTCTTGAACTCAGGGTGTGCCTGAGTTCCGACCCAGAATGGATGATTCGTGGCTTCGATGAACTCCACGAGACGCTTGTCCGGGGATGTTCCGCTGCAGATGAAGCCTGCTGACTCGAATCGTGAGCGGAAGTTGTAATTGAATTCGTAGCGATGACGATGTCGCTCACTCACGACATTGTCGCCATACGCCTCAGCAACCTTGGTGCCGGGCTGAAGCACTGCGTAATAGGCGCCGAGACGCATGGTGCCACCTTTGTTCGTGACATCCCGCTGATCCACCATCAAGTCAATGACCGGGTTCTTCGAGGCTGGATCGAACTCTGTGCTGTTCGCGTCAGCAAGACCGAGCACATGGCGAGCAAACTCAATGGTCATCACCTGCATTCCGAGGCACAAACCAAGGCACGGAATCTTGTTCTCGCGTGCATGAGCTGCCGCAGCGATTTTCCCTTCGATACCGCGTGGGCCGAAACCACCTGGGATAACCATGCCGTCAAGGTGCTCGAGACGACCGGACGCGAGCAAACCTTCGACATCTTCAGCCTGGATCCAATCGATCTCGATCTTCGCCCCATGATGGAATCCGGCATGCTTCAAACTTTCAACCACTGACAAATATGCGTCTTGCAGCTCGACATATTTTCCGATGAGCCCGATTCGAACAGGTCGTACCGCTGCTTCCACCTGACCAACCAATGTCTCCCATGATGACAGGTCGATGTCAGTGTCCAACTGGAGAGTGCGACACACGTGAGTGTCGAGGCCTTCTTCGTGCAAGATGAGCGGCAATTCATAGATATTGCGCACATCTGCCGCGTTGATGACGGCGCGTTCCTCAACGTCGCACATGTTCGAAATTTTGCGCTTCAAATTCTGCGAGAGCGGCTCTTCACTACGGCACACAATGACGTCGGGAGTAATACCACGACCGCGAAGCTCACTCACACTGTGCTGCGTTGGCTTGGTCTTCTGCTCACCGCTCGGGCCAATGAACGGCACCAAAGTGACATGGATATAACAGACGTTGTCTCGACCCACTTCGTTACGGAACTGCCGAATGGCCTCCAGGAACGGCAAAATCTCGATGTCGCCGACAGTGCCACCAACTTCTGTGATCACCACGTCGACGTCCTCTGTGGCGAGTCGCCTGATGCGGCGCTTAATCTCGTCGGTGATGTGCGGAATGACCTGCACTGTCTTTCCGAGATAATCGCCACGTCGCTCTGCAGCCAACACAGCTTGATAGATGGAACCCGTCGTTGCGTTCGACGAGCGCGTCAAGTTTTCGTCGATGAAACGTTCATAGTGGCCGAGGTCAAGGTCGGTTTCTCCACCATCGTCAGTGACGAACACTTCACCGTGTTCGAAAGGATTCATCGTTCCCGGATCAACGTTGATGTACGGATCGAGCTTCTGCATGGTTACGCGCAACCCACGCATCTTGAGAAGACGACCGAGCGATGAAGCGGTCAAACCCTTACCGAGGGAACTTGCGACACCACCCGTCACGAAGATGTGCTTAGGCATCGACTCTCCCGTCAACTGTGCGTCGCCAACGGGATTTCATCCTAACCCGCTTTGCGCCGCGGACCCGCCTTTCCCGGTTGAGATGTTCCTTTGGTGGCACGGACTTCCCGTGTGGATGGAGAGGTGGAGCGGGAATCAACTTCTGTCGCCAGTTCCGCAAGAAGGTCGGTTGCGTGTCGGCGCGCGCTTTCGTCGGCCACCCCGCCAGACAGCATTCGGGCAATCTCGGCTACTCGGTCGTCCCCAGAGGCAATCTCGGCTCGTCCAAAGGTCGCTCGATTGATCACTTCTTTTGAAACCACGACATGAGTGCTTGCGGCCGCAGCCACTTGAGCCAAGTGGGTGACAGCGAACACTTGATGGTGCGCACCGAGTTCGCCAAGCGCCTGTGCGACAGCCAGCGCCGCCGCTCCACCGATGCCAGCGTCGACTTCATCGAACACCATCGTGCTGGGTTCGTCGGACAACACCAGGCGAACCGCGAGCATGGTGCGCGCCAATTCGCCACCAGATGCAACTTTGGTGAGTGGAGCCAACGGTGAACCGGGATTGGTCGAAATGAGAAAAGAAATCTCAGAACCTGCGTCGATGGCATCGGATGCCTCGTCGCCTCCAATTGCCACCGCCACCTCGGCATGAGGCAGGGCCAACAACCTGAGTCGGCTTTGGATGTCTTTCGCGAGCCGCGGTGCGGCCGCCCGTCGAGCCTTCCCGACGATGGTGGCTGCGCGAGCAAATGCTTGGACAGCAGACGCGCGAGCTGACGTCAACTCCGCCACCCGACTTGAGTGACTCTCAAGGTCATCGAGCCGTCGTCGAGCTTCATCTGCGTAAGCAATGACATCGGTCAGCGAATCTCCATACTTGCGACGAAGGTCAACCAAGAGCTGCCGCCGCAGTCGGATGCCCTGCAGACGTTCTGGGTCTTCCTCGATGGTTTCGGCGCCTCGGCGAAGCTCAGCGGCCACGTCGTCAACCTCGGCAAGCAGCGTTTCTATACGCCCGGCGATGTCAGCAAAATGAGTCCCGCCAGCTGCGCCGCCAAGCAGTGCGCTTGCTCGGCCCAAAGTGTCGCGTACACCGTTGTCGTCGGCGATGAGGTCGTATGCGCCGCCAAGGGCTTCACGAAATGCCGTGGCGCGCGACAGGAGATCTTCTTCAGACGACAGTCGCAGATCCTCGTCACCATCAACTAACGCGGCAGCTTCGATTTCATTTAATTGAAAACGAAGGAGATCAATTTCGCGAGCACGCGAGCGTTCGTCTCCGCCAAGCTCTGCCAGCGACGCGTCGATGCGTGCGATGTCCTCGCGCGCCTTCTGCACATCGCCAAGGTCTACTTTTCCATAATGGTCCAATGCGGCCCGTTGAGTGGCTGCAGTGAGCAGACGTTGGTGTGCGTGTTGTCCGTGAATGTCGACAATGCGCGACCCAATGTCCTGAAGTTGCGCGACCGTTGCCAAGCGACCATCGACATACGCTCGACTTCGCCCATCGGCGGGGATGACCCGAGTGAGAATCACTTCATCATCGCCGTCGGTACCGCGCACGATGAACCTTCCATCAACACGTGCTTCATCGGCGCCTGGCCGAACCATTGCCCCGTCAGCTCGTCCACCAACCAAGAGAGACATGGCCTCCACCAACATGGTCTTACCAGCGCCCGTCTCGCCGGTGAACGCTGTGAACCCTGCACCAAAGCGCAGATCGAGCAATTCGATGACGCCGAGATTCTCGATATGCAGCTCAGCCAACATCGCTTACTCGACCAAACCAAACTTCTGCCGCAAGATTTGGTGGAAACGGCGATCTTCGAAGCGCAACAGTCGTGCCACATGATGAGCGGCAGAGACTTTCATCGACTGCCCGACACTCAATTCGACACAACGGTGACCATCTACTGACACTTCGACAGGTCGATACCCACCGACTGTCACAACGACATCTTCTGTGGGGTCTAATACCAGCGAGCGATCAAACACCATGTGCGGTGACACTGGTGTCAGCAACACTGCGCGAAGTCGTGGTGACAACACTGGTCCGCGCGCAGACAAGGCATACGCCGTTGAACCAGTTGGCGTCGCCACTATCAGGCCATCTGCCGTGTATGTGGCGAAATCGACGCCATCAATCGAGACATCGAGCTTGACCGTGTGACCACTTTCTGATTTCTCAAAGACGACTTCATTCAGTGCCAACCACGACCTCAACCCGTCTGGTGCGGGCGCATCTACCGCCGCAGCCAACATCATGCGGTCATCGAAGGAATAGTCAACCCCCTGCTTGCCGTGCACAAACCGCTTCAGAACCTCTGGGACATCATGTGGCTCTACGCGAGTGAGATAGCCACGAGTTCCGATATTGACTCCGATAATTGGCGTCGGGTGTCCATTGAGCGCCCGCACCGTACGCAACATCGTGCCATCACCACCGAGCGAGACCACTACATCTGCGCCTGTAAGTGAATCCACCGCTTCAGGCTCGAGCGCCACTCGACCCCGCAAGGCCTCGACATCATCTGCCTGCGCCACAACCCGCACACCATTGGCGCGCGCCCACGCAGCAATGGTGTCGACTGATGACAGTGCATCTTCGCGGAAGCGGTGCAAGGTGACCCCGATGACGGTCATGCCAGGTCTCCGGACGTCGGCGATGTCACCACGTGAGAAGTCTGCCCCACCACACCAAGGCGTGCGTGCATGAGGTACTCCACGTTGCCATCCCCGCCTTTGATCGGAGATTCGACCACCCCACACACGCCATATCCGTGTGTGCCGAAGCATCCTGCGACGGCATCACACGCCTCTTTCCAGATGCGTGGGTTCGTAATGATGCCCCGTCCCTTTGAGACCTCCTGTCGGCCG
>Ga0169931_10001505_pt1 | contig 38457 bp, 30 predicted proteins | sample Kivu_15m_20L_FD_129675 | JGI IMG/M metagenome (GOLD analysis project Ga0169931, IMG submission 129675) | Freshwater microbial communities from Lake Kivu, Western Province, Rwanda to study Microbial Dark Matter (Phase II) - Kivu_15m_20L... | ecosystem: Environmental > Aquatic > Freshwater > Lake... | reverse complement strand
CTCGGGAAGAAGAATTTTTTTCTGAATCCACATCATTTCATCACCCAATGCGATAAACAGCCTCAATTGAAAAATGGGTGTGCAAGGCTCAAAAAACCACCTAAAAGAAGTAGCTTTCCTGGAGTACTTCTGAGTGAGCTGAACACTACGTTCTATGGTAAGATGCATTGAGGAAAGAAAAAACACCATTAATCGTTCCCAATGAGCGATCAGACAACACAAAAGGTCTAGCGAAGCCTTGATGGGTGCGGGTGGCACCGCCTCATTTCACTGAGCGATATCGGCCTAAACTGGCTAACTAGAAAGGTTTAGCCAAGCCTAAAGTGCGGCAAGAAGACACAGTAAGAACCATCGCAATTACTTCACATTTTCTTGACTTTGTCTCCCGACCTGAAATAATCCTAGGTACAGCGGTTTCGGGGGGATTGACAACCCTCTAATCTTCTCACTATTCCGATTCGGCCAAAACTCGAATCCTCTGCTGCCATGCAGAGTCGTCTTCTTGGCCGGGAGCACGATGACAAATCAGTTTATCAGTCGCTCTGAGAAATGTCGGCGTGGTAGCAAAGCGCGAAGAGTCGGGTCGGGAAGAGTCGGGTCGGGAAGAGTAGAGACGGGAAGAGTAGAGACGGGAAGAGTAGAGACGGGAAAAGTAGGGTAAGAAAGAGTTTTAAAGGCAGATGAACGGTTGACGGTTATGAATGTGACCGCGCGATAGTGCTATCCCGGCGCTCGCAACATGCCCAATACGAGAGCCCGAAGTAGCATGGGTTTAGCCAAGAGCCCAAACGATTTCAGCATTTCTTTGGGTTGGAAACTTGGCCGCTCAGCACGCTCTTAGGTAATTGCTCACAGACTAAGCACCACAATGCAATGCAACAGTATGCACTATGGTGGTCGAGATAATGTTAAGAAACAAAACAATGTGGGAAGCAAATAAGTTTTTGCTTCAACTAGATTCCGAAACAACTTGAATAAGGAGTAAAACAATGTCGAGCATTAAAAATGTGTTCGAAGCGATTTTGAAGTATGGTCATGATGAGGATTTCGATCCAGCAGAGACCTCTGCATTTTCGCCTACCGACGCACCGGCTGGTTCGCCAGAGAAAATTGAAGTGCTTCGCAAACGCGTCGAGCTTGGACAGCCGTTGTGGCACCGAGATGACCGCGTCGACTATGCCGGATTGACTGGCGCTATTCGGCCTCGCGAGTAACTTGTTGAACCACCACGACTGCACAGTCGACTCGATTTCGGCACGAAGTTGACTCAAGGCACGAGCCAAATTTTGCAATGCGATCAGGCCCTTGGAGAATATGTTCTCCAGGGGTTTTTTTATTTCCTCCTGGTCTTGCCAAAAATAACTGGCGCTGGCCCCCTTTTTAGGACAACCGCGTCAAGTGAAACCGGCTGCGAACCGATGGGGTAATGGATGGGGCATTACCTCCCTGAGTCAAAACTAATGATGATTCAAAAAATAGCTTTGAGTCAAAGTAGTCTTTTCTCGGCTTGGGGTTTGCTTCGAGCCGTCTAGGGCTGAGCGTGTCAGGTTCTCAGTGGTGGAGCAGGGCGGCGACTGTTGATAGCGACAGTCTGGCTTAAAACAATCGCGATGCGTTACAATAGATTCCGATTTCTGTCAGCAGAAATGTCAAAATTGGTGGTTTGACATTATGGACCTTGAATCGATCACTCAGGCGTGATCTCGGGCGAGATGTGGAGAATAGCGATGAAAACATCTCTGCGTGTGATACTTACCTTGACATGCATCGCGAGCTTTATTGCGGCGGGTGCGATTTGGTTTCGAGGTCCACTGAATCGCACGCAGCGTTGGAATCGGATTTCCGAGATGGGCCATTCGGAACTTGGGGGAACGGTAAAGCAACTGGACGAAGTCTTCAACAATTGGGCGGAGGCCTCCAATGCCGCTTTAGCACCGCAAACCGATTGGCTGAATGCTTGCCGCCGTATATCGTTGGGATTGGTAGGATCTAGTATGTCGTTGGAGGAAATCCGGCAACTAGAAAAGTTCCCCGAATCGGATCGTGTCGCGACGTACACTGAATACCTTTTGAATGATAGTCGATGGAGCGACAACTTTTCCGAGCGTTTGACGAGAGCCTTTGTGGGGACCGACCAAGGCCCGTTTCTGCTATTCCGCAGGCGAAAATTTCGAGAATGGTTGGCGGAGCAGTTAGAAAAGGATGTACCTTTCGACGTAATTGCCCGAACCTTGCTGGAGGCTGAGGGTTTGACGACGGACAAGCCGGAAGTCAATTTCGTCACTGCACAAATTTCTCCAGCGGGAGGACGCAAGGCCGATGCGGTGCGATTGGCCGGAAGGACGAGTCGCGTTTTCTTGGGCTTAAGAATGGACTGCCTCGAATGCCACAACGACTTTGTGGATAAAATTTATTTTCCAACGGATGGAGGCGTGCAGGGTGGCGAACAAAAACACTTTCATCAACTGGCAGCATTCTTTTCGGGCACAACCTTAGCAGAAAATGTTTTTCTCGGTATCCGCGATGAGGGGACCGAGTATCGCTATAAATTTCTCGACGGGGAAACCGAAGAGCTTGTAAAGCCGACTGTTCCCTTTTCGGGCCACTTGTTGCCCAGCGAAGGAAAAGTGCGACAGCGATTAGCGGCCTGGGTGACTCATCCAGAAAACAAGGCGTTCAGTCGAGCCGTGGTTAACCGGATATGGGCTTTGGTGGCGGGCAGGCCCTTGCATGAACCGGTCGACGACATACCGCTCGATCGTCCGGTAGCTCCGCCACTGCAATGGTTGGTGGACGATTTTACGGAGCATAACTTCAACATAAAGCGATTGCTTCGCCTCATTTCAGCCAGCGCTGCTTTTCAGCGGAGCAGTAGTTATCGGGAGGACGAATTGCGACAAGAGCAACTCGACTGCTGGGCGGTGTTTCCTTTGACCCAATTGCGTCCCGAACAAGTTGCGGGGAGCGTGATTCAAGCGAGCGAACTGAAGACATTGGACCGCGATAGTATTTGGTTAGCTCAACTGGTTCGCTTTGGTCAGATCAATGATTTTCTAAAAGCTTATGGGGATCGCGGCGAGGATGAATTATCACCCGAAAATGAAACAATACCGCAGCGACTGCTTTTGCTAAACGGTTCGATGATTCGCGAACGAACGAAAGCAGATCCATTAGGAGTTCCGCTTACAAGGATTGCCGTTCAAGCTTCCAGTGATTCGCAATGTATTGAGGTTTGTTTTTTGAGCACTTTGAATCGTCGTCCAACGGCGGAAGAGCAAAAGTATTTCGTGGCCAAGCTCGAGGGACTGCGAGGGGAGAGTCGCTTGCGAAGTGTGAGTGAGATTTCGTGGGTCTTAATGAACTCGACGGAATTTTTGTGGAATCATTAGGTTTTTTTGAATCCAGTTCGCAGGGATCGATGCTGTTATTGGAAAACGTTTTGGGTGCTGAAAGTTGTGTAGCCTGTGCGAGGCGAAGCGAGCGGAAAGCCTATGTGTGAATTCAACATGGACACAATTGCATGTGATGGTTTTTCTCAGATGAATCGTCGCCGTTGGCTAGGACTCTCTGCGTCGGCAGCAGTCAGCACATCGCTAGCGACCACTTGGCTTACTTTAGCAGCAGAGCGGATTGCGTTGGGACAGACTCGCCCGAAAACTGCGGTGCAATCGATGATTTTCTTGTGGTTACAAGGTGGTCCGAGTCAATTGGAAACCTTTGATCCGCATGCGGGATCGATGATCGGCGGAGATACGCAAGCGATCCAAACGAGTCTGAAGGGAATTCAATTCGCGAGTTCTTTGCCGAGGCTTGCAGAGATGGCGGATCAATTCACCGTGATTCGCTCGATGGTGAGCAAGGAAGGGGATCACGAGAGGGCGACGTATCATGTGAAAACGGGTTGGCGTCCCGATCCGACGCTGATACATCCTTCGATAGGTGCCGTGCTCTGCCACCAACTTACCGATGAAGTTGAAATTCCCCGCCATATTTCCATTTTGCCGGGGCAATGGGGAGCCAGAGGCGGATATTTGGGAAGTCGCTATGACGCTTTTCAAACGGGCGATCCAAAGTTTCCGCTTCCAAACCTGGATCGAGTCGCCGCACATCCAAAATTGAATTCGAAGTTAAGCGATCTCGAGTTTATGGAGAAGAATTTCGCTCGCGGCAGGCAAGTGCGTTTACGGGATTCGATCACATCGCATCAATCGGCAACGGATCGAGCGGTCCGGATGATGTCCAGTGAGCAGATTCGAGCGTTCGATATCAATGAGGAAGATATTTCAGTGCTAAAGTCGTTCGGCGACTCTGGGTTTGGCAGGGGTTGTTTGGCCGCAGTCCGTTTGGTGGAACAGGGGGTTCGCTGTATTGAGATTGAGTTGAGCGGTTGGGACACCCATGCGAACAACCACGAATTGCAATATGGGCGAGCAGCGATCCTGGACGAGGCGTTTGCCGCCTTAGTCACCCAACTTCAAGAACGCGGATTATGGGAAAAAACATTGGTTGTTTGCGGGGGCGAGTTTGGTCGTACTCCCAAGATCAATCCACTTGGTGGTCGCGATCATTGGCCTCATGGATTCTCAGTCGTATTGGGTGGCGGTCCTATTCGAAGAGGTTATGTTCACGGAGCGACCGATACCACGGTGGAGGAAAATACCGATGACAAGACGGAGCATGTCTCGAATCTGGTGGATGTTCCGGACTTTCATGCATCCTTGCTCCATGCCATGGGCATCGATGGAAATTTGGAACTGCAGACACCGATCGGCCGACCATTGACCCTTAGCATTGGCAAAGTCGTTCCGCAAATTTTTGCGTCTTAGGATCTAGTACAGTTGGCTGCGAGCATGATCGCGGACTTTCTGCTGCGCCAGATTACTGCAAAATTGGATGAAGTGTTAAGGCGGGAAAAACCGCTGCAAATGGTAGTTTGAATTATTTTTGGGCTGGCGACCTATGATGGTCGATCTTTTCTCTACGCGGAAGTTCCGTTTTCGCATCGACTCGTTCAACTCGCTGACTGATATCGCGAGTGGATCATCAAGAGTTACAGGGCATTTTCCATGGAATTCGATCGCAATCGTTATTTTACAATCGGGGTCATTGTTTTCCTGCTAGGAATTCAGTTTCGCATGGTTGAATCGTTTGTGCTGAATGAGCCGAGTACGCGGGCATTGGCTAAGTTTGGCCAGCAGTCACAACTGGCTAGCGCAGACGCTACAACCGAATTCATCTTGGAAAATCATCCTTCCCCCAAGAAGACGATTCGACCGCCTCGCTGGTTGGGATGGATTATGCTTACCAGTGGTGCGGTGATGTGCTTGCATGCTTTCGCCCTTCCCAAGCCCAACAAGTAGCTGTGTTAGATCATCGGCGTGAGTCGATTGGATATTTGAATCCCCGCATCGGACTGGGCAGGTCGATTCAGGAAGACAAAGTTCTGCATGGATGCATTTGTAAACCATGGTTATCGGATCTTTCCAAATGCATCAGTCCAAAATTCAGTGGTTTCAAAAGGCACATTCTTGTTTTTCAGTTGTTTGTTTGGGCAGATGGTTGCCTGATCTATTGCAGAGCACGGACTCACGACGGTTGCTGTCGTGCGGTTTGTGCGTTTTGATGCTGAGTTGTGTTTTTGGAACTGGGGTGTTGCTGGGTCAAACCGACGCTTCGTCGAAGGGAAATCAAGCGTCTCAGGGCAAGCTTAATGCGAGTTCCAAGTCAACCAATGAGAGCGCGACTCGCAGTGCTGGGGAATCTGCAGGAGCAGCCAACAAGAATGAACCAAATAAGGCTACCCCAACTGCGTCCAAAGATGCGACCAAATCGAAAGATGTATTGCGACTGCGCGAAGGCCATCGTTTCGAAAATTTGACAGCCATGATTCAAATCACCGAAACGGAGCGATTTATGGCTTCGATCGAGGGGGACAAAAACTTTCTTGTGCTGGAGAATTTGGCTTTGGAACGAATTGCCGAAGCGATGCGAATCGATTCCACCGACAATCGCTGGGTGCTAACAGGGAGAGTGACGGAGTTCCGCGGCCAGAATTATGTTTGGGTCGAAAGGGCGACACGAGCCGCGAAAATTGCGGGACAACAGTCCACTAACTAACGTTGTGTGGGAGGAAATCACAGAACGGTCCGACGGGCGGTTGCATTTGATCTAAACGATAGTTACCGTAAATAGAATATCTTTTGAAAAAATCCCCCCCAAATTCGTATCGTTCGCTTCAAAAACAATACTTTTCCTATACCATCAAGAGTTTGTGTGTCTGCATCGGCGTTACGTACCCTAGACCAGACAAGCTTCGCATGGTTTTGATACCCAGTATAAACTCCAGCAAATAGTATGAAGGATTTAATGTATGGCGGGAAAACGGCGCGTCGTGGTCAACGATATTGGCGAAGTTTCCGTGGTTCGGTTTATCGACCGAAAGATTGTTGATTCCGCAAACATCGAAGAGATGGGAGAAGAGCTCTTCACGGTTGTGGAAAAGGACAAGAGAAAATTTATTCTGCTCAATTTCGACGGGGTGGAATTTCTTTCTAGCGCTGCACTTAACAAACTTATTTTGTTGGATCGCAAAGCCAAAGCCGCCGGTGGCAAGCTCAAACTTTGCGGACTTCGAGCCGAAATCATGGAAGTTTTCACAATTACTCGACTCGATAAAGTCTTCCAAATCAAGAAGACAGAAGCCGATGGTATCGAAGCATTCGGACTCTAATTTAAAGTGTTCCGATCCGCTAGCTCCAACAGCGAGGAGTGATTCATGAGCGAACCGCAATGGAACTGGGTTTTGGAGGAATCCATACCGAGTTCTTTAGATGCTGGTCATAGAACCATTGATCAACTCCTCAGTGCCTTGACGCAATGGGGCTGGGATGGTAGGGATTTTTTTCATGTTCAGATGGCTATTGAGGAGGCCATGGTCAACGCGATCAAGCACGGTAACAAGGAATCCCCTGAGAAATCGGTTTCGGTCAGTTTCCGCCTCGGCACCCATGCGGTTTGGATCCAATTGACCGATCAGGGGGAAGGCTTTAATCCATATGCATTGCCTGACCCCACGGATGAAGATCATGTGGATCAACCGCATGGTCGAGGCGTGATGTTGATTCGCGAATTGATGACATCAGTGGCTTACAACGACCGTGGCAATCAAGTGACAATGCATAAGATTCGTTCTTCCGAAAATTGAACCACGGATCCTCCGATTGAAGTTCAAGCTCTCTTTTATCCTAGCGGTGAGAGCATTCATTAAAATCCACCTACGCGGGGTGTCTCTGTCTAGTCGCTGAGAGCGGCTAATTCTGCTAGACTGTGCGACTCAGGTTTTGGGCCGCGTCTTGAAACGCCCGGCCTGTTTTCGCTGCAAATCGCCTAGTCGCTTCATATTTTTCTGCTGGATAGACATAAAAATGCAAGTGGATGCTTACCAATATTGCCCATGTGGGAGTGGCAAAAAAATTAAATTCTGCAAATGTGCAGACAACTTCAAAGATCTAGACAAAATCGATCGCATGATCCAGGGTGGTCAGTTGGTTGCCGCCTTGGATCGAATCAATCAGTTGTTGCAAACCAGTCCATCGGCCGCCTGGCTTTTGTCGCTCAAAGCGCAGATCCTCTATCAGTTGCAAGAATTCGATTCCTTGGCGGAAACCGCGAACCGATTCTGGAAACTCAAACCCGATAACCAACTCGCTCTCTGGCTGATGACAGTCTGCGAAACCGTGCGTGAACCTTCGGTGATGAATGCCGCGAAGTTTTTTCTGGATGGAGTTTCTGAAGTTCGAGATGTTATCCATCCCTTCGGCAAAACGGCCGGCATGATGCTGGTTCAGCGGTTGGTGATGGAGGAGAAACAACTGTCGGCCCTTTTGCTCGCGGATTTGTTGAGCAAACTCTTCAAGTCGTCTGAACCATCAGAAATGTTCTATCAGATGACGCGGGAAGTGGACACATCCACTTACCTGCGCATCCATCCTTACCTGTATGACAAAGCGGGAAACGTAAGCTGGAACGAGCGTTTACAGGAAGTTCGTTCGTTGTTGCGTTCGCACCGTATACCACAGGCCTACCTCAAACTCCAATCTCTGAATCGAGAATTTGCGGACCAGCCCGTGTTGTTATCCATGCTGGTCACCTGCGAATTGTATCGTTGCGATTCTGCTGGGGCCGCTCGATACGCTGAACGCATAGCTAAAAATGAAAACTTACCGCGACATGAAAGAGCCTATTTTCAGGCATTGGCGTTTGCCCTCGCTCCCGTAGCATCGGGCGCAAGCTTTACCCAGGAAGGATTGCTCTTTGATCTCACCGAGGAAAACGAGGAACAGATCAATCATCTTCTGAATCATTTGAGTCAGTTCGAACAGTGGCAATCGGCAAACGAAGAGATTCGATTGGATATTGCGCAATTCATCGGTGAAGAAATTCCTCCGAAATTGATTTATCATTTTTTCTCCACCCATAAAATTCAAGTCGATGGCGAACCGGCAGAAGTTGAATGTTCGGCTGCGATTTTAGCCATCTTTGGAAAACAAACCGATCATCCAGCGCGCTTGCTGGTGCAGTACACCAAGGATTCGCATCGAACAGGTCACTTGATCGATGAAATGCTGAAGACGCTGAGCTTGAATCAGGCCGACTCCAAATTCCCTGCCGGGGAAGCGCAACCCATCTCGATGAACTATTTGATGGTTCCATTCATTCGCAATAAGTCTGCAAACAAACATAGTACCGAACAGGAGCGGAATGTTCTGCGACTTAAATTGAAGGGGGTTGTCCACGAACGAATCAAGCTAGCCTCGCTTCCATGCTTGGACGGGCAGAGCGTTGTCGAGACCATCAGCTCGGCACAGTATCAAATCAAATTACTTGGTATCTTGTTGTACTTCCTTTCCCAAGAGGAAAGGACATTTGCCATTCAAGATTTTGATCAGTTGGTCGGGGAATTCCAGATCGATCCGCTCCCGCGCATCGAGACCGGGGAAGACCTCGATAACATCTCGCCAGCGGAATTGCACTTCATCGATATCGCTAAGATTCCCGCAAAGGTAATTATTCCTTTTGCATCCTATGTCTATTCAATGAGGCTCTCGTCCCTCTATCCTGAATTGATCAAGCGGCTTCAGCAATCCGATGTGCCGAACGATCCGCCTGGACTGATTCCCGAATTGTTGCTCATGATGCAATTCAGCATCACTGACAACTTGCGCGACCGACTCTCCAAGCTGGAAGAAATCATCGCTTTGCATGCGGAAGCTAAAAAGCCGATAGGCCAAATGGTCATCATGGGTACCAATCTGCTGTTCGCCAACGGCGAAGCAGCGGAAGCAGACGCTTGGTTACAGAGGTACTATAAAAAGTATCCCGATGACCCAGTGCTAATGACCTTTTTGCAGCAGCTTATCGCTCAAGCCCCGCCCACAGCCCAGCCACTGTCACCCACACTACCGACTGGTCCCGGCCAGGACTCCGGTGGAGGACTCTGGATTCCCGGCGAAACGGGCGACCCCAGTCCAGCCAGCTCCGGCGGTAGCAAGCTTTGGCTCCCCGGCATGGAATAGGAACCGCTCGTGGTTTTTTAGCATAGTACCTTGCGGTAGATCGACCGCGTTGAAACGCCAACAACGGTGTGCAAACGCTAACAACTGTGTGCAAACGCTAACAACGGTGTGCAGACGCTAACAACAGTGTGCAGACGCGTCTGCAACAGAAATCTCACGATATCGGCGCGTTCATCTGCTGGTCCTGTGAGCCGTGAAAGAACTATGGTTCATTGAGTGAAACCAGCCCTCAACATGAGCAATATGGCTGACGAACAAGATATCCAGTTTATGCGACGAGCTATCCGACTGGCGGAGTCTGCGCGAGGATGCGTAGAACCCAATCCGCTCGTGGGTTGCGTCATCGTTCGAGATAAGCAAGTAATCAGCGAGGGTTTTCATCGGTACTATGGTGGCCCCCATGCGGAAGTCGACGCACTAGCTGGTCGCTCGCTGGAGGACATTCGAGGCTCCACCGTCTACGTCACTCTGGAACCTTGTTCTCATTTCGGTAAGACTCCACCTTGCGCCGAATTGTTGGTCAAGTTTCAACCTGCCCGCGTGATTATTGCCATGGAAGACCCATTCGCGCAGGTTGCTGGAAGAGGTATTGGATTATTACAAGACCATCATATTGAGGTGCGGGTAGGGGTTTGCGAAGCCGAAGCTCGTTATCTCAATCGAGCCTATCTGCAACTTCAAAAACTCAAACGACCGTGGGTGCACGGCAAATGGGCCATGACGGCCGATGGCAAGATTGCGACGCGGACGGGCGAAAGTTTTTGGATTTCTGGGGAGGAAAGTCGCCGCTTGGTGCATCAGCGCCGCGCTCAAGTGGATGCGATATTGGTGGGATCCGGAACCGCTTTGCAAGACAACCCGATGCTAAATCCACGCGAGGGTGGTCCGCGTATTCCGCTGCGAATCGTATTCGATAGTCAAGCTAGAACGCGAATCGAGAGCAATTTGGTTCGAACCGCTGGTGAGTATCCAACGCTTCTCTGGGTGGGCCCCAATGCTTCCAAGCAACGCGTTGAAGAGTTGCGGGACCATGGTTGTGAAGTTGTTGTCTCTCTGTTGCCTACGACCGCGACTCGTTTAGAAGCGTTGTTGTATGAATTAGGGCGTCGTCGTTGTACTCATTTATGGTGCGAAGGGGGGAGCGGCCTACTCGGTGCGTTACTCGATCTGGAGTTGCTTGATGAGATCGATGTCTTTATCGCTCCGAAGCTATTCGGGGGGCAGGACGCACGAACGCCTATCGGCGGCTTAGGAATCAAACATGCCGATACGGCGATCACACTCGATCACTGGACTGTCTCCAAAGTGGGCCACGATGCTTATCTCAATGGCACACTGCATTATTCGACAGAATCACAGAATCACTGAACCACTCCCTCACCTCTCCTGCCCAACCAATTGTTGTCCGAAGTTGCGTGGTTCTGGGTTGTGAGTGATTTGAATGGCAACTTCCATTTCGGTAGCCCAGCGGCCTTGTGCATCACCGATCACCGTCCAGTGAGGAATAACGCACACGGATTGATGAACTAACTCATAGCCTCCTTCCGATTGGCTCACTGTTTCAATCGGAAAAGCCCAAATGTTGGTGGGAACGGCGAACATCAATTGCACATCCAGTGAGAGCCATTGATCGATCAATCCAAGTTGGGTGCGATCGCTCAGATTCAATGACGTGCCGAGTTGTCCGAGTTGGCGACCATCGCTGCCGTAGAAGAAGCGGTTGTCGGCACCCGATGGCATACCGGCAAAATTCCATTCCGAGGCGAAATGGAAGGGCCGGCCCGCTGGTAGGCCATCGATTTGATAAGCCACTTTCAAGGTCGAGCTAGCGGCTTCCAGTGTGAGTGCTTTGCTTACCTGAATGGGCACGTTCCAAACGCTGCCATCGCGTTGCATAAAGATCTGGACTTTACCTGCACCGCGTCGCAACTTGGCTTGATAGGCACCCTCGACAAAGTCGCCGCGTTCTTGTGCGTGACCTGCAATCATCGCTTCAAGCGTTACCGACTCGTCGTAAAAATGTTCCTGCAGACTTTTGCGTATGTATTTATCATATTGCAAACGTTGGTCGAGTCCTTCCTGCTTGAAGACAACTCGATCGTGGATGCTGGCGACTTTTTCCGAGCTTTGCGAAGCCCCTTTCAGAACTTTGCGATGGTAGCTCTCGGGCCGACGTCGAATGTTCGCCAGCAAGTTGTGGCCGATGGCGCGGATGTCCAGTTCATACAGCATGCCACCTTGGGATGGAGCAACCCAGCCGATCAGTTGATTGTTGGCTAGGCGTACTTCGGGTTCAAAATCGAGGTTAAAATCTCGGCTCTGACCATCGATAAATTGAGAGGATTGACCGGTGATCGCGTCGAGAACATTGTCTGCCTCGATCAGTTCTTTGAAGACCGCATTGCGCAAGTGAGGGAGATAGATTCCGCCGAAGGCACCATGCCAGTAGGTACAATTGCATTGGCCTCGATAAAGATGGTCTTCGGCGATCTCGAGTAAATCGTGCCCAGCAAATTCCTGACGGGCTTTCTCAAGCCTTTCGCTCACCTCCAGCATGCGGCAATACATTTCGTTGGCTTCAGAATATTTGACCTTAAAGTTTCTCCACGAGCCGCCACGGACAAAGCGTCGAAGCTTGTCCCAAATCGGTTCATGTTCTATCGCGTGAATGGACTCCTCAAAGACTTCTTGCTGTGTTACCGGCAAAGCCCATTCGGTCATCTCTCGGTAGCTGCAATCCGGCAGGTAGACTTTACCAACAGGATTATGTTGTTGGACGACATCGATAAGGCGAGAGGTTTGTAGCCAATGTCGATTGTCGTTTAGCGCATTAAGGAGATCTCGCAACCAACCGCGTTCGTAGACGTGAGCCTTCGTATCGGGCCATGTTCCGAATTTTTCACCATCGTCGCCGAAAATGAGAATAGCACCAGGTGTCTGCTGTGCTGTTTGGCGTGCGAACTCGATCAGTTCCGATACCGGCGAAAATGGGATGAGATACCGCAGTTTCTCGCTTCCCGGAAAGACCTTCAGTAAACGGCCGTTGTCTTCCGTTCCGAAGTATCCGAAAAGTTCTTCTTGCGCGCAACCTGCAGCCTTAAAGTGGAAGTCATCCAGCACGGTGTATTGCATGCCAGCGTCCACAAGATCGCTGGTCAGACTGCTTTCCCACACGCGCTCTGGTACCCACATGCCTTGCACATTTGTTTCGAAACGTTCTTCCAGCCAAGCGGAGTAGCGCTGGATTTGACCGATGCGATCTCGACTGGGGAGCATCGTTAAAATGGATTCGTAAAATGGACCGCCAATAATTTCGACGCGACCGTCAGCCACCAGCGATTTCAGTCGTTGCATATAATCGGGTTTTCGTTCATGCAGCCATAGCATCAACGGCCCAGAGGTATGCAGTGAAAGACGGAGATTTTCATAGGGCTCAAATACGTTCAGGAACGGGAGGTAACTATCTTGGTAGGCTTGTTCAAAAACACCATCGAAGTTTCCGATCGGTTGGTGATTGTGCAATACCAAACAAAGATGAATAGACGACGTCATAGCTCTCTCGTGAATCTGGATAGAAGCCGCAAGCGGAAAAACCGTGCTAGATGGGCATGTTGACCCTGTGTGTATCGACGGCAGATTGACCCTCACTATAGCGTTATTTTACCTCTTCACTCCAATCCGAATGATTATTTTCGCGTAAAGCGTTACAGTCGTGCTGATCGAATCGTCAGAATGGTGCGACTCTACCCAACCAAAACAAAGAACCCAAATCCCCCATACTTCCTCATTGAGCAGTTTTCCGAAAACCATGAGCCGGCTTGGCTTGAGCGGCGTTTATCGGAAAGGCTTGCGTTGCTGGAGTTCGAGATCTGTGGGGGGAAGGAGCTTAGGAGTGAGGGCAACGCTGTCGCTCCGGTGGGACTTACTCCAGAGAGGAGGTAGCAAAATAGAGACGAAGTGTGCGGGCGGCTTCTTCGGGAAGGATGGAATTGATATGGCTTCCGGAAGCCCATTCAAATCCAGCCAACCTGCCCAATCTGGGAAACAGATCGATCCGCCAGTGGTATCGATTGACATCATCATCGGTGAAGGGAGAAGTATGAATCACATAGTTGTAGCTTGCATTGGAGAGGGCGTTTTCCAGGGCTTTGATGGTGCGAAGCAGATTGGAAGCCAATTCCGCTTGGTGCAGCTCTAGACCTGCTTCGAAAGTCGTTTGATGTTGCCGAGGGAAAATCGAGACAAAGTAGGGGGAGCGACTCGCGTAAGGAGTCAGGGCCAAGAAATTTTCGGATTTCCAAACCAATCGAGAGCCATCAATCAGTTCTCGCTGAAGCAGGTCGCATATCGGACAGCTTTGGTGTTTGAGTGAATACTCCAGCCAACGATTCTGTAAACCGAGTATTTCTCTTGGAAGGAAGCTGGTCACCATCAGTTGACTGTGGAGATGGGATAAGGTCGCTCCGGCAGCGGCGCCGGAGTTTTTGAAAACAACACCGTAGCGAAAGGAATTCATGGATCGCCAGTGGCGGAGGCGAGCAGCGTATGACTGAAGAACGAGTTGTACATGATCTAAGGGGAGTTGTGTAAGGCTTGTTTTGTGTTCACCGCACTCGACAAAAACTTCATGGGCTCCGTGAAAGTTCCCCGACAGAAATAGTTCGGTGGCTTTTGAGATTCCGGGATCAACGCATTGTTCTGCAGTCGCAAACGGGATGTAGGATTCGGTGGGTTGCGCGTGATCGCTACCTATTTGAGTAATGTTTCCGTTGAGGTGGAGATTTTTGAGATTCTGCGGAGAGCCGCTTGCCTCAAGTGTTGCCGTTTTCAGGTAAGGGGACTGCGAGTTCAGACCGGCAAGCAAGCTATCATCTGGAAGGGGCTTGAGCGCAGGGTACTTATTGGGAACAACGCGGACTTTCCAGCTTGGGGCGGAGACCGCTGCAAGAGGGCGTCGACCTGAGTTGCTTGCGCGACTGGTCCCATTTTCTTTGCTGCGTTCTTTGCGTCGAAATTCCTCTCCATGACTTTTTTTCGGGTCCAGTGTGGGAAGCATCAGGACGGGAACCGGCGTTTCGGATTCATTACCGATACAGAAGGGGCAATCGGAGGCTGCGATTCTGGTTTCGGGAAATTCGGCAAACTCATCGGGTCGATGAGAGCGATGCGGTGCAAATATCACCCAGCGATCGCTGAACCAATCGTAACGGAACTCGCTCATGGGAATTCTTTTATGCGCGATGTTGCTTATCCGAAATCGCTTGCGAATAGACCAGTTCATATTCGCGAGCGCTTCGCAGCCAGGACCAATCTTGCTGCATCCCTGTTTCCACTATTTGCTTCCATGTCTCAGGTTGATGGCGAAATACCTCACACGCCTGATGTAAACAATTTTCTAATGCTTCAACCGAATATCGATCGAAAACGAATCCAGTAGCGATTTTCGACTGAAGATTTTCCTGTGATGCATGGCTTACCGTATCGACCAATCCACCTACAGCGTGAACGACCGGCGGAGTTCCATATTTGAGAGAATAAAGTTGATTCAAACCGCATGGCTCAAAGCGGCTTGGCATCAGAAACATATCTGCTGCGGCTTCGATTCGATGAGCCAAGCGATCCGAAAATTCTAAACGCAGTGCGATCCTATGTCCTACTTGGGAAGCGAGATAAGCGAGAGATTCGTGGTACCTCGCATCTCCTGTACCCAGAATGACCCACTGCGCGGCTTGATGATGGATCCATTGATGCATCAATGGAATCACGAGGTCCCAGCCCTTTTGATCAGCCAATCTTCCGACCAGGCCGATCAAGGGTACATTCGGTTCGAAAGGGAGTCCCAGTTCTTCGCTGAGTTGGCGTCGGCATTCGTACTTACCTGCTCGCCATGAATGCACATCATAGGTTTTGGGTAAATGGGCGTCGTTAGCCGGATTCCAAAGATGGTAATCAACCCCATTGACGATACCTGTCAGTCGCTCGGATCTTTCGCGCAGCACGCCATCCAGACCGAAACCATTTTCGATGGTCTGAATTTCTTTGGCATAGGTATGGCTTACTGTCGTGAGGCGATCGGCAAAAACAAGTCCGGTCTTCATCAGGTTAAGATCGCCGTAGTATTCCATTTGACGATAATTGAAATACTTCCAATCCATACCTGTCCAATGAAAGTCGCTTGAATGGAAACGCCCTTGGTAAGCGAGGTTGTGAATGGTAATTACAGTCGCAGCGCGGTGGTACCAGCGATGTCCACCTTGATGGGTCGCCACATAAGCTGGTATAAGCGCGGTCGGCCAATCATGCACGTGGGCAATATCGACATCGACGCCTAAGCATTCGACGGCTTGGGCGGCAGCTGCGCAAAAGAAGCTGTATCGCTCACAATTGTCGCGATAGTCGCCACTTAATTCGTTGTAGATTCCTTGACGATCGAAGTAATGGGGTTGATCGACAAAATAAAATTCTACAGAACTATTGGGGAGATCTGCTTTGAGCAGACGAGCGGCAACAGCGCGCCCAGATAGTTGCACCGCAAACCCGATGTCGGTGGGGCGAATCTCAATCCCCGACTTATAAATATGACGATACGCTGGCATGATCACCAAACAGCGATGACCGCGCGCAGCCAGTTCGATCGGTAAGGCTCCGCTCACATCGGCAAGTCCTCCCGTTTTGGCGAAGGGAACCGCCTCGCTGGTAAACATGACAATGTTCAAAGCTCGCATCCCGCTCTGCAAATGCACGGTAACATCTGGTCTTGGTAATATCAGGTCTTGGTAAAACCGCAGTATACCGCGTTTCGCCGGTGAAAATCACCATAGACTTATGATTCTGTAAGAGATTCGAAAGTCAACGGGTCGGTTTGTCGCGGTTGGGGAGAGTCTCTTGGCTAAGAGAACTAAAAGAAACGCACTGTCAACACCACTTACCCCTGAAAGTCGATAAAAAAATTTGCTTTTTCGATCGATTCAAGATCGCAGCGTTTATCCGAACCAACTTGGGCTCAGCAGCCAACCACTACTTGTTGCGCGATACAATCAACAGGTTGCTATTGGAGATATCTGAGCCGTTTAGGTATAATGAGGCGTATGTGTTGCGGCAACCTTGTCGATTCCTACAGATTGCAGAGACGTGCACCAGATCAGTCGCGAGCACCAGACCTGCAAACCCATTTGTTCGCGGAAATTTGATTGAGGAACTTAGAGCGTGCTTTCTGTTCGTCCCAAAGTTGCCGAACTTGCTTTTCAAGTGTTTGGTCGCTCGTTGCACCCAGAACTTTTCATAACGTTTCAATCTCGTGAAATTGAGCGTGGCGAGTATCGAGTGAAAATCGATTTGACCAGCGCGGGTCACGTGTTGACATGGTTTCATCAGGGCGCGATTCTGACCGAAGTTGCCGCTTCGGCACATCATCCTTTGCCGCAAAAGCGCAGACTGATATCCCAACGTTTGCATGGCAAGCGGAGCGATCACTTGGAGTACCGGGCCATGGTTCGCTATTCTTACGATTTCGAACTGGACACAGTTTCTCCGGACGTCTTTTGGATATTGCAGGAAAAACTGACTGTCGAACCAGGAAATTATGACCTGATCCAGCGATTTGATTCCAGCGGCCGAATCGCTTTAGGTGCCTTGAGTTTTATCCATCTCGATGTGCGAAATAAAACTTTTTGTATGCAGGCCATGCACACTTTTCCAGATGATCACGCGATCGTGCGCACCAATTGCTCATTTGCGCTGGTCTGAACGGTTCTCCCTTTTTCTATCGTAATGCCGGTTATCATGATCGCGCCAACCTAAGTAGACCGGCACCCACCAAACTGGATCGGTAAGGCAAACTTTGCGTGCAAGTTAAGCTATTAGGCCTACCGATAACTACCTGCAGGTCCGCAAGGAAGCAACGCAGACCCAACCGTCTTGGTTGAATGAGACCGTCTTGGTTGAATTAGACACAGAGCATGGATCGCGCGAAATTCGTTTTGCTCCCAAGAGGCAACAGGCGTGTCGCAGCAATTTCCAAGTCATTTGCGTTTGCACAAGGAAGATTCGTCGTCAACCGCAGCCACTTCTTCAACGAACTCCTCAGAGCTAGTCGATCAGGTGTTGAATGCTTTTTGCCAAGCCACAGGTTGGGCCGCGGTAGCTGTTGCTGAAACCAAAGATCCCCGCACTCGCACGCGCGGCCCAGAGTCGACTTTAGAAAATTGCAAATGGAAAGTCGTAAGCGCTTTGCCAATGGATGGCATGTTGGACGCGTTAGAAATGAATTCCATGCCCGCAGTGTCCGAAACGGACGCTCAAAAACTTCTCGATAGTATCAGCGCGATGATCCGGCGTATCGATGAAGGGGAACGCACTATCTGGCGACAGGAGGCGGAGCTAGCATCCAATATTGGATTTTCGATCAAGGTAGACGATCAAGAGGAACTCGCTATAAAAATCGACGAGCTCTTAGCCCAAACCGCAGCGGCAATTGGCTGTGATGCGGCAGCCATTTACTTGCTAGATGACGCGACAAGCGTTTTAAAAATGCGAGCTTGTATCGGATTGCCGAAGTCCCGCTTAGCGGCCGCTCCTAGAACGCTCCGCGGATCGCTGGGAGATTTGGAAGCCCTGCTGGGTAATGCCGTTCTGATTGAAGATATCGCCGCCATGCCGCAATGGCAATCGCCGGAAGAATTCGGTAGCGCCATGGTATTGCCTATCGGCACACTGCAAATGCCACAAGGGACAATTTGGTTCTGGAGTGAACGGCAGAAATCATTCCACTCAACGGATGTCGAAATCGGTAAACGAGCCGCGAAGGAAATGATTTCCATCTTGGAACGCCGCATCCTAACTAAAGAGATATCTGCAGCGCGTCAGGTGCAACGCGATGTCGACGATATCGCCACCAGACAGCTCTCGCGACTACCCGACGATCAACCGCTTGATCGCCGCATTGATCTGGCAGGTACCACAGATTCAGGCGATGGCGTCTCGACCCAATTTCATTCCTGGACACTGCGTCCCAATCAATCGATTATGGCTTGCATCGGCGGCGCGAAGGCCAACGGTCTGGATGGAAGCATGGTCGCGACAACCTTGCAGACGACGACCGAGATCCTGTGGCAACAATCCCTAACGAGTTCTCAATTGATGCGGCAAACCCATGATCAAATGTGGGGGCTGGGTGAAGGAGATTGGCGGAGTTCGATGTCGATCGTGGAGATCGATCTCACCACGGGGCAGGGTTGCCTGTGCACCGCTGGACGCGGAAGTTCGTTCATCGTAACCGCTCACGGCTTTCGACCACTATCTACTTCCGGTCCACTTTTGGCAACCCAGCCAGAAGCGGTCTTCTCCGTGGAACGCTTCACGCTCGATTATCGAGACGCTCTGCTCATGTTCTCGCCACTGCCGGCGAAGGTAATCCAACAATTTGCCCATCAGTTCAATGAATTGCTCAAGATCGCCCACACATCGCTGGGCAAACCCGCCAACGTGGTCATCGAGCAATTAACACGTCGCTGGCTGGAGTTGGGGCTACCCTGCGATACTGAAAAATCGCTGCTCTGGCTCGCTCGCACCCCGAACGCAACCAAGAAAAAGCCCCGACCGATGGCGGAAAGCCTCTCGTCAAGTGATCCCTCAAAACCTAGAGGAGCTGGAAAGATTCGCTAACGCTTGATCCGGAATCTTTTCACGCAAATCAAAACTTTGCTCGGGCTGACGCCAGTAAATTAAATCCTCATCTCCGAGCTTCCAGCAGAGATAGACGATTCTGCTGGCAAATGTTGTCGGAAACTCAACTTCACCCTCATCGGAGCTGATCAACCGCAAACCCAATTGGCTCAGTTCGTTGCGATATGACTCCAGTTGCCTTTCGTCCGACGCCAAATCGCTAAGGCTCTCGGCGAGTTCGTCGTCATAAAGTTGACCCGCTTTCTGGGGTCCACTACCGCGAACTCGGCTGAGGTCGTGTCTTCGCCTCTGCAGTTGCTTGTCCAACTCTTGGGCATCGGTCACGATGGAGCGGACCAATGGCAGCATCGCTCGCGCTTGGCGGTAAGTAACGGTCGTTTCAATCAAAGGTTCGGATTTGGCCATTAGAGTTTTTTCGCTGTGGGTATCCCTGCAACCTTCCCATACTTTAAGTTTTCCTCGCGATGGCCGTGGACACAACCTCAAATCAGTCCGGATCGCTCAAGAATTTTCCCACGCGAGTCACAACAATCTCAATCCCTAGAAGTTTCCCAGTCTTTATCGGCTCCGCCAATCCCCGCAAAATAGTGAGCACTTGTAACTGCGAGTTGCCATTGCCTATCGGAAACACGTTTAGCTACTCTGCCGTCCTAGCACCCCTCTTTTTTGTGGACAAACTCTGCTGACGGCCATATTCCTTCGAGACGACTCCTACAGAGCGACTGTTTCTTTTGTAGTAAACCCGTTCGGGTCAAATTCTCCCCTCAACAGATTTAGGTAAATCTGTTATCCTTGTCGACGTGAGGTTTGATTGGGATCCCTTGGAAAGGCTGACAAGTTATGTTATTGGCAAGCATTGCCCAGTACTTTTTTGGATTCACCATTTTTATGGTAAGCGTCTTCATGATTTTGTTGATTTTAGTTCAACGAGGTCGTGGAGGTGGTTTGGTTGGAGCGCTGGGTGGTCCAGGGGGTCAGAGCGCTTTCGGTACCAAAGCGGGTGACCTATTTACCCGTATTACCATTGTTACTGCTGCGATTTGGATCGTACTTTTGGCCTCCGCTGCCTACTCGCTCAAAGAAAGAGAAAAACCAGAAACACTGTCAGAGGGCCCATCGCTTTCCGCTCCCAAGGCGGAATCTCCAATCTCTGGCGGTGGGGCTGCAAACCCAGAGACGCCCCCAGCCACCCCAGGAATAGGCCTTTCCAGCCCTGCAGAATCGTCTGGTACAGCCCCCAGTGCTGCAACGCCCAGTGCTGCAACGCCCAGTGCTGCAACGCCCAGTGCTGCAACGCCGGCGCCGACAGCACCAGCGCCGTCTGACGCCCCGTCCCCTGCTGCAGAAACGCCAGCCCCTTCTCCAGCGACCCCTCCTTCTACAGCGATCCCTCCTTCTCCAGCGGCCCCCCCTTCACCAGCCCCTGAAACGCCTGCTCCTGTTGGAAGCGGTAACTAGCTGGATTCGGGTTTGTTTTGGTCCAAATCGGCAAGCTTTTCCCACCTTGATGCGTTAGAGAAACTGCCTTAGTGTTTTCGATTTTTTGATTGAACGGGGAGCGAAACTTGTTGAGCATGACTGGATATGGTGATGCGGCCTTGGTTCATTCCGGTCTGCGCATCACCGCCGAAATTCGCTCGGTGAACAATCGCTTTCTCAAGTTCAACACGCGATTGAGTTCGATCATCGAGTCATTGGAATCGCAGGTAGAAGGGCTACTGCGAGAATGGATCAAGCGTGGGACTGTGTCGGTATCCATTCGAGTGCAGGCGACCGAGTCGGTGAGTCGATATGAGCTCAACGGCCCCACCCTTCGGGGCTATGCTCTGCAATGTCGACAATGGGCTTCGGAATTGGGACTAGACGACCAACTTTCCATCGGCGAACTTCTGGTTTTGCCAGGTGTGGTATCCGACGGCTTGGGCAATCAAGAACAGAACGAAGAGGTTAAATCGGTCGTGCTCGAAGTCGTCAAACAGGCTGCGTCCAAACATCATCAAATGCGTAAAGCGGAAGGTGATGCGATGGCGGTCTCGTTGTCCCATAGCATTGACGAACTTCGCAAGCAGGGCGACTTGATTGCCGAAAGAAGTCCTGCGGTCGTTCGCGAACATTGTGAACGGATGGAGAACCGAATACGTCAAGCCTTTGAGACGGCCCAGCATGCGTTCCAACCATCGGATTTGCTGCGTGAAATGCAGGTGATGGCCGATCGTTTGGACATCCACGAAGAAGTCGTGCGTTTGCGCAGCCATTTAGAGCAGTTTCTCGGGATTTTGAATTCGAGCGATAGTCAAGGACGCAAACTAGATTTTCTGATTCAAGAAATATTTCGCGAGACCAACACGATCGGCTCCAAGGGGAGCGACGTAAGTATTGCGCGACATGTTATCGAGATGAAAACTATACTGGAACAGATGCGTGAACTGGTTCAAAACATTGAGTGATTGGCCACTCATGCGACAACACAATGCGAAAATACGATGCAAGCTTCCATAACGGCAAAGGGGAATTTGGTAGTTTTATCTGGCCCATCGGGTGCGGGTAAGTCGACGGTGGTTCGCGAATTGCTGCAAAAATCGCGTTTGCCGCTGCAATTAAGCATATCGGCGACGACGCGGCCCGCGCGGCCGGGAGAAGTGGATGGTCGAGAATACTTTTTCTTGACAAAAGAGGAATTCGATCAACGCCGACGTACTAATGAATTTTTGGAATGCAAAGAAGTATTTGGCCGTGGACACTGGTATGGAACCCAAAAAAAGCCAGTATTGAACGGAATGCAAGAAGGCAAATGGATCCTTTTGGAAATCGACGTCCAGGGAGCGCTGACAGTTTTTGAGAATTATCCGGAAGCGATTAGTATATTCGTACACCCAGGTTCGATGATAGAACTGGAACGACGGTTGCGAAACCGACAGACAGAGGATGAAGATGCTATTGGCCGCCGCTTGGAAGTGGCACGCGAGGAAATGGCTTTTCGTCATCACTACAAATACGAAGTGATCAATCACACGGTCGGTATGACAGTGGAGATGATCCAGCACTTGTTGGAACAACATCAATAACGGGAGATTTAGTTTATGTTAGATGCGTTGAAAGAAGAAGAAATCGTCAATAAGGTTGGTGGACGTTTCAAGCTTTCCACTTTGATCCAGAAACGATTGGTTCAACTCAACCGCGGCTCCCGCCCCTTGGTCGATATCAAGACCGAAGACAAGATGGAGATCGTGCTGCAGGAAATCATCGAAGATAAGATTTACCTGAACATGACTGGTGAAGTGAAGATCACCGGGGAAAGCACGGACATGGGAGATTTCTTGGATTTGGACACTGGCGATCTATGAGCGACGGGCATATCGTTGTGGGCGTCGGAGGTGGCATTGCTGCTTACAAAGTGGCTGAAGTTGTCTCGCGCCTCGTGCAACAAGATATGCAGGTTCGCGTAGTCATGACCCACTGTGCGCAAAAATTCGTGGGGGCAGCCACCTTCGCTGCTCTCACGTCTCACCCGGTTGCTACATCCAGTTTCTCGCCTGCTTATCCGCTCGGTGCTCATATTGAACTGGCCGAACATTGCCGATTGCTCTTGATCGCACCTGCAACTGCGAGACTCTTGGCCAGTTGCGCTTTGGGACTGGCCGACTCGCTGCTATCTACGCTGTACCTTCAATGCCACTGCCCCGTGCTGATGGCACCCGCCATGAGCGTTTCGATGTGGGACAAAAAAGCCGTGCAGCGAAATGTGGCGACCCTGATCGACGATGGGGTACAAATGATAGGTCCGGGTGAAGGCTGGTTGAGTTGTCGAAAATTAGGCAAAGGTCGCATGGCCGAGGCAAGCGAAATTTTGCAAGCCATTGCCGCGAAGCTTACCCATTGAAACAGGGAATGCAATTCCGTGGCCCGCATCCTGCTCACTTCTGGCCCAACCAGACAATACCTCGATCCAGTTCGGTACATCACCAATGCGTCAAGCGGTCGAATGGGAGCTGCCATCGCGCAAGCGGCCATAAAACTTGGCCACCAAGTCGAGATCGTTTCCGGTCCAGTTGCCATCGAATATCCCAGTGAAGCGCGAGTGGTCCAAGTCATAACGACCGAGGAGATGCACCAACAAGTTTCTGTAAAATTCCCCGATTGCGATTGCTTGATCGGCGTAGCCGCACCTTGCGATTACATGCCGCGAAGAGTTCTGGACCATAAGCTGACCAAAACGGGCGAACCGTTACATTTGGAACTGATCGAGACGGTGGATATCATCGCCTCGATGGGCGCCCAGAAATCTGCCGGACAATATGTAGTCGGCTTTGCCTTGGAAACGGAGGATCGCAGATTTAGAGCCATCAACAAGATGCAACGAAAATGCTGTGATTTAATCGTATCCAACAGTGAAAGTGCCATCGATTCTCAATCGAATAGCATTGAAATTCTTGCTCCCGGCGGCGAAACGGTCGCTTTGGCCGAGGGCTCCAAACTCGAAGTCGCACAAGTTATCATGCGAGTTATCGAGGAACGATTCCTACAATCGAATCCCACAGCTAAGCACGAATCCTAAAGCTACGAAGGATTAGCACGTTGACCGCTCCAAGTATCTCGCCCCAAATCGATCTAAGCATCTCGATCGGCCAACTTAAGTTGTCCAATCCCATTTTGGTCGCCTCGGGTACTTTTGGATACGCTCGCGAAATGGAGAGAGTGGTTGATCTTAAGCAAATCGGAGGCATCCTGCCGAAGACGATCACGCGTGATCCTCGTCCTGGAAACGCACCTTGGCGGACCGTCGAAACCAGCAGCGGACTGCTCAATGCGATCGGTTTAGACAACGACGGAATCGACTACTTTATCGCCAATCATTGGCCCTATCTCAGCCAAATTGGTACGGAAGTCATCGTCAGTATCGCCGGAAAGACACAACAAGATTTTTACGAACTCACTTCCAAACTTCAGGCGATTGGCAATGTGCGGGGGATCGAATTGAATATCTCCTGTCCCAACGTTTCAGGCGGTGTCGATTTCGGTACAGACCCCAAACTTTGTGAAGAAGTTGTCGCTGGTTGCCGCAAAGAAACGTCTGCGACTTTGCTGGCAAAACTTACACCGAACGTGGCCAGTATCGCCTCGATTGCCAAAGCGGCAGAGCAGGGGGGAGCCGATGCGGTTTCATGCATTAATACCGTTTTGGGTATGGCGGTTGACTGGCGAAAACGTAAGCCCATCCTAGGAAATATCGTCGGCGGTTTAAGCGGTCCTGCCATAAAACCGATCGCCCTGCGCTGTGTGTATCAAGTCGCCAAAGCGGTTAAAATTCCGGTGGTCGGTATCGGTGGAATCTCCAATATTGACGATGTGATGGAGTTCTTGGTGGCAGGGGCTTCCGCAGTGCAAATCGGGACGGCAAATTACTATGATCCAACCATTTCCGTTCGCTTGATAGAAGAACTGAATCGCGCCCTGGTTGAGATGGGAGCGGTCTGCGTGCGCGAAATCGTCGGCTCATTGAACGCCGAAAAGTAAACTACTTTCTAAGAGATCTTAAGCAGCATTCGTCACTCTTTTTTGTTTTGTTATTCCTTTATCGTTTGGCATTCGATTCCATGCGTGTACTTTCAGGCATACAACCCACAGGTCGTTTTCACTGGGGAAATTATTTCGGAGCGATTCGGCAATATATCGCTTTCCAAAATGAGCATGAGGCATATTACTTCATCGCAAATCTGCACGCGCTGACCACGGTGCGCGAGCCGGAGATTCTCAGAGGCTACACGCTCGATGCGGCGATCGACTTGCTCGCCCTCGGACTAGATCCCAATCGGGCAACACTATTTGTGCAATCCGATGTGCCCGAAGTCAGCCAGTTATGTTGGCTGTTGATGACTGGCACCAACCTAGGGTTGCTGGAACGTTGCCATGCGTTTAAAGAGAAAAAAGCCAAAGGACTCAATGCCGATGCCGGCCTGTTTACCTATCCTGTCCTTATGGCGGCAGACATTTTAGCGTTCGACTCCAATTGGGTACCGGTTGGAGAAGATCAGGTCCAACACATCGAAGTCTGCCGCGATTTGGCTCGAAGCTTCAACCATCATTACAAGTGCGAAGCATTCGTTCTGCCTGAAGCTCGCATAACGATCGATGCAGCAAAAGTACCCGGCATCGATGGCCTTAAAATGTCAAAGAGCTATGACAACACTCTGGCCTTGTTTGAAGATCAAAAACAACAGCGCAAACGAATTATGCGAATCACGACCGACTCCCGCCCCATGGAAGACGCGAAAGAACCGGAAGAAGATCACCTCTTTCAATTGTTCCGACTTGTTGCCAGACCTGACCAAGTCGAAGCGATGGCTACTCTGTATCGCCGCGGAGGATTTGGTTACGGTGAAGTGAAAAAAAGTTTGGCGGATGCTGCCGAAAATTATTTTGCTGAAGCTCGAGCGCGACGGGCCGAGTATGAAGCTAAGCCGAAGGAAGTCTATGATATTTTGGCCGATGGCGCAGCGCGAGCCCGCAAAAAAGCAGCCGAAGTCTTGCGACGGGTTGAAGCAGCCTCCGGCATCAGCTATCGCAAGTGACGTGCGGATCCCCATTCGAATTGAACATCGATTACCGTAGGACCTTGTTGCATGTCTTTTCCCGATCCAGCCTCAAAACGCTCGCGTGTTATCGGTCTCGGGACAGACATTATCGAATGCGCTCGCATCGGAGAAATGATCCTCAAACATGGAGAACTATTCTTACATCGAGTTTTCACCCAAGAAGAAATCACCTACTGCAGTTCTCGAAAAACTTCCAACCAACATTACGCCGGACGGTGGGCTGCGAAAGAAGCGGCTCTCAAAGCCCTCGGAACCGGATGGGCAAAAGGGATCCAGTGGACCGATATTGCGGTCAGCCATCAATTGGGAGGCAAACCAATCATCACCATCGAAGGAGTGGCAGCCGAAATCGCCAAAGAACAGGGAATCGCCGAGATTCTGCTAAGCATCTCGCATTGCCGCCATTACGCGGTTGCCTACTGTATCGCCGTGGGTGAATGAGCCCCTTGGGAATTGCGAAGGTGCATCCTTCCCTTAACTGGGCTATTTGCCTATTTAAAGGAAGAAAAAAAACCACTAAATCACCCGTCGACTTTTGGGGGAATCCCGGCGTTTTCACCCCCTCCATTTCTTGAAAGTCCACCCCAACTCAGCGATAATAGGGAAATCATGAGGGCGTAGATGCTGACTCGGTGGCGGCAGTTAGATGCCCTCGCACCGAGCACGGTCACTGTACACGCCGACAAACTCCATCCCCGAAACGATCCCCACACACCTGCCCAAAGAATCGATTCGCGACCAAATAGGTTGCTTTGCGGGCCCCATTTTTGCCGCAGCACAACGATGGTTGTGATTGATAATCAACGATTTCGAATGATCATAGTACAAACGTTTGGCGATGCGGTTTCGAGCATCCGACAGTTTGCTGTTGTTACTCCACTAAACTACTCATGGAATGAGTCCGTCATGTCGCTTCGAATTCTCCCCCCATGGCCTGTGATTGTCGCTTGTTTTGCACTCTTCGCGGCATCTGTTGCGGGTCGTAGTATGGCCGAGGAATCCGCCGCTCCGACTGCAGTGTCCAACAACGTTGTGTGGCAGGAACTCAAATCGCTAGAGCTATTGCCGACCGAAGTCGCAACCAGCGGATCGATTGAGCTGCGCGGGAAAGATTCTGCATTTCAATTGATCGTGTTGGGACAGTTTCAGAACGGATCGCAGGTTGATGTTTCTCGATTGGTATCTTACCGATCCTCCACAGACACGATTGCGCAGGTTTCGAGCCAAGGTTACATCGAAGCTGTCGGAGACGGGGAGTGCACGATTCAGGTCACGACCCCTGTCAGCATCACGGCTGAGGTAAAAGTGGTCGTCAAAAATTTTGCCTCGGATATCCCGATTCACTTCGGAAATCAAATCACACCGATCTTTACCAAGTATGGATGCAATAGTGGTGGATGCCATGGAAAATCGGGAGGCCAAAACGGGTTTCGCTTGTCGCTACTTGGCTTCGAACCTGCGGACGATTATCAATGGCTGGTTCATGAGGGACGAGGACGCCGCCTGTTTCCTGCTTCGCCCGATCATAGTCTGTTGTTGCAGAAAGCGATCGGAAAAATGCCCCACGGCGGTGGAGCCAAGATGAGTGAAAATAGTCCTCCCTATCGCATCCTGAGGCGATGGATTGAACAAGGTATGCCCAAAGGTTCGGCGACAGACGCGATTGTGCAATCCATCGAGATCTTCCCCAAACAATCCAGAGTCCAGAAATTGGAATCCCAACAGCTTTCGGTGCTCGCACATTACAGCGATGGCTCATCGACGGACATCACCCGCATGACAACCTTCGAGTCGAATGATCCTGAAATGGCCGAGTTGACCCCGGAGGGTCTTGTTACCTTTGGAAAGATACCTGGAACCGTTGCCGTAATGGCTCGCTTCCAGGGTCAAGTCGCCGTATTCCGTGCGACGATTCCTTTGGGTGCGCAGGTTGCCGCGTTGCCACCGTCGGTTAACTTGGTGGATAAGCATATCTTTGCCCAGTTGCAATCTTTAGGACTTCCCCCCTCTCCCCTCTCCGATGATGCCACCTTCTTGCGAAGGGTCACCGTCGATATCGCAGGTCGCTTGCCGCGAATCGACGAAGCGGAACAGTTTTTGGCCGATACGACTGCCGATAAACGCCAAAAGTATGTGCAGCAACTGCTCGACAGCAACGATTATGCCGCCAACTTTGCGACCAAATGGAGCGCTGTACTCCGCAATAAGCGCAGCGCTGCAGACGATCGTTGGCGAACGTATTCCTTCCATCAATGGCTTACTCAACGCATCGCGAACAATGTCGGCATGAATCAAGTGGTCAGCGAATTGCTGACCGCCAGCGGCACGCCGGACGATAATCCAGCCGTCGGTTGGTATCGAGAACTCACCGAACCGGAAGCGCTAGTGGAAGACACCGCTCAACTCTTCATGGGGCAACGCATTGGTTGCGCTAAATGCCACCATCATCCTCAGGAGAAATGGAGTCAAGCAGACTACTATGGTTTGGCCGCCTTCTTCACGCGTATTGGACGCAAGGGAGATGTTCGCGCTTCGGTGACCAGAGTTGTTCATCAAGTGGGTGAAGCGTCATCGCGTCATCCGAGAACGGGCGAAGCGTTGAAGCCCCGGGGCCTGGGGGCGGAAGTCGCGGCGGTCGATCCTTGGCAAGATCCTCGGGAGGTGCTGGCAAGTTGGCTTACCGCTCCTGAAAATCCTTTCTTCGCGCGTGCCGTTGTCAATCGATACTGGAAGCATTTCTATGGCAGAGGGCTAGTAGAACCCGAAGACGATATGCGGTTGACCAACCCAGCCAGCCATCCAGAATTGCTCGACGAATTAGCGGCTGATTTTGTGGCTCACGGATATGACGTAAAGTATCTGATTTCGCTGCTTTGCAATAGTTCGTCCTATCAGCTTTCGGCTATTCCTAACGAACACAACGCCGATGATAAATCGAGCTTTTCCCGGTACTACCCTAAACGACTCGCTGCCGAAGTGACGCTCGACGCCGTGGACCAAATCACAGGCCAAACGACATCCTTTGCCGGTCTGCCTGCTGGGACATTATCCAACAGTCTCCCCGACAATGGTTTCCCATCTTACTTCCTAACCGTGTTCGGACGACCTGAAGGCAATAGCGCTTGCGAATGCGAACGGAGTAGCGAAGCCAATCTGGCTCAATGTTTGCACCTGATCAACTCGGAAGAAGTTCAGAAAAAGCTTAAGGCCGATAATGGCTTGGTCGCGCAGCTTGGGCAGTCGAAAGATGATCTTGCTAAAGCGATTCGAGCGATTTATCTCCGCGCTTATTCTCGCGCACCCGATGCCAATGAGCAGGAAATTGCGATCCGTTACTTGCAGAGCAAGCCCGATCTGCGAGCCGCTTTTGAAGATTTGGCTTGGACGTTGATGAACACCAAGGAGTTCTTGTTCAATCATTGATTCCCACCTAGATTCCTCTCGGAACCTATAAAAACGAACAGGCTCTCGGAGCTGTTCTGGTCGTTACAACTTGGAGTTTACACCTTGGTGTTTTGTCGAGTCGCATGTGCTTATTTCGGTTGTTGGACGGTCGTCATCTTCGCGTCAACGAATGCTCTTTACGCGCAGTTGCCGATCCATCAGTTGCACTCGCTGTCCCAGATCGGTTGCCAACGAGGACAAACGATCAACATTGCTGTTGCCGGCAATGATTTAGTCGATATTCGGCAACTGGTGCTATCGGACAAAGCGTTGCAACCCCAACTTACTCAAGGGGCTGTCGATGCGCTTACCGAATTGAGTCAGCCGCAATGGGGAAATTTTTCACTCGCCGTTCCAGCCCAACAACCTCTTGGAATCTATGAAGTTTGGGCGATCGGACGCTATGGCATTTCCAACTCTCGTCGCTTTTTGATCGATTCGTTGCCCGTCTTCAATGATCCAGGTAATAACAACACTCTTGCTCAGGCAACTGCACTCACGTTGCCCACTGCCATTCAAGGTAAATGCGATACGGCAGTTGTGGATTACTACAAACTGGATTTGAAGGAGGGCGATTCTATTTCTATCGAGTGTTTCGCCAAGTCTCTCGATTCGCGTTTGTCGCCCATTATCGCCGTAATCGATTCGAAAGGGAGAGAATTAGTTAGCGTGCGTGGCGATGAATGGAAGGATCCCTGTCTATCATTCACTGCCCCCCGCACGGAACCCTATTTTGTCACGATTCGGGATTTTTTGCTTGATGGTGGCGGCAATTCGTTTTATTGGCTCAGAGTCCTTCCCTCTTTGCAGGTCGAAGAAATCACGCCATCGATTGTCGCGCCTGCAAGCAATATGTCTTGGAAAGCTTGGGGAGTGAGCAATAAGCCCGGTACGCCCCGAAGTTTAATTGAAATCGGAAACGGATCGCTGGCGATTGGCGATTCTCCCACATCGGTTTGGCAAAACGCGCGAATTCCTTTACTCCGCCCCGCACAGTCAACAGTTGCTTGGCTTGAAGTTCCTCGCAACGATGAGTTTAGTCGATACGCGTTGCTTGCTCCCCCAGGCGGTAAAATCTACACCGACATTACCGTTTCCACACAAGTGGGTCAGCCGACACCACTGGAGTTGCCGGCAGAAGTAAGCGCTCGCTTTGCGGATCAGGCGCAAGATCATTACTTTATGTTTCCAGCGGATAAAGATGCAAAGCTTGTGCTCGAAGTTTCAGCCAATAAACTGGGTCAAGCAACCGATGCTATTCTCGCAGTTGGACGCTTCGTCGCACCAGACCAACCAGTACAGTGGCTCGCAACATACGATGACCCACCCAATCGAGAAGCGACTCGCCGCGGTGAGTTCGACCTGATGAGCGATGACCCGATCGGCGAGTTCACTGTTCCCGAGTCTGGGACTTACTGTGTTCGAATTCGCAACCAGTATCGTTCGTTGCGTGGAACATCTCCCAAGTATCAATTAAGTATACGCCCAGCCAACCCCGATTTTCAGGCCTTTGTGGCGTTCAAGCAACTAAAGAGAGGAGGGGAGCAACAAACTCCGTTGTCCGCGCTGAACTTGGTTCGCGGAATGAGCCTTCCTGTACAAGTTCAAATCGTACGCAAGGATGGCTTTAACGAACCGGTTGATGTTCGTGTAGAAGGACTTCCAACCGGTGTTTCCGCTAGCCCCATGTTGATTGCCAGCGGTCGAAATGATGGCTGGCTACTTCTCTCGGCAGCGGCAGACGCGCCAGTCAGCGAAACGGCATTGACGGTTATTGCGGAATCAAAACTGGGGGAAAGAAACCTGCGTCATACGGCGACACCGATGGCTGTGGTTTGGGATTCGCCCGATCGCAATAATACACCTGCAACGTTCCGAGTCGCCACAGCACTCATGCTGGGCGTCACCGCTGAACCTCCACGGGTCGCGGTGACCGCGACGAGCGTTAAGGCACTGGATGAAAAACAGCGATTGGTGACAGCCCCGGGAGAAGAGGTCAAACTCTCCCTCAGCCTTCGCAGGGAAAACGGTTTCGCCGCAGAAGTAAAGCTCAAGCAACAGGGTTTGCCCGATCCTTGGGGATCGCCTGAAGTTGTTTTTGCCCCCGATGCGACCCAAGTTGAATGGGTTGTGAAGGTACCGGCAGAAAAGTCGGCTGGCATCTATCCATTTTTCTTCCGAGGTGATCTCGGCGTACCCTTTCAACCCAACCCTGCATCGATCGGTTTCCTCATGCAGTCCAAGGAAAAGTTGACTCAAAAGCAAATGCTGGCACAGCAGGAGAAAGATGCAGCGACTGCGGCCGGCAATCAAGAACAGATCGCAGCGGCAGATAAAAAACTCGCTGAAATCAATACGCGTATTATGCAAACAGATAAGCAACTCGAAGAGGCCAATAAGGCGAATGCTGTTCAGAACAAGGATATCGCGATTTGGTCGAATAGTTTTGTGCTTGAAGTGAAGGCGCCAACTCCATGAACCTAAAAATTACTTTTTCGTTTTTCACCGCGATTGCTTGTGGTAGCTTATCGGTACGGGCGGATCAACAAGCCGATGACCTTCGCGCCAGCAACATCGTTCGCGCAAAATGCTTGGCTTGCCATAATTCAAGTACGGCTGAAACGGATGTGGTTATCGAGACCCGCGATCAACTGTTGGCAACGCACAATGATAAGGTACTGATCGTGCCGGGAAAGCACGCTGAAAGTTGGGTATGGCAATTGGCTTCGCGCAAAGCCGAACCCGCTATGCCGCCGGTCGACAATAAAGTTAATGCGACCCCGCTCAATGAAGAAGAGATTCAAATATTGGCCGCTTGGATTGATCGAGGTGCCAATTGGGTCGAAGCTCCGAAAGCAAATATGGCTTTTCGCGACCTACCTGCAGACCAGCTCCCCATCCAATCGATGGCCATGCAAGCCGATGGTTCGAGAGCGGTGGTTGCGTGGGGGAACCGCGTTGGTGTGATTCGAGTGCCTAGTGGTGAAGTTGAGTCTTGGCTTTTCGATGAACAGTTGGTGAACCCATCAACCGGCGTTGCCATCAAAGCGGCCGATATAGATTTTGTGCAATCGATCGCAATGTCTGCCGATGGGACAATGATTGCCACTGGAGGCTTTCGGACATTTCGACTTTGGAAAAAGAGACTTGCTGGACGTGAAGCCCAGATTGCGTTTGAATCCCCTCAGCCTGGCAAATGGTTATTGGGAGCGACGCATGCTGCATTCGTTCGAGATGATGGTAGTTTTAGTATTCTCGATCGACAGTCCAATGCGGCCATCTATCCCAATAATCTTTTGTTGGCTCAGCCCGTTCATGCTTTGAATATTCACCCCACCGAACCATTGTTGGCGATATGTCGCAAAGACCAAGTGCTCCTCACTTATCACTTAGTGACCAATGAGATCCAAGTGATTGGGCGAATCCCTGCCTTGCCCGAACAAATTTTCGCCATTGGCACTGGGGATTTAGCCGTTCAGCGGGGAGGAAACTTTGAACGCTATCAGTTTAAGTCATTTGCCACCCCAGCGATCGATGTGGCTGCAGTAGCGACCGTTGCCGCAACCGATCAAGCAAATGAGTTGGTCGTATTGTTGCAGAAAAATTATCCGGAACTGAAAACGCCTATCGATATCAACAGCATACCCAACAGTCCGTATGCCGATTTGGACGTAGCCAACCTGCAGTGGAACTCACAAATCGCCACGCGTTATGTGCAGGTCGCCGAAGCAGATGTCAAGGGTGCTCAAGAAGAACTTAAAGGGGAAGAAACCAACAAGCAAACCTTGGACGGCGAAGTGACCAAGAGCCAAACGGCTGTCGATGACGCGAAGAAGGAGCTAGCCGCCAAACCCGACGATATGGCACTAGCTGAGAAAGTAAAGAAAGCCGAAGGAGCTTTGGAAACCGCCAAAGATGCCGTTAAGCGGGCCGATGAACGAATCGTTACTCTGAAAGAACGAATCACGTCGCTAGAAGGTGCCACCAATCAACAGAAACAATTGGCTGAGCAAGCCGCGAAAGCACTCGCCGATTTTCAAGCCCAGGTGGCTACTGGAATTTATAAACCTGTGGCGGTATCCGCCGATCGCGATCGAACAGGCTGGCGAGCGATTATCGACAAAAAAGGGACTATCTCGTGGCTTGATTCCAACAACCAGACGGTCAGCTTGATTCAGGATCAAGCGAAAGATGCAGTGAGCATCAAGAGCTTGGGAAATCAGCGATGGTGGATTGGATACCCAAATGGTAGAGCAGAGATTTGGAATCTGCAAACCGGCTGGGACTTGGTCACCCGTATCGGCAATCCGCTGGAACAACAACCTTTCGTCGATCGCGTGCTTTCTCTGGCCTTCAATCCAGATGGTACTAAGATTGCGATCGGGTGCGGTGAGCCTAGCCGCAGTGGGTCGATCTTCGTCTTTGACGTTGCAACCAATCAGGTTTCGATCACCCGCGGAGAGGCCCACAGCGATGTGGTCGTATCTCTGGCCTATTCTCCCAACGGCAAATATCTCGCCTCCGGTGGAGCGGATCGCATGGCAAAACTCTGGCAAGCCGATAGCTTAGAGCCCTACAAGACTCTGGAAGGACATACGCACCATGTCAATTCGGTGAGCTGGAAATGCGATAGTCGACAACTGCTGACCGCTTCGGCCGACACGACGACCAAGTTGTGGGATGTCGTGACCGGTCAACAAGTTAAGACGGTCGATTTGGGAGATGCCGAGTTGAACGCCGCTCTTTTTGTGGCCCAACTGGACCACATGCTCGTCGCCGCTTCCACCCAACCTGTCACCCGACGCAATACGGGCGACGCTGGCCAGCACAATGCGTATGCGTGCGAATCGGATTACACATTCGGAATCGCCATGGACCGCAGCGGCCAACGTATTCTGGCCGGTGGTAGTCAAGGAGTTTTGCGGGGCTTCAAGCTAGACCAAACAGCACTATTCAAAATTCCAGCTCCGACCTTGCCGCAATAAACTGCAGTCGTCCAAGAAGGGCAGGCCCTTTTGGGACCCGCTAAGCATAGAATCGCGAAGCGTATAAGCGATTCGCGCGCGGTAATACTCACAGAAGTTGCCTCTGTGTCGCCGAGTCCGGTTGACTTTCTACTATGCTTTAAGGTGGTCCAAGCTTGCTTGCAACCTGTTTACCGGCAATGAAATGAATCCCCAGAGATCGACGGTGAAGCCCACCGCATTTCGTTGCCACAGGTTGCCAGCAAGCTTGGTCCTTATGATAAAGGTCTGAATCCTGCTCGATACCGTTCTACGTCTCACCGATAGAACGATGCTCGAAGATGCCACCTGGTCGGACACCCCGTCCTCCCTAAGTACCTATATTATCGAAATTACCCAAACATCCCATGATACGATTTTGTTATTTTTGCGTCACTTTCCACTTTCTCACTGAGAGCACTATTGATGGCTGATCCGAGTGACCGTGGAGATGGAAATACTGGGGAGAATACTGGGGAGGTTGATAAGGAGATCGGCGTTCGTTGTCGTGGTGTCACGGTTTCCTTTGGAGAGAAGTCCCAGGTGCTGCTGGGACTAGATCTGGACATCGCGCGCGGAGACATTGTCACGCTATTGGGTCCATCGGGCTGTGGCAAAAGTACATTGCTGCGAGCCATTGCGCGATTGCAGCCGATGAACACGGGTTCGATCACACTCGGCGAAGGCCAGAATCAACGACCGGCATCGATGTCTTTTGTTTTTCAGGATCCAACACTGCTTCCGTGGCGAACGGTGCGTCAGAATGTGGCTTTACCGCTGCAACTTGGACACCAAACCCAGTGGCAGACCGTATCCCAGATCCGAGATATTTTGCTGCAGGTTGGACTGCCGGACGAGCATCATGGTAAGTTTCCGCGTGAATTGTCCGGTGGTATGCGAATGCGAACTTCGCTAGCTCGTGCCTTGGTGACCGATCCTGATGTGTTGCTTCTAGACGAGCCGTTCGCTGCGTTAGACGATATGTTGCGAACGCGTCTGAATGAGTTGTTGCTCGAGCTTTGGCAAAAACGTGAACGAACGATTGTGTTTGTCACCCATAATATTAGTGAAGCTCTTTTTTTGAGTCATCGAATAGCGGTGATGTCCCAGGGTACGATTTCGCAATGGGTCGATATTCCTTGGAAATTTCCCAGAAACAGATCGCTTCGGACCACCGTCGAATTTGGAACGCTCTACGGTAAGGTGGCTGAAATCTTAGCGGAGTCATCCGTATGAAAAGTACCGAGAAGAATTTCAGCGTTGTGACGCTGCTGGCCCCGATTATTTCGTTACTTTTTTTATTGGTTGTTTGGCAAGCGATCGTATCTTTGGGAAAGATCCATCCTGTCATTCTTCCGGGTCCTGAAAAGGTATTAGAAGCTTGCCAGAAAAATAGCGCCGTGTTGAGAAAAGGTTTTCTGGCAACCGGTCTGGCGGCATACGCAGGTATGTGTGCTAGCCTCATCGTAGGTAGTTTGATCGCTGTACTGTTCGCTCAGTCGCGCTGGTTAAGAGCAGCCTGTTTTCCGTATGTCATCTTTTTGCAGACAGTTCCGATCGTTGCCATTGCTCCACTGCTTATCATTTGGTCGGGATACAACTTTCGCACGATCGTGATTGTATCCTTCATCATCAGCCTTTTCCCGGTGGTATCCAACGTGACATCGGGATTGCTTTCCGTTGACCGAAACTTGATGGAATTATTCCAGCTTTACGGTTCAAGTCGTTGGCAGATATTGTTTCGCTTGCAGATTCCTGCTGCCATTCCAAGCTTGATCTTGGGAGCTCGTATCAGCAGTGGACTATCCGTGATCGGAGCGATTGTTGGTGAGTTCTTTGTGGGTAATGGAGGCCAATATGATGGGCTGGGTACACTCATGACCGGATGGCAAATGCTGCAAAAAACGGATGCTTTGATTGCGGCGGTGTTGGTCAGCACCCTGTTGGGAGTGGCGATGTTTGGCCTGGTCAATTTGATTTCCAAAACATTGCTTTCTCGCTGGACGCGGGCCGTTGGCTTCGATAGTGCGAAGTAAGATGCTGGCACAAAGTTACATTTCCACACTCCTTTCGGCGGTTATGAATTACAAATTCTTCATCCGCTGAACTCCGCTTCGTCGAAAATTCTTTTTCGACTATAGGTTGGGGTTTGGATGAATTGGCTTAATCGTTACAGTCTGTCCAAGACTGCTACTTTACCAGAGACTTATTTGGATTTCGCATTTGACCGCAAAGGTTTCAGTTGTACGGTTTGACAATCCTTGAACTAGAACCGCGGCCTTGACTTGGTCGAGGTAGTGGTAGGAGATTGGGATCATCGGATCGGCTACTGTGATCTTGGATCCCCCTTGTGATTGCCCAACACCATCGAAAGGATGGCAAGAAAAGAAAATGGCCACAGCGATCGTCATTACATTTGTTATCGGTTATCTGCTGATAGCGTTTGAACATCCGCTTCACATCGACAAAGCGGCAAGTGCTTTGCTCACAGGCGTCATTTGCTGGTCGATTTACATGTTCGGTATCGATTCTCTTGTTCCTGCCGGCAGCATTCCGGAATGGTTCGCTGATAAAATCGGTCATCATGGAGAGCATGAAGCCTATACGAAAACATTTATGACGGAGTGGGCCGTTGAAGGCCAACTTGGACATTCTTTGGCCGAAATTGCAGGTATCTTGTTTTTCTTGATGGGCGCAATGACGATTGTAGAACTCGTCGATGCTTATGAAGGTTTTTCGATTATCACCGATCGAATCAATGCCAAAAGCCAGGTCACTTTGCTTTGGATCGTTTCGATTCTCACCTTTTTCATGTCGGCAGTTCTCGACAACTTGACGACCACAATCGTGATGGTTTCCTTGCTCAAGAAATTGATCCGGGATCACGATCGAAGATTATTCTTTGCAGGTATGGTGATTATCGCTGCCAATGCGGGTGGCGCTTGGACGGTCATTGGCGATGTGACGACGACCATGCTGTGGATCAAGAAAAAGATCACGCCGCTTCCGACTGTTTACTGGTTGTTTTTACCCAGTGTTGCCTGTCTTTGCGTTCCTTTGCTCTTCATTTCTCGCTACCTGAAGGGTCCGGTTGAGCGGCCCGAGCATGTCTCTCATGCCCATTACAAGAAACTGAAACCTTATCAATCGATGCTGTTTTTGTGTCTCGGTTTCGGTGGCTTGCTGTTTGTGCCAATTTTCAAGGCCGTTACCCATCTTCCTCCTTTCATGGGCGTTTTGTTCAGCTTGAGTGTAATGTGGTTTATCTCCGAAATTGTTAAGCACGACATGGATCAAGAAACGCGTTCCTCCACGCATGTGCTTTCCATTCTCAAGAAAATCGACACCGGCAGCATTCTCTTCTTTTTAGGAATTCTGCTGGCGATCAATTCGATGGCATCGGTGGGACTATTAAAACAGGCGGCGGTAGCCCTGGATACCACAATCGGGAATAAAAACATTATCGCTATATTGATCGGGATGCTCAGTGCAGTGGTGGACAACGTGCCCTTGGTGGCAGCCGGTATTGAGATGTATGATCTACCGCAAGATAACATGTTCTGGATTTTCCTCGCTTATTGCGCAGGGACTGGTGGAAGTTGCTTGATCATCGGTTCGGCTGCCGGTGTAGCGGCGATGGGTTTAGAAAAAATCGACTTTATGTGGTACTTGAAGAAAGTCAGCTTTTGGGCATTCCTTGGGTACCTGGCAGGTTGCGGAGTTTATTTCGCACAAATCTGGATAGCCTCCACGATGGGCTTTACCCCTTAAACTGATTGTTCACCCTCCTAAAACGAATCAAGCCCAAGGCTGCTAATGCAACCTTGGGCTTTTTTCGTTTGATTCGATCTCGCAAAATTTCGAGCGGGTGCTACGATTTGCAGTGAACAGTCAGTGAACTATTCCGCCTTGAAGATTTTGATATTGGTGCAGAACTGCGCGGTGAGCGGTTCTTGCGGGTAGACCGCTTCTCCGAATGCCGCAACGTAGCCCTCGGTTGGTAATTTGATGGTGTAGCAATATTTCCCTTCTAGCAGGCGGCAGGGATGCTCAATCCATTTCGAATCGCGGAAGTCTTTACTGCTCGATACAGCGATCCAAGCTCGAACGGCTTCGGGGGTTTTGTTGGAGGCCACCTGCAATTGATACCCCTCGTCG
>Ga0169931_10001504_pt1 | contig 38473 bp, 40 predicted proteins | sample Kivu_15m_20L_FD_129675 | JGI IMG/M metagenome (GOLD analysis project Ga0169931, IMG submission 129675) | Freshwater microbial communities from Lake Kivu, Western Province, Rwanda to study Microbial Dark Matter (Phase II) - Kivu_15m_20L... | ecosystem: Environmental > Aquatic > Freshwater > Lake... | reverse complement strand
GAAATTTTAATCAGAAATGAGGCTGCCCAATGCCTTCGGTGTCATGCCATTTATGGAAGAGGTGGAATTGTGGGTCCACCACTAGAACATATTGCAGATCGTTTGGACAGAAAATCCTTATTAACTTCTTTAATAAACCCAAATGCCAATATTGCTATTGGTTATGGAGTTGTTATCCTGACATTAAAAGATGAGGAGGAACTTTCCGGTATTTTAACTGGGGAAAATAAGCAGGAACTAATTTTGAAAACAGGAAATAAAGAACCAAGAATCATTCAAAGAGCTGAAATTAAATCAATGGAAATGCTTCCTTCCGGGATGATGAATATGAAAGAAGTATTGGATAAATCGCAAATAAGGGATTTAATAGCGTTTTTAGTGACATTAAAAAAAGAAAATGAAGGAAAATTATTTTAATGAAAATTTTACATCCATTCGTATTGAAAAGCTGAAAACTTTATCCAATGAATATGAAAACTGTCAGTTTGAAGGTTGCGCCTTAAGCTCGCTTTCGTTCGAAAAAGCTACATTTATAGATTGCCTTTTTATTCATTGTGATTTGAGTAATACCTCCTTTAAGTCAGCAGCAATGAAAGGGGTTACATTTGATACCTGTAAGTTGAATGGTATCCATTTTGAATTTTGTTCATCATTTATGCTTGACCTGAAATTTTATAATTGCCAGATGCATTATACCTCTTTTTTCAGTATGAATCTGGAAAGCGTTCAATTCAGAAAATGCGAACTTAAAGAATCGGATTTTACTGAAATGTCGGCAATTAGCACCTCTTTTGAATTTTGTGACCTCCTCAACTGTCAATTTGATCAATCTAATTTGTCGGGTGCCGATTTTACCTCAGCTGTGAATTATCGTATCAATCCTTTAAAAAACCAGATTAAAAAGGCAAGATTTTCTTCCTCCGGTCTTATTGGTTTGGTTGCTGATTTTGGAATTGAGGTAGTTCCTGATTAAAATCAAGGTATTTATCTTTGATCCATCCAGTATTTGAATCCAAGTTTTCCTTTTTTAGCATAAAATTCTTTGATTATCTGCATTATCTCATCAGGTTCATCGACAATCGGAATTAAATCTAAATCTGAAGCGTTTATATTATTTGCCTTTTCCAGCATTACGGTGGTTATCCATTCCTTTAATCCCGTCCAATAAGACCTACCAACTAAAATTACAGGTACCGAAACAATTTTTTTTGTCTGAACAAGCGTTAGTACCTCAAATAATTCATCCAGTGTACCAAAACCACCTGGCAGAACAACGAATGCCTGTGCATATTTTACAAACATCACTTTTCTAACAAAGAAAAAGCGGAAATCCATATTTTTGTCATGATCAATATATGGATTATTATTTTGTTCGAAAGGAAGATCGATATTTAAACCTACAGAAATACCTCCGTTTTCGTAAGCTCCTTTATTTCCGGCTTCCATTACGCCAGGTCCCCCCCCTGTAATTACACCATAACCTTCATCCGTTAATCTTTTCGCAATACTTTCTGCCAGTTTATAATTCGGATCATCTGGTTTTGTTCTGGCTGAACCAAATATAGAAACACAAGGTCCAACCTTATTTAACCTATCAAAACCTTCTACAAATTCTGATAAAACCTTGAACATTGTCCACGAATTCTCCGCCTTAATTGTTTCTTTCCATTCCTTTAATAACGGATTCTCATTTTCATCATTTGATGTTATCATAAATCATTTTTATTTAAACTCAATAATGATAAACATCATGAAAACCAGGTAAGTTTAAACAGAATATTCTTTTATATTCCATTGAAAATGTTTGTCGATGAAACGATGCGCTTCCTCTGCTGAAGTAAAGGAATTCAGCCAGTTTTGATTCTTTGTTTTAGTAAAAGATACCGGAATAACATATTTTTCAACTTCAGTATATGTAATTTTATGCTGACTTAAAATAATCAGTCTTTCTATCACATTCCGAAGTTCCCTGATATTTCCCGTCCATGGCAGTTTAGTCAGTGCATTCACTGCTTCCCGATCTATTTTTTTACAAGGTATTCCATATTCTCTGCAAATAATTTTTATAAAATGTTCAATCAAGGCAGGTATATCTTCCCTGCGTTCACATAAGGCTGGTACAGGAAGAACTATAACTGCCAGCCGGTGATACAGGTCTTCCCGAAATCTACCTGCTGAAATTTCCTCATGTAAATCCTTATTGGTTGCTGCAATTATCCTGACATCCACTTTTATATCCCTTTCTCCTCCTACTCTGGTTAAGGTATGCTCCTGCAATACCCTTAAGACTTTTGCCTGGGCAGATAAACTCATATCACCGATCTCATCAAGAAAAAGGGTGCCTCCACTGGCTTGTTCAAATTTACCTAATTTCTGTTTGTGTGCTGACGTAAAAGAACCTTTCTCATGCCCAAATAATTCACTTTCAATCAATTCTGAAGGAATTGCTGCACAATTTACCTCTACCAACGGCGCATTACTTCGCTGACTTCCTTCATGAATCCATCGGGCAACCAATTCCTTTCCCGAACCATTCGGTCCGGTAACCAGCACCCTCGCTTCCGATGGTGCAATTTGTTGAATAGTTTCTTTAACCGCAATGATTTGTGGACATTCCCCAATAATATCCTGTAAACCTGCTCTGGATATTTTGCGCTTCAATGATTTCGTTTCCGCTACCAGGGAATGTCTTTCCTGCGCGTTTCGCAGGGTAATCAGCAGTCTGTTCAAATCGGGGGGTTTGGAGATGTAATCAAAAGCCCCTTTTTTAACTGCCTCAACAGCCGTATCAATGGTACCATGGCCAGAAATCATGATAATTGGTACTTCCGGATTAATTTCCTGAAGAAAATCCAAGACTTCAAGTCCATCCATTTTAGGCATTTTAATATCCAGAAGTACGACATCAATGGTTTGTTTCTTGAATAACGCTATAGCTGTAAATCCATCTGGTGCCTCAACTACCTGATATTTTTCAAATTCAAGAATCTCCTTTAAAGTTCTTCGAATACTTGCCTCGTCATCAATTAATAGTATTGTTGCCATAATTAAATCTATCTTATATATGAAAAATTCATATCACAAATATATATAATATATTAAACATATTATAATTTTTTAAAATATGTATTGATACAATAATTTTGTCATCAACCAGACAAAAATCAAGTCATTGATTAATTTAAATTCTTTAGCGCAATCCAGGCAAATAGTCCGATACCTGTTTCCAGGGCGTTTAAATCGATATCAAAATAAGGTGTATGTACGGGATGACTATATTTTCCGTCAGCAGATGAGGTCCCTAACCTATAAAAACAGCTGGGAATCAATTGACTGTAGTATGAAAAATCCTCTGCTGTCATGCGGATAGGTATATCAACAACATTTTCAGCACCCAGAAATTCAATAGCAGCCACTTTAGCCTGATCAGTCAGATCATCATCATTTATTAAGGCAGGGTAACCAACCTCCATTCTGAAATCGAGTTCCCCTCCCATACCTTCGACAATAGCAAAAGCTAATTTTTTGATTTTGTTATGAGCGGCATGTCTTTCCAATTCGTCTAATGTCCGGAAAGTTCCTTTTAACGATACTTGTTCAGGGATTACATTTGTGGCACCCCCAGCCGATTCAATTTTTCCTATAGACAATACAGCCGGAATAATCGGATTTATGTTCCGGCTCACTACTTGCTGTAAGGCAATGATAAGATGGGCACTAATCAGTATGGGGTCAACACAACGATGAGGCATTGCACCATGCCCTCCTACCCCTTTAATCGTCATGTAAATCTCATCACATGAGGCCATATATTGCCCTTTTCTGAAACCAACTTTTCCGGCAGGCAAATCAGGAAAAACATGTTGTCCAAAAATAGCATTAACGGCTGGATTTTTCAAAGCACCAGCTTTAATCATCAGGGAAGCGCCACCTGGCAACAACTCCTCTCCAGGTTGAAAGATCGCTTTGACGGTACCATTGAACTGATGTCTGAATTGATGTAAAACTTTTACAGCCCCCAATAAACAAGCAGAATGAACATCATGGCCACAGGCATGCATATAACCATCATTCAATGATTTATAAGGAACATCATTTTCCTCAAATATAGGAAGAGCATCCATATCAGCTCTTAATGCTACCGTTTTAACCGATGGGTTTTCCCCCTCAATCAGAACAACCAGGCCAGTTCCGGCAACAGCTGTTTCAGGATAAATACCCCAGCCATTCAATTTTTCAGCAATAAACCGAGCGGTATTAAACTCTTTGAATGAAGGTTCAGGATGTTGGTGCAGGTAATATCTAACCTCATGAATTTCAGTCAGTATATCAGTAACAGCCCGTTTAATTTCCGATATGGAAATGCCCATTGTATTATAATTTAGTTACCAAGTATGGATGGGAAAAGAAATTTAACTAAAAAAGTAATAACAATGATAGTGACCAGATTTAAAATGAAACCCGCTTTTGCCATCTGTCCGATACTGATGCGGCCGCTGGCAAATACAATGGCATTCGGCGGTGTTGACATCGGAAACATAAAGGCACAACTTGCTGCTATCGTTACAGGAATACACAGCTGAACAGGAGGAATACCTGCACCGACTGCGATTGCTCCTACGACAGGAAGAAATATGGTAACTAATGCGACATTAGACATCACTTCTGTCAAAAACAAGGAAACAGTCGTCAAACCCAATATAAAAATCCATCCGGCTGTATCCAATCCATTAAATTGTTCTCCAATCATATTTATAATGCCCGTACTGGCAAGGGAATCAGCCAGACTTAGCCCACCGCCAAAAAGAAGCAGGATTCCCCATGGCAGTTTTTCAGTATCTGTCCAGTTCAATAGAAATTCTTTTTTATGCAAGCTCACTGGAATTATAAAAAGTAAAATGGCTGCTACCAGGGCAATAGTTGTATCCGATAATTTAATTGCAGGAAATAAGGCATCCAGTTGTAATCTAAAAATCCAGGATAAGGCGACCGATATAAAAACGACCAGCGTTAATTTTTCACCATTCGTCATTGGTCCTAAATTCTTGATTTCATTATCTATGATTTCTTTTGCCCCGCCAAAATTTCCAAGATTATTTGGAAACAAAATTTTCACGATAATTAAATAGGTAAAGGCAAGTAAAATCATAGCAAACGGAGTACCAATAAGCATCCAGGTCAGAAAAGTTACCTCCATATCAAAGTTTTCTCTCATATAACCTGCGAAAACTACATTAGGGGGTGTGCCAATAATGGTTGCCGTACCTCCGATATTAGCACCATAAGCAATAGCCAGCATCATGGCAATGGAAAAATGTTGTAAGCCTTTCTCATTTTCCTTATCTGAAATAATCTGATGTTGCATTAATGTGATAATAGAAAGCCCAATGGGTAACATCATAATGGCTGTTGCGGTATTGCTGATCCACATACTGATAAATGCGGTAGCAATCATAAAACCGCCGATAATACCATTCGCATTTGTACCAGTAAGGTTTACTATATACAGGGCAATACGTTTATGCAGCGCCCATTTTTCCATAGCGAGGGCAATAACAAATCCACCCATAAAAAGGAAAACCACCGGATTGGCATAAGGTGCTGCCGCTGACTCTAATTTTGATACCCCCATGGATGGAAGTAAAACTAAGGGTAATAAAGAAGTCACAGCAATAGGAACTGCTTCAGAAATCCACCAAATCAGCATAAATAATGCCATGGCCAGAACCTTCCATGCCTCAGGGCTGATTCCGTTGGGCACAGGAACGAAATACATACCAACAAAGGACAACGGACCCAGTAATACCCAGCCATATTTCTTTATTAAAATCATTATTTCCTGGTTCTTAAATTTTTAACAATATAAGTACCTAATCTCTTTCCTTGATTTGAACCATTCACAATAGCTGGCATATAATGAATGCCACCCCATAATCGACTCATTGCTGCTTCTGAAGCAGCCTGTCTGAACGATGTAAAATTTCTGGCAGGTAAGCCAAATTCTTTTTCAACCGTATCTTCAAATTCAAAATTATCTCCAAACAGATGCGTTAAAACCTCTGCAGTTGTGGCAGAGGCAACACTGTGGCCACTGGTATATTCAGGAAAAGGGGGTGTCTGTAATTTAGGCATCCATTTATCATCGATATACCGGTTTATGTAAGTTTCAGGTCTTATTAATGCTGATCTGTATTTTTCGTCCCAACAGGAAATGAATGCATCTGCTAAACCGATGGAAACCCTGGCATAAGCCTCTGCCGTCTTTATAAAATCCAGATTTGCCTTTAGTGCTGCCAGTTTTGTAATGCCAATCCAATGACCGCCAGGTGAAATTTTCTTGGTAGCGAACATAACATGACCAGAAAAGTGACTGACAAACGGATTACAATCCCAAAAACTGGCAATATTAATTTTTTCCTCTACTGAAACAGTGTCTGATTCGAGTTTATACACCTGCATAGCTTCCTTATAAAACTGACTATTTGTATCAGCGCTAAATGGTGTTGGTGGGGGCGGTGCAAACTGATCTGCCTTTTTCATTAAAAAAGGTCTTATTTTATTCCAGCTTGGCTCAACAGCATCCATATAGGCTGGAGGAGTAGGTTGCCATCTGGCAGGATTTTCATCAATAGAATATTTAGGAAAAGTTCTGGTTTGTTTGTAATTATCTTTATCGGCCCAGGCAATAACATGGGCTGCAACTTTTTCTCCATACTTTTTTGATTGATTCAAAACAAGGCGGGGCACGCCGGCGTCCATATAGGCTTTATCCATTTCAGATATAAATTCCTCCATTTTATCTTCAGAGAAAATAAGCCGGGTTCCTACTTTAACATAAGCATGAACAGCAGCTATGGGAAAACAAATCTTTTGATTTTTTTCGGGCCTGGGTACCTTTTCAAGTGCTGTTAGTTGTCCGGCCAGGGAAACAAAATGCAGATCTCCTGCAACCATGGTTTCATAGGCCGCTATACTGGAATACACATAAATTCTGCTGGCTACAGGTGGAGAGAATATATCATGTACCATCACATCTGTGAGCATTTTTTGCGCCTTATGCAAGTGTGCCGGGTCTGACACTTTGTCAAGATATAATGATTCATCCACTTCACAGGAGAAAATAAAACTTAGAAACAGCAAAATATAACAGACACCCTGATAGCCTTTCATATTATTAGGATTAAACTTTTATCTGGAACAAATCTACAAAAGAAGCCAGAATTTGAGCTTATCTTTATTTAATTTAACCTTTATTAACCTTTGGTGTTAACATTATAAGTAGATTAATATCATCCTTTTTGTCAATAAATTGTTTATTACCTAACCATCAGGGTTTATGCTTTTAAGAAAAATATATCCCTTTTCTTTTATCAAGCATTTTATATTCATCATTTGCATAAAGGCATTTTATGCATCCCATTCTTTTGGTCAGATTTTTGATCTTGCACACCACAGAACCTTCACGAAAGTAGAAATCCCCTTCAGATATGAGGGTAATTTCATCCTTGTTTCTGTACTATTTAACAATCTCCTTCCATTGACATTTATCGTTGATACTGGCGCGGAATATTCCTTACTAACCAAAAAGGAAATTGCAGATTTTTTAAATATTGATTATCAGCGCAGGTTTACCCTTTACGGTGCTGATATGCGGGAAGAGCTTTATGCTTATCTGACAAAAAATATTTCTTTACAAATGGGTGATTTACACGCTACCCACAGATCTGTGCTGGTATTGGAGGAAGATTATTTTCGATTCGAAGAATACACAGGCATACAGATTCACGGTATCCTGGGTGCTGATTTTCTTAAAAGATTCACCGTTCAGATTGATTATCAGAAACAAATCATTACCTTTTACAATCCCTCTTATTTCCAGCATAAAATAAAAATTAATAAACAAAAAGAGGAGGTACTTCCATTTATTCTAATCAAAAGTAAACCCTACCTTCGTTGCACGACTAATCTTTATAATCAGGAAATCAAATCGTTAAATTATTTGATTGATACAGGTGCGGGACTGTCTTTGTTACTTTACACATCCATAGATTCTTTAAAAGATGCAAGGGTTAAAATGTTGAATAGTCCCATTGGCCTTGGCCTGGGAGGAAGACTGGAAGGATATGTAGGAAGGATCAAAAATTTCCAGCTGGCATCCAAAAATTTTCCAGAGTTAATAACTAAATTCCAGCAAAAGCCCGATTTTTCAGACTCATTGAGGATAACCCCAAGGGATGGAATTATAGGTAATAATTTACTTTCCACCTTTACTAAAGTTACTTTCGATTATAATAATTCAAACATGATTGTCACCAGTAATAATAAAAAAATAAAGCAAAGACCCTATGATCGAAGCGGATTGATTATTGGTGCTTCCGGTGAAAATTTAAATCAGTTTACTATATTAAATGTTATTGAAAATACACCTGCATCCCTGAGCGGTTTCAAAATTGGAGATAAAATCAGAAAAATAAACGGGATTTCTACCACTATACTCTCCCTTGAGGGTATAAATAATAAATTCAGAGGTAGGGCAGGTAAAAAATTAACCCTTGGTATACAACGGGAAAATAAGCTGCTGGTAATGGAATTACAATTGGCAGAAATTATTTGAACCGTCAATTTGTAGATTAAAATCTTTTTAAAAACCTTTGATTGTAACAAATTAACGCTATATTTGCGGTTTAATATAAAAAACGAAATATCATGTTCGCAATTGTAACCATAGCTGGTCAGCAATTCAAAGTCGAGGTAGGTCAAAAAATCTACGTCCACCAGCTAAGTAACGAGAATGGTGATGTTGTTAATTTCGATCAGATTCATTTGATTGACAACAACGGAACTGTATCTTTGGGTAAGCCTACCCTTCCGGGTGCATCAGTAAGCGCCACTGTTTTAAACAGACAGAAAGGAGATAAGGTAATCGTGTTTCGCAAGAAAAGAAGAAAGGGTTTCAAAGTAAAAAATGGTCATCGTCAAAGTTTTACAAAAATTGAAATCACTGGTATTTCTACAAAGTAATTATTCATCCTTTAATTTTCTGAAAAAATGGCACATAAAAAAGGTGCGGGTAGTTCCGATAATGGACGGGATAGCAAAAGTAAAAGATTAGGCGTTAAATTATTCGGTGGTGAATATGCCAAGGCAGGTAATATCCTGGTAAGACAACGCGGTACTCGATTTCATGCAGGTGCTAATGTTTATTTAGCTAAAGACTATACTTTACATGCTGACATCGATGGAACTGTTGTTTTCCGTCGTAAAAAAGATAACAGGACTTACGTAAGTATTCTAGATCCGAATGCGCCCGCTTTAGTAATTCCGACAGCTAAAAGTAAGTCTTCCGCCCCGAAAGCAGAAGAACCTGTTGCTGAGGCAAAACCAAAAGCGGTAAAAAAACCTAAAGTTAAGAAGGAAGATTAAATGACTTAAATTTTGGCAGATAAATGGCTCTTTTTAACCCAGCCTGTCTGTCCGTTTTTTAAGGTAATTTTAACCCATTCTCCAATTTTATCTTCAAACAGTACAGGCAAACCTGCATGTACTGTTTGAATTATAGGACTTAACATATCTGCTCCCTGGTAAACCTTTACCTCCTCAGGCAATATAATGGTCTCTTCAATGGTCCAATAATTGATGATACGGATATACTGAATGAGTAAAAGAAGCAGCATAAAAATTTGAATCTTTTGTAAGGGTTTATAAAAATATAAGGAAAAAGAAACTGAAAACAATCTGTAATACAAATAGTGAATAACATATATCCATACACCAGCTAAAAGAAATATAGCCCAGTTTTGAGCTGTAAAATACTTCCAGGGTTTAATTATAATATCTGATTTACGCCTGTTTTCAATAGGTATCATAAACCTGTCTTTTATTTTTTCCTGTAATGAAAGCAGTCTATTCTCTATCAGATCATCATTAGGAGCTAATTTCTGAGCCTTTTTCAAAAAAAACATGGAATTCCCAGCATCACCATTCTTTTCATAAATTAATCCTACATTATAATACAGTAATTTACTTTTATAACCCGATCGAATCCATTTTAAATAAATCTTTTTAGCCTCATTCAATTTACCATTTTCAGCAAGTTCATTCATTTTTTTAATTTCATCGTTCGCAGGCTCAGCGATTGAAACAAAAGCCAGCATCAGATTAAAAAAGACCATTAAAAGGAAACAATTATCTCTCATTTAGATTAACATTTTGAACATCGGGAATGGCCTGAGCATTATTACCCATAATGATTTGTCTTACATTTAATACATCTTTTGGAAATTTAGGTTTTGCCGATTCATTCCATCGGAAACCACTTAGTCTTAATTTTAAATGATCCGCTTTAAGCATGGGCAGAACCTGAGTTTTAGGTTTTACATAAAACACTATCTTTTCCACCTCATTATTACCAAAATAGATATTCATTAAACCGCAGGAAGTTTTATCAACCCCAACATAGGCGTTTTCCTCATCTTTTATATAATATACAACCTCTGCATTTCCCTTTGCAGTCATCTGGTCTATATTTTTTTCAATAAACAACGCATCAATTGTTCTACCCTGTATCTGATTATAAAAAATACTATCCAATTCGTTAATGATAATGCTATTACCAGCCAGATTAATAGCCTTAATACCCGCCTTTCCATTGGTCAAAACCAGCGTATCGGCAGAAAATTGACTGGTATCAGTCCAGGCAACAGGATTTTTAAACATGGAAATCAAACTGTCTGAAGGTTCGTAGGTAAGGGAATCAGCAACAGCCTGCAAATCTGATTTAAAAACCCTGACTGATTCATTAGCAACAAAAATACGCGTTGTATCCTTACCAGTAGTATCTGGTCTTATGGAAAACAGGGTTTTTGCACTAAGAAATAAAGAATCATTATCTAATAGAACTATCATTAAAGGACGTTCAATTCCCTTATTGAAGGCCTTAAAATACTCCTTACTTTTTTGATACTGAAGGGTATCACTATAGAGGGTAATATTTTCAGAGGTATCTCTCCAGATAATGTTACCAAAAGCAATGCCAAAGCCTGTAGCTTCCTGATAATCAACCTGATCAGCTTCCAAAAATTGAGGAGGATCCATTATTAATGACCTTCCGCGTGTAGTGTAGGTGCCCTCTGTTTTGTTATATCTGATGGAATCTGCTTTTATATTTTGATTCTTTTCAAAATCCTGATATGATGCCTGACCATAAATATCTAACTGGTCTGATAATTCAGAAAAGATAATAAGCTCCCCTTTTGCTAAATGAAGAGAATCGCTTAAGATTGCATTTCCTAAAAGCAAATATTTTTTTTGATCCTCAATCAATCTGATAGTATCAGCTATTGCGGTTTCATCTCCTTTTTTATACTGGGCTTTTTGAATAAAATCGGCTTTTCCGGAAAGGGTTTCATAAAAACCACTTTCTGTATAAATATCCGCACTATCCGTTTTCAATCTGGTAGGAGCATGAAAAAAAAGAATTTCATTTTCCGTATCGAAGGTTAAAGTATCAGAACGAAGGGCAAAATCATTATCTATCACTATAACACTATCTTTGAATGAAGCGAGAAAAGACGCCGTATTATAGGAACCTTCAATACTACTTAGCTGTGTATCTCCGGAATAGAAAATACCACCATTTTTATAAGTCGCCCATTTCTTTTTCAGATCATAAAAAAGCGTATCTGTGAAAAGTTTTGATTTATTTTTATTCAGTTGAATATCACCTATTAATTTCGCCTGACTTGAATCACTATTATATTCAAGGGCATTTGAAAATACCTTTATAGAATCACCCTCCCAAAAAACGACATTCCCGTAAGCCCAGACCAACAGTTCATTTTGAATGATGGCAGAATCACAATACATGCGAACATTTTTCTGTTTTAATTCAACCTGGCCTACTAATTTTTGAATACTATTTTCTCCTTCCTGTGTAATGAAAAAATCTTTTGCAAATAGTACTTTCACCCTATTGTCTTCTTGCTGCGTACTTTGTGCATACATTTGAACAGTGCCAGACATTAAAATCAACACAATTAAAAAATGGCGTATTACACTCAGGCAGGAAAAATATAACTTTATAAAAAGCATTGATTTTAAATAATCAGCAAATATACTTTTGAAGAATTCCTTAAACAACAAATATCTCTAAAATAAAAGCTTGTCAGCTGCTAAATTTAACCTATCTGCAACTCAGGAGAATAAAACAAACACATTACCTTTATGCTGCTAAAATCAATTGGGGTAAAAAATCCCAGCTTCTTTTAATAAACCTTAAATCATTTGAGAAATGATACAAAGAATTCAAACTCTTTTTTTGTTGTTAGGTGCAATATCCTCAGGTTTTATATCCATGAAAAGTGTTGGTATATGGGAACATTTTGCTTTTGCTTTTGCTTCTTTAGGTAGTTTAGTGATTATTAGTTTATATAAGCGAAGAAGGTTACAGATAAACTTATGCCTTGCATTGGTAATTCCCCTGTATATCACTGGCATCCTTTTTCTGTTGGGATATGATACAGGACACTATGACGGGGGCAATAAAAAGACAAGTATCCTAATCAGTTTTTTTGTTGGCTTATTGTCCACTTTAATGGCAGTTTACCAGATTCACAAAGATGAAAAAATAGTTAAAGAATCAAATAGACTTAGATAATAAAAAAGGCCTTACAGTTATCATGCAAGGCCTTTTTTATTTTTTATCTCAAAGATTATTCAGGTTTCTTTTTAGCTGAATAATTTATCTTGAGTTGATTGGCCTTTCTTAATTCAGTTTTTACATCCTGAACAATACCCATAGTAACCTTACCATCTACTCTGAGAGAAGTGGTAATTTTAGATCTTTGTATTTCAGCAATTTTTACACGAAAACGCTCCAAAAAAATAGGAATTTCATTAATGTTCGCAAATTTATCTCCTAATTGAAGTCTTGGTTTTGTGCCGTAAGTAGCTTTATACTTTTCTACCGGTCTTCCGATATAAAGATAATTCACTAATGATTTGTCCTCCAGTTTGGTAAGTTGCGTAGCGAAAGGGGTTGCCACTTTCACCATCAATTCTGAATCACGTAATTTAGTAACTACCATGAAGAAGAACAACAACATGAAAACGATATCGGGTAGTGAGGCTGTATTAATGCCCGGTGAGGATTTCTTTTTTCCTTTTGAAAACTTAGACATAGTTAATCATTTTGTTCCCACGAAATGCGGGAAAATGAGATTGAACCAACGATGTTCAAATCTAATTATTTTTCTTCTCCAAAATTAGTAGGTTCAGCTTCGGATAATACCATTGGGATTTCGTCCTTTATAGACTTTCTCCAGGCAAGTGGCAGGTCTTCGCTATATTTAACGCCATATTTTCTAAGGCTCATCTCGTTCCAGAGTTCATCATAAGCGGCCTTCAATTCATTATAAACATTGACATAGGTCTCATAATTAGTACCTCTGTCATTTTTCAATGTTATAATGGCTTTTGTAGGTCTCTCTGCTAAATCCTCTCTTTTAGTAGGATTTACGATAAACTCTTTCGTTTTTTCCCTTAGCATTGTTATGTCCATTGATTCACCTCTTACGAGCAAATCATTTTGAGCATTAACAAGCACGGCAAAAACATTTCTTGATTTCAACTTAGTAATATCCGGTTCTTCTTCAGACCAGGGTGGCAGTTTTACAGTGATACCTTTATCCTCTACAATAGTTGTAGTCACGAGGAAGAAAATGAGCAATAGGAAAGCAATATCGGCCATTGATCCGGCATTGATTTCGTTACTCATTCTATCTCTGGAATTCTTTTTTGCCATGGACTAAATTATTTGAAGAAGTTACGAATCTCGCTTATTACAAAGGCTGCAATAGCAATCACTGCGATAATTATAGAGGTTGTTATAGAGCCGCCAATAAATTTCAATGCTCCTGGAGAAACTCCTCCAACCTTTTCTACAGTTGCCGCCATAATTCCAGTAACTTCGCCTGGTGCCATAGCTATAGAAGTGAAATATACTCCACCTAAAGCAACTAATGCTATAAGACCTTTTGCAGATGCTTTGAAATTAGACGCTACCTGAATAATTCCAAATAAAAATAAGAGAACTACTGATAATACAGTTAGTGCTAATGAAGCAACCAAACCAAAATCAAAAATATTAGTTTTACGCTGCTCTTCGATCGACTGAGAAGAAAATTCTTCTAATCCACCTGCTGCAATAACAAAGAATATCACCGTAATCAGAACTCCCACACCAAAGGCCAAAGCCTGTCCGTTTTTGGCTAGATATTTATACATAGGGTGGAATTAATTATTTTTTGAAAATATTGTTTTCAGTCATGATATCTAATAAACCAATAGAAGCATCTTCCATTTTATTAACGATACCATCTATCTTTGAAACGATATAATTATAGAATATTTGAAGAATAATGGCTACTATAAGACCAAATACGGTTGTTAGGAGTGCTACCTTAATACCGCCGGCAACAACAGAAGGAGATAAATCACCAACCTGCTCAATACGATCGAATGCCTGAACCATACCAATTACAGTACCCATGAATCCAAGCATTGGGGCAAGTGCGATAAATAACGAAATCCAGATAAGACCATTTTCAAGAAGTCCCATCTGAACACTTCCGTAAGCTACAACTGATTTCTCAACGCCTTCCGGTCCGTTATCTCTGTTTTTAAGACCTTCGTAAAGGATACTTGCTGTAGGACCAGGCGTTGCTTTACAAACATCCATAGCTCCATTTACATCACCTCCCTTTAACTTCTCATTAATTCTACCTAATAATTTGTCGGTATTGACAGATGCAATATTCAACGTGATTACACGCTCAATACAAAATGCCAATCCCAGAATTAAAGGGAATAAAATGATACTCATGAAGCGCCAGTCACCATCGATGAAGTACTTTTTAAGCAATTGGTAACCACCAATTTCAGCAACGGTTTCTTCTGCTACCACTGGAGCAGCCTCCTCGGCTGGAGCAGCTTCTTCAGCTGGTGCAGCCTCTTCAGCTGGAGCAGCTTGTTCAGTACTTTCGGTTGCGGTAGCGTCCTGCGCAAATACTGCATTATTCGTGGCGAATGAAGCCAATCCTAGAATAAGCAATAGAACAAACAAATTTCGCATAATCAATAAGGTTTTTAACGTTTGTTTTCCAAAAATAAAATTTAATAAATTAAAAGCGGAGAGAGAGGGATTCGAACCCTCGATACCCGTTAAGGTATACACGCTTTCCAGGCGTGCCTCTTCAACCACTCGAGCACCTCTCCCTGGAGCAAGATACTGGAATTTATCTCCGCACCTGACAAAAATAATCAAACATGAATTGAAAACAAGCAATTGAGCAAAAAAAAAACTTATTTTCAAAAACATTTCTTAAAAATGCGTTTTGAATTATTGGAAAATGCTTCAACAATGGCTTCAGTGCTTACTTTCAGGTCTCCTGCAATTTTTTCAGAAATAAAAGATAAATACGCAGGTTCGTTCCTTTTCCCCCGCTTTGGAACAGGCGATAAATAAGGTGCATCTGTCTCAAATACAAAATAATCCAAGCCAATTTCTTCAATAACCTTACCAATGTTAACATTTTTATAAGTAGCAACACCACCAATACCCATATTCATACCTAAATTGCGGATTCTTCGGGCCTGCTCCACACTACCAGAAAAACAATGAAATACACCATCAATACCTAAATTTGCTCTCTCAAGAAGAAAAATGGCCTCATCAGTTGCATTTCTGGAGTGAATACTAACAGGTAATTCCAGGTTTTTTGCCCAGTTGCACTGAATTAAAAAAGCCTCTTCCTGCTCTTTTTTAAATGTTTTATCCCAGAAAAAATCCAGCCCTATTTCACCTATCCCGTAAAAGGTATGTTTTTCTAACCATTCACGGGCCAGATCCAGTTTATATTGGTAATCCGCATTTATGGAACAAGGATGTATGCCCATCATTGGCTTACAATAACCATTGCTTTCATTTTCCAATTGTAGCATTATTTCAATCGTATCAACATCAACGTTGGGAATCAAAATTAGTGAAACCCCGACTTCCTTTGCCCGTTGTAACATTTCCAACCTGTCTGAATCATAGGTTTTGTCATATAGATGGGCATGTGTGTCAATTATTTCCATTTGTTCATTTTTTCTGCAAATATGAATAATTTGAATCTCGAAACTACCAGTTCCCAACTTTTAAAACAAAAATCATTATGGTCGATTTATCCCGGCTTATTTTATATTTAACCGATTTTTTATCATTTTGCAATAAAAAATGGCAAAAACAAAGTATTACGTGGTTTGGAAAGGACGAAAACCAGGCATATACACCGATTGGACTGTCTGCAAAAAATTGGTTGACGGATTCGATGGCGCGGTCTATAAAAGTTTTCCATCATTATCAGAAGCGGAACATGCATATAAATCAGGTTCAACCCGCACAACTGCTGCCATTTCATTGAAAACAAGCTTTTTAACGCCTAGTATTTCTGTTGATGCCGCTTGTAGCGGTAATCCTGGTGTAATGGAATATCAAGGGGTTGATACGCACACAAAAGAAATACTGTTTCACAAACAATTTCCATTGGGAACTAACAACATAGGGGAGTTTTTGGCTATCGTTCACGGATTAGCTTTTTTAAAGAAACAAAACAGTGATATACCCATTTATTCTGATTCAGTGAATGCCCTGTTATGGGTTAAAAAGAAGGCTTGTAAAACGACATTGATAAGGAACAAGGATACCCAGGAACTTTATGAAACAATTGTAAGAGCGGAAGAATGGCTAAAAAACAATAGCTGGAAGAATCAACTCCTAAAATGGGAAACAGAAAGATGGGGAGAAATTCCTGCAGATTTTGGAAGGAAGTAGCTATTTATTTGACAAAAAATCTCATTTTATATTCACAATTCACTTTACCCTTTTTAATATTTTCCAGCTTCCCCCTGAGTATTATTTTTCTGGCAGGGGACAAATATTCGATAAATAATTTCCCCTCTATGTGATCATATTCGTGCTGTATAACACGTGCCTCCATCTTGTCAAATGTTTCTTCCTTTGTCTCAAAATTTTCATCTATGTATCTTATTTTGACACCCGATTTTCTTTCAACCTCGCCTCTGATATCTGGTATACTCAAACAACCTTCTTCATAAGACCATAAATCGCCAAATTCCTCCATAATAACAGGGTTGATAAATACTTTTTTGATACCCTCCGGATTATCCAACTTCTTTTTATCTTTCATTTGTTTAGTATCCACAATAAACAATCTGATGGCTTTCCCAATCTGAGGTGCTGCCAGTCCAATTCCCGATGCTTCATACATGGTTTCCCACATATTATCAATTATTTCTTTAAGATCAGGATAATCGGCTGTTATTGGTTCTGCTTTCTTATTAAGTACTGGTTGTCCAAAAGCAAATACTGGTAGTATCATTCGGTCTGACTATTTTTATTTTTACAAAAATGCAGGTTTGGGTTTATCCTGATTTATCAAATTTCTTTTCCTCTCCATAAATGATTCCAAAATAATTGAAGCAGCTACTTTGTCAACAATTCCTTTATTCTGCCTTTTCTTTTTTCCCACACCACTCGATAAAATAATATCTTTTGCTGCAACAGAACTAAATCTTTCATCTTGCAGAAACACAGGTATGGACGGGAGCAGCTGCTGTATCTTTTTCCCTATTTTTATGATTTCCTCGTGCGTTTGCGCAGGATTGCCATCCGGATAAAATGGCTCGCCAATTACAATAGCTTCCACTTCTTCAGATGCTGTATAGGTCAGCAAAAAATGGATCATCTCCTCTTTTTCTATGGTACAAAGTCCGGATGAAATTATTTGTAACGGATCTGTTACAGCAATTCCAATCCTTTTTGAACCATAATCAATACCCAGAATTCTAGCCAAGTCAGAAAATTTTCGCAAATTTAACCAAATTATAGGAAATTTGGCTTTTTAAAAATGAATATATGATAAAACACATCGGTGGTGTCGTCCAACATTACGCATGGGGTGGATTTCATTTTCTACCACAGATATTAGGTATAGAAAATAAGGAACGGAGACCTTATGCTGAGTTATGGTTTGGAGATCATACTGGTGGAAATTCTCCTGTTCTTGATGCGGAAAACAATCTATTGAATCTTGGTCAGTACATTGATAAAGATGCGCTTTCACTTTTGGGAGAAAAAACCTTTAAAGACTATGATGGGCGTTTACCATTTTTATTAAAGATACTGGATGTTCACAACATGTTATCTATTCAGGCTCATCCAACAAAAGAGGCTGCTATTCAGGGATTTCTCCAGGAAAACCAACAAAATATTTCTTTAAATGCCCCTAACAGAATTTTTAAGGATAAGAATCCAAAACCAGAAATGATGGTTGCTCTATCCCCATTCTGGTTACTGCATGGATTTTTATCTATCGAAAAGGCGGTTAAAAATTTGAAAAGCATTCCTTCTCTTGCCTTTTTTGCTGATATTTATGAAAAAGAAGGGATAAAAAATGGATACCGGAAATGGATGGAATTGCCTCAACAGGAGGTTGATGCGTTACTTCAACCTTTAAAACTACAATTAGATCAACGTTTAATAACAGATATTGATAAAAATACGCCAGAATACTGGGCCAAAAAGGCATTTATTGAATTTCCACCTAAAGAAGGACATTTTGACAGGGGTATTTTTTCAATATTTGTAATGAACCTTGTTCATCTTCAACCTGGTGAAGCCATTTTTCAGGATACAGGACTTTTACATGCTTATCTTGAAGGAATAAATATTGAACTAATGGTCAATTCTGACAATGTATTCAGAGGAGGATTAACCGATAAGTATATGAACATTCCTTTACTACTGAGGCATTTGGATTTTAATCCGACAAACCCCTCGATTATAAAACCGGTGCAGGATAGTCCACATGAAAAAAAGTTTATTATTCCATCCACTGATTTTGAACTTAGAGAATACAAACTATCAAAAAATGAGGATTTTCTGATATCACCCAATGACGGACCTGCTATTTTGTTATGTTTAAAGGGTAGCATTGGTTTAGTTGGAAGCCAGGTATCCGTTTTAAATCCCGGGGAAGCTTTTTTTATTCCACATAAAACCCAGATTCACATTAAACAGACAGGTGAATTTCCAGCAGTCTTATTCAAGGCTGGTATTCCAAAAAAAATGTAGGTATTAAAAAGACTGAAAGGAACCCTGAATTATTCAGACGTTCCTTTCAACAAATAAAAGGCATAACAAAAACTATTTCGGTACATTATATTTCATCAAAAGTTTGCAAATCATAGGCTTCTATCAGTGTTTTCAACTGCCAGGCATAAAGATTTGAATTTCCTGTTTCTCCTTTTGCTATAAAATAAATCCATTCTTCTCTATCCAACAGGCTTTCCCCTTTTGCTTCATGAACCAAATAGAGGCTGTGTGCGCGCCAGTTCTCCCATGCTGTAGCAAAATGTTTTTCACCCATTTTGGGTCCAAAAAAATTGTTGGTTGTTTTAACTTTTTCTTCTTTTCCTGCTTCACTTTCCAGGAGGGCAACAGATAGCAAAACAGAAGCAGGAATATTAAATTTCTTGTTTTCTGCAATGGCAACTTTTGCAAACCGGTTAACAAACCCTTTTACATCCGCTTCGTTGAACTCGATATTGGATTTTGAGTGGTTTTCGATAAATTCCATATCCTTGTTTTGATCCGATATTTGTAAAAAGCCAGCTTTTGAAACCTCCGTTGTAAAACCACCATTATCTTTTAAATCCAGTCTGAAAATTGTCCATATACCTAGGATTAAAATAAGTATCTGGAAAACAGTAACAGGCGTATTCGCCTTACCCGATGGCATAAGTTTTCCCAAACTGTAGCACAGCATATAAATCAAACCTTTAACCGCGTTAAAAGATGGCTTTAAAAATCCACCTGCGTAATTTTGTGGTTTAAAAGTCTGGTAAACATTTTCTTTTGCCTGATAACCACTTTGTTCCCTCGACGAAAAGGAATAGGATGTTTGTTCTTTTTTCATGTTGATTCGGTTTATAACACAAATATAAAACAATATGTTTAATAAAACATCTTTTTAAAACATTTTATTTAAAAAAAATTACTTTGGTTATTAAAAACCATTTTTGATAAAATTTCATTTACACATACATAAAGCATCAAAATTTTGTAATTTGAATAAAATTTTCAGAATGAACTTTAAAAATTTCATTATCTGTGTGTCGATACTATTGACTTATAAAGGCGCAGGTCAACAAATAGATCCATATTCCCTGATCATATTAAGTCCCTTTCAGTACAATCCGGCCTATACAGGTTTGGATGATAAAATAAGTATTCAGGGCAGTTTCAGAGATCAGTGGTTAAAAGTGCCAGGTAATCCATCTTCGAGATATTTATTGCTGGATGCACCAATTCCAGCCCTCGGCAGTGGCATTGGTATTAAATTACAGGAGGACCAATTTGGTGCAGGTAAACTATTGTCACTGGGATTGAACTGGAGTTATTCCCGAAGCCTGAACAAAAATAGTGTCCTCTCCATTGGAATTGGTGTCGTTAATCAAAGGTATGGTTTAAATGGCAGTCTGCTTCGTACACCGGGCGGTAATTACAGCGCTACCCTGGTGGATCATCAGGATAATCTATTGTCTGCCGGAGAAATCGCGCTGAATGGCATAGGGTATGAAGGAGGAATTTATCTTAAAACCAACTTTTTCGAGGCGGGTATTTCAGGAACTAATCTGTTGCCCCTTAGATTAAGTCAGAATAATTTTGCAATCACATTGAAACCACATTATACCTTTTCAACTAGAGCATTTATTCCTTTGAACACACAGCTGATAATTCAACCTGGCTTATTAATGCGCTATGTTCAGGGTGCCATGCAACTGGACAGTTATATATTGGGCAATATACGGGAAAAATTTACTTTAGGAGGAGGACTGAGAGGGTATAATCCCAATTCATTGGATGGATTAATGACGATTGCGGGCATACAAATTGCTGAAAATATTACCTTTTTTTATACCTATACCATTCCCTTGTCCACTATTAGAACAGCTACTACGGGAAGTCATGAAATAATGTTGCGGTACACCATCAACCAAAAACTGGGAAAAGGGATTTTACCCCCCATTATATACAATCCAAGAAATTTATAAAATAAAATTATTAAGTATAATAAGATTGTTAAGATGTCGTTTGTATTAAGAATTTGGGATGCATGTAATAAATTATGCTAAAATAAATAAGTTGTTTTTGAAGTCCGCAGAAACAATCTATCTTTGTCCCCACTTCTTTTGTTAGAAGAAAAATTTTATAGGAAAACCGAAGTATAAACATGAAACAAATGCAAAAAGGAATTTTCTTTTTGATGCTTGCCGCAATAGTTGGTTGTGGAAAAAGCGATACAGGAGAATTAGTAGGCGTACAGGACAGACCCGTCTGGAAAGGAATTCAGCCTTATGGAATGGTTTATGTACCTTCCGGTACCCTTTTAATCGGTCCAAGCGATCAGGATATCAGTGCCACTTATGTGCAACGTCCAAAACAAATTTCCATTCAGGGGTTTTTTATGGATGATACCGAAATCACCAATAATGAATATCGTCAATTTGTATATTGGGTAAGGGATAAAATTGCACATGAAAAATTAGAGCATTTCCTCGAACCCGATCCTGAAGCAGTTGAAGAAACGGATCCCGAAATTGACTGGGAAATGGAAATTGACTGGGAAGTTGAGGAACTTCAGGATATGTACTATCAGGGTAATAATAAACTTGCAGGCAAAAAGGAGTTTAATGTTGATTTATTCAAATACACCTACGAATGGTATGACTGGCAAGGTGCTGCTCACGACAAAGGTCAAAGCGCCCGAAATAAGTTTATAAAAAAGAAAACAGTTAAGGTTCACCCCGACAAATTTGTATGGGTACGCGATTTTGCTTATTCCTACAATGAACCATTAACAAGAAATTATTTTGATCATCCAAACTATGATGATTATCCGGTAGTTGGTGTTGACTGGAATATGGCCAATGCTTTCTCTAACTGGCGCACAGAACTTTACAATAAAAGTCTTACTAAAGATCAGGTAAATACGGAAGATTTCAGATTACCTTCTGAGTTTGAATGGGAATATGCAGCCAGAGGAGGGCATGAGCAGGCTATGTATCCATGGGGAGGTCCCTATATCAGGAACGCTAAAGGATGTCTGATTGCCAATTTCAAACCAGGACGGGGAAATTATCCTGAAGATGGTGGTATGTACACCGTCAAGGCCGATGCGTATTTCCCAAATGATTACGGTCTGTATAATATGGCTGGCAATGTCGCTGAGTGGACTTTAACTGCTTACGCTGAAAATTTACTAAGCAGAGTAAGTGATTTAAATCCTGATTATCGTTATGATGCAGACGATAAGGAAAATCCAAGCAATAAAAGAAAAGTAATCAGGGGAGGTTCCTGGAAAGACACCCATTTCTTCTTGCAAAATAGCTCAAGAACGTATGAGTTTCAAGATACCACAAAATCTTATATCGGTTTCAGAAACGTACTTACTTTCCTGGGCAGATCAATAAATGACTTCTAAAAAAGTTTCAACAAATTTAACTATCATTAACCTGTTTAAAGAATTCTCAAATGAGTAATGTATTGAAAAGTAAAGGTTTCAAGTATATTAAAAACCTGCTTATCGGTGTCGGTGCAGCCGTCGTATTAATTGGTGCTTTGTTTAAAATTATGTCCTGGGCTTATGCTGATGAGTTGTTAATAGTTGGTATGTTAACAGAAGCCGGGTTGTTTTTCTTTTTAGGTGTAATTGGTCCAGAGAAAGATTATTACTGGGAAAAATTATATCCAGGGCTGGACGATTATGCCGGTGTGGTAAATCCAATAACCCAGGCTGGTCAGGTTGCTCAACAACCACTCGTTTCAAAGGAAATGGTTGAAAAATATCTGGGCTCAATGATAGGAGAATTGCAGGTTATTTCGGGTAGTTTATCATCTCTTAAAGCCTTACAGGAAGTTGATTTTTCAGGTACTAAGGAACAACTTCGTACTATGACAAATTTCTATACCAAAATTAATGATGCTATGATGGATCTTCAGGATTCAACTGAGGAAACAAAGGCTTACAAAGTTAAACTGGCTGAATTAAATAAAAATTTAGGAGATTTAAACCGTACCTACACTGCTTTAAATCAGGTTTATGGCAATATGTTGTCTGCTATGGCAAATGTTCGCCAAAACGGTTAATGTTAAGAACTTCATTTTTTTATTGATTCTGAAAATAAAATTATATGTCCATTCCAAAGGAACCGCGGCAGTTGATGATAAATCTGATGTATCTGGTCTTAACAGCCATGCTTGCATTAAACGTTTCTGCCAAGATTATTAACGCATTTTTTGTGATTAATGACGGTATAAAGAATAGTAACAGCATTTTTGATGAGTCTAATGTTATCACTATGAGTGCATTGGAAAAAAATGTTGAACAAGACAAAGCAAGATACCAGCCTCTTTTAGTCGTTGCAAAAGAGGTAAGTCAAATTTCAAAAGAATTTAATGCTTATGTGGAGTCTTTAAGAACTGAAATGGTTGATGCGACAGATGGTTATTATCCTGCTGACGATAAAATGCATCCTAACTATCCAAAAGGATATAAAAATAAAGATGTTACCACACGAATATTAGTGGACGATAAAAAAGGTAACAAACTTGAAGAACGAATCTTAGCAGATCGTGAAAAAATCCTGTCTAAAATTAAGACCCTTTCAGGTCTTCCCGGTACACAAATCAATGCCGAAAGTATTGAAAGATTATCAAATTCTATCTCTCTCAATATTTCCGAAGACTGGAAGAAAGATAAAATTGCCAAATCCTGGGCTGAATTTACTTTCAAACAAATGCCTCTGGCTTCTGTATTTCCGTTATTGACTAAATATCAGAATGATATGAAGAGTTCGGAAAGTGCAGTTATCAACTTCCTCGTAAATCAGGTGGGGCTTACTTCCTTTAAAGTGGATAATTTTATCCCCATTTCTTCCGCTGTAAAAAGTTATGTCATTGAAGGTGAAACCTATAATGCTGAAATATCTGTTGGTGCAACCTCAAAATCTATTACTGAGAATATGTCAATCAGAGTAAACGGTTCTCCACTTAGTGTTTCAGACGGCATTGGAAAATTCTCTGCAACTACTTCGGGTACAGGTCTTAAGAGATATAAGGTCGATGTAAGTCTTAAAAACCCAACAACAGGCGAACAGGAAACATATTCGAAAGAATTTGAATATGAGGTTGGCAGGCGTTCCGTCACCGTAACAGCAGATAAGATGAATGTCTTCTACACAGGGGTTGAAAATCCACTTTCTGTAGTTGCGGCTGGTGTTTCCAGTAATGATTTAAGGGTATCTGCTACTAACGCTACATTAACGCCAAATGGTCCTGGTAAATACATAGCTAAGGTATCCGGAGGTGGAGGTGTTGCTAAATTGACCATTTCCGGAGGAGGGCTGAATCCAACAACATTTGATTTCAGGATTAAACCAATTCCTGATCCGGTGGCTAAATTAGGTGGATCCACGGGAGGTGATATAGGAAATGGTGTTATTAAAGCCCAGTTAGGTGTGATTGCTGAATTGGCAGGTTTCGATTTTGATGCACGTTGCGATATTGCTGGTTTTGAATTGGTATATGCCCCCAAAAGAGAAGACCCAATTGTGGTAATTAATGGTAGTGGTTCCTTTACCTCAGAATCAAAAGGATTATTAAATAGAGCAAAACCAGGAGATGCTTACTATTTTAATAATGTTAGAGCTCGCTGCCCTGGCGATGTAACATCAAGAAAAATAAACTCTTTGGTTTTTCAAATTAAATAAAATTAACCATGTTTAATAGAAATTTTCGTTCTCTGCTCACCTTGTCCCTGATTTCTTTCCTTGGATTTAGTGGCATTTCTCAGGTACCGGACAACATCATGACTGAATCAGGCACTATTTTAAGAGAAGCGCCTCTTGACGATATAACCAGTTCAAGCATGATACAAACCAGAAAATTATTGCCTTATGAACCACTAAGGGAGTCCGATGTTTTCTGGAAAAAAAGGGTTTGGCGTCTTATTGATACCCGGGAAAAAATGAATAAACCCTTTGCTTTTCCGGGAAGACCTTTCTTTCAAATTTTAATTGATGCAATTAAAAATGAAGAAAAACCAATGCGCGTGTTTGCTGATGAAGATTTTAAACAGGAGTTAACGCTGGAACAAATTGATAAGCAATTGTTTAAAATGGATTCAACCGAAGTTCAAGACCCGGTTACTTATGAAAAATCAGTTGTAATTACCCGAAATGATATAAACTTTGAAGATGTTAAACGTTACAGGGTAAAAGAAATCTGGTATTTCGATAAACAATTATCCACTCAAAAAGTCAGAATCCTGGGTATCGCTCCCCTCATCACTATCAGGGCAGATCAGGGTTCAACTATTGGCGAAAGTCCTTTATTCTGGGTATATTACCCTGAGGCAAGGGAATATCTGGTAAGGGAAACCGTCTTTAATCCTTCAAATGATGCTTCTCAGATATCCTGGGAAGACCTGATGGAGATGAGGTATTTCTCATCTTACATCATTAAAGTATCCAATGTGGGTGATCAACGCCTGCAAAATCAATTTGGTTCAGGAAGAGATATGCTGCTGGAATCAGAAAAATTGAAACAATCTATTTTCAATTATGAAAATGACCTTTGGGTTCATTAATAAACAAAAAAGGGGGAAGGTGAAAATCTTCCCCCTTTTTTTTATGCCATATATTCCCAGGCGGTTCTATATGCATGATGCAAATCACAATAGCTTAAAAATTCACTGAAAAATAAATCGTTTCCAATCGTCGAACTATCTCCGACAACTACTGCCTGACACCTGGCCCTTGTTATGGCTACATTGAAACGTCGGTAATCTTTAAGAAATCCAATTTCATTTTTTCCATTCGATCTTACCAAACTTATAATAACAATATCACTTTCCTGACCTTGAAAACCATCAATTGTTTTTACCTTGATAGGCAGATGGACCAGTTTTTCATCTTCCATGATTTCTTTTTCAATATAATTTACCTGTCCTTTATAAGGCGATAATAAAACAACGGAAGGTAATTCATTAAGAACCAACATTTGAAAGTCATTTATAATCCGATAAATATGTTCTCTTACCAGACTAAACTCATCTGCATTGAAAAGACTACCAGAACCTTTTTCTGGTTTCTCTTCAAAACCAGTTCCTGCCGTATCAATGAAAATTAAAGGATGATTATCCTGTACTGGCAATCTTTTTTCTTTAACCAAAGGGGAAGATGCTAATTTGTTATGATAGAAATATTGATTTGAAAATCCCATAATCATTTCATTTCCACGGTACTGTACATCGAGCAGTTGATGTTTAAACCCCTTTTGAATTACCTTTTCCATTAAAGTTAATGCCAGACCAGATCTGTTGGAATCTTTCGATTTCAAAGTTGGCGGCAGTTGAAAAGGATCACCACAAAGAACTACTTTATCCGCCTTCATTATTGGAATCCAGGAAGCGGGTTCGAGTGCCTGCGCCGCTTCATCAATCAGTACCGTTTTAAATTTTCTTCCAAGTAATAATGGATGTGCAGCACCAACCAACGTACAGGTTATTACCTGGGCACGATCTAGCAACTGTTCAATCAGTCTTTTTTCTAATTGATTGACCCAGGTAGAAAGATCTTTTGCTTCATTCAATAATTCCCTTTTCTGTCGTTTCTGACCATAATCAAGAGAATTTCCGTAAGTATTTGCCTTTTTTCTTAATGCATCTGCTTCCATTCTCATTCTTTTGATAGCTTTTGCATCCTCATGAGTAGAAATCTGGTAATCTAAAGTATGATTTAAAATTTCTTCATCTACTCTGGAAATATTTCCAAGCCGTACCACCTTAAGTCCCATTTTGCTGGCCCTTTCGGTTAGTAAATCAACTGCAGTATTACTTGGAGCACTAACTAAAACCTGATATTCAATTTCGCATAATCGACTAATGGCAGAAACCAAGGTAGTTGTTTTTCCAGTTCCCGGTGGTCCGTGGATAACAGCGATATCCCGCGCAGATAGTATATGTTGAACGGCATCATTTTGAGAAGTGTTCAACAATGGATTTACCCATGGATCTATCGTATTCGAAAATAAAGGGACTTTATCTCCAAATATTAATTCTTTAAAATATTGAATTCTACCTTTCTTTGTTTGTTTTAACATTTTTAAAACAGCTTCCATTTCCACATAAGATTTCTCATCGAACGCTGGAATAACGGCTAATGAAGATTTAAAAAACCAATCAGGAAGAAAGGATTGACTAAAAATGATTTGCATCGTATCATCCCTGATAAAATGTATGACACCAACCAGATAATTACCTTCCCTTTGCTCTGTTATTTCACATAATCTAACAGGGTTTCCGGCCCTGAAAACATGGTCTAGCCCTTTATTTTTTGTTCTTTCTATGGTCATTTTAATGTTTTCACCAATGGAGAAGCCTTGATGCAAAATATTCAATGGATACCATAAAAAGCCTCTTTCTCTCTTTTCAGCCAGTGATAATGGCAATAAATAAGCTTGAAATTGCTTTAAATCTTCTTCCTTCTCTAACTTGAGCCATTTTTCCAGTGCTCCAATTTTTTCTTCAATCCCTTCCATTTCTTTATAGTGATTTCAATCACAATTTAATTGGATAACTACCGCTATTTTTGAAAAAAAAATAAACGATGCTAAACTGGTTAAAAAATTTATTCATAGGGCCCGATTTGAAGGCATTTGCTTCAAATGGTGCACTTATTATTGATGTTCGCACAAGGGAGGAATTTAAAAATGGACATCATCCAATTTCCATTAATATTCCTTTAAGTGATTTATCCGGTAAAATTTTCGATCTCAAAGCTAAGCAAAAAACGATAATTGCCTGTTGTCAATCTGGTAGCAGAAGTAGTATGGCCGTTTCATTACTTCGTAAAAATGGCATTGATGCCTATAATGCAGGATCATGGAGGCAAATTGCAACTTTATTTGCTAAATAATAGAAAATGACAAGTTAATATATTATAATATTTTAACTTGTCATACTATTCTTATTTTTCAACCATTGAATCATATCTTTTCCCAAAAATAAAAGAACAACAAAATATTGAAAAAAAATAAGCAGGTATTGTTCTTTATCAATACCACCAATATAATGACTATAACTTAATACAGATAAGGCTGACCAAATAAAAACAAAGTGAACCTTATTGAATATGGCAAAAAAAACAAGTGGGATAATATACCATGGATGTATAACCGGACTAAAAAAAAGATAGATGAAATACAATATCAGAGATTGGATGGGAAATGTATCCCAGGATTTATTCCTTTTTTGATAGGAAAGAAACAGAATAAGAACCATAGCTAAAAAAGCAGTTAAAGGACCCAGGATTTTAATTCTGTTATATCCATGTGTCATATACCCGAATGCTTTAAAAATATTATAACCAAAAGCATTAAATTCCAGTTTGTTGAAATAAAGGTAAAGACTTTCAAAAAAACCGCCTTTTACAATTCCATTTAAATAAGGAAGAAAAAATAAAAAAAAAATAATAAGGATACCTAAACTAAAGAGCACCCTATACTTTAAACTTAGTTTCATTAATATAGATGGTAGAAGCAATAATGGGGTTAATTTTACCGCAATAGCCGCAGAATATGGTATAAAAGCTATTTTTGGATACTTTTTTAGTGCGAAAAGAAACAAGGCTAAAAAAAATACCATGATTCCTTCAGCATGTAGATTGCCCATTTCCTCTATGATAACCAATGGATTTAAAGTATAAAGACATGAATGCCAGGTAGGAACCCCATATAATTTTAATACGTAAGGGAGTAGAAATATCAATCCAATCGAAAAAATAGCGTAAAATATCTTCAAGAAAAATATCTCCCAATCCAGGTTGTTTTCTCCAAACCTGACTGAAAACTTAAAAATTGCTTGTAAAAATGGCGGATATACCGTGTGATAATTGGGGCTATTGAGATGAGAATATAAATAAATGTACCGATTGCTTTCTATGGAAGAAATCTGGTCCACAGGTTTTTTCTCATAAGGATTCTTAGTATTATTGGAAAGATGTCCATCCCATATAAATCTAACATAGTCGTCAGATAAATGAGGAGATGTAAAAAGCATCCCAACCCGCAGGGCAATCGCCAGCAGCATATAAAAAAGAATGGAATCATCCCTTTTTGAGAAACCCATTAAAATAAAATAGCAGATATTTGCAGGAACAAGACATAAAAGAATAGCAAAAAAATCGGACTGCCCAGGCCATAAACCACCCAGCAGCAGAAACAGGGTAAACAGAGAACCAATCAAGTATTTAACATACATAAACAACTTGATTTAGATCTTGCTGGATTAACCTCTTAAACTATGCTTTGCTGTAAAGAAAAAGATAGCACCAAAGCCGAAAGCCAGCATAATATGAAAGACAAGAAAAATATATAGCTCAAGATGGATACCTAAGGCAATGCCTCCAATATAGTATAAAGCCAGCAAACCTTCCACAATGGTAGAAGGAGATAGCTTCCTGATAATGTACTTATTTTTCACAAATGAATCACCCGCATTTTTAATATTAAATTTAGGTGTTCTTACAAAAGCTGATTTTTTCCCCAGATAGCCTTCTATAACTGCAATACTATTATGGAAAGATAGCCCCATAGAAAGGGATAGGAAAAGCGGAAACAGAAGAAAAAAGGATACGATAGCATCCGCCTTGCTTTGTTGTCTGGCAGGAGATTGGATATTAGCCACAAAATAAACGGAAGTTACCGACATCATGCCTAAAAAGAAATAGGTAAATACATCCTTATTAAATCCTCTTTCTATGAATTGTTCCATATAGTATAACAGGGGAACACTGGAAAGGCCAGTAACAAAAACGAATAAAAAAACACTGCTGGCAAATAAATGCTGCGTGGCATGAATTTTTTGTCTCGATGTCAGGACCCTGGATTTCCAGATTGTAGGCAGTATTTTTCTGGCTGTTTCAGCTCCACCCTTCATCCAGCGAAATTGCTGGGATTTTAAGGCATTCATTTCTGCAGGAAGCTCAGCGGGAGAACCAATTTCTTCGAGGAATTTTATTTTCCATCCTTTCATCTGGGCTCTGATACTCAGGTCTAAATCCTCTGTAAGGGTATCAGCCTCCCAGCCTCCGGCATCATCAATGGTTGATTTACGCCAAACACCTGCCGTACCATTAAATTGCAAAAAATAATCCCCCTGCATTCTGCCTACCTGTTCAACTGTGAAATGAACATTTAATTGTAAGGCCTGAAGTTTGGTAATCAGGGAATAATTTTGATTGATATGTTCCCAGCGGGTTTGCACGACGCCTACTTTAGGATCTTGAAAATAGGGTACTGTTTTTTTAAGGAAATCGGATTTAGGCATAAAATCGGCATCGAAAATGGCTAAAAACTCCCCTTTTGCGAAAACGGTACCATCTTTTAAAGCACCCGCTTTAAATCCCTGACGAACGGGCCTCAAAATCTGTTCGATTTGATAACCTTTCGCCTTATATTCTGCTACTTTACGCTTAACAATATCTAACGTTTCGTCGGTTGAATCATCCAGGATATGGATTTCAAATTTATCTTTGGGATAATCAAATGCAGCTATCGTATCAATCAATCTTTCCACCACATATTGCTCATTATACAGAGGTAACTGTACGGTTATCATAGGCCAGTCATAATCAACAGAAAGCGCGGTTACCGCATCTTTATTATTATCTTCATGTTGGGAGTCAGGCTTAAGTCCTCTTTTGTAGAATACTAGCAGGTCAAATTGCATGACACAATACAGGGTAATATACAACAGGCAGAATGCATATATTCCCATAAAAACGTAAGCCAGAATGGACATAGCTGATAAAAATTGTTGATGATATAAAGTTTCTTCCTAAATTAGAGGGCACTTGCATTAAAAAGTCACCATTTAGGAGCGCAAATTTACAATAATTTAAAGATTGTCCATAATATTTTATGCCCGGCCAGCATACTACCCTTTATCGTGCCCGAAATTTTTGATTTTCCAAGCCTTTTCCTATACCCTACAGGTACTTCCGTACATGTCCATTTTTTTTTAGCAGCTTTAACCTGCATTTCAACGGTCCAGCCAAAATCAATATCCTGCATATTCAGATCGAGTAAAGCAGCCCAACGTATGGCTCTGAATGGGCCTAAATCGGTAAATTTTATACCAAAAAACCACCTGATTAAGGTTGTAGCCAACAGATTACCAAATTGCTGGTGAAATAACAGGGCATTTGCTTCCCTTTTACCTAAAACCCTCGATCCAACTACCATTTTGACTTCTTCTTGTTTAAAAGGCTCAAGAATGGAGTAAATATCAGCCGGATCATCTGAATTATCTGCATCTAAAAATACAATCAGGTCTATTTTTTCTGACACTGGCTTTTTTGTCAAATATGAAATTGCAGCCAAACAGGCTGAGCCGTAACCTTTCCTGGGTTCAACAATGACAGTTGCGCCAAAATTAGCGGCAATTTCAGCTGTCCGGTCTGTACTTCCATTATCAACCACTACTATTTCCGCAAATAGAGAAAGAGGTAACCCTTTTAGCACTGCTGTAATTCCTAATTCCTCATTCAGTGCAGGCATGATTAGCACTATATTTTCAGGTAACCTGGTTGCCATGTAAAATCAATTTTTAAAGAAATGGTGTAAAACTAAAAATATAAGCATTAAGAACATCGTCTTCCCTTATATTTGCAATCTAAAAAGGAACTATGCATACTTTTCGCCTTCTTACAGGCTTTTTAATTTATATTTCCCTTTATTTCTTGTGCTCTTGTCAGAAGGATTGGATTTTTACAACCTCTGCAGAAGATAAACTAACTTTTTCAACAGATACCTTAAGATTTGATACCGTTTTTACTCAAATTGGCTCATCTACCAGAATATTGAAAATTTATAATCCTTCAAAAGATGCCATTAATATTAGTTCCTTATATCTGGCAGCGGGAGCTGATAGTAAATTCCGAATCAATGTAGATGGCATTCCTGGTACAAAACCCCTTAAAGATATTCCCATTTATCCTCAGGATAGCATTTATCTTTTTGCCACCGTTACCATTAATCCTAATGCTCCCCTTTCCGTAAGTCCTTTCATTTTTAACGAAGAACTTATTTTTGAGGTAAATGGAAATAAACAAATCGTTACGCTGGAAGCATGGGGGCAAAATGCAAATTATTTTCCATCCAGGTTCAATCAAGGGGTACCTGTCGTTTTAAGTTGTAAAAATGGGCAAATCAACTGGGATGATCCAAAACCTTATGTGCTTTACGGAGAAATATTCATTGATAGTTGTACCCTGAACGTTCCACCCGGCACCCGTATTTATGTGCATGGTGGCGTTGTTAAAAACCAGGCCTTTGGTATTTTCAATGACGGTATTCTTTATACCCTCCCTTTTGGAAAATTACGGATGAATGGAACCGCTGAGAAACCAGTGATTATTCAGGGTGACAGGCTTGAACCTTCCTATCAGGATGTTTCAGGTCAATGGTACGGTATTATCCTCGGACGTGGCTCCAAAGGAAATCAGATTTCATATACCACGATCAAGAATAGTATTGTTGGACTTTATGTTGATTCTACAGGAGAATGCACACTCAGGAATTCAAGAATTTTTAATACTGCTTCAAATGGTCTGGTAGGTGTCAGAGCAACAATAAATGCTGATAACTGCTTGATTTACAATAATAGCGGTAATGCTGTGCAATTTATTAATGGTGGAGATTACCAGTTTAATTATTGTACCATAGCCAGTTATGGAAGTAATTCCTCTGCTTTAGGAATGACAAATTATGTATGCTACGATGATCCTGTAACTTGTCAGCGGCGCAGTCAGTACAGATTAAATGCAAGTTTTAGAAATAGCATCATTTACGGTTCAGATCAGGACGAAATCAATTTATCTGATATATCAGGTGGTCAAAACAAATCTTTATTTAACGTATTCCTGGAAAATTGTATCGTTCGTGTTAAAGAATTATTAACCGGCCAAAACAAACAATTTTCAAATTTTCTAACTGATAATTGCAAAAATTGTATTAATGGTGCCGTTCAGAGTAAAGTATTTAAAAAGCCCGAAGAGGACAATTATACCCTGGATTCTTTATCCATTGCAGCTAATAAAGGAATACCCATTTTAACTCCCTACGCTATTCTCATTGATATATTGAATAAAAACAGAGATGTTTCAACACCTGATATTGGGTGTTTTGAACAAATAAAATAAGATGTCAAAGGCAATATCGATTATTGGTGCCGGATGGTTAGGTCTGCCACTTGTCCAGTCGCTACAAAAAAAACAACATAAGGTTTTCGCTACAACTACGGGTGATGAGAAATTAAATTTGTTGAAAGCATCAGGCATTTCACCCGTAAAAATTTTATTTGATCATCAATTTCAGGAAACAAACATTGGATTACCCGTTGAAACAGAAATTTTACTCATCACCTTACCTCCAACCCTGGGAAGACAAGCGTCACTGGACAGGTATAAAGACGTAATAAGTCATATCCTGAAAGAGGCAGCGGTATTACCAAATCTAAGAAAAATCATTTACACAAGCTCCTCCAGTGTTTATGGCAAAGCAAAAGGGGTACTCACCGAAGAGGTGACTATTCAACCTGATTCTTTTCAGGAAAAAGTACTTGCTGAAGTAGAAAGGATCCTGGAGGAAAAAATGAAAGACTATCTGGTCTATATATTAAGGCTGGGCGGCTTAGTTGGACCAGGCAGAGAACCAGCCCGGTTTTTTAAAGGCAGGAAAGAAATACCTGGTGGTGAAATATCAGTGAATCTGGTTCACCAGACCGATTGTCTGCAAATTATAGAAACCCTTATTTTCAATGAAATAGAAGGTGGCGTTTACAATATCTGTGCCGATGAGCATCCTTCACGTGGTTTATTTTACCCCCAGAGGGCAAAATTAAAAGGACTTGAAGAACCTACTTTTATTTGGGGAAATGAATCCGAACGGTATGTGAGTAACGAAAAGATAAAAAAGAAAACGGGATATACATTTGTATATCCCGATCCATTATTTTTTCCAGGCTGCGATTGAAGCTTCATTCATACGAATGTAGTCGTCATTAGCTGCCTTTTTTGCCATTTCCAGCGATTTGGTAGCAACAGCAATAGCCTCAGCTTTTCTTCCTAAATCGGCCAGAATTAAAGATTCTTTGCGTAAAGTCCAGTACTGTGGATTGGAAGCATTTGCTTTCTGCACCATTTCCAATGCCTTATTTAAATCTTTTTTAGCGTCATGATAATATGCACCTGCTGCATAAAGATCAGATGCTGAAGGACCTGCCATTACCTTTTCGATTGATGCCATAACTTTTGCATCTGTAAATACGGTAAGAGGTAAACTCACTTTTGTTTTTTCCCAGCTTATGTCAATGGTAGCACTTTCATTGGTATAATTATTTACATCCATAGTAAATGATTCTACACTTTCAGCTAACATTTTGGTGGCAGCAGAAAATGAAGCAGCTGGTGTTTTTTCTACATAACTCGCCCAGTTTGAAGTTTCATATTTGTAAAGCATGATTTTCCAATCTGCAGCATCAGGCACGGTAAGGATGGCATAATCTCCTTTTTTCAAATCAGCACCACCCAATTTAAAATCCTCACTAAAGCTAAGTTTAGTAACTGAATTTGCACCAGTGCGCCACACGGCACCAAATGGAACTACTTCTTTACCAAAAATACCTCTTCCCCTCATTGAAGGACGTGAATAAACGATGGTAACATCCGTCAAACCCACTTTAGTTTTCAATTCCGTGGTCACACTTGCTGATGGTGTCATGATTTGTGCATTCAAGGTGTTGGCAAACACCAGCACTGAAAGACAAAACAATCCTTTTAATAAGAAATTCTTACTCATAACTTGGTTTTCTTTAAAGATTTACAGATTTTTTTGCAAAATTAATACATTAAAGCTAGTATTGCACTATTAATTTTTTTTATAGGCAAATTTCGGACATGAATTCAGAAAACAAGACCTTCACCATTGCTATTATAGCCCATGATACCAAAAAAGTGGATATGGTAGGATTTGTGCGTGATCATATTGCCTTTTTTCAGGAAAGAAATATTCATCTCATAGCTACCGGAACAACCGGATCTTATCTGGAAAAAGCAGGGCTCGAGGTAGAAAGAATGCTGAGCGGGCCTTTAGGAGGAGATGCTCAGATAGCAAGCCGAATGGTCGAAGGTAAAGTAGATATGATTATATTCTTTCGTGATCCGTTGGGCAAACACCCCCATGAAGTAGATGTTAGTATGTTAATGCGGTTATGTGATGTACACAATATTCCGCTGGCAACCAATCCAGCTGCCGCCTCCAGGTTTGTCCTTTCATTAAAGGAAGATTTTCCCAAAAGTAGCACTTAAACTGAAATGACTTTAAACTTTTACATTCCAAAACCATTTAATTCGTAGATTTGCATTCTTTTTACAAAATATCTTACCAATACTTTAAAAATAAATCAAATGAGTACAGCAACTGGAGCCTTACCTTACAAGGTTAAAGACATTGCTCTGGCCGATTATGGCAGAAAAGAAATAGAATTGGCGGAAGCTGAAATGCCTGGTTTAATGGCACTTCGCGAAAAATATGGTGAATCAAAACCTTTAAAGGGAGCCCGGATTGCCGGCTGTTTGCATATGACCATTCAAACTGCCGTTTTAATTGAAACTTTAGTTGCGTTAGGTGCCGAGGTAACCTGGTCTTCATGTAATATCTTTTCCACACAGGATCATGCCGCTGCGGCCATTGCTGCAGCTGGTATTCCGGTTTTTGCCTGGAAAGGGATGAATGAAGAAGAATACTGGTGGTGTGTGGAACAAACGCTAAGATCTTTCAAGGATGGCAAGCACCTGAACATGATTTTGGATGATGGCGGTGACTTAACTAATATCGTACTGGATAAATATCCTGAAATGGTTAAAGAACTAAAAGGTATCTCTGAAGAAACAACGACTGGTGTACACAGACTTTACGAAAGAGTAATTAAAGGTACTTTGCCCGTTCCGGCTATTAATGTAAATGACTCAGTCACTAAATCTAAGTTTGACAATAAATATGGATGTAAAGAATCGCTGGTAGATGCGATCCGCAGAGCTACTGATATCATGATGGCAGGTAAGGTGGCTGTTGTTGCTGGCTATGGTGATGTTGGAAAGGGATCAGCTGCCAGTTTGAAAGGATCAGGTTGCAGGGTTATTGTTACGGAAATAGATCCGATTTGTGCCCTTCAGGCTGCGATGGATGGGTTTGAAGTAACGACAATGGCTAAAGCCATTCCACGCGCTGATATTGTAGTTACCGCTACTGGTAATAGTGCCATTATTAAGGATTCTCACTTTTATCTGATGAAAGACAAGACTATCCTTTGTAATATCGGACATTTTGATAACGAAATTGATGTTGCCTGGTTGAACAATCAATCCAATGCCGTTAAAGTAAATATTAAACCTCAGGTGGACAAATATACGTTGAATGGCAAAGACATCATACTGCTTGCGGAAGGAAGACTGGTAAATTTGGGATGTGCAACTGGTCATCCATCTTTTGTAATGTCGAATTCGTTTACCAACCAGACCCTGGCTCAGATTGAACTTTTCAATAATCCTGACAAATATGAAAATAAAGTCTATATGTTACCAAAACTTCTCGATGAAGAGGTAGCTAGGCTGCATTTGGCAAAAATTGGTGTTGAACTGGAAACACTTTCAAAAGATCAGGCTGATTATATTGGCGTTGAAATAACAGGTCCCTTCAAACCTGAATATTATAGATATTAAAAAGCTTAAAGGCCGGTAAAGACTTTTTGTCGGCCTTTTTAATTTACAGGAAGATGAATGGTATTTTTTACACTTATCTTAGCTTAGGTTTTGATCATATTTCAGACCTTGCCGGTTATGACCATATTTTATTTTTAGTTGCGTTATGTGCCGTCTATTCCTGGACTTCCTGGAAGAAAGTAGCAGTCATCGTAACCGCCTTCACTTTAGGACATTCCCTTACTTTAGCTTTAGCAGCTATGAATGTGTTAAATATTCCGGCCAATATGATTGAATTTCTGATCCCGGTAACTATTTTCATAACAGCTATATCCAATACACTTCCAGCTGCTATGTCCAGTAATGAAAAATCAGGGATATCCAAGCCCATGATTTTCAAATATACCATCGCTTTATTTTTTGGATTGATTCATGGTTTGGGATTCTCCAATTTTTTCAGGCAATTAACCATGCCCTCTCAGGAAAATGACTTGATTCCCCAACTTTTCTCTTTTAATGTTGGAGTTGAGCTGGGTCAATTAATCATAGTGGGTATTATTCTTAGTATTTCTTTTGGCCTGAACAAATTTTTCAGGATTAACATGCGTTCCTGGAATATATTCATTTCAGGTGCCGCTGCAGGTATTTCGCTCATGCTGATCATAGAAAGAATACCCACTTAAAGCTATTCATTATGCGTCTGTTCCTTTTTCTTACTGGTTTTTTCTACCTCGCTCATACTTTTCATGTAAGTAAAACGATGGTAGCATACAGTGAAAAAGAAAAATCATTACAAATAAGTGTTCATTTGTTTATTGATGATTTAGAGGAATCGCTTAAAAATGAAGGTCATACCAAATTATTCATTTGTACAGAGAGGGAAGCACCACAGGCAGAGAAGCATATTGAATCATACCTCAGAAAACATCTTACTTTTTCCGTAAATAATAAATCTACTCCCTTTACATTTGTCGGCAAAGAAGGATCTTCCGATATGAGTGCTGTATGGATATATCTTGAAATACCAGTTTCGGGAAAGATTAAGTCGATAAACATTAAAAATTCTTTACTTATTGGAGAATTTGAAGACCAAAAAAATCTGGTTCATGTCGTTGGCCCTAATAAAAAGGAAGGAACTATTATTTTTGCCAATACAAAGACGGAAGAATCACTTACCTTCAGTCCGTAATGAACATTATGAAAGCCATATTTATATTTCCCATTCGTTTCTACCAACGTTTCATTTCTCCATTATTTCCACCGAAATGTGCCTATACACCTTCCTGCTCTCATTTCATGTTAAGAGCTATTGAAATATGGGGCCCAGGTAAAGGTATTTCTATGGGTTTAAAAAGAATTGGTCGTTGTCATCCTTTAGGGGGGCACGGATATGATCCGGTTCCTGAAAAATCAATCCATTAATCATGTTACAAAGACCTCGCAGAAATCGTTTAACGCCAACATTAAGACATCTGGTACAGGAAAATCATCTTCGGGTTTCTTCCTTAATTCAACCCCTTTTTTTAGT
>Ga0169931_10001503_pt1 | contig 38477 bp, 31 predicted proteins | sample Kivu_15m_20L_FD_129675 | JGI IMG/M metagenome (GOLD analysis project Ga0169931, IMG submission 129675) | Freshwater microbial communities from Lake Kivu, Western Province, Rwanda to study Microbial Dark Matter (Phase II) - Kivu_15m_20L... | ecosystem: Environmental > Aquatic > Freshwater > Lake... | reverse complement strand
GCTCGCCCCGTTGGCCGGCAACAGGCGTTCGAACTGTTTCGCATCTCGTTGCGCGGTTTGGGTTTTGCCTATGTTGATGCCGGAGGGGTGGGGCGAATCGTGCCTGAGGCCGATGCGAAGCTGCTGGCGTCGGCTGTGGGCGGGCCCGAAGCCGGAAAAGCCAATGCTGGCGAGCAGATCGTCACGCAGGTGTTCCGGTTGAAGCACGAAACAGCGGCCAATCTGGTGCCGGTTCTGAGACCACTTATCGCACCCAATAATTCAATCGTTGCCTATCCGGGTAACAACTCGCTGGTTATCACGGATTACGCCTCGAACGTCGCCCGGATCGCCCGGATCATCGATTCAATCGATACCGCCGTTGCCAATGAAGTCGAGGTAGTTCCGATGGTTCACGCTCTCGCCATCGACGTGGCGGTCGCCGTAAACCGGATGCTCGATGACAGCGCTCGCAGTGGCGCACAACAGCAGGTCGATCCCACCCAGCGAGTGACCGTGTTTGCCGATACGCGGCTCAATTCGGTTGTCGTACGTACGTCCAGTCCCGAGCGTATGAAACTTGCCCGTAGCCTCATAGCGCGGCTCGATGTGGCAAGTAGCCAACCGGGCAATATTCACGTGGTTTATTTGCGCAATGCCGAAGCTGTCAAGCTCGCTCAGACGTTGCGAGGTGTGCTCGCGGGTGACGGCGGATTTCAGGGGTCAGGTCAGGGAGCGAGTACGTTCGGCCAGAGCTTAAGCGGTTCTGCTCAACAGTCATCGCTAAGCGGGACAGGGCCGGGCGCGAGCCCCCAGACTGGGCCGACATCGCCCGCGAGCACAGGCGCATTTGGCAGTGCCATGACCCAGCTGGGCGGCGCGGCGCAGCAGCAGGCCTCCAGCATTCGGGTCGGGGGTGCCGTCATCACCGCTGACCCAGCCAGCAACGCACTCATCATCACCGCGCCCGACTCGGTCTACCGCAGCCTCCGCTCGGTGATCGACAAACTCGACGCGCGGCGTGCGCAGGTATTTATCGAGTCATTGATCGTAGAGATTCAGGCGGACAAAGCGGCCGAGCTTGGGATCCAGTGGCAGTTTCTGGGGGCGCCCGAGGGGTCGACTCGTGGATTTGGCGGCACTAACTTCGGATCTGGTGGGTCCAATATTGCCGCGCTGGCGATAAACCCTCAGCAGATCGTCAACGCGAATGGACTCAACATTGGAGTAGTTCGCGGAACCGCCCAGATTGGCAGCACCCAGGTCCTCAATCTGGGCCTCCTCGCGCGCGCGCTCGAAACCGATGCCTCTGCCAACGTGCTCGCAACGCCTAACCTCCTCACACTCGACAACGAGGAGGCGCGCATCATGATTGGACAGAACGTTCCGTTTATTACTGGACAGTTCACGAGTCTCGCCAATGCTGGTAACGCGAGCGCTAACCCGTTCCAGACTATCGAGCGTCGGGACGTCGGTACCACACTGCGTGTGCGGCCGCAGATTTCCGAGTCGGGCACGGTACGCCTTCAGATTTACCAGGAGGTCTCCAGCGTTCAAGATCGCAGCAATACATCCGGGATCATCACCAACCGTCGAGCCATCGAGTCGACTGTTCTGGTCGACGATGGCGAGATCATCGTGTTGGGTGGGCTTATCGAAGAGACGGTCTCTGGAACCGAACAAAGGGTACCCGGGCTCGCTGATATTCCCTGGTTGGGTGCGTTATTCCGCTTCGAGGGTCGAAAACGCGTCAAGAACAATCTGCTCGTGTTCCTGCGTCCGGTCGTATTGCGTGATATGGAGGCGGCAAACGCTATCTCCGCGTCGCGTTACGACTATATCCGCGCACTTCGTGGCGACGCGCGGATTCCCGAGCGTGGGCTCTTGCCAGAGGTGCGGGGCAATCCGCTCCCCAACCGCCCGGAGCCCGCTGGTCAGCCTAGACTGCCCGCTGCGGTGCGGCAACCCGGTTTCAGTCTGTCGCCCGATGTGCGCCCGGATGCCAGACCGCAGGCGCCGTTTTCGGCAGACCCGCCGCGGGTGGACACGCCCTGAACGGGCAAGGCCCACGGTGAAGCGCTGATCATGCAACCGGTTCCCGCCTCGCGATACGTACCCTACGCGTTTGCGCGCGCCAATCAGCTGCTGGTGGCCGCTGCCAGCACTGAGGCGCTCGAGGTCTGGATTGGCGAGCGGACGCCGATGCGCGCAGTGGCTGAACTGTCGCGCAACGTGCCGCTGCGGCTGATTCCCATTCGAAAACCCGCTGAGGAACTCGACCAGGCGATCACGCGCGCGTATGCGCAGCGCGAGGGCTCTGCCGCTGCGGTGGTGGATGAGGTTGAAAGCGATCTCGACCTGACGCAACTGATGCAGGACATTCCGCGGATTGAAGACCTGCTCGAATCGGAGGACGACGCACCGATCATCCGAATGATCAACGCGCTGCTGACTCAGGCAAGCCGCGACGGCGCCTCCGATATTCACTTCGAGGCATTCGAAAGCGCATCGGTGGTCAGGTTCCGCGTCGACGGCATCCTGCGCGACATCGCGCGCCCACGACGTGAGCTGCATGCGGCAATTGTGTCCCGAGTCAAGATCATGGCGCAGCTCGACATCGCCGAGAAGCGGTTGCCGCAGGATGGCCGTATCGCGCTTCGTATTGGGGGCCGGGCAGTCGATGTCAGGGTGTCCACGCTGCCAACCGGACACGGTGAACGTGTCGTGCTGCGGTTGCTCGACAAAGAGGCAGGGCGGCTGGATCTTGCGTCGCTGGGCATGAGCGTACCGACGCTGGCCGCATTCGATCAGCTGGTTCATCAGCCGCACGGCATTCTGCTGGTCACCGGGCCCACTGGCTCGGGCAAGACCACCACGCTGTACGCTGCGCTTGGCAGGCTTGACTTCAACCGCATGAATGTTCTGACGGTGGAAGATCCGATCGAGTACCACCTTGAGGGTATCGGGCAGACCCAGGTGAACGCGCGAATCGACATGAGCTTTGCAAAGGCGCTGCGTGCAATCCTGCGGCAGGATCCTGATGTGGTGATGATCGGCGAAATCCGCGATCTGGAAACCGCGCAGATCGCGGTGCAGGCCTCGCTCACGGGCCACCTGGTGCTGGCCACGCTGCATACCAACGATTCGGTGTCAGCGGTCACTCGTCTCACCGACATGGGAATCGAGCCCTTCCTGTTGTCGTCGTCGCTGCTGGGCGTGGTTGCGCAGCGGTTGGTTCGCCGGCTGTGCGAGCGCTGCCGTGAGCCTGATCCGATCGCAGGGGGCTGGCGTGCCGTGGGGTGCGCCGCCTGCGACGGAACCGGTTACCGAGGCCGCACCGGTGTTCACGAGCTGTTTGTGGTCAATGAGGCGATTCGCGCGCTGATCCACGGCGGTGCGCCTGAAAGCGAGCTTCGTGAGGCAGCGCGTCGCACCGGCATGATCTCGATGCGCGAAGACGGGCAACGCTGGGTCCAGACAGGCGTGACCTCCGCCGACGAGGTGGCGCGTGTTACCCGCGACTGATCCTGCCAACCGGGTAAAGGCCGTGCGCTGATGGCCGCGTTCCGGTTCGAAGCGGCCGATGCGCAGGGGCGGATTGAACGCGGCCTGATCGATGCAGACTCGCCGCGTCATGCCCGCGGCCTGCTGCGTGAGCGCGGTCTTGCGCCCCTTGACGTGGCGCCCCTGCAGGCCGAGGCAACCAGTTCGCAGCGGTCGCTGGGCGCCGCACGACTGCGAGCGGCCGATTTATCGCTGGCGACGCGTCAGCTGGCCAGCCTGCTGGCGGCGCGGCTGCCGCTTGAGCAGGCGCTCGACGTGGTGGTGGAGCAGGCTGAGCGCCGGCTGGTCCGCGAGCGGTTTGCAGCGGTCCGATCGGAGGTGGTGGCAGGCCAGACCCTTGCCAGTGCGCTTTCGGCCTACCCGCGTGATTTTCCTGAGGTGTACCGCGCACTGGTATCAGCCGGAGAGCAGTCCGGTGATCTGGCCGGCGTGATGACCCGACTAGCAGATTACATCGAGGCGCGCGGCGCCCTGGTGCAGCGTGTGGCGCTGTCGTTCATCTACCCCGCAATCGTGACCCTGGTGGCCTCGGCCGTGGTGATCGTGCTGCTCACCTATGTGGTGCCTCAGGTGATCGATGTCTTCCGGCAGACCGGTCAGGCGCTTCCTGTATTGACCCGGGCCCTGATCCTGGTGTCTGACTTTACGCGCGAGTGGGGCTGGGCAGTGTTGATGGTGGGCGCCGCAGCGGCGATTGGCTGGCGCGCGGCGTTGCGCGCGCCCAGCGTGAAGCTCGCGTGGCATACGCGTGCGCTCAAACTTCCCATTGCAGGCCGCCTGCTCTCGGGTCTTGAAACCGCGCGCTTCGCGTCCACGCTTGCGATTCTGGTGGCCTCGGGTGTTCCGCTGATTCGCGCGCTGGAGGCCGGTGCGCAGACGCTATCGAACGACGCTTTGCGGCACAACGTTCAGGACGCAATCGGACGCGTGCGTGAAGGCGTGCCGCTCGCGCGCGCGCTCGCTGCCGCCGGGCGTTTTCCGCCTTTGATGGTGCATCTGATTGCCAGTGGTGAGGCAACCGGTGCACTGGCCGAGATGCTTGAACGCGCCGCGCGTACGCTAAGCTCTGAAACCGAGCGCCGGGCACTTGCGTTGACCAGCTTGCTGGAGCCGCTCCTCATTCTGGTGATGGGTGCGATCGTGCTGCTGATTGTGCTGGCAGTGATGCTGCCCATCATCGAGATCAACCAGCTGGTTCGCTGACGCGCGTCAGATCCTCATTGCCTGCGAGTACCCCGTCAGCTCCAGATAACCCCGACCGATCACGCGATTCGCTTCGTGGACGGTGACCGCACCCTCCCAGTAGGTCACACCGGTGCTGCCCTGCGTTTGCAGCTCCTGATCATCAAACAGCGGCTGCAGTTCCAGCGTGCGGCCACTGATATGCAGTCTCTGGGCGACCGGCCAGGACGCGCTGGTTCGGGGCGAGCGCCACGAACGGAGGGTCTCGAATCGGATGGATTCGGCCTGAGTGGCTGACAACAGGGGCTCTTGAGCGGTGTTGACCCAGTTGGCGGTGCGCCAGAGATCCTCGCCGGTGCGACGTCGAATTCTGAAGGCCATGAGCGCGCTGCCGTCGTTCAGATGCAGTCCTACCCAATCCCAGCCCTGTGCCTCGGGGTCTAGCAGTTCGCTGGACCATTCATGATCAAACCAGACCGGGCCTTTGAGTTCGCCCGCTGTCGGCATCGGTAGCGCGCGGGCAGCCGCTGGCACACTGATTCGGCCGGTCGCCTCGAGCCAGGGCCGACTGTAGTAGTAGCTGGCCTGCGCGGTCGATGGACCCTTGCGCGAAAAGCCCAGCTCGCCCTGAAGCAGCGGCGGGCGATGCGCCTGCAGCGTCAGATCGATCGTGAGCGCAGGATCGACGATTCGCGCCTGGTAACGGTCAGCGCTGTCGCGGCTCAGACGCCAGTCGCCAATCGACAGATTGGTGTCGGTGTCAGAGGCCTCCGCAAGGCCCAGGCCTGCGCGGGCCACGCGTTCGGCTGTGATCAGCCTGCCCCGACCGGGTATGGCAAGCGCCGCGTGAGCAAACAGCAGCTGCCGCGCAGCGAAGCGGCTCGCGTGGTCACGCTGCCAGCTGGTTGCCAATCGGAAAAAAGTGATCTGCACGCCAACCGCCCGCTCTGGCTGCGTTGCGGGCGTATCCAGCCACCCTGTCAGGTACCACCACTCGATTCGGAACTCAGGATGGGCGCCATGGTCGCGCGGAAACTTCAGGCGTGTGCCCGGCAGAACGGGCGCAAAGCGTGTGGTGGCTGCGCGAAGCGGCGAGCCCCCTGCAAGAGGCGGTATCAGCCCACCGGCGAGCAACAGCCGGACGAGCCAATGTCGGCGCGCAAGGCTCACCAGTCTTGCCTGACCGCAAGCACCGGGCCTGCGCCCGTGGCTTCGCGCGCGGCGAGCCGGGCGGCCAGGGCCGCCAGTGTGATCATCGCGAAAGCACTGGCGGCCAACACGCCAATCGGCCAGTGCATCGACATCGTCCAGTGAAAGGAGTGGGGATTCACGCGGTGCACCAGAATCCAGGCCACCATCGCACCCAGCGCGAGCCCCCACAGCGAGGCAATCAGCGTTCCCAGCATCGCTTCGGTCATGAACTGCCAGCCCACCTGACGGCGCGTGAGCCCCAGGTGACGGAGCATGCCGAATTCACGGCTGCGCGCGAGCGCTTCGCTTGCCACGGCGGTGGCAACGCCGAACAGCGCGACGGCGATGGCAATCGCCTCAAGGGCACGCGTGATCGCGAAGCTGCGATCAAAGATTCGCAGCGAAAGCGACTTCAGTTGTCCGGTGTCTCGGTATTCCATCGTATCGATCAGAGGCGACATTGCACGTGCCCGTTCAATCAACTCGTCGGTTCGGCCCGGGTCCGTCAGCCACCAGGCGACTTCATTGGCTGCGTGATCTCCGGTCAATCGTCGATAGTCTGAGAGGTCCATCGCGATCGCGCCATGCTGTCGCGCATAGTCTCGCCAGATGCCTGCGACAACTGCGCGAATCGGGCTGGTGGATTCGCTGATTGGCAGCAGAACTGTCTGGCCGGAGCGAGCGCCGGTGATTTCAGCGAAGGGCTCGCTGACCCACACCGGCAACTCGTCAGCCGCCACCGATGCGGGTTTGCCAACCAGCGGCAGACGGTTCTCCGCCCCTGCCTCACGCAGCGGACGGGCAACCAGCGCAACCGGCGGACGGCGCTCATCGATCAGCAGCGGAACAACGCGAGAAAACTCAACCTGGCGCACGCCGGGGAGGGTAGCGATTGAAGCCTGCAGCGACTCGCCAAAACCGCCCGCCGCCGATGCTGGCTGCAGCCTGGCGTAGAGGTCGGCCGGAAGCACCTGGTCAAGCCAATCGGAGACCGAGACGCGAAAGCTGCTGACCATGATGGTCATGGCACTGGCCAGCGCAAAGCTGGCGACGACGCCGCCCAGGGCGGCGCCCGCACTGCCCGGTGCGCCGGCAACTCGGCAGGTCGCAAGCCAGAGCGTTGCACCGGGGCGCCAACGTTCGAGCGCAGTGACCAACACACGTGCGCTGGGCCCGATCAGCGAACCGGTGAGCATCACCCCTGCGACCAGCAGCAGCGCGATCGCAGCATAGGCAGCCAGCGGCAGATCGAGGATGGGCGGTGCGGCGAGCAGCGGTAGCGCGAGCGCGGCCAGCCCCAGGGCCCACAGCCTGCGTCGGCGGGATCCGAGAATAATCTCGGTTGCACCGGTGCGTAGCGCACGTGCTGGCGCGATCTGGCGCGCAGCGCGCATGGGCGACTGCGCACCGGCGAGCGCAATCGCTAGACCGCCGACAAATGCCGTAGCGATCGCCACCGGGTCGAGCGCGAACCCGATGGCGCTTCGGTCAAAGTAGCCACCGCCCAGATCGCCGCCAGTCAGCGATAACAGGACCCATGCAAGCGCAACGCCCGCCCCAACGCCCACCAGTGCGCCAACGCTGCCAATTACGACCGCGTCGATCAGCACGCGGGTTGCCGCGAAGCGGCGCGGCGCGCCCAGCACGCCCAGCAGCGCGATTTCCTGCTGCTGGCGCGCCACCCGAAGGGCCAACGTGGCCTGCACGATGAAAGCGCCGGTGAACAAGGCCACCAGCGCCAGGACATTGAGATTGATTCGATAGGCGCGAGACAGATTCGACATGCGCTGCCCGGCCGCCTGCGGGCTGCTCCAGAGCGCGCTTGCAGGCAGCCGCGACGCGATCGTTGCACGTACCGCTGCACTGTCGGCGCCCTCATGGAATCTGAGGTCAATCCGCGTCAACCGGCCGACTCGACCAAACTGCTCCTGCGCATTGCCGATGTCGATGATCGCAACGCTTTGGCCGTCACCCACACCCTCAACGCTGCCTTGCACCCGCATGCTTCGTCGGTGTTCTCCCGCGACCAGCATCAGCCGATCGCCAGGCCTGGTGCCGAGTTCGCGAGCCGCCGCACGCGACAGGAAGATTGCGTCGTCGCTGAACAAGGCCGATGGATCGCCCTGCGTGGACTCTGCGAGTGCGGGCAGCAGCGCAGGCGTTACCCGCGCGGCACGCATCGGATCAATGCCGATCACTTTTAGCGCCATGCCTGTCTGCACGCTGCCGGCCGGGGTGGTATCGGACTCTCGCCAGGCGAGCGCTTTCAGTTCCAGCACCGGGCTTGCCGCGGCAACGCCTGGTGCGGTGGCGACTGGCACAAAAACCTGATCATCGAATTCGCCTGTTCTGCCGATGATCTGCGCCTGCGCATCACCGTTGACAATTGCCAGTGCCGATGCGAATTCGGTAAGCGCCGAGCGGTTGACCAGATGAACGCCCAGCGCCAATGCCACGCCGATCGCGATCGACAGCGCGCCCGCCAGCATGGCCGCGCGCCCGTCTCGCCAGTGCGCTTCGATCAACCAGCCCAGCAGCGCCCGGCCAGGGCGGGTCGTGCGGTTCACGCCGGCTCGAGCCTGCCGTGGCGGAGCGCAAGCTGCCGGTCCGCCATGGCCGCGGCGTCATGAGAATGCGTCACCAGCAGCAATGCTGCGCCGGTTTGGCGTGACTGCTCAACGATCAGCGCCAGCGCGGCACGTGCGTTATCTGGGTCGAGGTTGCCGGTGGGCTCGTCGGCAAGCAGCAGTTTGGGCTGAGCGACCAGTGCTCGGGCAAGTGCCACCCGTTGCTGCTCGCCGCCGGAGAGTTCGCGAATCGCTGCGTTGAGTCGAGTGGCCAGGCCCAGGCGCGACAACATTGACGCGGCGCGCTCAAGCGCATCAGATGCGGCAACCCCATCGAGCAGAAGCGGCACCGCAACATTGCGCACCACGTTGAGGTGGCCCAACAGGTGAAATGCCTGGAATGCAAACCCGATGAGCTTGCGCCGCAGAGCCGCAGTGTCGTCATCTGACTGGCCGCTGATCAGATGACCCGCCACCTCCACCCGCCCTGAATCGGCGGGTTCCAGCCCTGCGATGATGTTCAGCAGCGTGGATTTGCCGCTGCCCGACTCACCAACCAGTGCGATGCGTTCTCCCGGCTCGGCCCGCAGGGACAGATCATTGAGGATGACCCGCTCGCCAAAGCGCTTGCACACGCCCTGAAGCAACACCGCAGGCGCGTCGGCCCGCTCATCCATTCGGAGGTTCGGCGATCCCGCCGACGGTCTGGCTGAAGCCGCCATCGACATAGGTGATCTCGGCGGTGACGCCTGCCGACAGGTCGGACAGCAGGAAGGCGGCGACATTGCCCACATCGTCGATCGTGACATTGCGCCGAAGCGGCGCATGGGTTTCGACGAAGTCGAGAATTTTTGAGAAACCCTTGATGCCGCTGGCTGCCAGCGTCTTGATGGGCCCTGCCGAGATGCCGTTGACCCGGATGCCGCGCGGGCCCAGGCTTTCGGCCAGATAGCGAACCGATGCCTCGAGACTGGCCTTGGCAAGACCCATGGTGTTGTAGTTGGGCACCATGCGTACCGCGCCAAGATAGCTGAGTGTGAGCAGTGCGGCTCGGCGATTGGCCATCAGCGGTTGCGCTGCGCGCGCCAGCGCGATGAAACTGTAGGCGGAGATGTCATGCGCAACCCGGAACGCCTCGCGGCTGGCGCCTTCGAGGAAATCGCCGGCGATGGCTTCGCGTGGCGCGAAGGCCACTGCGTGAACCAGGCCGTCCAGGCCATCCCAGTGTTCAGCGAGCGACGTAAACAGCGTATCGATCTGAGCATCGTCGGCCACATCGCACGGGAAAATCAGCGAAGAACCAAAGCCGGCAGCCATGTCTGCGACACGATCGCGGAAGCGGTCGGTCTGGTAGGTGAAGGCGAGCTCGGCGCCCTGCTCGTGGCAGCTGCGGGCAATGCCGTAAGCAATGGATCGATTGGACAGCAAACCAGTAATCAGGATGCGCTTGCCGGCAAGAAAACCCATCGTCGAGGTCTCCGCTAGAATCAGGTATCCCCCATTGTCTCACGCGTCATGTTGAAGGCAGTCGTCGCCAGAGCCCTGCACGCGATTTCTCGACCACGGCTCTGCCGCGTGTCGGGTGCGCTTGCCTGCGCGCTGCTCTGTGCAGCCCTTGCGCTCTGGCCCGCCCCGGCCAGCGCCCGGTCGGCGCACGGCATTGCCTGGGGCGAACAGCTCAAGTACCCGCCTGGGTTTTCTCATTTTGACTACGTCAATCCGAACGCACCCAAAGGCGGCTCGGTCAACCTCGACGGATACGGCAGTTTCGACAAACTGAACCCCTTCACGCTCAAGGGGATCGCAGCGGCAGGACTGAGCGTCCTGATGTTCGAGACACTGGCCGAGCCCAGCAAGGACGAGCCGTTCTCCATGTATGGCCTCCTTGCCAACGACATTGAGTTCGCCGAAGACGGCCTGTCGATCACGTTTCGGTTGAATCCTGCTGCACGGTTCTCTGATGGGTCACCGGTTACGGCCGAGGATGTGCGGCACTCGTTCGTCACGCTGACCAGCCGTCAGGCCCATCCGCGTTATCGGCAAAGCTTTGCTGACGTCGCCGGTGTCCGGGTGCTCGATGCGCGTTCAATTCGCTTCGACTTCAAGCGGCGCAACCATGAGCTGCACATGATCATTGGCATTCAGATGCCGGTGTTCTCGCGCAACTGGGGCAAAGGCAAGTCGTTCTCTGATCTGGTTCAGGATGAACCGATCGCAAGCGGACCCTATCGCATTGAGCGTGTCGAATGGGGGCGGTCAATCATTTACCGTCGCAATCCCGATTACTGGGCGCGTGACCTGAATGTGCGCCGGGGCATGTTCAACTTCGACCGCATCGTCTACAAATATTTCAAGGACGAAACGGCCCGGCTCGAAGGATTCAAAGCCGGAGAATTTGACTGGATTTATGAAAACTCCGCGCGCAACTGGGCGCGCGGCCACACCGGTCCGCGGTATGCGAGCGGTGAGCTGGTGAAGCGCGAGTTTCCGCATTCGAATGCATCGGGCATGCAGGGGTTTGCGTTAAATACCCGTCGCGCCTTGTTTGCCGATGTCCGGGTACGGCGTGCCATTGCACTGGCGATGGATTTTGAATGGATGAATCGCCAGGTGTTCTACGACCAGTATCGGAGAACACCCAGTTACTTCACCAACACCGACATGGTGGCACTGGGCAAGCCGGGCGAAGACGAAATGGTGTACTTGGAGCCACTGCGAAAGCAGCTCTCGCCTGCAGTGTTTGGCGAGGTGCCGATGCCGCCCAGCACTGCCGCGCCGTCTTCGCTTCGAGCCAATCTCAGGCTCGCCCGGTCGCTGCTGTCAGAGGCCGGCTGGCAGGTCGATGATGAGGGTGTACTTCGCAATGCAGCCGGCCACGAATTCAGTTTCGAATTTCTCACGTACTCGAAAGCATTTGAGCGTGTTGCCGAGTCGTGGGTACGCAATCTGGGCAAGCTCGGCATAGAAGTCACGATGCGCACGACCGATCCTGCCTTGTACCGCAAGCGAATCGAAGACTACGATTTCGATGCGATCGTGCATGTGTTCGCAGCCAGCCAGACGCCTGGCAACGAACTGGTGGAAAGCTATACGTCGGCGGCTGCGTCGGAGAAGGGCTCGCAGAACATGCCCGGTGTTCGCGATCCGGCAATCGATGCGCTGGTGTCACGCATCCTGGAAAGTGGCTCGCGGCCCGAACTGGCAGCAGGTGCGCGCGCGCTCGATCGGGTGCTCCGACATGGCCACTACATGGTGCCGCACTTTCATGCGCCGGCCAATCGCGTTGCATTTAATCGCAGGCTCGCGCATCCCGAGACCATCCCGAAATACTACTGGTCGCCCACCTGGCTGCTGAAGACCTGGTGGGTGCAGCCCGACGCGTCCAGCAAGGCGAAGCGCTGAGATGCTCGCCTATATCGTCAAGCGTTTGCTGCTGATGATTCCGACCCTCATCGGAATCCTGCTGGTCAGTTTCGCCATCATCCAGTTCGTGCCTGGCGGCCCGGTGGAACAGCTGGTTCAGGAACTTCGCGGCGCCTCACTCGCGGGTGAGGTGTCCACCTCATCAGCGGGTCTGTATCGAGGCGGCCAGGGCGTGGACACAGAGCGCCTCAAGGAAATCCGCGAACTTTACGGATTCGACAAACCGGCCACGCAGCGCTTCATCGAGATGCTCGAGCGCTATGCGCGCTTCGATCTGGGCTACAGCTATTTCCATCACAAGAGCGTCTGGCAGCTGATCATCGATAAGCTGCCGGTATCCATCAGCCTGGGCTTGTGGAGCTTTCTGCTGGTGTATGCGGTATCGATTCCCCTCGGAATCGCCAAGGCCGTGCGCAATGGGTCCCGGTTTGATCTTTGGACCAGCACGGCCATCTTGGTGGGCTACGCGGTTCCCGGGTTTGTGCTGGGCGTGGCGCTGCTGGTGTTCTTCGGCGGCGGTTCCTTTCTGCAATGGTTTCCGCTGCGAGGACTCACGTCAGATGATTGGTCGGAGTTGTCGCTGGCAGGCAAGGTCACGGACTATTTCTGGCACCTGGCCATGCCGCTCACCTGTCTGGTGGTGGGCAGCTTCGCAGTCACCACCATGCTCACCAAGAACACGTTTTTGGAAGAGGTTCGCAGGCAGTATGTGATGACCGCTCGCGCGAAGGGCTTGAGCGAGCGCCGCGTGTTTTACCGTCATGTGTTTCGCAATGCGCTCATACCGCTGGTCACGGCCTTTCCTGCAGCGTTCATTGGGGCGTTTTTTACCGGATCACTGCTGATCGAAACGCTGTTCTCGCTCGACGGTCTGGGCCTGTTGTCGTACGAAGCCGTGGTGAAGCGCGATTACCCGGTGGTGCTCGGTTCGCTGTATGTGTTTTCACTCCTTGGACTTATCACCAAGCTGATCACCGATGTGCTCTACACCTGGGTCGATCCGCGAGTGAAATTCGGGGCCGACGCATGAGCCCGGGTCGGCGTGCGTGGCTGCGGTTTCGCGCCAATCGTCGCGGTTATCTGAGCCTGTGGATTTTCTCCATTGCATTTCTGCTCAGCCTGGGCGCCGAGTTGCTGTCCAACAATGCGCCGATTCTGGTGCGCTACGAGGGCCAGTGGTATGCGCCGCAGTTGCGGGTCTATCCCGAGACCACCTTCGGCGGCGACTTTCGAACCGAAACCGATTATCTCGATCCCTTTATTCGCGAGCGCCTGTCATCGGGCAGCAACTGGGCGCTCTGGCCGCTTAACCCTTACCGGTTCGACACGCTCAACTACTTTGCGCCGAGCCCGAATCCCGCACCGCCGTCGGCGGCAAACCTGCTGGGTACCGATGATCGCGGCCGGGATGTGCTGGCCCGTCTTATCTATGGCTTTCGGGTATCGGTGCTGTTCGGTCTGGCGCTTACGGCAATCGGCGTGCTGGTGGGCGTGGCTGCGGGTGCAGTGCAAGGCTACTTCGCGGGCCGAGTCGATCTCGCGATTCAGCGTTTCATTGAGGTCTGGAGCGCAGTGCCTGAGCTTTATCTGTTGCTGATTCTCGCTTCGCTGTTTCAACCGAGCATCTGGATTTTGCTCGTGATTCTTTCGCTGTTCGGGTGGATGGGATTGTCCGACTATGTTCGCGCCGAGTTTCTGCGCAACCGCGCATTGGAATATGTGACGGCCGCGCGAGCGCTGGGGCTGTCTGATCTGCAGATCATCTGGCGTCATGTGCTGCCCAACTCGCTGACACCGGTGATCGCTTTCCTGCCCTTCCGGATGAGTGCGGCGATTGTGGCGCTGACCAGCCTCGACTTTCTGGGGCTGGGCGTGCCGTCCTCCACGCCCAGCCTGGGCGAGTTGCTCGCGCAGGGCAAAACCAACCTCGACGCCTGGTGGATCTCGCTGGGCACCTTCAGCGTGCTCGTCTTTACGCTGATGCTGCTGATCTTCATCGGCGAGGCGCTGCGTGATGCCCTGGATACCCGCAAAGGCTGATGTGAAACCCCCCAATGCCGAGGCCACAGAGCGCGCTCAAGCCAGCGCTGATGCGGGTCCTAGGCCTGCGCCGCTGTTAAGCGTCGAGTCGCTGTCGATCGGATTTGTCACGACGAGCGGCGCGGTTCAGGTGGTGCATGACGCGTCGTTCAGTCTGGCCCAGGGCGAGCGTCTGGCCCTGGTCGGTGAATCAGGCTCGGGCAAAACGATCACCGCGCTGTCAGTGCTGCGTCTGATTCCCGATGCGCGTTACAGCGGCCGCATCGTGTTCGATGGCCGCGACCTGCTTGCTGCGGATCTGTCCGACGTGCGAAAAATTCGCGGACGCGAGATCGCTGTGGTGTTCCAGGAACCCATGAGCGCGCTTAATCCGCTGTTTACCGCGGGCGACCAGATCGCAGAACTGCTCGAGCGCCACGAAGGTCTCAGCCGCGGCCAGGCGCTGCGGCAGGCCGAGGCGTTGCTTGCACGTACGCAGATCAGCGATCCGAAGCGTTGTGCGGCAGCGTATCCGCACGAGCTGTCGGGGGGGCAGCGTCAGCGGGTGCTGATTGCGATGGCGCTCGCCTGCCGGCCGCGCCTGCTGATCGCCGATGAGCCCACCACTGCGCTCGATGTCACCATTCAACGTCAGATCATTGCGCTGCTCGACTCGCTCCAGCAGGAGTTCGGCATGTCGGTGCTGCTGATCACCCACGATCTGCCGCTGGTGCAGCAGTTTGCTGATCGCGTGGCGGTGATGCAGGGCGGGCGGCTGGTTGAATTTGGCGCAACGCCAGAGGTCTTCGAACGGCCCGCTCATCCCTACACCCGCCGGCTGCTCGACAGCCGCCCCGGCAGGCTGGTGGAGGGCTCGCTGGCCGTTGACGCGCCGGTTGTGCTCGATGCGGCAGGGCTTGCCTGCAATTTCACGATTCGCAAGGGCTGGTTCAAGCGCGATCGGCTGGTTGCGGTTCAGCCCCTCGACCTGCAATTGCGCGAGGGGGAAACGCTGGGAATCGTCGGCGAATCAGGGTCAGGAAAAACCACCCTTGGCATGAGTCTGTTGCGGCTGTCGCAGGCCCAGATTGCAGGCAGCATCCGGTTTCGCAACCAGCGGCTCGATACGCTTACCCGCGGCGGGCTGCGGCCCCACCGCCGTGCGATGCAGGTGGTCTTCCAGGATCCCTACAACGCGTTATCGCCGCGCATGACTGTTGGCGCCATCATCTCTGAGGGCCTTGCGCTTCATCATCCCGAGATGTCCGCGGCGGAGCGCGACCGCATGGTGGCCGAGTGCCTGCAGGAAGTGGGGCTGTCCGCCGACATGGTTGATCGTTACCCGCATGAGTTCTCCGGCGGACAAAGACAGCGAATCGCGATTGCCCGCGCCACCGTGTTGAGACCGGCGCTGATGCTGCTCGATGAACCAACGTCCGCGCTCGACGTTTCGGTGCAGCAGCAGGTGCTCGAGCTGCTGGCGGCACTCCAGCGACGTTATCGGATGAGTTATCTGTTCATCACGCACGATCTGGCGGTGATTCGCGCGTTAGCGCACCGCGTGATCGTGATGCGTGCAGGGCAGGTGGTTGAGTCAGGGGATGTCGACACGGTGTTTGGTGCGCCACAGCACGAGTACACCCAGGAACTTCTTGCGGCGGTCTGGTCGCATCGCCAGTCCTGAAGCGGCACTGCGCGTGCACGCGCAGTGCGCTCAGTTGACCTACATGCTTCGATCAACGGGCCGTGTTGTGCCCGACTGAGTATCGGGGAGCGGCGTACTGGTGGAGGCCCGGCGTGGCTGAGCCGAATCGGGCGATACCGCCTGGGGTGAGGGCTTTTGGCCCGAGGCGGGTGGATTGGCGGGTTTGTTGGCAGTTGGGGGCGCCGCAGGGGATGTTGTTGTCGACGATGCAGCAGGTTTGGCGGCCTGACCAGACTGATCTTTAGCGGCAGCCGGGGCGGCTGCAGGCTTTGCCGCGGTGGATTGGGCTTGCGCGGTGGTGGGCGCGGCCGGCGAGGTTGGCGCGGATTTGGCCGCAGGCGCTGCGGCCGACCCTGGAGCCCGAGAGGCTGACGAGGCTGACTGAGCTTTGGCGGGTGCTGGGGTGGCCTGCGGCTTTGGCTGCGCGGGAACTGCGGCTTTGGCCGAACTCTTGGCGGGCGCCGCGGCCGCGGCGGCTGTTGAGGCGGGAGCAGTCGCAGCGGGGCGCGCGGATTGGGCCGGCGCGCCCGAGGCAGCGGAGGGTGCCGTCGACGCTGCAGCCGGTGCTGGCGCTTGCGCCGGGGCGGGCGCTGCCGCCGTCGCGATCCGTCTGCCGTTTTCGGCGGTGACCACCAGCTGACTCGAACCAGCCCTGACCAGCAGTCGGGCACCGGGGGCCGGTTCGCCCTGCAGTTCGGGGTTCAACTTGCGTAACTGGGCCACCGTGGTTCGGTGCCGCGTGGCGATTGAGGCCAGCGTGTCGCCCCGCGCGACCGCGTGGTGAATCGGCCGCTGTTCTACTGCTTCGACAATGCGCAATCCTGCAAACTCTTCGATCTTGCGATCATCATCGAATGCCTGCCCTGGAATCAACAGGCGGGTGCCTGCTATTGGGCGAGCGGCCGGCCGGACGCCATTGGCGCGTCGCAACTCGGCTGCCGTCATGCCAGCCCGTCCAGCCACTGCTTCGAGGGTTTCGCCCGGTTTCATGGTGTAGGGCTGCCAGGTCACAAACGGACGCCCTGATGCGATGTGCCGCTCGATCGCCTCGAGAAACGGGTCGAGCCTGTCTGCGGGCAGCTTGATTTCGCTGTTTCGGCTGGCAGCGATCACCGGTCGATTGTGGGCCGGGTTGAGCTCAAGGAACTCTTCCACCGTCATGCCTGCAAACTCGGCTGCCAGCTTGAGATCGATCGGACGGGTCTTTTCGATTGTGACGAAATAGGGGCGATTGGCGAGCGCTGGAATCGCCAGTCCCAGTTCGTCGGCGCGCAGCAGAATATTTTTGAGCGCGATCAGTTTCGGGACGTAATGCCGGGTTTCATTCGGCATGTTGAGCGACAGGTAGTCGGCCGGGCGGTTCCGCGACTTGTTCAGCTTGATTGCGCGCGCCACCGCGCCTTCGCCCCAGTTATACGAGGCAAGTGCAAGGAACCAGTCGTTTCCCTGCATTTCATAAATTTTCTGCAGATAATCGAGCGCCGCCTGCGTTGACTTGACCACGTCGCGCCGATTGTCGACCCACCAGTCCTGTTTCAGGTTGTAGGCGCGGCCCGTGGAGGGAATGAATTGCCAGAGGCCTGAGGCCTGGGCAGTTGAAAGCGCGGTGGGGTTCATTGCGCTTTCCACAAAAGGCAGCAGCGCCAGCTCTGCGGGCAGTCCGCGCTTTTCGATTTCTTCAATGATATGGAAGAGATAACGTCCGCCGCGCGAGAACATCCGTTGAAGGTAGTCGGGCTTGCTCAGATAGAAGCGCTCCATGCGCTCGACCAGCGGCGTATCGAGCGGTGGCATGGCAAAGCCAGCTCGAATGCGATCCCAGATATTGTCGAATCGGCGGCCCGGCAGCCCCTGATCGGCACCACGCATTGCGTCGTCTTCGTCAATGACAAGTTCAAGCCGGGCGATTGCATCGGCACGCTGGCGCTCGCGCAGACTCATCTGGCGGGCGGCTTCAGATTCAGGGCGGGGTAACGCAAACGCCTCTGCGATCGGCGCGGGTGCGGTGGTTGGTTGGGGTGCGGCTGCCGGGTCGTTGAGCACTGCGCAGCCGGGCAAGAGGCCAGCCAGCACAAAAGCGGCCGCCACAGCCGTCAGGCGTGCGAGTGGGTGCCGTGGTGCTGCGCAACCCTTTAACGCGGCGTGCTGCAACGAAAAGCTCCAGAAGGTAGTGCGGTGTCGGCGACCGGCGGAAACAAGGAGGGGCTCGGCTTTCGCGCGCGCCCGCCGCTACTGTTTTTTTGCAAATAGCCGCTGAAGGGCTAAACCCCTGGAATTTAGGAGAACCGCCGTAAACGGTCAAGTCAGGCGCTGAGATGGGCTCATCGAAACTCGTTTTTCCACTGCCTGATCGCTGCGAAGGTTTCAACACGCCCGGACGGCGTATGCCCAAGTCGCCCGGCGGCTTGCTGAACGATGCTCGCCTGATCGACTCTCAGGAAAGGATTGGTCGCCTGTTCGATACCGATCGTGGTGGGCACGGTGGCAATGCCGGCGGCTCGCATGGCGCCCGCCTCGGCGAGCCGGTTGGCAACCTCTGCTGCGTCGGGGTCGGCCGCCGCAGCGAACCGCAGATTTGACAGGGTGTATTCATGGGCGCAGTACACCAGCGTGCCGGGCGCCAGCGACGCGAGCGAATCCAGCGAAGCGAGCATCTGCCCGGGCGTTCCCTCGAACACCCGCCCGCAGCCTGCTGCAAAGAGCGTGTCACCGCAAAAAAGCAGTGGCCGGGGATCAGCGCCCAGCGACGGAAACAGGTAGGCAATGTGATCCAGGGTGTGGCCGGGCACCGCAACCACGCGTCCGACGGGGCCGCCCAAGCCCGGGTCGACGTGATCGCCATCCCCCACGGGTTCAGTAACGCCTGGGATTTTTTCGCTACGCGGCCCGATCACCCGAGCGCCTGTGCGGGCGGTCAGTTCGGCGACGCCGCCCGCGTGATCCGCGTGGTGATGTGTCAGTAGAATGCAGATCAGTTCGAGCCCCCGGGCTGCCAGCGCCTGAAGCACTGGCGCCGCGTCGCCGGGGTCAACGATCGCAGCACGCCTGGCCTCAGGCGACTGCAGCAGCCACAGGTAGTTGTCACTGAAAGCGGGAACCGGATGCACCCACGGATGAGGGGGTGCCGCAAATCGCCAGGGTGTCATCTAAGTGTCCGAGCGTCAGAAAGAAGAGTCGCCCATTATAGAAACCGACGCCGTCCGCGCGATGGACGCTGCGCTCGCGCGCGCGCCAGACACGTTCGCCGCGTGGGGGGCCTGGCTGGATTCTCCGCCGGGGCGTTACCTGCTGGCCTGGGAGCAGGCAGCGCTGGATGACGCAGTGGTGGATGTGTTTGGCTATCACGCGCTTCAATGCGGAACGCCGGGACAGGATTTCCTGCGCAGCAATCGGATGCCGCATCGGATCGTTGCGCACGCCGGGAGCGACCCTGCGCTGGTGGCGGGCACAAACCACTCGCTGCTATCCATCGATCAATTCGAAGAATTGCCTTTTGCCAGTCAGTCGCTCGATCTGGTTGTGCTTCCCCATGTCCTTGAGATGACGTCCGACCCCCATCAGGTCTTGCGCGAAGTGGATCGGGTGTTGCGGCCTGAGGGACGGCTGATTGTGACCGGATTCAACCCGGTGAGTCTTTGGGGGCTGCGCGAAACCTTAGGGCTGCCACTTGGAAGCGGATTTCTGCCGCCTCAGTCACGGTTGATTTCGCTGCTGCGCTTGCGAGACTGGCTGCGCCTGCTCAGTTATACGCCCGATGACTCTCAGCACGGCTGCTTCCGACCCGCCTGCAGCAGCCAGCGCTGGCTCGATCGGTTCGCCTTCACGGAGCGGGCCGGGGATCGCTGGTGGCCGATTCTGGGGGCGGTGTACCTGCAGTCAGCCATCAAACGACTGCCCGGCATGACCCTGCAGGGTCCGGTGTGGCGCAAACGCTTCAGCGGGCGTGCGCCGGCTCCGGTGGCGACGCATCGCGGTACATGTAATCGCGGGTGAGCGGCAGCGGGCTCTGCAAACCGTTCGAGCCCCCCATGGGCCTGAAGGCAAGCAACTGATACAGATTGATCCAGCCGTGCGCGAAAGCATGCGCGCAGCCCGCGAGGTACACCCGCCAGATCCGCGTGATGCGCTCGCCCGCGATTTGCTGGAGCTGCGCCTGATTGCGCTCGAAGGCCGATGACCAGGCGGCAAGCGTCAGCGCATAGTGGTGACGAAGCGATTCGGCATCGGCAAGCTCTAGCCCTGCCGCCGACAGTTCGCGAATCGCGAGCGAAACGTGTGGAAGCTCGCCATCCGGGAACACATACCGGTCGATGAATTCGCCGCCGCCATGTCCCACCCAACGGCTGTCGATGCTCGCCGAGGTGATGCCGTGATTCATCGCGATGCCGCCAGGCTTCAGAAGCTCGTGGATTCGACGAAAGTAGGTACCAAGATTGGCGAGGCCCACGTGTTCGAACATGCCGATGGATACGATCCGGTCGAACCCGCCGTCGGATGGAACATCCCGATAGTCCTGCAGACGGATATCGATCCGATCGCTGAGCCCGGCCTGCGCGACGCGTTCGCGCGCGAGCAGCATTTGATTTTCTGACAGCGTGATACCGACCGCCTGAACGCCGTAGCGCTCGGCGGCTCGAATCACCAGCGCCCCCCAGCCGCAGCCAATATCGAGCAGCCGCTGCCCGGGTTCGAGTTTGAGCTTGCGCAACACATGATCGAGCTTCTGCAGCTGTGCGGTTGCAAGGGCCTCATTGCCATGTCGATAGTAGGCGCAGGAATACACCATGCGCGGGTCAAGGAACAACCGGTAAAAGTCGTTGGAGACGTCGTAGTGATAAGCAATGGCCGCCCGGTCGCTGCGGCGCGTGTGTTTTTGGAGCCAGCGTGGCAGTCGGCCGATCCGGGGCCGCACGCGAGTGGTCCGCGCGAGGTGCGACGCGATATCGATAGCCTCGGTCACCGGCCCGTCCACATCCAGCAGCCCCTCGACGTACGCCTCGCCCAGCGCATGCAGCGACGGATCAAGCAGCCTGCGTGCCGCAGCGGGACTGCGCAGATGCAGCGTGACTGACGGGTTGTCTGACATCGCGATCTCGTCGCCCTGCCAGAGGCGCACCTTCAGCGGTAATGGCGCTTTGGCGCGCAGTGCCTGAAGCCGCCCGATCACCCGTTGTTCAAGTCCGAGCATCTGAAGCCCTCCTGTGCGTCGGGAGCGCTGCTGTGTTGGCGCGTTGGCGGATCCCTGAGCCCGCACGCTGCGCGGTTAGAATCCTTGACCTCGACGATCCGATTCTGCGGTCGAACGCATACCACGAGCCTGAACTTAAATCAATGTCCGCACTGGTTGAGATCTACACCGACGGCGCCTGCAAGGGAAACCCCGGGCCTGGCGGGTGGGGTGCCTTGTTGCGCTGGCGCGGTCACGAGCGCGAGCTGTTCGGCGGCGACCCCGCCACCACCAACAACCGAATGGAGCTGACTGCGGTCATTCGCGCGCTCGAGGCCTTGACGCGGGAAAGCACGGTGGTGGTGCACACCGATTCGCAATATGTGCAGAAAGGGATCAGCGAATGGCTGCCCGGCTGGAAGGCCCGAGGCTGGATGACCAGCGACCGGAAGCCCGTCCGCAATGCCGATCTCTGGCGAGAGCTCGACGCGCTCGCGCGCCGTCATCAAATCGAGTGGCGATGGGTGCGCGGGCATGCTGGTCATCCGGAGAATGAGCGCGCTGACGCGCTGGCAAACCGCGGGGTCAGCGAGATCGCTGATGGAGCCCGCACCTGACCCTCGGTTCTGGTCGCGCAATTTCCAGGTAGCCGGTGTGTTTATGCTAGATTGAGCGGTTCCCCTAAAATCTCCATGAAACGATACGCAATCTACGTCGTCGTCGTCGTTGGGCTGGCTGCGCTCGGCGGCTGGGCGTATCACACCCAGCATGCGCCGCCCCGGCCGGCCGTTGAAATTGCCACGGCCAATCCCGCGTCGGGTGCCAAACCCGGTGCGGCGCCTTCGGCATCATCGGGTGGTGCCAGTGCAGCGAGCGCTCCATCCGGCGGTGGGTCTCAGTCTGTGGCGCCTGGCGGCCAGCGGTCCGGCGCCGCAGGTTCAGCGCCCGCAGGGGGCGGTGGTGGAAGCGGCGGGCCCCGCGGGCCAGTGGGCGTTGAGGCGGCGCGGGCACAGGCCATGGCGCTCACCGAAGAAGTCTTCGCGGTGGGCAATCTGCGCGCCAACGAATCGGTGGTGATCCGACCGGAAATCGCCGGCCGCGTGGTTCGCATCGGTTTCACTGAGGGCACGCTGGCCAAGAAGGGCGACCTGCTGGTTGAGCTTGACCGGTCGGTGCTGCTGGCGCAGGTCGAGCAGGCGCGCGCCGAACTCGATCTTTCCAAAGCTAACTACGACCGAACCGCCGATCTCGCCGAGCGAAAATTTGTCAGCGCGAGCGCCAAAGATCAGGCGGCTGCGAATCTCAGCGTTCAGCAGGCCAAGCTGCGGCTTGCCGAAGCACAGCTTGCAAAGACTCAGATCTTTGCGCCCTTCAGTGGCGTTGTGGGACTTCGGAATTTCAGTGTTGGCGATTATGTCCGGGAGGCCGCCGATCTGGTGGTGCTGGAAGACGTGTCGCAGATGAAGGTCGACCTGCGCCTGCCCGAGCGCTATCTGGGCGAGCTCAAGCCGGGGCAGGCTGTCGAGATGCGGGTCGATGCCTACCCGCAGCGTGTTTTCCGGGCTGCTCTGTCAGCGCTTGATGTACAGGTGTCTGCTGACGGCAGGGCATTGGTGGCGCGCGGCCTGCTCGCCAACCCCGAGTCGCTGCTTCGCACAGGCATGTTCGCTCGCGCGCAGATCGTGCTGAAGGAACGGGGGTCCGCAGTCATGGTGCCCGAGGAGGCGGTCTATCCGATGGGCGCCGACATTTATGTTTACCGGATCATCGACGGCAAAGCCATGCGAGGCAAGGTCATCACTGGCTTGCGACGCGAAGGTCGGGTCGAGATCGTTCAGGGCGTGACCGTGGGCGATCTGGTGGTCACGGCGGGTCAGATCAAGCTCACGCGGGACGGCACCGAGGTACGGGTGCAGAATCAGTCGGCTGCAGACGGTCAGCGGGGTGGCGCGGGAGGTTCGCCGGGAGGTTCGCCGGGAGGAGCGGCCGGTGGCCAGGGCGGCCAGGGCAAGGGCCCGCCACCCCGTCCGGCGGGCTAGCGGGAATCCATTGCGATGAAAATCTCCGAGGTCTGCATCCGGCGTCCGGTTTTCGCAACCGTGCTGTCGCTCATCCTGATGCTGCTCGGGCTGGTGAGCTTCGATCGGCTCTCCGTGCGCGAGTACCCGCGCATTGATGAACCCGTTGTCACGGTAACGACGGTGTATCGCGGTGCCTCCAGCGAAATTGTCGAGTCTGCCGTCACCAAGCCGCTGGAGGACTCCATCGCGGGCATCGACGGCATTGAGGTCATTACCTCGATCTCGCGCGCCGAGCGCAGCCAGATCACCGTGCGGTTCCGCCTCGATCGTGAGCCCGACGGTGCGGCGGCGGATGTGCGCGACCGAACCTCGCGCGTGCGGCAGAAGCTGCCCCAGGGCGTGGACGAGCCGGTCATCGCCAAGGTCGAGGCCGATGCCAACCCGATCATCCAGGTGGTGCTGTCGAGCCCGGGCCGCTCGCAGATGGAAGTGTCCGATGTTGCCAACCGCATCCTGAAACCCAGGTTGCAGACGCTGCCGGGCGCGGCCGATGTTCGTATCTGGGGCGAACGTCAATTTTCAATGCGCATCTGGTTGGACCGCGAGCGTCTGGCAGGTTACCGGCTCACCGTTCAAGACGTTGAAGAGGCGCTGCGCCGGCAAAACGTTGACGTACCGTCTGGGCGCATCGAGAGCCGCGAGCGTGAATTTACTGTGATGTCGCAGACCGATCTGCGGCAGACCGGCGAATTCGATGACATCGTGATTCGCACGGTCAATGGTTATCCGGTCCGGCTGCGCGATGTGGGCCGCTCAGAAATCGCGCCGCTCGATGAGCGCATCAACGTTCGGTTCAACGGCAACTCGGCAGTTTCGGTGGGCCTGATCAAGCAGGCCACTGCCAATCCGCTGGTGCTCGCCAAGGCGCTGCGTGCTGAGTTACCCCGGCTTCGCGAAGAACTCCCGCCCGGTTTCCAACTAAACATCGGCTACGACTCAACCCTGTTCATTGACCGTTCAATCGAGGCGGTCTACAAAACCATCGCTGAAGCAGCTGCGCTGGTGGCGCTGGTCATCTTCCTTTTCCTTCGCACCGTGCGGGCCTCCATCATTCCGCTGGTCACCATACCGGTGTGTCTGCTGGGCGCATTCGCGGTGATGTATGCGGCGGGCTTTTCGATCAACACGCTCACGCTGTTGTCGCTGGTGCTGGCGATCGGTCTGGTGGTTGACGATGCGATCGTCGTCCTTGAAAACATCTACCGGCACATCGAAGAGGGCATGGCGCCCCTTGCGGCCGCCTTCCAGGGCATTCGCGAGGTGGGCTTTGCAGTGGTGGCCATGACGCTGACGCTGGCTGCGGTATACGCACCCATGGCGTTCGTCACCGGCCGTACCGGTCGCCTGTTCATCGAGTTTGCGCTCACGCTTGCCGGCACGGTCCTGGTGTCGGGCTTTGTGGCGCTGACGCTGTCTCCCATGATGTGCGCGAAGCTGCTGCGCCATGATCCGAATCCGGGATGGTTCAACCGTACGGTCGAACGTGGGCTGAACGCGGTGACCGCCGGGTATCGTTGGACGCTCACCGGGCTGTTGGGACTCAATGCGCTGTGGCGCTGGGTGCTGGCCTTGGCCCTGTTTGCCGCGGTGGGCGTGGCGGTTGAGCACTTTTGGCGTACCGGCAAGAAAGAACTGTCGCCGATCGAAGATCGCGGCATGATCTTTACGATCTACACTGGTCCCGAGGGCGCGTCGGTCGCCTACACGCAGCGCTACGGCCAGGCGATCGAGGCCCTCGGAAAACCGCTGCTTCCAGAAGCTGACAGGATCTTTGTCGTCGCAGGCAATCCCACGTCCACGCAGGGCGCAGTGGTTTTCCGGATGGTCGACTGGTCAGAGCGTGAGCGCAAGGTTCAGGACATGATCCGTGTGCTGCAGCCCAGGCTGCAGTCGATTCCGGGCGTGCAGGCCTTTGCGGTGGCGCCTGCCTCGCTCGGTCAAAGCCCGCGCGAACGTCCGATCAACTTTGTCATTCTGAGTTCTGACACCTACGAAAACATCCAGGCGACGATTCAGCCTCTGATGGCCGAGTTGCAGCGGTTTTCGGGTGTCACCGGGGTTGACTCCGATCTGCGCCTCAACAAGCCCGAAATCAAGGTGTCCATCGATCGCGACCGCGCTGCCGATGCCGGTGTGCAGGTTGAAGCCATCGGCAGAACGCTCGAAACCTTCCTGGGCGGGAGACAGGTCACGCGCTTCAAACGCGGCGGCGATCAGTACGATGTCATCGTTCAGCTTGAGGCGGCCAATCGCAACAATCCGCAGGACATCTCGAACATGTTCATGCGGGGCCGCAACGATGCCATGGTGCCGCTTTCCAGCCTGGTCACCATTACCGAAACCGTCACGGCGCGCGAACTGAATCACTTTGGACAGCGCCGTGCCGTCACGATCACCGCCAGTCTGTCGCCGGGCACGTCGCTTGGCGAAGCGCTCGACTATTTCGAGCAGGCGGCGCGGCGGCACCTGAAGCCGGGCTATGCGGTCGATTACAACGGTCAGACGCGCGAGTTCAAGCAGTCCTCGTCCACGCTGTTCGTAACCTTCCTGCTGGCGCTCGCCTTCATTTATTTGGTGCTGGCCGCGCAGTTTGAAAGCTTTGTCGATCCGCTCATCATCATTCTGACGGTGCCGCTGTCGATGGCGGGCGCCTTGTGGCTGCTGAAGGAAGGGGGTGGCACCATCAACGTCTACAGCCAGATCGGGCTGATTACGCTGGTAGGGCTCATCACCAAGCACGGCATCCTGATTGTGGAGTTCGCTAATCAGCTTCGTGATGCGGGCGGTGAACTCATCCAGTCCACCATCGAGGCATCAGCGCGCAGGCTCCGTCCCATTCTGATGACCACCGGTGCGATGGTGCTCGGTGCGGTGCCGCTTGCGTATGCAACGGGCGCTGGCTCGGAGAGCCGCATGCAGATCGGACTGGTGATCGTGGGCGGCCTTACCTTTGGAACGGTGCTCACGCTGTTCGTGGTACCGGTGGTCTATTCGCTGCTTGCCCGCCGCCGGACGGCGATCGCGGCACCGCATCCGGTCGATGCTCCCGACGCCCCCGCGACGCTGGCCGGAACGCCCGCTACGGTAATGCCCGCTACGGTAACGGCCGCCACCCCCGGTCCTTCTGGTGCCCATTGAGCACACCCGGAACATGACCGCGCGACAGATCGTTCTTGATACCGAGACCACCGGCCTCAGCGCTGAGGACGGGCACCGCGTCATCGAAATCGGCTGTGTTGAACTGATTGATCGTCGGCCAAGCGGCAGGACGCTGCACCTTTACCTCAATCCTGAACGCGACATTGATGAAGGGGCGCTGGCGGTGCACGGACTGAGCCGCGAGCGACTGCGCGACGAGCCGGTGTTCGCGCAGGTCGCGGAGCGCCTGGTTGATTTTGTCGCGGGCGCCGAGGTCCTCATCCATAACGCGTCTTTCGATATCGGCTTTCTTGATGCCGAACTTGGCCGGCTGGGCATGCGTGCTTTTCGCGAGTGGGCCGCGTCGGTGGTTGATACGCTGGCATTGGCCAGACAGATGCATCCCGGACGGCGTAATTCGCTCGATGCGCTTTGCGAGCGTTATGGCGTTGCCAACTCGCACCGTACCCTGCATGGCGCATTGCTCGACGCGCAACTGCTGGCCGATGTCTATCTGGCCATGACACGTGGCCAGGACAGTCTCGAGATTGCGCTGACTGCGCCTGCTGCGCAGTCTGGCGGTGGCGATGCCATGGCAGACGATTGGCCGCCCAAGCTCCTCAGGGTGGTGGCGGCGAACGTCGATGAAATCGCCGCTCATGAAGAAATCCTCGCTGCCATTGCCCGTGAATCAAAGAAACCAGCGCTCTGGAGCGATTCGGCTCAAGGTGCTGCACTCACCGCTGGCGCCTGATTCGACTAGAATCCCAGGCTGTTAGGAGCCCGTCACGCCCATGAAAGAACATCGCAGCGCCCGCGGCCGTGATCGCAAAACCCATCTCTCCCCCGACGCCGAGCGACTGGTCACGGCGGCGCTTGGTCTGGCCAATGCGGGGAGTCGCATCGAAGATCGGTTTTGGGAAGCGCAACTGAACATTCGAATCGAGAGGCTTCTTGATGGCGGGCATGCCCAGCCGCTTCACGAAGCCCTCGACAGACTGCACCAGACCGATGGCGAAGCCTACGGTGCGCTCATCGAATCCGTGGAAGAGTGTGCCGAGACAGTTTCCTTTGAGCATCAGGGGCAGCGCTGGGAAGCGCTCCTGGTTGCCGCACCGCTCATCGTCTGGACGCGATTCCGGATTCCGTCGGGCCCCATTTCAACCGAACTCACGCAAACGCTCGCGTCGCATTGGCAGGCGCATACGCTCGCGCGTGAAGCAAAGCTGCGGCTGGTGCCCATGCTTTACAGCGTTGACCAGCTGCCCCGCGAACATGTCGAGTTGCGACGCCTCACCCGACGGCTTGCGGCATCGCTGATCAACGGTGCAACCCCGCGGCTCGATCTCAAATCGCTGCCTGAGACCGCCGAGATGCTCGCGGACACCCGGTTCATTCTGGGCGTGGTTGCAGCGCCCGCTGGCCAGCCGCTTTTCCGCTGGCAGGAACTTGATGCCGGCGATCACGCAAGCCGCGTGCAGTGTCTCGAGCAGTGGGTGGGGCAGGCGCGGCCGAACCTTGAACCGATGTTGCCTGGTTGTGGTTTTGAATGCCTGCTGCCCGATGCCTATCACCTGAACATGCGGGAATCTGATCGACGCGTTCGCCCGTATTCCATTCAGGCCGCGGTGCACTACCTGACGCACGCGCTCGACATGGAGCCCGCAGCGCTCAAGGCATCCATCGCCGTGTATGGCAAAGACCGGGCCGATGAATATCGAATCGGGCTCTCCACGGGCAGCGATGACGAGGTGGCCTACGGTATTGTCTGGCCGCTTCTGGGTGCTGAATCAGAGACCGATGAACCCGCGCCCCTTGAACAGATCCGCGAGCTGCTTCGTAGTTTGGGGGTGAGCGATATTCGCAGCTGGCCAGATCTTCGGGAGCCCGACTTCTGCGAAGACTGCGGGGTACCGCTTTATCCCAACTGCAAGGGGGAAGCGGTTCATGCGGAAATGCCGGCCGATATCGAGCCCGAGGCCAGCCATTTTCACTGAGTGGGTGTGCGCTGCGACGCCTGCAGCGCGCTGCGCGCCTGGGCGATGCGCTGCTCCAGGTAAGCGCCGAAGAAGTCGGGCGAGCCATATCCCACCAGCCGGTCGGCCACCTCGCCCTGCGGGCCCAGAAACAGTACGGTGGGCGCCAGCCTGACCCGGTAGTGCCGACTGAGATCGCGCGGGCTGTCAGCGCGCAGCGATGCCGGCGTTAAGACCTGCTGTGGGCTGGCGAATGCGCGCGAGTCGGTCATGTCAACCTCGACCGCCAGAATGCCCAGCTGTTGCTGAGCGGCTATCAGCCCTGCGAAGTGTTCGCGCCGCAGCGCATCGCACCAGGGGCAACCTCGAAGCGAAAACATCACGACCGTCGGCCTTCCGGCGGCAAGCGACTCGGCCGCCAGCAGCCTGAGTTCGCTCGCCGACCCGGTTGGCGGATGCGCGGCATGGCTAGGCTCTGCGGGGGGTGTACCTGCCTCTGGCGCGCGGGGGGAACTGGGTACCGTTCCAGCCCGCGCTGGCGTGCGTGGTGACTCCACCGCGTTCGGGCGGTTCGCCTGATCGCCGGGTGGTGTCGCACCCGCTTGCCACGCGCCAGACAGCACCATCGCGGCAACGCCCCAGGTGAAGGCCGCGCGCAGCGCACATCGCACGACTCTGGTGAGTCTGCGGTGAAACGGCGAAGCGTGATTCGAGTCAGCTGACATGAGGGACACAGGCTTCGAAGCGGGACCGATCGCAGGATACCCCGTCAAGGCGTTGACAATATTCGGGGATGAGCATATTCTTTTTGGAAATCAACACATAACCAATGGCAATCAATGGAGACAAGGCCCGCTGTCAGTGCTGGCGATCTCGACGATGTGTTCGAGGCGGCCTCCACCTACTTTGCGATGCTGGCCGAGCCCATGCGGCTCCGGATCCTTCACGCAATCTGCGAGCGCGAACGCACGGTCAGCGACATCGTGGCTGCAACGGGAGCCACCCAGACCACCATCTCGCGGCATCTGAACGCCATGCATCGTGCTGGGGCGCTCACCCGTCGGCGCGAACGCAATTTCACCTGGTACGGCGTCGCAGACTCAACGCTGACCGAGCTGTGCCGCACGGTGTGCGTGCATCTTGCCTCCCGAGACTTCTTTGACCCAGCTATGTCGAAAGCGAATCAGGCGGGCCCAATGCCTTCCACGCAGGGAAAAACTTCATGACTTCCGACCACAACAGGATGGCCGGCCGCATCATGCCGGCACCCGAAGCGCCGCGTCCGCCCTCGCGGCGCCGTTTTCTGGCGGGCGCAATCGCCGCAGGCGCGGGCAGCGTTGCCGCGGGCAGGGCCGCCGCGCAGGCGCGCGGTCCGGTCGAGGCCGCGGGCGTCGATGGCGCGGGCGAATCCGCCATTCTGAAACTGCCCGAGCACACCCGCGGTCTTGGTCAGCCGGTGGCCGCGCGTGGCTATGGTCTTCCTTCCAAGTGGGAGAAGGGCCTGCAGCGGCGCGAAAGCCCAGGTCTCACGCGGGTCGCGGCCGCTTCTGTCAGCTTCACCCCGCTCCAGGGCCTGTTCGGCATCATTACCCCGAATGGTTTGCACTTTGAGCGGCATCATCAGGGCTGGTGGGACATCGATCCCAGCCAGCACCGGCTGATGATCAACGGCCTGGTTCGCGAGGCGCGCGTCTTTACCATGGATGACCTGATGCGCCTGCCCTCGGTATCGCGCATTCACTTCATCGAGTGCGGTGCCAACACCGGCATGGAGTGGGGCAATGTTGCGGTGCCTACCGTTCAGTACACCCACGGCATGCTGTCCTGCAGCGAGTACACCGGGGTGCTGCTTTCCACGCTGCTCGAGATGTGCGGCGTTGATCTGAAGCATGGCCAGTATGTGCTCGCCGAGGGCGCCGATGGTTCCTCGATGACGCGCACGATTCCAATGGAGCGGGCGCTCGACGACGTGATGGTGGCCTGGGCCATGAATGGCGAAATGCTGAGGCCTGAAAACGGATATCCGCTTCGCCTGGTGGTGCCGGGTGTGCAGGGCGTGTCCTGGGTCAAGTATCTGCGGCGTATCGAGGTGGGCGACAAGCCCTGGCACACGAAAGACGAAGTGCTCCACTATGTGGATCTGATGCCCGATGGGTTGCACCGCCAGTTCACCTCGATTCAGGAGGTCAAGTCGGTGATCACCACACCCTCGGGCGGGCAGGTGCTGCTCGACAAAGGCTATTACAACGTCAGCGGCCTGGCGTGGTCGGGGCGTGGTCGGATTCGCCGAGTCGACGTGTCGGTGGACGGCGGTCGCAACTGGCGTGAGGCCCGGCTTGAAGGCCCGGTGCTGCCCAAGGCGCTGACGCGCTTCAATTGCGACTGGGTCTGGGACGGTTCCCCCACGATCCTGCAGAGTCGGGCCATCGATGAAACCGGACATGTGCAGCCCCGTATCAACCAGTTGCGTGAGGTGCGCGGTACGCGGTCGATCTACCACAACAATGCGATTCAATCGTGGCGCGTGGCCGATAGCGGCGAAGTGTTCAACGTTCAGGTCTATTGAGGAGATCGGCGATGCACTCGATTCAATCGACGATCCTGCGCGCTGTGCGTGCTAGCAGCGTGGCGTTGGCGGCGCTTGCGATGACAGCCCCGCTGGCTGCACAGACCGCGGCGCCCGCCAAGGCGGGCCAGGCGCCAGTCACGCGCGCCGCAGGCGCGCAGACCGACGCGGTCGCTCGTCCGTGGTCGGGAATCGGCCGGCCGGCCACCCGCAGCGAAATTCAGGCATGGGATATCGACGTACGGGCCGACTTGAAAGGCCTGCCTCCGGGCAAGGGGTCGGTCGACGATGGCCTCAAGATCTGGGAAGCGAAGTGCGAGTCCTGCCACGGAACCTTTGGTGAGTCCAACGAGGTGTTCACGCCCATTGTCGGTGGCACGTCGGCTGACGATATTCGTACCGGGCGGGTTGCCAACCTGAAGCGGCCCGACTTTCCCCAGCGCACCACCATGATGAAACTCTCACAGATCTCCACGCTGTGGGACTACATCAACCGGGCAATGCCCTGGAACGAGCCCAAATCGCTCAAGCCCGATGAAGTCTATGCCGTGACCGCGTACATCCTGAATCTCGCCGAAGTGGTTCCCAACGACTTTGTGCTGAGCGACAAGAACATGGCGCAGGTGCAGGAACGACTGCCCAACCGTCATGGCAAGGTCATGCATCAGGGGATGTGGTCGGTCGCGGGCAAGCCCGATGTGCAAGGCGATGCGTGCTTGAGCAATTGCCAGCTGGCACTCGATGTGCGATCGATACTGCCGGAGTACGCGCGCAATGCTCATGGCAATCTCGCCGAGCAGACCCGGCCCGTGGGCCCGACCCGCGGTGCCGACACCACGCAGCCCGCGCTGCGCGAGCCGCTGGCAGCCGCAGCGGCGGCCCGCACGGTCAGTGCCGCGCCCGTCTTGGCGGACGCAAGCCGGGGGCCCTCAGCGTTGGCCCGCGAAAGCAATTGCCTGGCCTGTCATGCCACCGCTAGCCGCATGGTCGGCCCCTCTTTTCGTGAGGTGGCGGAGCGCTACCGAGGCGATGGCAAGGCCGAATCGCTGCTGGCCGCTCGCATCAAGGGCGGTGCACAGGGTATCTGGGGCCCGATTCCAATGCCGCCGCATCCCAATCTTTCTGATGACGATGCCCGCTCGCTGGTCCGCTGGATTTTGGGCGGCGCGTCATAATGACTGGTTCTTTGTGTCGTAATCGCTTTCTTTCAGTCACGTTTCCACCAGGAGAGTTTCGATGAATCGCAACCGTCGCACTTCGCTGCAGGTCGCGGGTTCGGCCGGCCTGTATGGCGCGCTGCTCGCGATCGGGCTGCTGCGGCCTGGCCAGGCCAGCGCGCAGTCGCTTGAACAGGCCTTCAAAACCGCAGGCATCGCCGAAACGCTGAAGGCGCTTGGCGCCGCTGGCGCACCGGAATCCAAAGATATCGTCATCAACGCGCCTGATATTGCCGAGAACGGCGCGGTGGTCCCGGTAGGCATTCGAAGCGGTCTTGCCAATACCCAGATGATGGCGCTGCTGGTTGAGAAAAATCCCAGTGCGCTGGCAGGCGCGTACGACATTCTCGACGGCGCAGAAGCTGATGTGAACATGCGCATCAAGATGGGTCAGACCTCAGACGTGTTTGCGGTCGTCAAGGCCGATGGCAAGTTCTATGTCGCGAAGAAAGAAATCAAGGTCACGCTCGGCGGTTGCGGCGGCTGATTGCCCAACCCGTTAAACAGCGAAGGAGAAAAACATGGCAGATCCAATGAAGATTCGCGCAGTGGTGCGCAATGGCGTGGCCGATGTTCGTGTGCTGATGGCGCACGAGATGGAAACCGGTCAGCGCAAAGACTCGTCAGGCAAGCTGGTTCCCGCCTGGTACATCTCGGAGGTCACCGGAGCCCTCAACGGAAAACAGGTGTTGAAGGCGTACTGGGGCCCGGCGATTTCCAAGAACCCCTATCTACAGTTCAAGGTGAAGGGTGCCAAGGCTGGCGACAAAATCACCGTCAGCTGGGTGGACAACAAAGGCGAGAAGCGCACCGACGAAGCCACGGCAAGCTGATCGGGGCTTGTCCGAAATGAGCGCGTTCGCTTGGCGCGCTCCACTATAAAGGAGGAGACATCATGTCAGTCATTCGTCGCGGGGCGGTGGCGATAGGCGCCGCACTGGCATTGCTTGTTGCTGCGGCCCCCACACTGTCGCAGGCACAGAGCAACACGCAGGCTGAACTCGAGAAATACCGTCAGATGTTGGGTGACGGTAATCCTGCTGAACTTCTGGTGATGCGCGGGGAAGGCCTCTGGAAAACCAAAAGGGGACCGAAGCAGGCAAGCCTTGAGGGCTGCGATCTGGGCAAAGGACCTGGCGTGGTGCCCGGCACCTATGCAGAGTTGCCGCGCTATTTCGCCGATACCGACAGCGTGATGGATGCCGAAGCCCGCATCGTTCACTGCATCGTGACGCTGCAGGGCATCCCGCGTGCCGACGCGGTGCGAAACCCCTATTCGGGCGCCGGACAGCGACAAACCGACATGGAAGCCCTGGTGGCGTTTGTGGTGGAAGAGTCGCGCGGTGTCACGATCAACGTGCCGCAGAAGCATCCGAAAGAGATCGCGGCGGCTCAACGTGGCGAAAAAATCTTTTACTTCCGGGGCGGCCCCTACGATTTCTCCTGCGCCTCATGCCACGGCGAAGACGATAAGCGCATCCGTCTGCAGGACCTTCCCAACCTGAACAAGGACGAGCCCGCGCGCCGTGCGTTTGCCACCTGGCCTGCCTACCGGGTGTCGCAGGGCGCCATGCGAACCATGCAGTGGCGTATCTACGACTGCTTCCGGCAGCAGCGCTTCCCGGAACTTGACTACATCTCGCCCGCGTCGATCGATCTGATCACTTTCCTGGGGGTACGCGCTCAGGGCGGCAAGATGGACTCACCGGCAATCAAGCGCTAAGGAGCCAGAATCATGACATTCAAGTCTTTTGTGGCCGCAGCTGCACTGGTGGCGGTAATGGCTCCGGCCGCGCAGGCGCAAACCTCGCAAGCCGATGTGCTCACCATCATGAAGTCGTCATTCAAGGAGCGCGGCATCGCCAAGCTCGATCGCCTTGATCAGAACGAGCTTCAGAAGCAGTGCTCTGAGTATTCCACCAGGCCGATGCCCGCGCCGATGAAAGCCGCGCTTGAAAAAGCCGCGCTCGACGATGTGAAGTATCCGGCCGACGGCAGGTTTCTGGGTGACTGGAAGGTGGGCGAGCGGATTGCGCAAAGCGGTGTTGGGCTGCAGTTTTCCGACAATGAAAAAACCGTCAATGGCGGTAATTGCTACGCCTGTCATCAAATCTCGAAAGCGGAAATTTCGTACGGCAACATTGGTCCCACGCTGTATCAATACGGCAAGCTGCGCGGCAACACGGTGGAAATTCAGCGCTACACCTGGGCGCGAATCTGGAATGCGCATGCGTTCAATGCCTGCAACATCATGCCGCGATTTGGCGCGGCGGGCATTCTGAGCGAAGAGCAGATCCGCCACGTGATGGCGCTGCTGCTCGACCCCGCGTCGCCCGTGAACCGCTAACAGCCATGGATCGCCGCGAATTCCTCCAGGTGCTTGCCGCGGGCGCGGCAGCAGGGCTCAATCTGCAGGCCGCGGCGCAAACCGCTGCCACGGCGGGCCCTGCCGCCGCAGGCGATGCTCTCTATGAGTTGCCGCGTTTTGGCAACCTCAGCCTGCTGCACTTCACCGACTGCCATGCGCAGCTGCTGCCCATCTATTTCCGTGAACCCAGCGTCAATCTGGGCGTGGGCACCATGGCGAGTAAGGCGCCACATCTGGTGGGGGAACATCTGCTGAAGGCGTTTGGCATCAAGGCCGGCTCGGCCGAGGCGCACGCGTTCACGTACCTCGATTTCGAGGCTGCGGCGAAAAGCTTCGGCAAGGTCGGTGGGTTCGCGCATCTGGCCACGCTGGTCAAGCGCCTGCGTGCCTCGCGCCCGGGCGCGCTGCTGCTCGATGGTGGTGACACCTGGCAGGGGTCGGCCACTTCGCTCTGGACGCGCGCGCAGGACATGGTGGACGCCACCAAACTGCTGGGCGTCAACATGATGGCGCCGCATTGGGAATTCACGTATGGCGCCGACCGGGTACGCGAAATCCTTGATCTGCACCTGAAGGGTCACATTGAGTTTCTCGCACAGAACGTCAAGACCACCGACTTTGAAGACCCGGTGTTTCAGCCCTGGTCGATCCGTTCCATCAATGGGGTGTCCGTCGCCGTTATCGGTCAGGCGTTTCCCTACACGCCCATTGCGAACCCGCGCTACTTTGTTCCCGAATGGAGCTTCGGCATTCAGGACGACCGGATGCAGCAGATGGTCGATGAGGTGCGGGGCAAAGGCGCACAGGTCGTGGTGGTGCTCTCGCACAATGGCATGGACGTCGACCTGAAGATGGCGTCTCGCGTCGCCGGCATCGATGTGATTCTGGGAGGGCACACCCATGATGGCGTGCCGCAACCCATTGCAGTGGCCAATTCACGCGGTCGCACTCTGGTGACCAATGCGGGGTCCAACGGCAAGTTTCTGGCGGTGCTCGACCTTGACGTGAAGGGCGGCAAACTTGCCGACTTTCGCTATCGGCTGCTGCCGGTGTTCTCGCGCCTGCTGCCTGCCGACCCTGAAATGAACTCGCTCATCGACCGGGTTCGTGCGCCTTACCGCGCCCGCCTCGAAGAGCCGCTTGCAACCACTGAAGGGCTTCTCTATCGCCGCGGCAATTTCAACGGTTCGTTCGATCAGTTGATCCTCGATGCGCTGATCGAGGAAAAAAATGCCCAGATCGCGTTTTCGCCTGGGTTTCGCTGGGGCACCTCAGTGCTGTCGGGTCAGGTGATCACCCGCGAGCACCTCATGGACCAGACCGCAATCACGTATCCGCAGGTCACGGTCACCGACATGACAGGCGAGTTCATCAAAACTGTGCTTGAAGACGTTGCCGACAACCTCTTCAACCCTGATCCGTACTACCAGCAGGGCGGCGACATGGTGCGGGTGGGGGGGCTCACCTACGCCTGTGAGCCAGGCGCGCGCGCGGGGTCGCGCATCTCGGACATGCGGCTCGATGGCAAGCCCATCGAGGCCGGCAAGTCCTACCGTGTTGCGGGCTGGGCACCGGTTGCGCAGGGCGTGAAGGGCGAACCGATCTGGGATGTGGTCGAGCGCTGGCTGAAAGCCAGGCGAACGGTGACGCCCCGAACGCTCAATACGCCCAGACTGATCGGCGTACAGGGCAACCCTGGAATCGTCTGATGGCATCACGGCGGGCGCTGCTTCGAACAGGTGGCGTCATTGCGACCGCAGGAGCCCTCGCTCCGGCGTGGCTCAAGCCCAATGCTGCAACAGCCCAAACGGCGACGCCCACTCAGCCTGCAGCGCTGCCTCGTCTGCCAGAGCGGCCGGCACCCGCGATCGGTTCGTCCATTCAGTTGCCGCGCACGACCCTGATCGATGGGCAGGTGCTTGAGCCTGGCCATTGGCGCGGCAAGCTTCTCCTGGTTCAGCTCTGGGCAACCTGGTGCCCCTTTTGCCGAAAACAGAATCCCCTGCTCGATCGGTTGTGGCGCGCTCGCCGTCAGGATGGGCTCGAGTTGCTGGGTCTGTCGATTGATGAAAAGCCCGACGTGATCAACCGCTACCTGGCTGAACACGGCTATCGTTTCCCGGTGGCGCATTTTGACTCGGCATGGTGGTCTGCAATCGGTCGACCCAAAGGTTTGCCGATCCTTTGGGTGATTAGCCGGGATGCGCGGCTGAAGCAGATCGAGGTCGGTGAAATGTTTCCCGAGGACATCGAACTTCTGGAGCGTTGGATATGAGTCAAATGAAACGATTGGTGGGTGCAGGGGGGGCCAGGCGCCTGCTGGCAGCCGCTGCTCTGGCTGCAGCGTTGGCAGGGCTGGTCGCGCCGGGTGCCGCCCGCGCGCAGACCCAGGATGCAACCTTTACGACTCGCAGCCTTACCGTTGAAACGGCGCTGCGTGCCGCGCAGGCCGCACTGGCCGCCTGTCGGAAGGCGGGGTATCAGGTGGGGGTCGCGGTTACCGATCGAAGCGGTGTGCTGCAGGTGTATCTGCGCGACCGGTTTGCCGGCGCGCACACCGTCGAAGTTGCGGCTCGAAAGGCATGGACGTCTGCATCATTTCGGATGACCACCACCGCTTTGGCGGCTGAGACGCAGGCGGGTCGGGCCATGAGCGGAATCCGACAGTCGCCGGGCGTGCTTGCGATCGGGGGTGGCTTGCCGATCGAGGCATCGGGCGCGGTGATTGCCGCCATTGGCGTGTCGGGCGCGCCGGGTGGCGATGCTGACGACGCCTGCGCAAAAGCAGGCATTGACGCGATTCAGATGGATATCGAGATGTAACGAAGGGGCGGCGTTCGTGCGTTGGTGACCGCCCACCGATTTACTGCGCGCTGTCCTATTCGTCTGAAGGCTCACGGAAGTAATACTGTGCGGCTGCCTTGAGTCGCTCAGAGATCGCTGCACGCAGCGCCAGTGGGCCCACCACCTCGACATGCTCGCCGTGACGAAGAATGTCCATTTCAAGTTCAGCCGAGTTGGCATAAGGAACACGAAGTTCATACCGACCGTCGTCGAGCACGCGTGCGCGTTGACGCGGATGCCAGACTTCAGCACGTACCCAGCGCGCGGCATTTTCGGAAAACCGCAGGATGGCCCAGTGCTGACCGCGCCCACGATAGATGCCATAACCCTCGCCAAGCGCACGCTCGACGTCATCCAGCGAAATGTCCTGCGCGGGTTTATCGATCATTCGTACCCGCTCCATCGCGTCGAGTGCGAACACGCGCAGCGAGTGGCTGCGGTGGCACCAGGCATCCAGATACCAGGTGTTGCGGTAATGGACCAGGCGCTGCGGGGACAACTGGCGCTGTGAGGTTTCGCCGCGCGAACGCGTGAAATACATCAGATCCAGTCGCTTGCGCTCCACCAGCGCATGACCGATCAGCTCAAAGCTTTCCGGCGATACCGGCCGCTTGAGCGCGCCCATGATGCGAACCCGGCGGCGCAACTCGGTTGCGCCACCGGTGGCGGACCCCAGCAGCGAATCCAGTCGCTCGATCAGCGGCTGAACATGCGGGCCCAGCAGGCCGCCCCCATCCAGGTCTTGCAGCATGCGGTGCATGGTGAGCAGGGCCAGTACTTCGCGGTCGTTGAACCAGAGACCGGGAAGCTCGTACTGAGGGCCTGCATTGGCATGACCGAACCGGTAGCCGCCTCGGTCCCGGTCGAACACGATGGGCGCGTTCAATCGGTCGCGCAGCAACTGCAGGTCGCGCTTCAAGGTTGCGCGAGAAATCTCCAACTCGCTCAGCAGATCATCGAAGCGCACGCAGCCGCGCTGATGGATCAGCTGGTCGATTCGGTAGATACGTTCGATCGGATTCATGAAACCGCGTGGAAAGCGTTATGAGAGTCGACCCGTTAAACTCTGCCACAACTGCGGGCGAGTGGGCCGATATCAGTCCCGTCGCACGCGCCGGTTCAAGCCGAAACCCCCTCTCGCGCGCGGGCGTCTCGCCCCCAGGAGCCCCGTTCCCATGTCGTCTGCCCCTCCCAACGCTCCGGTCATTGCGCTCGCGGTGACGCTCGCGGTGCAGGCGCTGGCTTCATTTTCGCTGGCCGTGCCGTCCGTGTTGGCGCCTGCCGTGGCTAGCGAATTCGGCATGCAGGCTCAGCACGTGGGTTGGCTGGTCAGCATCGCTTACCTGTCGGCCATGCTGGGCGGGCTTGCCTGCGGCGGGTTTTCGCGTCGATATGGGCCCGTCCGGATGAGCCAGTTCGCCCTGCTGTCGCTCGCGCTGGCCATGGTGTGCTGCGCGCTCACCAGCGGTTGGCTGCTGCTGGTGGCTGGT